>JABLTK010097278.1_pt1 | contig 83409 bp, 74 predicted proteins | sample 7160131 | NCBI WGS metagenome assembly JABLTK01 (sample SAMN14651221, study PRJNA627086) | human gut metagenome | isolation source: feces | host: Homo sapiens | reverse complement strand
TTTGCGGTGGGCACGCTCGTGGTGGCGCTCGCGCTTTCGGGGTCGCCGTTTTTGGCGCTCGCGCTCGCACTTGCTGGCGTAGCGTGGCTTGTGCTCGGTGGCGCGCGACATCATGCGTGCGCGAATGTGGGCATAACGGCTGTTCTGGCGGGCGCGTTCGGCTTCGCGCCGGTGGTGCCGCTGCTCGCGGGGTATTTCCTGAACGTGAAGCATGCTTTTGCAGCTACAGCGTTTGCCGTGGTTTCGGCGTTTTGCCTGGCATGCGCGGGCTCGCTCGATTTGACGGGCTGGAATGTTTTCGCGTCCGGGGCTATGCCGGGCGCGAGCGCTATGGAGGATGCGGCGTTGTCGCTCGTCGCAAGCCCGAACGTGTGGGTCATGGCGGCGTCGTGGCTGGTTGCTGCCGTGGTAGGCTCGCTTCTGTGCGCCCGCGGCAACCGTGGCCTTGCGGCCTGCGGCATGCTTGCGGCAACGACGATTTTGGTGCTCGGCGTTATTGCGGCGACGCGCCTTGGTGGCGCCGATTTCCCCGACGTGGCGCAGCTCGCTCCCGCATTGGTTGCCGGTATCGCCATGACCTGCGCTACGGCGGCCGGCGTTCCTTCGCGTGAGTAGCGTTTGTCGGAATTGAACCATTCGCAGGAAGGGAGCGTGCCGAATCGAGTTCTTTTCCTACGCCTTGGTTTTCGTTTCTATGTAGTCGATAAGCTGCTGTTTGGAATGCACGCTGAGCTTTGAGTAAATCGATTTTACGTGCGCGCGAGCGGTGTTTTCGCTGATGAAGAGTTTCTTTGCGATTGCTGCGCGCGTGTGGCCGTGTATAAGCAGCATCATGACTTCTGACTCTCGCTCGGTAAGATGGAAAGTTGTGGCGACTTTGCCGCACGCCTCGTCAAGTGGGTCTTTCCTGGCGCTTTCGGCAGTCTCGGCGATTTGGGGGGAATTGGGAGGCTCGACGAAATCGTCAAGGGTGACGATGCCTGCTCTATCGGCCTTTTCGCCGCCCGTATTTTCCCCAACGCTGCTTTTGCTTGGTTCTAGTTCGGGGCAAGGGGACTCTGCGGGAATGATGCTTTCCGCATTGCCGGCGAACATGAGCATGGCGCCAATGACGGTTGTCATGGCGACGCCGACCACAACCACGAACATGCTCTGGCTGTCGGTCACGTATAGGGGGCAGAGCGATTGTCCAATGAGAGTCCCTAATGCATAGCCTCCGCTTAAGATGGACCATCCTGCGGGGAATATGAGCGCGAGGCTTATCACGCCTCGTTTTGAGACGCTGACGAGCAGGCCGAACATAATTATGCAGAGAAGTCGCCATGAGAAGAGTGTGGCGGCGAGCCAGATTTGGGCACGGTCGAGGGCTACGATGTTGAGAAGCATGATGCCTACAATAACGGGCACGAAAACGCGCAGCGCTCCAATGAATGTCGCGCGGTTTCGCAAAATAAGCCATGCCCCCAGTGCGATGATGCCTGCGACAAGCGCGACGGTGCTCACGTTCTCGTTGATGGTCGCCATCTCTATTTCGGTTGCGGCGTGGGCGGTGCTTCCGGCTGTAACACCGAGGGCGCCTGCAAAGAGCGTTGCCGCGGCTGCAATGCGCATGTAGGTGCGCGTATTTTGCGGGCGCACGAGAATCTGGTCGTTTGGCATTATCGAGTCGCCGAGGCTTGCGAGGAACCCCGCGAGCGAAACTGCGCCGAAGAAGGGCGCTGCGATAACCGAGCGCACATCGCCTCCATGCATGAAGAACAGGTCTGCCGCCGAGGCGAGCACGAGGGCGCACGCAAGGTTTCGGAATGTGTCGCTCAGTGAAGAATTCGCCGCGATTCCCGCCCATAAGAACGCGCATGACGCCCAAGAGAATCCAACGACGATGGCAGCGACGTAAATGCTCCATGTCGGCAGGAGCCGCGCGGCGATGAGGCATGCTGCAACGCTGCCTGCGATGATGCACGCGATGAACCATGCGGCAAGGCGCGCATGCGAAAGCAGCGTGGAATCGGCGCGATAGCTCGCGTAGCAATAGGCTACCAGAAGCGACGCTGAGAAAAATGCGGCGAACAATGGCGAGATCGCCATGCCGGCGGAGGGCGCGAAAAGGTAATTGGAAAGTGCGCTGTGCCACGCCAGAAGCCCCGCCAGTCCAATGGTAATCATTGTTTGGCCGCAGGCGCCAAAAGCGTGCGGGACGTTTTGCCCCATGCGTATTTTCGTCATGCTTTCCTCCCTCATGCGTACGATTATACGTGATGGGAAGGTCTTTTTCGAAAGACTACCCGTTTTGGGTGAGCTTCCTGGGGCTATGGTTCGCCTCGAAAGGTCGGCTGGGGAACCGGTCGATCGAGGCTGCAGGCGAAGGGCCTGCGGCGTTGGGGACCCAAGGAGGGAATCATGAAAAAGTGTAATGGCGTATCGCGTCGCTCGTTTTTGAAGGGTGCCGCTGGCGCGGGCCTTTCCGCGGCCGCTCTTGGTATGCTTGCGGGTTGCAGCCCGGCGGCAACGTCTACGAAGGCGGAGGAATCCGCGGCCGCTGCTTCGGACGCGTCGGGTGTGGCTGTTGGCCAGCCGAGCTCCATTGCGGCCAATGGTGGTGTTGCGCCGTCGTGGCTTGGCGAGAAGCCTGAAGTGCCGAGCGATATCGCAAAAACCATCGACTGCGATTTGCTCGTCATTGGCGGCGGCAATTCTGGCATCGTGGCCGCTCGCAAGGCTGCCGAGCTTGGTGCCAAGGTTGTCGTGATGGAGAAGCAGCCCCAGGATACCTGGTCTCCCATTGGTTGTGACTGTGGCACTATTAATTCACAGGCGTACCTCGATACGGGCGCCGAAGCCGTCGACGAGATGGCCGTGTTCAATGAGTGGCAGATTCGCTCTTTCGTGCGCACCATGCCGTACAACGCCAAAGTGTTCGCGACTCGCTCCGGCGAAGCTGCCGACTATGTGCGCGGTGTTGTTCCCCAAGAAGATCTTGACGAATACAGCGTGTACTACAGCTTCCCCAATGGTCGCAACAAGACTATCGTAAACCACAGCGGCTACACGAGCTTCCCGGGCACCATTTCTTACCGTGACTTCAACAACAAGCTCGGCAATGGCCAAAACCAGCCCGCTTGGAAAGTTGTCATGAAGGCCAATATCGACGCTGCCGAAGAGCATGGCGCCGAGTGGTTGTGGCAGACCAGCGCTACCGTGCTTCTTCAGAACGAAGGCGGCGACGTGACGGGCGCTGTGGGCAAAGGTCCCGACGGCAACGTGCAAGTGAACGCCACGTCGACGCTTTTGGCATGCGGCGACTTTTCTGCCAATGGCGAAATGGTACTCGCGCTCCAGGACGAGGTTCGTCAGCTCGCTGAAATTTCCGGCATCGACACCACCGACCCCTCGGCGTTTATGGGCATGGGTCAAGACGGCATGGGCCAGAAGCTTGCCTGCTGGGCTGGCGGCGTGATGGAACCCGGTCCTCGTGCGGCCATGAACTTCGGCAACGGCATGGGTGCTCCCGGCCTGACGGCTGTGGGTAATTACCCTGTGTTTGGTCCCGACGGCAAGCGCTTTTACAACGATGCTCAGCTGCAATTTGGCGGCCAGGGCTTTTTCGCCCGCCGTCTTCCTGGTGAGCTGCTGTGTACCATTTGCGATGGCAAATGGGAAGAGAATATCATGAACCAGGGCTACGAACACAACATGAGCTCTACCACGTGTGCCCGTGAGTGGGATCTGGTCAAGGAAGACTTGAAGAACTACAAGACCGGCCCTGACGGCTTCGAGGTGTATGGCTTTACCGGTTACGGTATGAACAAGTCGAAGATGTATGCCGCCGAAACCCTTGATGAGCTCGCTGATATTTTGGGCTATGAAGGTGAGGCCAAGCAGGGCCTGCTCGACGAAATCGCGCATTACAATGAGATGTGCGCCGCCGGTAAAGATACCGATTGGGGCCGCGATTCAGACCTTATGAATGCGCTCGACACACCGCCGTTCTTCGGCATGGCCGGCACTACATCGAAGGGTCGCGTTTCTTCGGGCATGGTGCAGATGTCGGGTGTTTTGGTGAACGACAAGTATCAGGTTCGTCGCACCGACGACACCATCATTCACGGTCTTTATGCCGTCGGCAATACTGCTGGCGGCCGCTACGCCATCCAGTATCACGCGATGCTTGCAGGCAACTCGGTCGGTTTTGCCATTACGCAGGGTATGGTTGCGGGCGAACACATCGCCCAGTTCGCCGAGCAAGACGTGACTGATGCCATTGCCTACGAGGAAAAGCTCGCTAAGCTCAAGGAAGAGATGGCCAACCAGCCTCAGGGCGGCCCTGGCGGCGCGCCTAAGGGTGGCGACGCCGAGGAGGGCGACGCCGAGAAGAAATAAGATCGTTTTATAACGTTCGTTATTGCGAGATTCGCTGCCTGGGCATACCCTCCCTCCTTATGGCCCGGGTGGCGTTTCTTGTTCCATGAGATAATGCCGCCAGGTGGGCAATTGCTCCTGCTGCGTACTGGCGTTTGAATGCAATCAGAGGGGTTCACTATGAGCTGCGTGATTTCCGTCAACATACCGTTCGTTACCGGTCGCTGCGATTTCTATGGGCGCAATCTCTACCCGAATACGGCGCCCGCGGTGAAACACGCCTATTTGGACGCCCTTATCGCGGAGGCGCGCAGTGTGAGCGAAGATCTTGACGAGCCTGTCTCGTGCGTCGCGTTCGAGGGTGGCGCTCTTGGCACCATCGAGCCACAAAAGCTGCGAGAATTCCTCTCCGAACTCGCAAGTGTGCTGCCCCTTGCCGACGATTGCTTTGTGTCCGCCGAGGTCGATCCCGGGCTGTTGTCAACCGCGACCATGGACGAGTTGCTTGCATTCGGCATTTCTGTGCTGCGATTCCATTGCCTTACGTCGAATTCCATTGAAAGCGAAAGGCTCGAGCGTGCGGGCGCCGTGGGCGAAATGGCGAAAAGTCGCATCGTGCTCGAATCGGCGGGATTCTTCAATATCGATGCGCAAATTCTGGTGGGGCTTGTGGGGCAGACCGAGAAAACGGTGTTGAAAACCTTGCGTGATCTCGTGCTTTCATCGGGCGTGAACCACTGTACGCTGCTTCCTGCGCGCGGGTCCGTGGCCGGCGATGCCGTTTTTGCAGCTGAGATGTTTTGTGTGGCGAGCTCTTTTTTGAAAGAGCACGGCTTTGTGCAGTATGCGCCCTTGTGTTTTGCGAAGCCGGGTTTTGAACTTGCAATTGAGCATGTGCGTAAAAGTGGCGATGTAGTGGGTTTGGGGCCGTCGACGGTATCGCATCTTGGCGATTTGACATGGGCGAATGGCGGCGATATCGACGCATATATCCGGTCGGAGGCCGATCCTGAGGTTATTACCGAAAGCGTCGTCGAGATTGCGGGCCCGCTCGCATCTGCGCAAAAGGAGATTTCTCGTTTGTGGCAGCTGGGAAGCACTTCGCTTTCTGTCGATTTTGGCAATCTTGTCTGCGAGGGGCGGCTTACTGCTCAAGGTTGCCTCGATTTTGACGAGGTCGCTCGAAGGATCGTCGCCGAGTTCGTCGAATAGGCATCGGGCCGCTTGCCGCGGGCCTTCGTGCTCCCCATTACGTCATACGCCGTCATTTTCCTGCGGCTCATGTGGCTGGTTCCGCGTAGGGCCGGCCACTTTTCGTCTGGTGCTAAAGTTTGGTTCGCTATAAAGGGGGCGTGCGGCTTTTCGCTGCTCGCGTTGCATGGAAGGATGTTTGTTGTGCTGGGCGTTTTGATTCTTAACACGGGAACCCCCGATGCCCCAACGCCCGAGGCAATTCGTCCTTACTTGAAGCAATTCCTTTCCGACCGCAACCTCATCAATGTGCCGCGGCTCATTTGGAAGCCGGTGCTCAACTTCTGCATTTTGCCGAATCGTCCGAAGAAAACCGCCGCGCACTATCAGCAGTTTTGGACCGAAGAGGGCAGCCCGTTTTTGCTCACGTCGCTTGTGCAGCGCGACAAGCTTCGCGCCCGCCTGACGGAGCTTATGGGCGAACCCGTCGCGGTTGAGCTGGGCATGCGCTACGGAAACCCGTCGACGAAATCGGCCATTGAGGCGCTGCTTGACGCGGGCGTTTCTCGAATTGTGGTCGTGCCGCTCTACCCGCAAGAGACGAAGGCGTGCGCGGGCACGTGCTTGGAGGAATTCGAGCGCGCTTTCGGCGAGGCTGTGGCCGAGCGTCCCGAGCAAACGCGACCGGAAGTGCGCACGATTTCGCACTATTGGAATGCGCCGGGCTATCTCGATGCGCTTGCGCAATCGGTGCGCGATGCGTGGTCGTATGAGCCGGGTAAAAAGCTCGTGGTTTCCTTCCACTCCATCCCCGTGAGCTTCCAGGCGGCAGGCGACACTTATCCCGAATCGACCAAGGCCACGGCCGAGGGGCTGGCGTCCAAGTTGGGCATTGCTCCCGAAGATGTGGTGCTCACCTACCAATCGCGCTTCGATTCGCGCAAATGGCTCGGGCCTTTCCTCGAGCCTGAGCTGCGTCGTTTGGCGGCCGAGGGTGCGCACGACGTTGCCGTGGTGTGCCCCATTTTCTCGGTCGACTGCATCGAGACTTCGTATGAAGTGGGCATTGAGGCGCGTGGGGAATTCGTCTCGGCGGCGCGCGAGGCGGGCACCGAGGCGCCGAATTTCACCTATATCCCGGCGCTTGGCGCAGCCGATTCGATTATCGGCGTGCTGGCGAATCTCATTATGGCGAAGGGCGCGTAAGGCCCCACGCCCCCGCGCCTTCTTATCGCGCATGGCGTCGCTATTCTTCCTTGTGTGCCATAAAGCGTAGCCTTTGGGTCTTCTTTCTGGATGGTCGGCTTTCTCTTTCGCGGACGAGCGGGCATGTGCCCCTTCGGTTTCGCCGCGAATGCGAAGTCTCGCCTGCGCGGCGTTTGCGCTATTATCGAACGCCGAAAGTTTCGCGGCGCGTCGGTGCCGCCATTTGTGAAAGGACTCGCCCGCATGCCTCGTTTCATGCCGAATGCAACGCTCGTGTTTTCTGGGCTCGGCTATGCCGCCGATGGCCCATATCTGCTGGTCAATGACGTGTATGGAAAAAAGCAGATGCGCCTGCCCGTTCTGGGCCGCACCTTCACGCTCCGCCATACGCAAAAGCGTTTCTGCATTGGGCCGTTCGATTTGAAAACCTACCAATCGAAGGCGTGCGAAAACAGCGTGGAGCTCATGCCGTTTTCCCAGTACAAAGACGACATGTGCCCGGCCTGCCGCGAAGAGACGGGCTTCAATCCGGCTTTCTACAACGCCGACAGCATTTCGGCCCAGCAGCGCGCCTACAACCTCACGCCGCACTTCGTGTACATGGCGTATTTCTCGCCGCAGCATTTGAAAGTGGGCATTTCATCGGAAACGCGCGGCATCGAGCGCCTGCTCGAGCAGGGCGCGCGCGTCGCGGGCATTTTGAAGCGTTTCGCAAACGCCGATGAAGCTCGCGCACTCGAGGCCCACTTATGCGCGCAGGAAGGCATTTACGAAACCATGCGATTGGGCACGAAGGTTCGCCTGCTTAGCGACCCGTTCAAGGCCGATGCCGCCATTGAAACGGTGCACGAAGCGGCTCGCGCCCATGGCGTTGAGCCTGAGGGCGGCGTGCTTGACCTCACGAAATACTACTTCGGTGATGTGGAAGCGGCGCCCGACATCGTGCAGCTGCCCGACGATTCGCCGAGCGATATGGTCGCTGGTCGCTGCGTGGGCATGGTGGGCGGCATTTTGATGCTCGAGCAGGGCGGAAACGTGTTTGCCGCGCCTGTGAAGGAATGGGAATCGTACGAGGTCGAGATCACGGTCGGCGAGCTTTTATGCGAATACGAGTACGAACCGCAGCAAATGGGGCTGTTCTAGCGCGGCATAGTTGGCGCCATACGCAAAAAAGGCGGCGCCACAACCCCTCCCTCGGTGGCACCGCCCGCATTGGAATCATAGCCGTTTTTTCGGGCAAATTCGCCCAGGCGTCGTAAAAAAGTCGCTGCACGGGCGGCCCTGTTCCGGGTATATCCATTGGTTGCCCTGTCCTATTGCCGCTCGTTTGTGCCCAAATATGGCAAGGGGGCCGCCCATGGCGGTTGGCATGCTAGAATTGCGTCCATGACTACTTTATTAACATCCTCCGCCCACGACACCATGCGCCGCCACAAGAAGGTGCGCGAATATTCCGTGGGCGAAGAAATCGGCAATTCGATTACGCACGGCGTGGGTGCGGCTTTGGCCATCGCGGCGATTCCCATTAGCATTGTGCGCGCCGTCGGCGATGGCGCAGGCGTGCTTTTGGCCGCGGCGCTCATTTATTCCATCTCTATGCTCATGGAATACTTGGCCTCGACGCTTTACCACGCTCTTGCCATCGATGGCGCGAAGCGCGTGTTCAAGGTCATCGATCACGCTGCGATTTACCTGTTCATTGCGGGTAGCTACACCCCTTATTGCCTGGTTACGCTTTCCGAATCGGGCGGCGTATACCTGTGCGCATTCGTGTGGGCGCTCGCGATTATCGGCATGGCTGCCGAGGCGTTCTGGACATTCCGTCCTCGCTGGGTGTCGGTCGTGATTTATTTGATCATGGGCTGGTGCGTAGTGGGGTTCTTGCCGGCGCTTGTCGAAAACCTCGCGCCAACCGGCCTTTGGCTGCTCGTCGCCGGCGGTGTTTGCTACAGCATTGGCTGCGTGTTTTACGTGCTGAAGAAAATTCCTTTCATGCATATGGTGTTCCATCTGTGGGTACTCGCTGGCAGCGTCCTGCAGTTTTTCTCGATATTGTTGTTCGTGCTGTAAGCACGCCCGCATGGCTGCGGTGATTTAAGAAAGCGGTGACGTGCCTTTATGGACGCAGGCCCTACGAATTCGACCCCTTCTTTTGAAGAAAAGCCTTCATCGAAAGGCTTCCTTTCGATGTTTTTCGGCGACAAGCGTCGCCAAGAGGTCTCCGAAGACGAGATTCGCACAATGGTCTCCGACAACGAAGAGCTCGACGACGAAGAAAAGCGCATGATTCATGAGGTCATGGACCTCGGAGACGCTACGGCGGAAGAAGTTATGACTCCGCGCGTCGACATGATTATGGTGGGCTCCGACGAAACGGTGCGCCAGGCTATCGACCGCATGCGCGGCACGGGCTACTCACGCCTGCCCGTGTTCCGCGACGATGACGACGACATCATCGGCATCGTTCGTTATAAAGACCTCATCGACCCTTTGCTCGAAGATAAAGAAGACGACCTTGCGGCCGATTACGTGGCCGAGGTGGGTTTCGTGCCCGAAAGCAAGAGCTTGCTGCCGCTGCTCAACGAGATGCAAACGAATCGTCAACAGATGGTGATAGTCGTTGACGAATACGGTGGCACCGCTGGTTTAATTACCATCGAAGACATCGTCGAGGAGATCGTCGGCGAAATCGTCGATGAAACCGACTTCGAAGATGCCGACATCAAAGCGCTTGGCGCGAGTTCGTGGTGCGTGAAGGGTTCGTGCCCCACAGACGACGCGGTCGAGGCGGGCTTCCCCGTGAAGGTGAGCGACGATTACGAAACCGTGGCCGGCTGGCTTATGGACGAATTCGATTGCGTTCCTCAGCTTGGCGATGAATTCGCGAAGGACGGCTTTACGTTCAAGGTGCGCAAGGTACGTCGCCGTCGCATTTCGGAGCTTTTGGTAACGAAGACAGAGCAGGCTTAAGAGCGCGGCCACGTGCCGCGCGTGGCGAGAAGGAAGGGCACGTTGGCGGCAACGAGGAAAATTTATCGCTCCGACGATACGGCCATTGCCGGCGTGTGTTCTGGTGTTGCCGAGGGGCTCGATATGGACCCCGCCGCCGTTCGCATTCTCGCCGCGCTGCTCGTTCTTGCTACGTTCGGGCTCTTTACCCTGGTATATGCCACGCTGTGGCTCGTGTTGCCCAAGCATGTGGCGATTTCCCCCGAGACCCTGCCGTGCGACGCGTATGCGGCCGACGGCTCGCCGCGCCCGTGCTTTTCTGAAGACGATTCCCCTTGTGGCATTGGCCCTCATGGCTGGTCGCGTGCGGGCATGTGGATTGGCACCGCGGCGCTTGCGGTGATTACGGCGTTTTCCCTCACGATTATTGCGCCGAAGGTCGAGTGGTGGCAGTTTTTGCCTATCGCCGTTTGCCTCACGGGCGCAGCTCTCATGATCACGCCCTCTCGCAGCATGGCGCGCCTGCGCCGTTTCTCGTTAGGCCTCATGCTCATGTTCTGCGGGCTGACGCTTTTGGCCGTCTCGGTTGGGGTGGTTGATTCTGAGACGCTTCTGTATGGCATTTCCAAGCTATGGCCTGGCCTTTTTGTCGTCATCGGTCTTGTGCTCATTGGAAAAGCCATGCAGGACGATTTGTTCTATTTCGCGGCTGCTGCGTGCTTTGCCGTGCTCTTGGCCGCCGCGACGTTTGGTTTTGCGCCTCCGGCTCCGCTTGAGGTAATCGAGATATCGCCGTCGCCCTTTACGCCGCGCGGCATGTTCTAGGAGGCGTATCGTCATGGCTCAAAATTCTTCAGGAAAACGTGGCAATGCTCCGCAGGTCGCCGTCGTTATTGGCGTGGTGCTCATTCTTATTGGTGCATGGAATCTTGTGAACGTGCTTGTTCCGGCCGCCGCTATTTCGAGTTTGATCAACTTCATTCGTCATTTGTGGAACGTCGTGTGGCCCTGCGGCTTGCTTGCTGCCGGCGGGTATTTGCTGTGGGCGACTAAATCTGGAAAGCTGTCGGGCTTTGCACAGCCTGGCAATCATGAGGCGTTTCGCCGTTCGCGTGCTGACAAGCGCATCTTCGGCGTATGCGGCGGAATCGCGTATTACTTTGGCGTCGACGCTACGGTGGTTCGCATTATCGCGGTTATTCTGCTCGCCGCATTTCCCCCAATGGCCACGGTGGCGTACCTGGTTATTGCTCTTTTTGTGCCGCAGGTGTGAAGCCGCGGGCGCCATTCGCGGCGTGGATTTTGAGCCCTCTCGGTTTCGCGATATAATAGGATAGTTTTCTTGTATTGGCAGATGCGTTTCGCTGGTCAGCACGTACGTGCTTTCTGCCGCGATTCGCCGCATGAGGTTTGGGCGGCGCGCATCTTGAACATTGGAGGCCGAGTGGCTCGTATCGCTGAAAAACGCGGCAATAGGCACGCGTTCGCAGCGGCGTTCATCGCCGTGGCGGTTGTCGCCCTTGTTGCTGCGGGGTTCACGGTCATCACCCTTGAGCCCGCCGTGGCATCCCATGACGTGGACAACTCCACGCTTGGCATCGGCGAGGCGCGCAATACCGTTTCCGACGATGAAGCATTCGCTTCTTCCGAAGTCGATTCCAACGCGCAGGAGCGCATTAGCGATTCAAATTCGCTTACGAAAACCGCGTCGCGCATCATCACGGTGAAAGACCCCGATCCGGTTATCGCGCTTGCCGCATATGACGTCCTGAATTCGTCTACCGCCGAGGCCGCGTTGGCCTTGGGAACCACCAATCCGCTGCCCACTGCACCGCGCATTCTCCCTGATGAGTCTGACGGCTGGTCGTACGGCATGGCTTCGGCGTACAGCCGCTCTGACAACGACGACGGTTCGGGCAACTTCTGCACCGATGCCACCGCGTCGGGTCGCCTGCTTTCTGAAAACGAGCTCACGGTGGCCGTTCCCCAGTCGCAGTCGAATTTGCTTGGGCACGCGGTTGCCATTCGCTACGGCGAAACCATCATTGTCGCAACGGTGACCGATACAGGCGGCTTCGAGAAATATGGGCGAGCCCTCGATTTGGCGCCGGGCTGCTGGAAAGCCCTTGGTGCAAGCCAAATCGGCGACTGGGGCGTCAAGCCTGTTTACTACAAATTCCTCTAACGCGCCGTTGACCTCGGCGTAGGCCGAAAGGCAGGAGTATGGCGAATATCATCATCGTTGGCTGCGGGCGTGTTGGCTCTCAGCTTGCAACGCTGCTTTCCCAGGGCGACGGCAACGTGTGCGTCGTTGACCGCAATGCCGCGGCGTTCTCGAATCTTGACCGCAATTTCAATGGCAACACCCTGCAGGGCGTAGGCTTCGACGAGGATGTTCTTGTGCGCGCGGGCGTGGAGGAGGCCGACGTTGTGGCTGCTGTTACGCAGTCGGACAACTCGAACCTCATGGTGATTGAGGTCGCTCGCCGTATTTTCCACGTGCCTCATGTTATCGCGCGACTTTACAACCCCGCGCGCGAGCGAGCCTATATGCAGTTGGGCCTCGACTATGTGTGCGGAACCTCGCTCGTTGCTGAGGAAATCTTCTCGAAAATCATGTCAGGCCACGGAAGCCATCTCGATACGTTCGGCGACTTTGAGGTGCTTCGCTTCTCCATCGACCTGTCTATGACGCCCCGCGGTCGCGTGAAGGTAGGCGACCTTGAACGCAATCATGGCATTCGCATTATCGCGTTTGAGCGTCGCGACGGCTCCATGAGCTCCATTCCCACGCGCGACAGCGTGCTCTACCATGGCGACAGCGTGTTGGCATGCATTCGCCATGACCTGCTGAATTCGTTCTCGGTTTACATGATGCAAAGGTAGGCTGCGGTGTATATCGTTATCATGGGCGGCGGCAAAGTCGGCGAATACCTGGCGAGCGTCTTGTTGGGCAAGGGCCATGAGGTCGCAGTGCTCGAAAGCGACCGCGATACCGCCGACCATCTTTCCGTCGAGCTTCAGGGCGAATACCTCATCATTAACGGCGATGGCTGCGACTCCGACTTCCAGGAAGACGCAGGCATTCGTAAGGCCGACGTCTTCGTTGCCGTAACAGGCCGCGACGACGACAACCTTGTGGCGTGCGAAATCGCGACGCGCGTATTCAACGTGAATCGTTGCATTGCCCGCGTGAACAACCCCAAGAATCGTCGAATCTTTCGCGAGGTCGGCATCGAGAGCGTGTCGTCAACCATGCTTATCGCGAATATGATTGAAGAAGAAGCCCTGATGGGCGGCGTGGGTGTTGTGTCGGCGCTTTCGCGCGGAGACATCGCGCTGCTCGAGATCGCGATTCCACAGAAGCTTCGCCACTTCAAGATGGACGACGGTGTGCCCGTCGACGTTATCGACTTGCCCGAAGGCAGCCTGCTCATCGCCGTTGACCGCCGCGAATACGGCGAGGCTGAAGTGGCGACCGACGACATGGTGCTCTATCCGGGCGATAAGGCCGTCGTGGTCGCCGAGCACGATATCGTCGACGATGTTCGCGCGGTATTCGGCGCTTTGTAGGCCAGATTGGGCTGCTCGCTTTGGTTTGCTCTCGGGAATTGAAGCGGTCTCGGCCATCTTCGAAGGCTCCATGCAAGGCGATTTTGTTCATAGGCGCAGAAGGCGCCAGAGCGGCCGATCGGAAATGCTCGGTTTCTCATTTCCTCTAAAAACGGGAAACCGGAGCTCGGCGCATAGGCCGCGTAGCGGCCGGTAGCCGAGCGGGCATTTCGGAGCGGCCGTCCCTGCGTCTTCTGCGCGCGAGCGGTTGTCTTTTTTTCGTCCTTAAGGTGCCCATCCTTCGACTTTATCGCGATTCCGCGAGTTTGCGCCCCCGCTGTACCATTGGCCGTATAATAGCCTGGTCAATTCGCCTGAAAGGACCAGTATGATTTCTCGCTACACGCGCCCGGCCATGGGCGCCATTTGGGAGCTTGAGAACAAGTTCAACATTTGGAAGGAAATCGAGCTGCTCGCATGCGAGGCCCAGGCCGAGCTGGGGCAGTGCGGCATCACCAAGGAAGACGCAAAGTGGATTCGCGACCATGCGAACTTCACCGTCGATCGCGTTTCCGAGATTGAGGCCGTGACGAACCACGACGTTATTGCGTTCCTCACGAACATGGCCGAGTATATCGATGCCGATATTCCCGAAGGCGAAGAAAAGCCCAGCCGTTGGGTGCACTATGGCATGACTTCTTCCGACCTGGGTGACACCGCGCTGTCGTACCAGATCACGCAGGCGCTCGACATTATTTTGGCCGACGTGAAGCAGCTCGGCGAAACCTGCAAGCGCCGTGCGTTTGAATTCCAGAACACCCTGTGCGTGGGTCGTACCCATGGCATTCATGCTGAGCCCATGGTGTTCGGCATGAAATTCGGCAGCTGGGCTTGGGCCCTCAAGCGCGCCGAGACCCGCCTGCAGCAGGCTCGCGAGGTTGCCGCAACGGGCGCCATTTCTGGTGCAGTGGGCACCTATTCGAGCATCGACCCGTTCGTCGAGCAGTACGTCTGCGAGAAAATGGGCCTGACTCCCGATCCTCTGTCTACGCAGGTGCTTGCCCGCGATCGCCATGCGCAGGTCATGTGCGCGCTTGCTGTGTGCGCCTCTACGCTTGAGAGCATTGCTTTGCAGGTGCGCCTCATGCAGGAAAGCGACGTCATTGAGGCGGAAGAGCCGTTCAAGGCTGGCCAGAAGGGCTCTTCGGCCATGCCTCACAAGCGCAACCCCATCACGGCGGAACGCGTGTGCGGCCTGGCTCGTATCGTGAAGGCGAACGCCCAGGTTGGCCTCGACGACGTGGCGCTGTGGTTCGAGCGCGACATCTCGCACTCAGGCGCTGAGCGCGTGGCTCTGGCCGATAGCTTCATTGCGCTTGATTATATGTTCGGCAAAATGCAGTGGATGCTCGATGGTCTGCAGACGTATCCCGACAAGATGGAGCACAACCTTCACCGCACGCGTGGCCTGATCTTCTCCTCGAAGGTGCTGCTTGCCCTGGTGAACACGGGTATTACGCGTGAAGATGCCTATGTCATCGTGCAGCGCAATGCCATGGCCGTGTGGCACGACATCCAGAATGCGGTTGCCGGTCCCACTTATCGCGAGCGTTTGGAAGCCGACCCCGAGGCGAAGCTTTCCAAGGAAACCCTCGACGAGATTTTCGATCCGTGGGCGTTCTTGCAGCATAAGGACGAAGCCTTCAAAAAGCTCGAAGGCCTGGAATTCTAAGCCTGTTTGATTACTGCGAAGGAGCGTTCGGCGACCTGCCGGGCGCTCCTTTTCAGTATGCGGAGAAGGCGTCTTGTCCCGCGCGGAGGGCTCGTCGTAGCCCGTGTGCGAAAGGCGCCGGGCGGCCGCTCGGAAATGCCCGCTCGGCTACTGGTCACTTCGCAGTCTATGCGCCGAGCTCCGGTTTCCCGTTTTAAGAGGAAGTGGGAAACCGCACATTGATGCGACTGCTGCTAGGTTTTCGACGACCAACAGTGCACGAAAAAAAAGGGCGGCGCTTGAAGCGTCGCCCTTAGGCTGGTATTGGCTCGTTCGGTTGGGCGCGTCTTATGCGGTCCACACGCGTACGAGGGTATAAGCGTCGTCTTCGTTAGTGCTCATTCCCAGATACGTGACGAGGGAGTTGACGTCACCTTGGCTGGCGAGGAAATCGCCGTAGTTGTCGCAATCGTCGGGGCAGTCGAGCGAGAACATCTCGCGCGTGCTTAAATTCACGCCTGCGACCGTGCGGGTCGATTTCACGACGAGGTTTCCGCCGCACCATGCGGGGGCGCATAGCGGGTTGCGGTCGAAACAGAACCACTGGCCGCCCGTGTCGTTGCTTACGGGAGCATACGTGCCAAGGCTCGCGAGGCCTTCGCCGTAGGTGTAAATAGAGTCGAATGTGAACGAGAACCGTCCATTCACATAGGCGGCTTCGAGCGGGCGCATCGAAGCGGGCAGCGTGAGCGATTCGCGCATGGCTCCCGATTCCGCGTCGATGAGCGTGAGCTGCGAATACGAGCTGGAGGCTTGCGAGCGCGGCGAAATGCAAATGGCGTCGCCCGTGGAATAGGGCGACGTGCTCATGCGGCCATTGCTCTGCCAATCGACGCGCACGTCGCTCGACCCGAAGGCCGCCGATTTCAGCGCGGACGGCTCAGAGGTGGCGTTTCCGCTTGTTGAAGGCATTACCTGCCAAAACGCTCGCGACTTCGCAACGGTGATCGATGGCACGTCCCAGTCGCCATTGCCTGAGTCGACTTGCTTGGCATCGCCTGCAACGCCGCGCGAAAGCGTGGCCTGGAAAACGCGCCACTCGCCCGTATAGCAATTGGATTCAATCCACACGATGCCCTGGTCGTTGCAACGCACGTCGTAAATATCGAAGCCGCGTTCGCTGCTGCGCGGGCCGTCAAGCACGACCGTGTATTGTCCGCTGGAAAGCGAGAGAACGGCGACCTGCGTGAGCGGGCTTGAGTTTTCGGTGGGCAGAAGGCATGCCGCATAGGTTTCGCTGTTCGCCCATACTAGTGTGCCGTAGGGCATTTTGAACTCGCCGGCGAGCGAGAGCGGAGCGGAATCGAGCACGGTGCAATCGGAAATCGAGAATACCGATTCCTTATTCACGGCAAGCGCATCGACTTCGCTGTCGGCCTTCTTTTCGTTGCTTACGGCTGAGGCGGCGGCTCCAGCGACCACCACAGCGCCAATGCCAAGGGCTCCAATGAGCAATTGGCGTCGCGTAATGGAGAGGCTTTCGCCTGCCGGCAGGGAGATATTGATTCGTGCGTCAGGCGCTTGAGACGCTGCGGTAGGGCGCCCTGTGCCAATGCCCGCATTGGGGCCAGGCGTAAAGGTCGCAGAGCCGAGACTCTGCTTAACGGTTCCGTGCGCACCGCGTCCCGCTTTGCCGCGAACCGTCGAGGCGCCATGGCGAGGTGCCCTTGTTGCTTGGTTGCGCACCGACGGACGTGCTGTTGCGCCGCGCGACGTGCGGGTTGCGCGCGTATTTTGGGCATGCGGACGCCTGCTGCGCTGCGAAGCGCCGCGTGCGGAATGTCGAGGTGTTTGGTTTCTTTGGGCCATAGGGGCTTATTATGTCGTTTTGCCAGCAAATGGCCCACGGTTGCGCCTGAATCGTTACAATAAACCCAAATCGAAAATTGCGCGCGGCATGCGGCCGTACGCCGGGGTCGCGTGTCGGCCTCGAAATCAATACAGCAGGGGAGCATTCATCATGAGCAACGAAACGCGACGCATTCTCCTCGTCGAAGACGAGAAGGCAATCCGCGATGCTGTAGCCGCCTATCTCGAACGTGAGAATTACTGGGTGACTGCCGTTGGCGACGGCCAGGAAGCCCTCGAAGAATTTTCCAAGCATCATTTCGACCTGGTCGTGCTCGACCTCATGCTTCCCCGCGTGCCGGGCGAGCGCGTGTGCCGTGCCATTCGCGACAATTCCGATGTGCCTATCATCATGCTCACCGCGAAGGGCGAGGTTGAAGACCGCATCATCGGCCTCGAGCTTGGCGCCGACGACTATCTGGTGAAACCCTTCAGCCCCCGCGAGCTCGTCGCCCGTGTTCGTGCCTTGCTTCGCCGCGTGCATGCCGATTCCGAGCCTCAGCGCGAGGTGCTCGAGTTCGGCGAGCTCACGATTGACGTTTCGGGCCACAAGGTGCTCGTCAAAGGCAAGGAAGTCGACCTTACTGCCAGCGAGTTCAAGCTGCTCACCACGCTTTCCCGCTATCCTGGCCGCGTGTATTCGCGCATGGAGCTCGTCGAGAAGGTTCTCGGCTACGACTTCGAGGGCTATGAGCGCACCATCGACTCCCATGTGAAGAACCTGCGCGCCAAAATCGGCGACAATCCGCGTAATCCCAAGTGGCTGCACACCGTGCATGGCGTGGGCTATCGTTTCGAAGACCCCACCAAGCAGTAAGTCGGTTTGCGCCGGCTTGCCGGCATTGAGAAACACGAGGGCGAGATCGCAGCAATCATGGCGTCAGAACCTAAGCAAGCAAGTGGCAAGAAGCAGCGAACCGATGAACGAACCGCGCGCCAGCGCATTTATGATTGGTTCTTTGGCTTCTCGTATACCACTCGCGTAACCGTAACTTTTTCGCTCGTTGCCATCATGACCGTTGTGGTGGCAATGGGCGTTCTTTCCTATGTGTGGGAAGAGCATTTCCAGGCCTATACCCGCGAGAATGTTCAACAGCTCGCCGATACCACCGCCGCCAACATTGCGAACCGCTACGAGCGAAGCAACTCTGCAACGCTTGACGCTATTGGCGAGGGAAACAAAATGAGCTACCCGTCGCTTTCCATTAACGATGTGGAGCCGGCCGAATCGGTGCATATGCTGCAGCCGGGCATGGGCATTCAGGTAATTTCCTCTTCGACCGAAACTGTCGTGTACGACTCGTCGCGCCCCAACGGCTCTTCGTATTCCTCTTCGAACAACATTGACGAAACGGGCTCGTTTGCACCATCCGATGGCAGGATGGCTTCCGCGGCCATCACGCTTGGCGATGGCCAGGTTGTCGGCACCGTTCAAATTTGGGTCTATGGCAGCGACTTGCTGCTTTCGAAGGCCGATCAAGAATTCCGCATGCAAAGCTACCAGGGCATGTGCCTTGCCGCTGTGCTATCTGTCGCGCTTGCGTCGCTTATAGGCATCCTGTTCGCCCGTGGCCTGGTGGGCCCTATTAATCGCATCACGAAAACGGCGCAGGAAATCAAGGAAGGCAACCTTTCGGCTCGCGTGAACCTCGATGGCAAAGACGAAATTGCCGAGCTTGCTAAAACGTTTGACGCCATGGCCGAAGGCGTTGAGAGCAACCAGGAACTTGAGCGCCGCCTTACCACTGACGTGGCGCATGAGCTGCGCACGCCCCTCATGGCGATTCAATCGACGGTCGAGGCCATTATGGATGGCGTGTTCGAGGCCGATGAAGAGCGCCTGAACACGATCGACGCCGAGGTGCAGCGCCTTTCCCGCTTGGTCGACGCCATTTTGAAGCTCTCGCGCCTCGAGAGCCGTTCGACTCCCATGAACGAGGAGGTCGTCGACGTGGGCGACCTTATTTGCCCGCTCGTTATGTCGCATGAGGCGTTCGTCAACGACGCCGGTCTTATGCTCGAGTATGACGCAGAGCCCGACGTTATTGTTTACGGCGATCGCGACATGCTGCGCCAGGCGACCGCGAACCTCATCTCTAACGCGGTTCGCTATACGCCGGCGCCGGGCAAGATTGCCGTTTCGGTAAAGCGCGGCGATGTTATGGCCGCGATTGCCGTTCGCGATACGGGCATCGGCCTTTCCCCCGAGGAGCGCCGCATGGTGTTCAAGCGTTTTTGGCGTGCCGAGGAAAGCCGTCAGCGTCAAGGCGGCGGTTTGGGTGTAGGCTTGGCCGTTGTGAAAGAAATCGTCGACCGCCACGGCGGTTGGGTGCAGGTGGAAGGCAAGAAGGGCGAAGGCGCCTGCTTTACCATCCACGTTCCGCTTTATGACGAAGAGCGCATCAAGGCGCAAAAGGAAAAGGCCAATTCGAAAGAACGCGGCGCAAAAGCGCAGGCGGCAAAACGAAAGGGAAGGAACTAGGCTGTGAACCCCATTACCATCAAACCCGACGCGCAGGGCAAGGTACGCGACATTTACGATCTTGGCGACACGCTGCTGTTCGTCGCGACCGACCGCATTTCGGCGTTTGACTACATTCTGGAAGACGAAATTCCCCATAAGGGCCAGGTTCTTACCCAGATCAGTTGCTTCTGGTTCGAACTGCTCGAGGGCGTTGTCGAAAACCACCTGGTCTCTTCTGACGTAAACGATTTGCCCGAACAGTTCAAAGAGTGGAGCGACTACCTCAACGGCCGCTTCATGATTGTGAAGAAAGCCCAGATGATTCCTATCGAGTGCATCGTACGCGGCTATCTGACTGGTTCTGGCTTCAAGGATTACCAGAAAACGGGCAGCGTATGCGGCATCGAGCTTCCTTCCGGCCTGCAGAATTCTGCCAAGCTTCCCCAGACGCTGTTCACGCCTTCCACGAAGGCCGAGATCGGCGACCACGACGAGAACATCAGCTTCGAGCGCGCGGTTGAAATCGTGGGCGAGAAGGCCGCGACCGACATTCGCGACCTGTCGCTGAAGGTGTACGAGACCGCTGCGGAGCATGCACGCAAGCAGGGCATCATCATCGCCGACACGAAGTTCGAATTCGGCGTGCTTGACGGCCGCACGATTCTGGGTGACGAGGTGCTCACTCCCGACAGCTCTCGCTTCTGGAGCGCCGACGATTACGAAGTGGGCCGTGAGCAGGCAAGCTTCGACAAGCAGTTCGTGCGCAACTGGCTCAACGCCAATTGGGACCGCCAGGGCAATCCGCCGCATTTGCCGGCCGACGTTATCGAGAAGACCACCGAGAAGTACATCCAGGCATACGAGAAGCTTTCGGGCCGCACGTTCAACTTCTAGATGGCACCCGCTTCACGATTTTGAATGCGCCACATTGCTGGTATGACGAGTGGTGCGATAGCGCATGCAGGCTGCGCATGGGGAATGCCCCGAGGTGCGTCCGCGCCTTCGTTGCGCCCTTTGCGCGATAAAGCCACCTGCCAATTTTGGCGTGAATGCGACGTTTTTCAACGAAACGCCAAAAGGTCCCATTGAAGGTTTGCCTTTGATGGGGCCTTTCTTTATTATTTATGCCTTGGATTTACCAAGTGTTTTCGAGAAGAAAAGTATCCATATGAGCACACGAAACCCGATGAACGACCGCTATCAGACCGACGGACCGAAGGGCCAGACCAAGAAATCTGCCTCGTCGCTCAAGCCGAAGTCGAAAGCCGCGTCGAGCGTGTACGTGAAGTCCACGCAGAAGACTCCTCAGGAAAAGAAAGCTGCGCAAAAGGCCGCTCGCCAAAAGCAGGCCGAGCTCGACCGCAAGTATTACAATCCGCCTACGGCTCAGTACAAAAAGTACAAGCGCATTTGGTGGGGCATGCTCGGCGGCGCTATCGTCTGCACGTTGGTCGCCATGGGCGCTGGCTCCTGGTGGCCCGATAACCCGAATATGACGTGGTGCTTCCTGATTCCTGCATACGCGTTGATTATCGGTGCGCTGTGGTTTGACTTCGCCAAGGTGCGCAAGGTTCGCCGCGAGTACCAAATGGAGATGCTCAAGAAACATCCCAAAGAGGCTAAAAAGCATCCCACCACGGCAGCGAAGAACAAGATCGATGCCGCTAAGGAAGCTGAGCGTGAGGCCGCGAAGGCGGAAAAGAAGCGCTTCGGCCATTCCTTCATTCGCAAGGCAAAGCCCGAAGAGACGGCTGAAGGCGAAAAGAAATCTGAATAGCAGAAAGCCCGCTCAATCGAGCGGGCTTTTTTGTGCGGCTCCGATGGGGCGTGCCGCGCCGAGTGGCAGGCTGAAGGCTTTGCGGGGAAGCTTCAAGCCTCGTTGCGAGACGAGCTGATCGTTTCAAAACGAACGAACAAATGAGCGAACGGGCGCGTTTGTCCCTTCTTGCCCCGCCTTTACACAACCTGGAACAAGAAGAATTTGAGGTAGTCGGTTTCGGGCACGCCCCATACGATGGGATGGTCGGGCGATTGCTGGCGTTCTTCGATTTGGCGCAGCTGAACGCCGGCATCGTGCGCCGCGCTCACGAGCATTTTGCGGAAGCGGTCGGTATCCATGAAGTGCGAGCAGCTGCAAGTGGCCAAGTATCCGCCGCGCGGCAGGGCTTTCATGGCGCGGTAGTTGATCTCGTGGTAGCCACGTGTAGCCGAATCGATGGTCTTGCGGCTCTTCGTGAACGCCGGCGGGTCAAGAATGATGAAGTCGTACGGTGCTTTCTTCTGGGCCTCGATTTCGGGCAGCAAATCGAACACGTTGACGGCCTGGAAGCTCATGCGATTTTCGAAGCCGTTCAGGCGGGCATTCGATTCTGCCATGTCGACCGCGAGTTGAGAGATGTCGACGGCATGCACGTGCTCGGCTCCGCCAGCGGCAGCGTTTAGGGCGAACGAACCCGTGTGCGTAAAGCAGTCGAGCACGTGACGCCCGCGGGCGATATTGGCCACGGCGCGGCGGTTGTATTTCTGGTCGAGGAAGAAACCGGTTTTCTGGCCGTTTTCGAAATCGACATGGTAGCGCACGCCGTTTTCGATGATTTCGGTCGTGGTGGGGCCGAATGCCGCTGCGGCTTCGTCGCTTGGCGCGAGAGGCGCGGGCACCGCCGAAAGCGCGGGTTGAGCGCCTAAGCCGGCAAAATCGTTTTCCAGGGGGAACCAGCCGCAGCTTTCCTGAAGGCCTTCGAGTTTGCGCGTCGACACGTCATTGCGCTCGTAGATGCCGCGAATGACGACGCCATCTTCAGCGAGCACCTTCACAAGCAGGGGGAACACGACGGGCTTCAGGCGTTCCATGCCGTAGGCGAGCGTTTGGGTTACGAGCACGTCGTTGAATCGATCGACAACAAGGCCGCAAAAGCCATCGGCCTCGGAGAAAATCATGCGGCAGGCGGAAACGTCGTCGCCCATCACGGCGCGACGATGGTTCCAAGCCCAACGAATCTTGCGTTCCCAAAACGCCGAATCGAACGCGTCGTTCGCGTTGGTTGAAAGCAGGCGAATGCGAATCTTGCTTTGCTGCGAGAAAATACCTGTGCCAAGGTATGCGCCTTTGCGTGAGAGCACGTCGACGAGGGCGCCGTTTTCCGGGGTGATTCCACCCGACTCGATCGATTCTTTCCACGAGCGGGCCGCTTCTTTGGGGTCGCCCGCTTCTACGATGCGCTCGACTTCCGCATCGTAGACCCAAGGGTGGCCGGCGCGGCATGCGCGTTCGCCTTTGGGCGTGATGAATGCCATAGGGTAGGGACGGTGGGTTTTCATGGGTTCTCCTCGGTTGGAGCGTGCTTGGCCGCATGGGCTGCATCGCAAGTAATACCAGGGCATTATACGTTGCGTTGGGGCGGGGCGTAACAAAGGGGTAGAATAACCGTAACTGAAATACGGCTTCGCCGAAGCGAGGACACGCACCTTGCCTCGAGCGATGGAAAAGAGTGTCCATGAACCCAGTTGTGATTATTCCCACGTTCGTGTCCGCGCGTGGGCGCGTTGAATCGGGTCCTGTTACCACGACATACGACCATACAACATCGATGTCGGCCTCGGGCGAGTTGCCCCGCTGCCTCGAATCGCTTCGGTGCGTGCGTGGGCTTGGGCATATCATTGTGCTCGTGATTGCCGAACCCGCTATCGAGAATAAGGCCGCGAGCAAAATTCGCGCCGTTGCCGAGCAATTTCCCGATTTGAATATCGCCGTGGTGGGCGCTCCCGAGATGGCGCTTGTGCGCCAGCGCATGGAGCAGCTCAACATTGGACTGCGCAACGAAGTGGGTCTTGCAGGCTATGGCGCAATGCGCAACCTGGGGCTTCTTCTTGCGGGCGCACTCGATTTCGATTCGGTGGTATTCATCGACGATGACGTGGTGATTGACGATCCCGCGTTTCTGGAAAAGGCGATGTATGGCCTGGGCAAGCTTACGCGAAGCGGTGTGCCTATTCTTGCGAAGTCGGGCTTTTATCTGAACAAAGAAGGCGAATATCTCTCGAGCCGATCCACGAAATGGTACAACCGCTATTGGGACCAGGCCACCGCATTCAACAAGTGGATTTCCAAAGCCATGAAGGGCCCGCGTCTGTCTCGCTCGAACCATGTGTGCGGTGGTTGTTTGGCGCTTCATCGTGAGGCATTTCGTCGCGTGTCGTTCGACCCGTGGATCGCCCGCGGGGAAGATTTGGATTACATGCTCGATTTGCGCATGTACGGCAGCGATATCTGGTTCGACAACACGTGGTACATGCATCACCTTCCGCCCGAAACCAAGCGTGAAGGCCTCCGCTTCCGTCAAGACATCTTCCGTTGGCTCTACGAGTATCGCAAGGTGGAATACGGGCGAACCCAAATCGACCTGCTGCAGATCAAGCCGCAATCGTTGCTGCCGTACCCAGGGCCTTTCTTGGAGCCGGGCATCACGCGCCGCATTAAGCGCACGGCGTGGCTGCGTAGCTTCGGGCGCCCCGATGGCGCCGGGTATCGTCGCGCGGCAAGAGCGGCCACGGGCGAGGCATCTCGATATGCCGAAGCCCACTGTTCGAAGTATTTCGGCTTCCAGTCGATGTGGCCTGCGGTCATGAAGCGCATGGCGAACGACGCGATTCTCCAAAGCGTGCTTTTGAGCTCGTCGAACCGCGATGTGCGGCAAGCCGAGGCGCAACGCGCCCAGCGCGCGGCATGGGGAGCCGCCGGCGGAATCGACCCTGGCGCAACGACGGAGATTCGCCTTAATATGGGCAACGCAGAATAGGGTTTACGGGAAGTTCATTCATGGTTTCGTTCTTCATCGCCGCGCTCGTTGGCGTGGGCGTCGGCGTGCTTTCAGGGCTTTTGGGCATTGGTGGCGGCACCGTTATGGTGCCCCTGTTCCGCCTGGCTTTTGGCATGGAGCCCATTGCCGCTACGGCGACTTCGCTGTTCACCATTGTGCCAACGTCAATTTCGGGCATGTGGAAGCATGCTAAAAACAAGACGTCCCTGCCGCGGGTGGGAATCGTGTGCGGCCTGACGGGCGCGTGCCTCTCGCCCGTTGGCGTGTGGGCCGCAAACGTGTCGCCCGGTTGGGCGATTATGGGCGCAGCTGCGGTTGTCGTGATGTACTCGTCGTTCACTATGCTGAAAAAGGCGCTGGCGGCGCCAAAGGGTGGCGCAGCGAAGGGAAGTCGCAAGGCGTGCGAGAAGAAGTCGACGACGAGCGACACGGCGGCGGTGGGCGCTGCTGTAGCGACGGGCGATGCGACAGCGGCAAGCCTCGCGGCGACGGTGCCTGTGGCGGCGGGCGGCTCGAGTGCCGCAGGGGCGCAGGCCGCTCCTCTCGAGGCGCCGGCAATCAAGCTCACCCCCAAATACGTGGCGAAGGTGGCGCTCATCGGCGTTGTTGCCGGCTTCATGAGCGGATATGTGGGCGTGGGCGGCGGTTTCATTATGGTGCCGCTATTCGTGAGCATGCTCGGAATTCCCATGCGCTTGGCGTCGGGCACGTCGCTTACCGCGGTGTGTATTCTGGCGATTCCCGGCGTTATTGAGCAGGCTGTTTTGGGCAATATCGACTACATGGTCGGCGTTGCGATGATGGTCGGTTCTATTCCTGGCGCGATTGTCGGCGCCAACTTGGTGAAGCGCGTGCCCGAGCGTGCGTTGCGTTTTGCCTTTGCGCTATTTTTGCTGCTGATGGCCGTGCTTTTGGTCGTGAACGAAGCAAGTGTGATTTAGGGGAAGGCGATCGCGCCGACGCGTCGTGCGAATGTGGTGCATGGCAGCTAGGATCGATCTCCTTCTTCAAGAGACGTTCTCGAAATTCCGCCCAGCGGGCGGCGCTGCCCAACGTATGAAAGGAACCTCATGTCCAAACCACCTCGAAATATATATGCGCGCGTGCTCGATGTCGTGCTTGCGGCGATATGCGTGCTCTCGGCCGCGGTGCTTGCGTGCGCGATGGCCTGGCCCGAAACGGTGGGCAATTTGAACGTGGTCGCGGGTATATCGTTCACCATTTCCGTGGCACTGCTCATCTATTTGCGCCTTAATCCCGATACGGTGCGTGCTCGTCAGTCCGATACGATTCTTAAAATCGCGTCGCAAACGCTTGCGTGCTTCCAGGAGGGTTTCGACATTCCCACGGCGCAGAAGGTGTGCCATTTGTTGCTGCCCGCCATTGGAGCTCAGGCCGTGGCGATTACCGATCGTGAATCGATTTTGGGGTATGCCGGAGACGACGAAGAAATCAGCCCAGGCGGCGCGCCCATTCGCACAAAGGCTACGCATGCCACGCTTGAAGACGGCAAGCTGCGTGTGCTGGGCACACCGCAAGAGATTGGATTCCCCGATAGCATCAAAGGTCTGCGAGCCGGCATTATCGTGCCGCTTACGCGAGGCGACGCCATTATTGGCACGCTGAAGTTTTACTATCGCCGTTCGCGTGACATCACCGAAACGCAGGTGGCGCTCGCGGAGGGCTTGGGGCAGCTGCTTTCGACGCAGATCGCCGCCGTTGAGCTGGAACAACAAACCAAGCTTGCGACCACCATGGAGCTCAAGGCGCTCCAGAGTCAAATCAACCCGCACTTCCTGTTCAATACCATCAACACCATTGCGTCGCTCGTGCGCACCGACCCCGATCGCGCACGCATGCTGCTGCGCGAGTTCGCTGTGTTTTACCGTCGTACGCTTGAGAACTCCGACGATTTGCTTGAGCTGTCGCGGGAGGTCGAGCAGACGATGCGCTACTTTACGTTCGAAGTGGCGCGATTCGGCGAAGACCGCCTTGCCATGGACATCGATATCGAGCCGGGCCTTGAAAGCGTGATGGTGCCCGCGTTCATGGTGCAGCCGCTTGTGGAAAACGCCGTGCGCCACGCCATGCCGCAAGAAGGAAAGCTCGAGATTCATATTTTGGCGTACAGCGAGGGCGATGATTTATATATCGCCGTTTCCGACAACGGCGTGGGTATGGATGCCGAGCAGCGCCGCAAGCTTTTGCGCCCCGAAGCCTCGAAGGGCTTGGGCATCGCAATGAAGAACATCAACGAGCGCTTGCGCGGTTATTTCGGCACTGAGTCGCGCATGGAGGTTGATTCGACGCCAGGCAATGGCACCCGTGTGACCATGTTCATGAAAGACGGCTTGGTGGAAGACTAGCGTTATGGCGTTTTGTCGGCGACTGGTTTTCCTGAGCTGGCGAAAGGTATGAATTTCCTGATGAACGGCATTATTCATTGGCGATATCTATAGCTTGCGTGAAGTGGGGCTAAAGGTGTCCCATTCTAGGGTTTCCATGCTTTCAAACATCGCGAATTTGGGCTACTATTCGTATACGGGCATCGCTCGCCGACGGTTTTACGCCGTTGGCATGGGGCGCTTGAGTCCGCCTTCCTTATACGAACTTTCCAGTTATTGGGGGATGCTGTGCTGAACGCGATTATCGTTGACGACGAAGCTCCTGCTCGTTCCGAGCTGCGTTACTTGCTGGGCGAAGTCGGTGGGGTCGAAGTGCTCGCCGAAGCCGCAAGTGTACGCGAGGCTATTGAGAAAATGCAGAGCTACCCCGTGGACGTGCTGTTCCTCGATGTGAGCATGCCTGAGGTCAATGGCATTCAGTTCGCCGAGGCCCTGCAGCGTTTGAAGAATCCTCCGGCGGTCATTTTCGTTACCGCCTATAGCGAGCATGCACTCGAAGGCTTCAAAGTGAATGCCGTCGATTATTTGGTGAAGCCGGTCGAAACCGATCGCCTGCAGCAGGCCGTGAATCGCGCGAGCGAGTACATTACGCTGCATGTGAAGGCCAGCCAGTCGGAGCGCATTCCTGTCGAAAAGGGCGGCAAGAAGATTCTTATCCCCATCGACAGCATTCGTTTTGTTATGGCGCGCGATGATTACGCGTACCTGCAAACCGACAACGACCGCTACTTCTCCACCGTGTCGCTCGCTCAGCTCGAAAAGCGCCTCGATGGCCACGGCTTCTTCCGCGTGCATCGCGGCTACTTGGTGAACCTTTCGCATGTCGAAGAGGTCGAGCCCGTTCCCGGCGGCACGCTGCTTTTGTCGCTGAATGCAACCGACGAGAAAATCCCTGTTTCTCGCCGCCGCGTTTCCTCGCTGAAAAAGGCGTTGGGGCTGTAGAGTGCAGCAAAAATGAACTTCGAAAGGCTCGCCTTGGCGAGCCTTTTTCATATGCGCTATCCTTCTTGTCGCTCGATATGCTTACGGGCTTTTGCAATGTCGCGCTTAATGTCGGCGGCCGTTCGCAGCCTGCGTGCCACGTCGACGCCCGCGGCCTGTTCTATCTCGTCGGTCACGGGGCTTCGATAGCTGAACAAAAACCAATTTTCGGCTAAGTGGCTGCCTTCCATACGTAAAAGCGCGTCGGCGACTTGGGCGGCGTTTCTGCTCCATCCCATATCGCTGCGAAGCAGACGCAAGGCGAAGAATGCGGCGTAGCACATCAGAAAATGCGCGCGCATGTGTATGGCATGGGCCACGGGATAGGGCGAAGGCGAGAAATCGGATTCAAGCAGCTGGAATGGCTCGGTGAGGCGCCACAGCTCGCGATAGATGTGAAACAGCGTGCCGGCGGTGAGCTTCGTTTCGCTTGATGATATGCATATGTAGCCATCGAGGGCCAAATCGCGTGCCTCGTCTTCGGTGCGGCCTTGTTTGCGGGCGATTTTCGCGTAGTCTCGGCCCCAGAGCACCGTGTCTTTGACGCGAATGCCCGCCATCTCGTCGGTGCGCGATTTGACCTTGTAGCTGCCCGATTGCGTGGTGATGTAATCGGAGGCATCGGCGACCCATGCCTGAAGGTCGAAAGCGGCGGTTTCGAGCGGCCGGAAAAAGACGAACCCGTCGCCGCTCTCGGCGAGCGTCTCGACGATTTCGCGCGCATGGGGAGTGCGGCCCGCAACCACAATGACGCGTTTGGCGCCGAAATTGCTTTTCGCGCTCGCGACGAGCCCCGATACTTCATCGGCGCTCGGCGTGGCACTTGTAACATGGTAGGTCATGGGAATGCCCGTGCGGTCGAGCAGCATTCCAATGCCCATCGACAGCCCTTCGTCGCGATCGATTCCGTCCGCCAGTCGAGCGTTTGTCGCGTTCACATCGCCTGTGTCGGCCAGGGTGAACGAGGCAAGAACCAGCAGTACCGAATTGACCTGGTAGGGCTCGCGAATTGCCTGGTAGGATTTCGAGAGATGCGCCACCAACGCCCGCTCGTTGCGTGCGAAACACTGGAAGGCGGCGTACGTATCGGCCAAGGTGAAATCGCATGTGCGCGGGAATGAGGCGCGGCGTTGCCACGTCTCGCGCTTGGGGGCCACGTGAATCATGCGTTCGGATGCGAGCATCTCGAAAATGCGGCCCGCATGCGCGGGAAAGCCGACATGTCCCGCGCGATTTTCGAAGAAGCGCCGAACGCCTAGCGCATCGAGGTATGCGAGCGCGATGGCGCTTCCCCAGCGAGCTTGGGCAATATGGGTGTCATCGATGGTTGCGTCGCGCGGAAATGTGAAAGCGATGGGCGGGTTTTCGCTTTTCGCCCGCTCGTTGAGCTCGGCGACGTAGGCTTGGAAGTGGGCGATAGGGTCGGCGTATTGGCTTGTGAATTGGTCGACGTAGCCGATCGACTCGATGGTCTTCGTCTTCGTTTTCCCGCCTTCTCGGTAGTTCTGCACAACCGAAAGGTATATGCGCTCGCCGCGCTTCGTTTTCTTCAAGTGCATAGCACACCTCCTGAGTGTAAGTATAGCCTTGCCGCTCGTTCGGAATACCCCGCTTACCCCCGCATAATGCCTATGGATAAGAAAAAATCGTTTATGCAGGTCGGCGGCGCGTACAATATGCGCGTTATCGTTCGCGGCGCGTGTGCGCCCGCAAGAGAGGAGTTGTTTGTGCGGCCGGAAAAGAAGCAGTGGACCTATCGCGAGAAAATGGCGCAAGCCAATCGCGAGGCGAAGGCGACCGTGGTCGCGCTCGCGATTGTTGTGGTGGTGTGGATAGCGGCAGGCTTCGGCCTTTCGGCGTTCGATGTGGAAGTATTCGGAACCCCTATTTGGGTGTTCGGCGGAACGCTTGGCACATGGATTGCCGCCATCGTGGCGGCTGTGGTGCTGGGCCGCCGGGTGTTCGCCGATTTCGATTTGGATGAGGAGGAGCGCGATGCAAACAACTAGTATTGCGGGCCTGCTTCCCGTGCTCATTTTCCTCGTACTTGCTCTCGGGCTCGCGATTGCGGCGCGTCGCCGCTCGCGTGCTGCGGGCGAAGGCGGATTCGTGAAGGAATACTTCATCGGCAACCGTACGCTTGGCGGCTTCGTGCTGGCCATGACCACCATTGCCACCTATGGCTCGGTGAGCTCGTTTGTGGGCGGCCCTGGCCAGGCGTGGCAAACTGGCTTTGGCTGGGTGTATATGGCGGCCGTACAGGTAACGACGCTGTTTTTGCTCTACGGCATTATGGGCAAGAAGATGGCGCTTGTTTCGCGTAAGCTTGGGGCGGTCACGGTGATCGATGTGATTCGTGCCCGCTTCCGCAGCAATGCGTTGGCGAATGCTGCGGCTCTGATTATCGTGCTGTTCTTCGCGGCAACTATGGTTGCCCAGTTCGTAGGCGGCGCGAAGCTGTTTGAAGCCGTGACAGGGTATTCGTATTTTGTTGGCTTGGCCATTTTCGGCGTTGCTGTGATTATTTTCACGACCGTGGGCGGTTTCCGCGGCGTAGCCGTGACCGACGCGTTGTGCGGCATCGCTATGCTCGTGGGCATCGTGGTGCTCGCGGCTGGCATTCTTATTGCGGGCGGCGGCTGGGAAAACATCATGGGCACCATTCGCACGAACCATCCGCAGATGCTCGAGCCCCTTTCGGGCGGCACCATGCCCGTGTCGTTGTACTTCACGCAGTGGCTGCTCGTCGGTATTTTCACGTTCGCGCTGCCCCAATCGGTGGTACGCTGCATGGGCTACAAAGATACGAAGAGCCTGCGCGGCGCGATGATCGGTGGCACCATTATTATCGGCGCCATGATGATTGGCGTTACCACGCTCGGCGTGCTTTCCGCGGGCGTGCTTACGGGGGACTTGGCCTCGTATGGTGGAAGCGTTGACAATATTATTCCGCGCACCATTGTGGAAACCCTGCCGCCATGGCTTGCCGGCGTTGCGATTGTCGGCCCTGTTGCCGCATCGATTTCTACCGTGTCTTCGCTGCTTATCGCCTCGTCCTCGGCCATTATCAAAGACTTGTGGCTGCACTATGCAGACGATAGGGGCCAGCAGGTAAGCGATGCCGTCGTGGCGCGCTCGAGCCAGATTATTACCCTGGGCGTGGGCGTTATCGTATTCGTGCTTGCCGTGGTTCCGCCGAGCGTTATTTGGAAGATCAACATGTTCGCGTTTGGCGGTCTTGAAACGGCATTTTGCTGGGTTCTTGTGGGCGCGCTCTTCTTCAAGCGAGCGAACAAGGTGGGCGCGATTGCGTCGATGGTGGGCGGCACTGCCGTCTATTGCCTGTGCATGGCGCTTGGTTTCAAACTGTTCGGCCTGCACCAAATCGTGATTGGCATCACCGTGTCGCTTCTGTGCATGGTGATTGGCTCATGGCTCGGCAATCGTCGCGCGAATGCTGTCGACGCGGCTGCCGACGCTGAGATGCGCGAAGCGTTCTTCCCCGAGGCGTAAGAGGGGCCCGGCTCATAATCCTCCCAAAAAGAAGAGCCCGCAGTTCATTGAGCTGCGGGCTCGTTTCGTTTCGTGAGGTGCGCCTATTCGGCCGCGCGCTCACGCTCGATTTCGTCGAGAACCTTCATGACGGCATCGCCCAAGGCACGAATTGTCACGCCGGAATTGTCGGGCAGGTGCAGGTGCATGCAGCGGCGGCCGCGCTCAATAAGAATCGAGAGGTCGGCGGCGGCCTGTGTGCGTGCGAGCATTCCCAGGCTTTCGGGCTCAACGTGGCGCAGTGGGATGTCTTTCAATTCGTCGGCGGAAACCATGAGGAATACGCCGTTGTTGGTGCCGCCTTTTTGCAGCTGGCCCGTGGAATGCAGGTAGCGGGGGCCAATCTCGAGGCAGCTTACGACGCCGAGTTTGTCGGCGACACCATGGCGAATAACCTCGAGCGCTTCGCGGCGTCCTTCGCCGTCGAAGGGCAAGAACGCATCGAGCGCGAAGTAGTCGCCCGGCTTAATCGACGCGAATAGATTGCGCAAAGCGCCCATAAGCGTATCCGATTTGATGCACGGTGCGATGGTGACCTCGGCTTCGCCCATGTTCACGTTGCCGATGAAATTCTCGGTGAAATCGGGTTTCGGGCAGCCTTCTGCGAGGAACTTCAGCGCGGCGGCCTTGGTGGAGGCGACGTCGGGCTGGTCAAATGGGCAGCGCTTCATAAGATAGCCGCACATGGCCGTTGCGTATTCCCACATCACGAAGTGCTCGGCCAAATCGAGCACGCTGTCAATGCGGAAGGAAAGGCGCGGAATGGCCGAATCGATGTAGGCGAGGCTCATGTCGAAATTCTTGCGCTCGTCCCACAGGTCGGTTTTGGTTTGGTAGGTGATGACGCTGCGGTCTTTCGGGTCTTCGGTAAGAAGCAGCGCGTCGAGCTCGATGTTCGGCAGAATCCCCACGCCCTGCTTGCCGAGGCTTTCGGCGACGAGCTGCTCAATCCAAAGGCCAAGCACGCGCCCGCGCTTCGGCGTGAGGAAGCTGAATTTGTCGCGGCCGTTCAAGTAGTTGTCGTACAGGAAGCTTGCCAGCGTGATGGCGGGGTTGTCGATAGAGTTTTCGCTGCACACGCGCTCGGCATCTTTGGCATGGCCCAAAAAACCGCCCAGGTCGATGCCGACGAGTGCGGCGGGCACCAGGCCGAATACCGAAAGCGCGCTGAAGCGGCCGCCAACGGTAGGCTCGCCAAGGAAGCATGCGCGCCAGCCTTCGTCGTGGGCGCGCTTCTCCAGGTCGCTGCCGGGGTCGGTGATAGCGACCAGATGGGACGGGATTTTCTCGGTTTTCAGGTACATTTCAAAGTGATCAAGCACGGCGTCGAGTACGCTGCGCATTTCGATGGTGCCGCCCGATTTGCTGGAAACGAGCACGAGTGTGCGTTCCAAATCGAGGCCGGCTAGAATCGATCGCACGCGAACGGGCGACACGGAGTCGAGCACTTTGAAGTCGAGCGCGTTGCGGTCGACTTTATTATATTTAGTAATGGTCATAGGAGCCTGAGTGGAGCCGCCTTGACCAATGAGCAAAACGGTTTTAAAGCCCTCGGCGATGATGCCTTCTGCGAAAGCCTGGATTTTTTTATAAGGATAGGGCGGCTGGCTCGCGAGCGTTGCCCAGCCGGTGTAGTTCTTTGCGCATTCGGCGGCAGCTTCGTCGAAATCGTAGAGACTTTCATCCTTGGCGTGAAGGCGGCTGGCGACTTTGTCGCGAACCAGAATTTTCGCCGAGGGATAAAGCTTCTCGGTGTCGTTGATGAGCATGGTTCCTCTTTCTCGCAATTATTATGCGAATGCGGGGAGCAATCTGGTACGGGTGTTGCCGAAAGCTCCCCTTCACGAAGCAGGCGCGCAGAAAACGCGCGCCTGAGTGATTTCTTCGTTGTTGGGAGCATTGTACCGAAATCGGGCCTCAACTGGAAATTATCGCCTGTTCAATGTGGAGGTGACGTGATGGAGGGGCGGATGCGGCCGCAAAAAAATGGGGGCAGGAGGATGTTTTCCCTGCCCCTATTGCGGGTAATTAACAAATGCGCGGAAGCTGTTCGCCCACGAGCATGTCGAGAATGCGGCGCGTGCCGAAGCCCGTTTCCAGGAAAACCTTTGGACTGCGGGTCTCGTTGGCTTCTTCGACGCGGCCGATAATGGCGGCATCGGCGCCGTATTTGTTGGCCTTCATGGCGGCAAGCGCCGCTTCGGCCTGCTCGGCGGGCACGATGCAAACCATTTTGCCTTCGTTGGCAACCTGGAACACGTCGTAGCCGAGCATGTCACACGCGCCACGTACCACGTCTTTCACGGGAATGTCGTCTTCCGAGACCACCATGTCAACGCCGCTTTGCGCACCCAATTCGTTGAGCGTTGAGGCCAGGCCGCCGCGGGTGGGGTCGCGGAAGCAGCGCGTATTGGGGGCGGCGGCGAGTACGTCGGCAATAAGGCCGTTCAGGGGGGCGGCGTCGCTTTCGATAGGGGCGTTAAACGAGAGGTTCTCGCGTTGGCTCATGATGCAAATGCCGTGATCGCCCAGCGTTCCGGAAAGCAGAATAGCGTCTCCCGGTTTGCAGTTCGCGCCAGAAAGCTCTACGCCAGCCGGCACCAAGCCCACGCCTGCCGTGTTGATGTAAATGCCGTCGCCGTGTCCGCGATTCACGACCTTCGTGTCGCCCGTCACCACATGCACGCCGGCCTCGGCAGCGACTTCGCGAATCGTTTCGCAAATGCGGCGCAGGTCATCCATGGGGAAGCCCTCTTCGAGAACCATGGCGACCGAGAGGTATTTCACCTTGGCGCCGCTTGTGGCAACGTCGTTTACTGTGCCGCACACGGCCAGGCGGCCGATGTTGCCGCCGGGAAAGAAATGCGGCGTGACCACGAACGTGTCGGTGGAGAACGCCAGGCGCTCGCCGGGGGCAGGGGCGGGCAGGAGCGCCGCGTCGTTGCCCTGGGCAAGTTCTTCGGAGCCGTAGGTCGCGGCGAACACGTCGTCGATGATGCGCTTCATCATGGTTCCGCCGGAGCCATGACCCAAAAGAACGGTTTCGTCAGCCATTATGAAAACTCCCTTCATCGGGTGATGAGTGTGGACCCATCTAGTAATAGCGGGATTCGCTCAAATTCGTCAGCTTTATAGCTTGACGCATTGGAATGAATCTTCAAACGGCAGAAATGCCCGATGCCTCGTTTGCCTCGCCAAAAGGCGAAGCAAACGAGACGAGTATTCCCATCGTCCAGCGAACGAGGAAAGCGCCGCGTTTTCCTCGTTCGCTGGACGGTTTTGGGAGCGCCGGGCGGAGGGGGCCGATTTGGCATGCTCGGTTTCTCAATTTTTCCCAAAACGGGAAACCGGAGCGAGGCGCATAGGCCGCGAAGCGGCCGGTAGTCGAGCGGGCATGCCAAATCGGCCCCTCCGCCCGGCGCGGACAACAACCCTAGTAGTACCTGAAATACGCGGCGCAGGAGCCCTCCGAGCTCACCATGCAGGGTCCCACGGGGTTTTCTGGCGTGCAAACCTTGCGGAACAGCGGGCATTCGCTTGGCGCCATAATGCCGCGCAGGACATCGCCGCAGCGGCAACCCTTCGGTTCAATTGTGGGCTCCACCTCGACCTCATGCACGCGTATCGCATCGAAATCAGCGAACTCGTCGCGAATTCGGTAGCCGCTTCCCTCAATGGGGCCAAGGCCGCGCCATGTCGCGGTGCAGGTATCGAACACCTCGTCAATCGCGGCAAGCGCCACGGAGTTTCCTTCGGGCATGACGCCGCGCGCGTATGCGTTCTCGATTTCGGCGCGCCCTTCGTGCAACTGGCGCATGATCATGGCGATGCCCTCGAGTACGTCAAGCGGCTCGAACCCGGTGATAACGCCAGGGATGTGGTATTTCTCGGCCAAAAACTGGTAAGGCTTCATTCCGATGATGGTGCTTACGTGCCCTGGCAAAATGAGGGCGTTTACCTTCAGCTCGGGATCACCCATGAGCACGTCGAGTGCGCCAGGCATGTTCTTGTGCGCCGCATACACGCTGAAATTGGCGAGTCCCATCGCCTTGGCGCGTTTGATTGCCATGGCAACGAGCGGCGTGGTGGTTTCAAAGCCAACGCCTACGAAAATGACGGGACGCGTGGGATTTTCCTTGGCGACCGTCAGTGCGTCGAGGGGCGAATACACAATGCGAATGTCGCATCCTGCGGCCTGTTCCTTAAGGAGCGAACTCGTGGAGCCGGGTACGCGCGTCATGTCTCCGAAGGTGGTGATAATCACGTTCGGAACGCGAGAGAGCGCGATAACCGTATCGATGTCGTGGTTGCTCGTCACGCATACGGGGCAGCCCGGACCGCTTGCAAGGCGGCAGCCTTCGGGCATAAGCGAGCGAATGCCGTTTCGGGCAATGGCGACGGTGTGCGTTCCGCATACTTCCATAAGGGTCGCATGCTCGGGCGCGAGGGCTTGGATGCTTTCGATGAGCCCGCGTGCAAGCACGGGGTCTTTGAAACTGTTTTGGTCAACCATGGCCGCCGCCTACACCGCGGGCGCGGGTTGTACGTCTTCGGCGAATTCGGGGAATTGGCGAATAAGGTCGAGCGTTTCGTTCGCGGCCTGTTCGCTTACCACCTCAATCGCGAATCCCGCATGCACCAACACGTAGTCGCCTACGGTTGCCTGCGGAGTAAGGTCGATGGAAATGGAGCGCGTGACGCCCAAAATGTCGACGGTGGCCATGTTGCCCTCGTCGAGCTCGGTGATTTTTGCGGGAATCGCAAGGCACATACTGGGTTCCTCCCTCTATTTCTGCGCATCTGCCCCAGCGTGGCGCGCTGCGGCGATGACGGCTTGTCCGAATGAAACGCCGCCGTCGTTGCACGGCAGCTCTTTATTGAGCGCAACGGTGAAGCCGGCGGCTTCGAGCGCGGCGAGCGTATGCTCGAGCAGGTAGCGGTTCATGAATACACCGCCCGAAAGCGCAACGGTGGAAATGCCGTAGGCCGCGTTTGCCACCAGGCATGCCTGCATAATGGCCTCAACCATGGCGTCGTGGAACTTGCGGGCGATGGCCGACGTCGCTACGCCTGCCGCCATGTCGTCGAGCATACTCGCGAATACGGGCTGGGCGTCGAGCAGAATGACGCTCGTGTCGTGCGCGGTGCTGTCGGGGTTGGCGCAATTTTTGGAGATGCCCATATGGTAAGCGTCGCCTGCGGCTTCGGGGTCGACGGTTCGCTTTCGGCCCAGCGAGGCGTCGCTTATGGCCGCTTCCAGCAGCACAGCGGCTTCGCCCTCGTAGGCGGGGTGCTCGCATACGCCCAAAAGCGCGCTCGCGGCGTCGAACAGCCGGCCGACGCTTGAGGTGCGCGGGCAGTTCAAGTCGCGTTCAATCATGTGGTCGCACACCTGGGCGGCATCGCCGAGCGCTTCAATCGCAGGGGCGGCTGCTGGATGATCGAGCAAGTCGAATTCGTGCAGCGCCCCATAGGCCATACGCAGCGGGTTTTTCACCGCCGCCGCGCCGCCTGGCATGGGGAGGTAGGTGAAGTTCGCGAACCTCTCGAAATCGGTTCGGTTCGCGAGCAGAACCTCGCCGCCCCAAATACGCCCGTCGTAACCGTAGCCCGTGCCATCGAAGGCGACGCCAATGGTCGCCTCGTCGAGGCCGCATTCGGCCATGGCGCTTACGATGTGCGCGTGATGGTGCTGGATTTTCTCAAGGGGCAGCTCTTCGCCTGCGTCGACTGCGCGACGATGGGCCTCTTCGGCCCATTTCGACGAGAGGTATTCGGGATGCATGTCGGCCACAAGGCTTTCGGGTGCGGCCTGGAACAGGCTCTCGAAATGCTCTTTTGCCGAAAGCCACGCGTCGAACGTTTCGGCGTTTTCCATATCGCCAATATGCTGGCTCACGAACGCCTCGTCGCCGCGCAGCAGGCAGAACGTATTCTTTTGCTCGGGGCCTGCGGCGAACAGCACGCGTTTTGTTCGGCTGCTGGTTTGGTCGCCCTTCTTCGCAAGCGAAATTGGCATGGGCGCGAACCCGCGCGCGCGGCGCACCATTTGCACGGCGTCTCCGGCGCTTCCCGCCGAAATCACGCGCACGACCGAATCGTCGAAGCGGCAACGAATGGGGCGATTGTTGCCCAGAAACGCGTCAGCGATACTCGCGAGCTGGGAGCGTGCCTCGTCATCGGTCATGCAAATGGGCTCATCGTGCAGATTGCCCGACGTCATGACGAGCGGACCGTCGAACGCGGCAAGCAGCAGGTGCTGCACCGGCGTATACGGCAGCATAACCCCCAGTTCGGGAAGATGGTCGGCAAGGCCCGCCGCGAATTTCGCGTCGTCGCGCTTCTTCAAGAGCACGATGGGTCGCTGCGTGCCTGTGAGCAAGCGGCGTTCGGCATCGTTGACCTGACAGGTTTCACGCACGTCGTCGAGTGTGCGATACATAACCGCGAATGCTTTGCCTTCGCGGCGTTTGCGGCGGCGCAGCTCGGCGAGGGCTTCGGGGTTGCGCGCATCGCATGCTAAATGGAAGCCGCCAAGGCCCTTCACGGCAATAATGGCCCCTTCATGCAAAAGTTCGGCTGCGCGCGCGAAAATTGCATCGCTGGCCTGAAGGGTGCTGCCCCACAACGTTCCGTCTTCGTCAATATCGGCGCCGTCAAAGGCTTCGTTCGCCGCGGGGGTTTCCGTAAAACCCTTTTCCCACCAGGAGATATGAGGGCCGCATTCGAAGCATGCGTCGGGCTGTGCGTGGAAACGTCTGTCGGCCGGGTTGCGATATTCGGCGTCGCACGTTTCGCACATGGGGAAGTCTGCCATGGAAGTTTTAGCGCGATCATAGGGGAGGCTATCGATAATCGTGAAGCGCGGTCCGCAATTCGTGCAATTGATGAATGGGTAATGGTAGCGGCGGTTGTGCGGGTTGAACAGCTCGGCCACGCATTCGTCGCATGTTGCCAAGTCGGGCGACACCAGGGTGGTCGCGTCGGCTTCGGCTTCGTCTGAATAGCGAATCTCGAAATTGGAGAACCCCTCGAGCGGGGCTTCTTTCATATTGATTTCGTCCACGCGCGAGGCGGCCGGCGCATTGCTATTGATTTCCATAATCAATGCGTCGATATCTTCGGGCTCGCCTTCCGCGTGCACGAAGACGCCCGCGGTGGCGTTGAGCACCCAACCGCAGATGTTGTGGCGCAGCGCGGCGTTGAAGACGAACGGGCGAAAGCCTACGCCTTGAACGACGCCGTGAACTTCTATGTCGAGGGCTTCTCTCATGGATGCTCCTTGGGGCTAGTGCGTGTGGCTATGGCCGTGGGTATGCGGATGGTCGTGCGCGTAAGCGCGCGCAGCATTCACGGCGTCGGTGCCCGGCGTGGGCTGATTGTCGTAGATGCCATGTCCCGTCGAGGTCATGGTGAGATGCCCGTGCGTCACGCCCTTTGTGCCCAGGATAATATTTGAGATGGTTTGAATCAGGCCGCTTTCGCCGCGCAGGATAATGACTTCCATGCAGGTTTCGGCATCGAGATGCACATGCATGCTCGAAACAATTTGCTCGAAGAACTCGTGCTGGATGCCGTCGAGTTTGTCGCGTACGTCTCCCGTGTGATGGTTGAACACGATGGTGAGCGTGCCCATGACCTCTTCGCCGGGCATGGAGCATTCTTCGTCGATGAGCGCGTCGCGCACCAGGTCGCGAATGACCTCGCTGCGGTTTTTCGCCAGGCCGCGTCGCGCGACCAGGGCATCGAAGCGAACCAAGAGGCTCTCGGGCATTGCAACCGAGAACCTCATAAGGTCTTGAGCCATGATTTACACCAGTTTGACGGTTACGCCGCTGGCTTTTTCGGCGTCGTCTTCCAGAGCTTCTTTGGCGTCGTCGAGCAGCGCGCGAATGTCGTCGAGCGCGCTCATGGCTGCGTGGAGCTTCTCTCCAGCGGTTTCGAAGCCCGCGTCTTCTGCCTGGTGGGCCAGATTGTGAGCCCAGCGGCGCTCCAGCTTGATGTGGTCGTCGATCTGTTCGATCATTTGCTCGAACTGGCCGGTGTTAATGCCGTTGGTGCACATGGTGGCTCCTCTCACTGCGCCTCGCAGGCAACGCTTTGGCCTCGCTGGCCGGTGGTCGTTGGGGCTGGCGCAAAAAAATGGCGATGGGCGCGATGGGCGCTCATCCATACGGTTTTCGGCGGGCGTTCGCTTTTAGACGTTACGTTGCCGCTCGCGACTGGAAGTGCGGCGACTGGGCGCGTTGCCTTTCGGGCGGGTTGCTCCGTCGGAGTTGCCCCGAAGAGGGTTTTGCTGTTTGGCCTCTCGGGTTTGGGGCTATTATGGTCCTGCGCGTGTTGCATTGAAAGCAAGAAAAGGGGATAGGTGTGAAAAAACCAGCGAAAAGTAACATGTATCTCGATGCGAAGTTCGAGCAGCTCGCGGAATACGATGCGGCTATTGCGGGCGACGTGGATGCCGATGCGTGCATCGTTGGTTTTGGCGAATTGCCTGACCAGGTGTTTTCCGCGCTTTGCGCGGCATGCACAGGTATTGGCATGCCAGACCCCGTGATAGTGGATGCGTCGCTTGTTGGCGACCCCGCGCGTGCGACGTTCGTAGTGGAAGCGCTTGACCCAGCGGCGATTATCGTGGCCGATGGGATTGCGGCGGCCATGCTCTCAGATGGCTACCATGCAAAGCTGCCGCTCAATGCCGCGACACGCTTGTTGGGGCGCCCGTTCGTGGCGTTCGAATCGTTCCAGGGCGATTTGTCTGACGACAAATTGAAGCAGCGCGACTGGGCGCTCATCAAAACGCTGAAACGTGCGTAACTTAGTTCTGCTTGTAGGTGGCTTCTTCTTCAATAATGAGTTCGGCCATGTGTGCCTCGCCCCAGACGCGCATGGCGTCGATGACGGGCTCGAGGCTGCGGCCGCGATCGGTGAGCGTATATTCGACGCGCGGCGGCACTTCGGCGAACACTTCACGCTTGAGCAGGCCGTCTTCTTCCATGGCACGCAAATTTGAGGTGAGCACTTTTTGGGAGATGCTGCCGATAGATTTCTTCAGCTCGCCAAAGCGTTTCGTGCCGGTAAGAAGGTCGCGAAGAATGAGGACTTTCCATTTGTCAGACATGAAGGAAAGCGTCGCCTCGACGGGAGATGAAGTTCTAGACAGCTTAGTGGCCATGCGCCATGAATCCTTTCGCTCGTGCGGTGTTTAAGGTGTGTGTAAGCGAAACTTATGAAATTGTGTGCGGTTGCTGATTGCACGGTGGTTAGTATCCCACAGAAACCTGATTACCGCAAATAATTCATAGGGTTTCCTATGAAAAAAACGAGCAATTCGAAAATGCAATTTGTTGCACGCGGCTACCTTCTGAATGTGTGACGTGGGGTTTTGCTAACGCGTTACAAAAAGGTTGGAACCGTTCAACGCCATTTCCGAATTTCTTCTTGCAAACGCTGCAAGTCATGGTATTTTGCGGTCAGTGATTTGAGCCGGCGGGGTGCCGGTTTGAGTTTTTGTCAGTGTTGATTTTCAGCGTTGAAGCTGAGTACACAAGTGAGAGGAGCACACAATGGCTCATCCTGTGCTTGAAACCGAAGAGTGCATTGGCTGCGGCATTTGCGTTGACGCTTGCCCGCAGGACGTTTTGGAGATTGCCGGTGGCGTTGTCGTTGTCGAGAACGAAGATGCATGCATCGCCTGCGGCGACTGCGTCGAGGAATGCCCCATGGGCTGCATCACCGAGATCAGCGAAGACTAATTCAGATTTTGGCTGCTTCCGAAGGTCCCGTGCTCAAGACGAGCGCGGGGCCTTCGTGCGTTTTTGAGTCGAAAGGCCGATTTCGGGCCGAAGGATGATTCTCTTGGTTTGCGCCTGTGGGGCGGAGTTTGCGAGATGAAGGCGGCTTGGTCTTGTGGAATAAGGTCTGTGCCATTTTTTGATATTGGCGCAGATGGTGCTCGTTTTTCTGTGGAACCTTGTTCGAAGCGCCGCTCGCGCTAAAGGTCGCTTTGTTTGAAGTGACGTTGGGTCCAAAGACTGCGCCGCATATTCGGTGAAATAAAAAAGGCCAGGAGCGAACTCCTGACCTCAAGTTTTAAGTGGTGCGGGTGAAAGGACTTGAACCTTCATGGGGTTGCCCCCATACGGACCTGAACCGTACGCGTCTGCCAATTCCGCCACACCCGCGTGGCTTCTTGCGAAGCGAGTTAGTATTATATCTGAAGCAATTCGTTGATGCAAGCACCTTTTTCGAAAAAAGCGAGATTTTTGGTTTCGGCGCCATGGGGGCTGCTTTTTGGAGGCGCTCGTTTTCACGGGCGTTATCTTCAAAATAAAAATGCCGACACGAGGCCGGCATTTCTTTCGACGGTTGGGGCCTGAGGTGCCTAGTTGGTTCGGCGGCTACTCGTCCTCGTCGTCATCGTCATCGAAGAAGGTGAAATCGTCATCATCGTCTTCGACCTCGCCGCGATCTTTGAACGCTTGGCGGGTGCGCCACTCCATAATCACGCACACCAAAACCGAAATCACGAGGCCTGCAAGCACCAGAATGCCCACGCCAGCGAATGACTCGAAGAAAAAGTGGTACAGCGACTCTATGCTCATGACGATCTTCCTAAGTTTTAGATGAGTAATTGCGCCTTGGCGCATCTGCGATTCTAAACGATTGCGCGCAGAAGTTGGGCGAGACTTGTCCATATTGCAGAGAACCAAACAACCTCGCGGGACGGGACGTGCGTGCAGGGGAATTACGCGCTTGTGACGCTTGGCGTGTTTTTGGACGCATGCGGGCCGTTTTGTGCGGGTGCGTTTGCGCTTTCACCAGGGCTTGGCGGATGGCTTGGCGAGCCCGTGCGCGGTCGCGTTCGTGCGCTTTGGCGGTCGGTCGCCGGCGGATTGAGGGGGCCGTTAACGAGCGTGCGCCCGAAGACTGCGGGGCTTTGCGGTACTATAAGCGGTCATTGGTGAAGCAAATGCGTCGCGAAGGGAAAGGTTGGCGGGTTTTGAAGAGACTGGGCGGTGAGATCGAGGTATCGAACCCCCGCAAGCGGGTGAAGCTTGCGCCGGCCGCCGCGTCGCTCGTGACATTTTCTTTTGTGCTTTTGCTTTCAAGTTCGCTGTTGTATGCGGCGCTCTTCCCTGGCTTTTCCGTGCCGAGCTCGTATGCGTCTTTTTATGCCGAGAAGAGCAACGCCGCATCGCCTGAGGGCATTATTCGCGCACTCGTCGGCGGTGGCTCGAGCGAGGTTTCTTCCGTTGACGGGAATGAGCCCTCTTCCGACGTTTCGGCCTCTTCTGCGCTTACGTTCTCGAGTTTTTTCGCTTCCGCGATTCAATCGACTGAGGCGACCGTCTCGAAGACTGAATCCGTCAAAACACAAAACCCTTCATCGGACAATCTCTCTTCGGGTGGGGCGTCGGGCGGCTCTGACCAATCGGGCCCGTCGGGCGGAAGCCCCGCTGGCTCAGGTGGTTCGGGCGGCGCTGCTAGCGGATCGGGCGGCGGCGCGACGGCGTCGGGTCTTACGGCCGCCGAAGAAAATGAGTTTCACGCGTTTCTTGTTGATCGGTTCAATCAATGCGTGCAGCTTTCTGGTAGCCTGCGCGAGTCTTCGGGGCATTTGCAACATGATGCCGACTTGGGCGATTTCGGGGATGCCGCGCAATGGTATTCCGACATGCTTATTTACGACAACTCAATTGACTCCATGAAGGCAGCGCTCAACAGAAAGATTCCCGTGGCCGAGCGTTCTCGCTATCGCAATTTTTGGAGCGAGATTCAGTACATGGTGAACGATTTGGGTACCATGTCGGCCGCGCTCGTGAATCAGTGGGGAATCGCAAAGCAGTCGGGCTCGGCGAGCGCTGTGGACACCTCTGCGACCTATGCGAGTTACCGCGCGCATGAAGATAGGGCGAGGAGCTTGGCATGAGTGGTTGGCTTTCGGGGCCGCGCGACTCGCGGCCATTGGGGCATTCTGCGATCGATGGGGGCGGTGACCCTTTCAGCGGCGCTCGGGTAGTGAGCGTTGCGCACTTCGAACCAGCTGCCGGCATGCAGGGCGAAGCGCTCGATTCGTATAAGCGCCGTTTCGGCACGCTCTTCGTCGACGAATCTACGCGCCGTCGCGGCGGCATTGGGTCGGTCGTGCGCGCGACCAATGTGCTTGGCGAGCAGTTCGCGCTGAAAACGCTCGTTATACCCGAGCGCGATGAGCGTGCGAGCGATGCTGAATACGAACGGTATGAAGCAGGTTTGAAAACCGCGTTTCGTCAGGAATTCGAGTGCCACAAGGCAGTTTCGGGCCTCAAGGGATTTCCTCATTTGTATGGGATGGGCGAGGTCGCGGGCACGCCTGCCATCGTTATGGAATGGGTGTGCGGCGAAACGCTCGTGCATGTATGCGACGCCCTTGCGGTTGACGGGGCTGGCCGCATGCCTACGCTTGTGGCTGCCCAAATCGGCCGCGACGTGTTTGATTTGCTCGCACACCTTGATTTCCTTGAAGGTGGCTTTGTCCATCGCGACATCTCGTTCGCCAATGTGATGGTTCGCACGTCTCGCCTTTCTCTTGCCGAACAGGTCGAGGAGGGCTTTTTCGACGTATGCCTTATCGATTTCGGGTCGTCGACGCCGGAGGAGATGCAGGGCTCGTCGTTTACGAGAGTCAGTTCTCTTACTCGCAAGGCGACGGCCGATTTTGCACCGCCCGAGATGCTTACGGAGGATATCGCGGGAATCGATGCGCTGCGCAAATCGCCCAAAATCGATGTGTATGCGACGGCGAGCGTGATATACCGGCTCGCCTGCGGGCGTGCGCCGTTTGACCTGGAGGCGGAAGCCGCGCAGTCTGTGGCCGGCTTGGGCGATGCGACCGATTCGAGAGGCGAAAAAGGTTCGGGAAAAAATGCCGAAGCAACGAAACGCGCGTTTTCTCCGTATCGCGTAAAAACCGAGGCCGCTCCCGTCCGCCCCGTGTTCGCACATGCTGCGGCGGCCGATATCGCTGCCGTGGTTCTCTGCGAGCCGGAGGTGGACAAGGCTCTTCGTCGCGCATGCTCGAATGCGGCGCAAGCCCCGAGTGTCGACGAAGTGCGCGATGTGCTCGCGTTTGTCGATGACCAGCTCGCTTCCGTGCTTTTGGCTTGTCTTTCCGCTGATCAGGGAAAGCGCCCCACGGCGCATGAAGCCTTCAACGCGTTTTCGGCATTTTGCGGTCACTATTTGGAAAACGTTGTGCTTTCGTTTCAGGGCGAACCGCTGATCCCATGCACGTTCGATGGCTCGGGCGCAGGATCGATGCGCGATATGTTTGCCGCGCGATTGGCGGTGCGTATCGCCGCGTGGGCGGCTTCGGTGGCAGTGCTCGTGGTTGTAGCCGTGTCGGCGGCGTATTCGGCGGACGGCATGGAGGCGAGCCTCCTTTTGCCCGGCATGCAATGGCAGGGGGCGCTTGAACCTTGGATGGTTGCCCTCGCATTGGCTGCGCCCGTTGTGTTCGGAGCTGTTTTTCGTGGTCCGAGCCTACATTCGCGAGCTGGCTTTATTCGGGCGAGTTTCGGTGTTGCGGCGGCGAGCGTGGTTGAGGGCTTCGTTTTGTCGAATGCGACGGTGGCTCCGTCGAGCGCGCATGCGAGTTTGGCGGCGGCCCTTTTTGCGGCCGCTGCTGCGGCATGGTGTCCGTTTGTGGCCGATTTCGCGTTGGCGGTAGTATATGGTCCCGCTCGTAAGAAAATGCAGGGAGCCTTGCCGGCGGGTGCGGCGCCTCGAGGCGTGTTTGGCGCTGCGGCAGTGGCGTTGGAAGAACCCCAAGGCGATAGGGCACGCGAAGACGTTTCAGCCGAGCAGGAAGTTTCGGCTGATCAGGAAGAATCGGCTGATCAAGAAGAATCGGCCAATCAGAAAGAGTCGGTTTTAGAAGACCCAAGGAAAGGAGGCGGCCAGAGTGAATAACAACCCTACGCCCTGCGGCGCCCTGTTTGACGTGATGAAAAAGCACGCTAGCATCAGCTACAAAGAGCTTGCGGGCCTTATTCTGTCGAATCGCCCCCTTTCGGATGGTCGCAGCCCCATAAGCCGCGTCGGCGATAGAACGTGGATTTCGCGCTTCATCGTGCATGCGCCGGCGGGATCGCTGCAGGAGCGTTATTTCTGCGATTACGGCGTGGCGGCGCTTCGCGTCATGGCGCGCCTTCGTTCTCGTGCCAATCGTCCCATGAGGGGCAGCGATGTGCTTGTTATGCTTCGTGACCAGGGAATTCCTGAAATGACAGCCGCTCTTTCGCGCATTGGCGAAGATGCGAGCGTCTTGCGTAACGTGTTCGATCGCCTGGTATGCGGGTCGGGCTATTCCGAGGATGAGCGGGCCGATGTGGCCATGGTGCTGTTCATCTCGGCCGGTTGCATGGGAAGCGCTCGCAAGGCGGCCGCGTTTGCGCTTGAGTATGCGCAAACCTCGCACGGGGGCAGGCTCGCGGCCACACCCGCCATTATGATGCGCGATGATGACGCCGAAGATGCGCGTGAAATAGAGCCGCTTCCTTTGTCGCTTGGCCTTCTTCGCGTCGTTGACGGCTACGTGAAGGGCTCGCCACATTGGGTCGACCCCGGCAGCAAAGAGGTTGAAATTGGCGCGCTTGCCTTGGGCGATGGCGATATCGCCGACGTGGGAGCGGGTGTTTCGGCCCACCACGCGCGTCTCGTGCGCGAAGGCGCGGCCTGGTTTGTGCGCGACCTTGGCTCCACGAACGGCACGGAAATCGTGAGCGGCGCCACGGGCGAGCGCATGGTTGTGCACGAAGGCTCAACGTCGCGGCTGAGCGCGGGCGACCGCCTTGTCCTCGGGGACGATACGGTGTTCATCGTTATTGAGGGAGTGCCAGGGGCGTAAAGCAAATAAACAGAGAGGTGCTGTGCCTGGGCGCCCTTATGGCCGCTTTCGGCTCTCTCTTGTGCAACCTTCGCGCAGGTAGGGCGGCTCGTGGCATGAAGCGTGCGCGTTTGGGCTATACTTTGGCGATATGTTTCTATTGTCCCTCGCGATGCGCGCGGGGCTCAAAGCCACCGAAGGCGGCGCGCCGCGCGCCGCAGCCACTTGAAGGAGTGCCAGGCCATGCTTGATATTCGCTATGTTCGCGATAACCAGGAAGCCGTTGCCCAGGCAATGGCGAACCGCAATTTCCCATGGGATGCCGAGCTGTTCGCGTCGCTCGACGAGCAGCGTCGCGAGGCTATCTCCGCCGAGGAAAGCCTGCAGGCCGAACGCAATGCCGCTTCTAAGGAAATCGGCAAGCTCATGGGCGCTGGCAAAAAGGAAGAGGCCGAAGCTGCCAAGGAACAGGTTCGTCAGATCAACGAAAAGCTCGCCGAGGCAAGCGCCAAGCGCGGGGAAGTCGACGCCAAGCTCAATGACATTCTGGTGGGATCGCCGAACATTCCGTGCGACGCCACTCCGGTGGGCAAAGACGAAAGTGAAAACCCCGAGCGCCGTCGCTGGGGCACGCCGCGCGAGTTCGATTTCGATTTCAAGCCCCATTGGGATCTTGGCACCGATCTGGACATCCTCGATTTCGATCGAGGCAATAAGCTTTCGGGCAGCCGTTTCACGGTGCTCGGCGGTGCGGGCGCTCGTCTTGAGCGCGCGCTCATCAACTATTTCCTCGATACGCACACGTCCCGCGGTTTCAAAGAATGGTGGCCGCCTATCGTCGTGAAGCGTCAGACTATGTTTGGCACGGGCCAGCTTCCCAAGTTCGAAGACGACGCGTATCACGTTTCCGGCGACAACTTCCTTATTCCCACCGCTGAAGTCGTGCTTACCAACCTGCATGCGGGCGAAGTGCTCGATGCTGCCGATTTGCCGAAGTGGTACACCGCGTTCACGCCGTGCTTCCGCGAAGAGGCTGGCTCTGCCGGCCGCGACACGCGAGGCATCATTCGCCAACACGAGTTCGACAAGGTCGAGATGGTGAAGTTTGCCACGCCCGAAGATTCCGATGCCCAGCTCGAGAGCATGACCGCCGAAGCCGAATATCTGCTGCAGCAGCTCGAACTGCCCTATCGCGTTATTTCGCTATGCACGGGCGACCTGGGCTTTTCCGCGCGCCAGACCTACGACGTCGAGGTGTGGCTGCCCAGCTACAACGCATACAAAGAAATTTCCAGCTGCTCGAACTGCGGCGACTTCCAGGCGCGCCGCGCAAACATCAAGTATCGCGACCCCGCGAACTTCAAGGGCACGCGCTACGTTCACACGCTGAACGGCTCGGGCTTGCCCGCGGGTCGCACGATGGCTGCCATTCTGGAGAACTACCAGCAGGCCGACGGCTCCATTAAGGTGCCTGATGTGCTCGTTCCCTACATGGGCGGCATGGAATACATCAAGGCCGAAGCGTAAAAACGCAAAGGCATACGAATGACCGAACCCCTTCGCGATGACACACGGGGCGCTGCGGCGCCCCCACCACCTCCTCCGCCGAAATACGCGCCGGAGTTGTCGAGCCCTGCGCCCAGTGAGGAACTTCGGCAGGAAAGCGGAAGCGCGCGAGGCTCAGCTGCGTCGCGGGCGAAGCTCAAGGCAAAGGGAAAGGCTCGCGGAAGCAAACGCGTGGTTGCCGCTTCTACGATCGTTGCCCTGGTTGCCGCATGCATCGTTGTCGCCGCCTTGATTTTCGCGTTGTGGGCGATTGGTTTTGCGCAGAAGTCTCCCCTCGACACCCGTCTGGGTGATGCATCGTCGCAAAATTCGTCGAGCGCGCGTTCGTCTTCGTCTGACGAAGCCGCGAAAAACGACGAGGCGAAGCGAGCTATGGCCGATGCGCAGCAGGTTCTCAACGCACTTGCCGCCGATGAAGATAGCCGGTTCCTCGATTGCGTGCAGGAATTCGTGGACGCATACGATTCCGTCGTTGACGAGAGGAGCTACTCGCTCGCCGATTTGGATATCGACGCCTCCGATTTGGCTCCGCGTTTGCGCTCGGAGTTCGAATGCAAAGTCGTCCAAGCTGATGTATACAACGGCATGGCTTGGATTGATATCGATGTGACCTCGAAAAACATAGCGAGCGCGGTTGATTCGTTCGCTCGAGAGGTGGCGGGCGATGCCTTGTCGTATGACGATGAGGATGCTTATCGCGCACATTTGAAAGAAGCGCTGCTCGATTCGATCGACAAGCAAAAGCCGCGCACGGTGCGCGTGCTGCTTACGCTCGAGCAGGGTGATGATGGGTGGCAAGTTTCGCAAAGCGACGTGGAATCGCTGCTCGGTTCGGCTTGGGGTTCACAGTGAATTTTAAGAAAGGGCTGCAGTAGGAATGGCCAAGTCTCGCTCGAACGATCCCCATGTACGTCCTTCCGTGCGTCAGCCCGCTTCGCAGTCCGTAAAAGAATTTCTTGAACCAGCTGATTCGTTTGACCTGGGGGACGATGTCTCCAGTGCCGAGGCGGCTGCAGGAGAGTGGCTTGGCCGCAAGGCCGCGGCGAAATCGCGCAAGAAAAAATCGCTGAAAGAAAAAACCGCCCGTGGCTCGGTCGCGGGTGCGGCGACGAAGGAACCGGCGCCTGCGCAGAAAGCTCCTGTCGCACACGATGCGGCGTTTCCGCCGAGCGGGGCCGAGTCGGGCCGTGCCGACGCGTCGTCTTCGCCTGGCGCAGATGCCCTCTCGAATTCCGCATCGGATGAGGCATGCCTCTCCGATGCGGGCTCGTCGCCGCGTAATCGTCCTTCGCGCAAGGGGTCAGTGGCAAAGCCTCACTCTTCGGAGCATCGCAATCGCATTCTTAAGATCGTTGCCGTATGCCTTGCGGCAGTGCTTGTCGCATGCGCTGCCGTGGCCGCATTCTGGGCGTGGGATACGTGGCTTCGCTTTGACGATTCGGCCGATATTCAGGGCGAATGGCTTACCGCCAACGGCACCGCGCTCGTGGTTATCGATGCCGAAGAAATACATATGCCCGATTCGGTCGATTTCAAATACACCCTTGATACGAACGATAAAACGATCTCTTATACGTTCGTCGACCTTACGGGTGGCGGCTCATACGAGTTCTCGCGAGACCGCGCGACGCTCACTATCACGGAGTCCGACGGGTCTCAAACGGTGTTCCAGAAATACTCCGACTCAACCGATGGGGAGCCTCGCGTGCTTTCGGCCGATGAAGCGGCGGCTCTTATGAATGCTGGTCAAAGCCAGGAAAATGCCACTGCTCAAGGTTCTGGCGATTCAAACAAAGCCACGGGTGAAGCATCGGCTGAAACTTCCGGTGAAGCAGCTAGTGATTCGGCCGCGCAAACCGAAACGACCGGTGGGTCGGCATCCGCTGCCTCTTCGGCCCCCGCGTTAGATGAAGAGGAAAGTGCCAAAATCGCCGAAGCGCTTAACTCGAGCTCGGGCGATTTATCTCCTGGATCGAATGCCGTGCAGCCTGGCGCGATGGGCGCGGCTGCAGGAGCGTAGCCTTGTTCCCTCAACGAAAGCCGCCTGAATCTGCCAAAGCGCCCGAAGCTTTTCGGTGGGCGTGCCGAATCATGGGCATTGAGGTTCGACCCGACCGTATGATCGCTTATGTGGAAGTATCCGATGAGCGATTCTGCTTTGCTACGCCGGCGCTCATTGCCGACCTTTTGCCGCGTTTTCCGAATATTCTGTCGCATACGTGCGTGAATGAGCGTGGCGAAACGTTTATGAGCGTGGCCGCAAACACGTCGATTCCCCATGTGCTCGAACATTTGGTTATTGACGAGCAGGCTCGGCTTGATGAATCGTCGAACAAGGTGGTGTTTGTCGGCAAAACCGCGTGGTTGAATCGTTCTGAGCGCAAAGCGTGCGTGCAGGTGAGTTATGCCGACGAACATATTGCCCGTCAGGCGCTCGCCGTCGCGCAGCGCGAGCTGAACGACGCTTTGCTCGCGCGGGTTCGCTAGGCAGGCGGTTTTTGAACTGATGCTTTGTGCGCATGGCCTGGTTCGATGCTCATGTGCTTTGGGCGAACCCGGAAATCGCCTGGGTTTTTGCGCTGGTAGCGCGATATGGGGGCGTCGACGGCCCTATGCGCCGTGCGCATCCCCGTTTTCTGTGCGGCGGTCTTTCGCTTTAACATAACGGCAACGCTCGCGTTTGTGCGGGCGTTTTCTTTTATAATGGCGCCAATACGATAACAACGTCGTTGCGTGGCGGCGGCGCGTACTCGAGGAGGCAAATATGAACAACAAACTCGGTGTGTTCCTGGCGGGCGGATTGATTGGCGCGGGAGTCGCATTGTTCTACGCACCTCGCACGGGCGTTGAGACGCGCGCGATGGTGGCCGACAAGGCCCAGGCAATGTGGGGTCAGGCTCAGGGCCTGGGCGCACAGGTTGCGGTTGACGCTCAACAGTTCTACGGCAATGCCGCCCAAAATGCCCAGCAGGTCTATGGCGCCGCCGCCGCTAATGCGCAGGCTGCTTACACGAACGTCGCCGCTTCCGCCCAGCAGGCGTACACCAATGTCGCTCAGGGTGCCCAGCAGGCGTATGTAGCCGCATCCGATCGCGGCAAGCAAGCTGCCGACGCTATCGCCCAGGGCGCTCAGGCCGTTGCGGGCCGCGCGCACGAGGCGGCTGAGGGCGTGAAGCCCGTATTCGCCGAAAAGAACGATGAGCTGCGCGCGAAGATTGACGCCGCCCGCGAGCGCATTGCCGCCCAGGTGGCGAAAAACGCCGAGCAAGCATCCGCGAACGCTGAGCAGGTCGCAGAGGAGCTTCAGGCGGAGGCCGCTGTTGAGCAGGCCGTCGAGCAAGTCGAAGAGGCTGCTGAAGAAGAGCAGAAGGCAGAATAGCGCCGCAGCTACAGGAATAGCACAATGAAGGGTCGGCCTTGCGCCGGCCCTTTTCGCGAACGGAAGGGGAGCCGACATGGCTCGTAAGAAGCTGGTGACAAGCCACGATATTCGCAAGCTCCGCGTTGTGGGCGGCAAAAAGGGAACGAAGCGCATCGGTAAGGTGAAGTCGTGCGTATTCCATCCGACCGAGCGACGCTGCATTGGCTTTATAGTGAAGCGCCCCGATTTGCTCTGGATGTTCCACCGCAAAGATATCTTCGTGGCCCTTGGCGGCTTCGATTTCGCCGATGGCCGCATTCGGGTTAAGCCCGATGCGCCTACTTCGGGCCATGCGGTATGTCGAGCCATGGGCCTCGATTGGGATAAGTGCGTTTTGTGGGAAGGCCTGCCAATCATGACTGCCGACGAAACGGCGGTCGGCTTCGTGAACAACATCACGTTCGATATCGAAACGGGCCAGGTCGAAGCCGTGGAGGCGAGCAACGGTGCTACGGCGAAGCTTCTTTTGGGAACGCTCGAGGTGCCGGCGAGCTACATTGCGGGCTTTAAGCGCGGCATGGGTGCCGATTTGGCCGTGAAGGAAGATTCGCGCGAAGCGGGCGAAGAGGTCGTGTTCAAGGGCGCGATTTTGGTCTCCGACGATGTGTGGGAGCTCTCTCCCGAAGGTGGTTGGGCCGAGGCCGCGGGCAAATTCACGGCGAAGGCTGGAGCTCGCGCGAAAGAGACGGCTGCCGCGGCGAAAGAAGCCGCTGTCGCTGCAAAGCCCAAAGTCGAGGCCGCAACGGCTGCCGCGGGCGCTGCCGTGAAAGAGGGCGCCGAGGGCGTTGGGCGCCAGGTGAGCGCGACCAAAGATGCATTTGGGGCATTTAAGGAAGAGTTCAGCAAGGCAGCCGCAGGCGAAGAGACCGAAGTGGGCGAAGAGGTCGCCGAGCGCGAAGCGAAAACCAAGGGCATGTTTGCCGCCTTTAAAGAGGAATTCGATAAGGCCAAGGCCGGCGACGAGGATTCCGAGGAAGACGTCGAGGAAGAGTACGACGAAGATGAGGCTCTGGTCGAGGATGCCGACGAAGGCGAATACGAAGAACCCGAAGACGACGAGTACGAAGATGATGACGAGTACGAAGATGACGATGCCGACGAGGAGCCTTCTCGTAAAGACCCTGGCATAGGGGGTATGTTCGCCGCGTTCAAGAGCGAATTCGACAAGGCGGCGAAGGGCGAGTAGCTCGGTCGAACGGGCTCCGTTTCGACGGCATTCGGCTTAATCCGTATCGATTATTACGGCATCCTAACGAAATTACGGCAAGACGGTGGCATTCGGGTTTTTCGCCTGGCGCCACCGTCTTTTGCGTCACAATGGCGTCAATGCGCTTGGGTGAGGCGCTTTGATGAAACTAGGTGAACCAGATGGCGATGAATTCGTCGGGCATGACCGGCAAGATTGCTCTGAAAAAAGAAGAGTTTCAAGAAAAGCGCGAGGAGCATCGCGAGAAATACGAAGCGAAAAAAGAAGCCTTCAACGAAAAGTACGAAGTTCCCGTTTCCGAGCGTCCTTCTCTTGCTCGCCTGACCAAGGCCGATATTTTCAAATTGGTGGGTTTGGGATTGTTTTTTGCGCTTATGGCGGGCGTGTGCGTGCTTATCGCGCCGTGGATCGCCGAGCTATCCGAGCCTGACGGTTTGCAACGCGTAGTTGAAGATGTGCGCAACGCGGGCGTCGGCGGCGTGTTCATTTTGCTCGCCTTCCAATTCCTGCAAATTGTGGTGGCGTTCATTCCCGGTGAAATCGTGCAAATTGCGGCTGGCATGATGTATGGCCCGTGGATTGGCGCCCTCGTCGTGATTGTGGGCGCCGTGATTTCGAGCGCCTTCATTTTTGCGCTCGTGCATAAACTCGGCGCGCCGTTCGTTCGCGCGATGATTCCCGAGAAGTGGATGAGCAAACTCGAGCGCTTTGAGAATTCCGAAAAGCTCGACGTTATGGTGTTCGTTCTGTTCCTCATTCCCGGTTTGCCAAAAGACGTGTTTACCTATCTGGTTCCGCTTACGAATATGAGCATGCGCAACTTTGTGGTGCTCGCGAATATCGGGCGCATCCCGGGCGTGCTCATTAGCACGCTTGGCGCCGACAAGCTTATCGAAGGGGATTACGGCCAAAGCGCCATTCTGTTTGGCATTGCGGCGGTTATCGGAATTCTTGCGATTTGGCAGCACGACCGTATTCTGCATGTCGCGGCAAAGCTTAGGCTTTCTAAGAAGAAGGGCACTGGGCAGGAGAAATAAACGAATTCGGAAGATGCGTGGCGCGGTGCGGCGCACAGGGCCGGACTGCTACACTTGACGGGCTGGGTTGTCTAGCCCGTTTTTCGTTTTTGAAGAGGAGTGCGCGCTATGCGTTTGGTTTCATGGAATGTGAATGGCTTGCGGGCCGCGGTGAAGAAGGGTTTCGAGGATTCAGTGCTCGATTTGGACGCCGATGCGATTTGCCTCCAAGAAACGAAATTGCAAGAGGGCCAGATTGATCTCGATCTTCCTGGCTACCTGCAGTTTTGGAGCTATGCCGAGAAGAAGGGATACTCAGGCACTGCGATTTTTACGCGTCGCGAGCCGCTGCGCGCGCTTCACGGTTTGGGAGTGCCTGAACTTGATACCGAGGGGCGCCTCGTCGCGTTGGAACTCCCCGAGTTTTGGCTCGTTGATGTGTATACGCCGAACGCGCAAGATGGCTTGGCTCGTATAGACCATCGCATGGCCTGGGACGATGCGTTTCGTGGTTTCTGCAAGGGGCTTGAGGCCGGCGTGATTCCTGCGGGTGTGCCCGTGCAGGCGCAGGGGGCGGGCGAGGGACATGTGTGCGTCGCCGAGCTTCCGCGCACGGGGGTCGATGAGATTGCGCATCCGAAACCCGTGGTCATGTGTGGCGACTTCAATGTGGCGCATGAGGAAATCGACTTGAAGAACCCCAAGACGAACCGCGGCAATGCGGGCTTTTCCGATGAGGAGCGCGGCAAATTCACCGATTTGCTCGATGCGGGGTTTGTGGACACGTTCCGCACGCTGCATCCCGATTTGGAAGGTGCGTATTCGTGGTGGAGTTATCGCTTCAATGCGCGCAAGAACAATGCAGGTTGGCGCATTGACTACTTCTTGGTGAGCGAGGCTCTGCGAGCCTCGGTTGAGAATGCCGCCATCCATAACGAGGTTTTTGGCAGTGATCACTGTCCTGTGTCGCTCGATTTGAGGCTATAGAAATAATTTCAAAATAGGGCTTGACCGCGTTTTTGAAACTCGTATAATAATTACCCGCTGGTTCGACAATAGCCAGTTAAATGGGCGGTTAGCTCAGGGGGAGAGCACTACCTTGACACGGTAGGGGTCACAAGTTCAAATCTTGTATCGCCCACCATTTATATATGCGGACATGGCTCAGTTGGTAGAGCACCACCTTGCCAAGGTGGGGGTCGCGGGTTCGAGCCCCGTTGTCCGCTCCAGAAATCTTACAGCCGAGGCAATTGCCCCGGCTGTTTTCGTTTTCGAGCACGAATCGGGGCTCGAACCGATGAGGTGGAATTCCGTCAAGAAAACCGCCCAGTGGGCGGTTTTTAGGAATTCGCCCGAAGGCTTTAGCCTGAGGGGTAGGGGCGCGCGAAGCGCGTCCATGAGCCCCTTATGTCCGCTCCAGTCTTTATTGCGCCGTTCTCACGAACGGCGCTTTTTCGTATGAGGCGACCTGACGCTGCGCGGAAGCCGGGCACCCCATCTTGCCCCTTGTGCATGGCTTGGCGCGTACCGAAGTACGCTTGGCCATGCGGCGGGGCAATCTGGGGCACCTGGCTTCCGCTCGCTGCCTTTGGGACGAATGCGGCTCAAGGCCCAATCTTCTCTTCCCGTTTTTCGAGCACGGAGCGGGGCTCGAACCGATGAGGTGGAATTCCGTCAAGAAAACCGCCCAGTGGGCGGTTTTGTGCCAGCTGGCGTATAATTATGCAATTATGGATTTGCGAGCCTACAAAGAAACCTTGAACAGTCTGAAAACTCCCATGCAGGGGGTCTTCGTCGTTGTGCTGTGCACGGTGGCTTTTGTCGTGTGGCTTGGTGTGCTTGTCGTTATCACGAAGCTGTTGATGGGTTAGCGCGCTATGTGGCAGAAATTCTCACTCTATGACTTCCGCGTGATCGCGCACTATTTGGGCGTGCTCATGATGTTTCTTGCTGCCGCTGAATGCGTCCCGTTTGTTGTGGCCGTTGTGCTTGGCGAGTGGCAGCCGGCGTCGCATTATCTATTCGGTATGGGCGTCGCGCTCATCGTCGGTTCGCTTTTGCGCCTTATTCTCCCCAGCCCTGGCAAACTCACGCCGAAGCAGGCTTTGGCCGTTACGGGCTTTGCATGGCTTGCGTTGGCTCTTTTGGGATGCGTACCTTTATATATGTCGGGCCATTATGGCAGCATGCTCGATGCGGTGTTTGAGGGAATGAGCGCGTGGACCACGACGGGCTGTTCGTTGGTGCAAGATATCGACCATATGTCGATCGCCGATAATACGTGGCGTTTCACCATGCAATGCATCGGCGGTCAAGGCGTTGTCGTTATCGCTTTGTCGCTGGGCTTGTTCGGGCGTGCGGTCGATTCGTCTTTGTATTCCTCCGAGGGCCGCAGCGAGCACGTTATTCCTAACATTATGCAAACGGCTCGCTTCATCGTGCGATTCTCGATGGCGACCATCATCATTGGCACGATTCTGACCACGGCGGCGTGCCTCTTCATTGGCATGGCGCCCGTGCGCGCGTTCTTCAACGGTCTTTGGCTCGCTGTTGCTTCGTTCAATACGGGCGGCATGACTTCGATGTCGACGGGCATTATCTATTACCATTGCGCGCCGCTCGAGATCGTCATTATGGTGCTTATTCTTTTGGGCTCCATCAACTTCACTCTGCATAGCGAGGTATGGAAGGGACATATCGAGCATTTCTTCCGCGATATTGAGATTCGCACGCTTGTCGTGTGGCTGAGCGTGATTCTGGTTGCGTTCGTGGCGACGCTGTGCGCGGCGAAAATCTACGACGACCTGCCGACGCTTTTGCGACGGGCCGCATTCACCGTTGTGGCGGCATTCTCTTCGACGGGCTTCCAAACTATTAGCGTGAACCAAATGACCACGGTGATTTCGAGCGGCGCTCTGCTCATCATCATCTTCTGCATGGCGGTTGGCGGCTCGGCCGGATCGACCACGGGTGGTATCAAGGTGCTGCGCATCGGTGTTCTGGTCAAGGAATTGGTCGCCTATATCAAAGATTTGCTCGCCCCGGCTTCGGCGCGACAGGTGGTCATGTACTACCACGTTGGCCGCCGTCCCCTTTCCCACGATTTGGTTCGCGCAAACCTCGTGGTGTTGCTGCTGTATGGCGTGGCATTTCTCATCACAACCATCGTTACGGTCACGTTCGGCTATGCCGCCGCGCCTTCTATGTTCGAATCGGTATCTATGGTGTCGAACATCGGCATGTCGTGCGGCATCATTCAGCCTGGCATGCCCGACCCGTTGAAGGTGCTCTATATCGTCGATATGTGGGCCGGCCGTCTTGAATACGTAACGCTCATCGCACTGCTGGTCTCCATTATCGCATCCATTCGCCCGAGGAGGAGAATCCGTGCACGTTAGCGCAAACAAGCTATCGCGAACTGCTTTGGCTGCGGTTCTTGCTGCCGCTGTGGCCCTGGCGCCCGCAGGCGTTGCGTTTGCCGTCGATGGCGATGGCAGCTCGGCTGGATCGGTGTCGAATTCCGATTCAACTGCTACGGCCGACAAAAAGGATGTGTCCAAGGCGCGCGTCGATGCCGCTGCCGCCGATGCCGATGCCGCAAAGGGCGAAAGCAACAATGGGGAGGCACCCAAGCCCGTCGACAACCCCGATAATTCGATTGATGACGGGCAAACCTCCGACAACTCGTTCCTCTATGATGCGTCCATCGCCGATTTGGCTGGCGCCGATTCGTACTACGACAAACAAACCGTGCAGGTGACGGGCGAAGTGGTGGGTGAAGCCATTGCTGTGACGGGCGATGCCGACCATGCGTGGATCGTGCTGCGTGACTCTGATACGGGCTCGACCGTTACCGTATTCGTGCGTCGCAGCGATTTGCGCAAGATCGACACCTATGGGACATACGGTACGACGGGAACCACTTTGCGCGTTCGGGGCATGTTCAATCTGGCATGTTCTCAGCATGAAGGCGAAAGTGACGTGCACGCTCAGGTGGTAAATGCGGTTTCGGCTGGCTATGAACATAAAGACGTCTTCAATGTCGAAGATTTCGCGCCCGGCGTCGTTGCTTTGGCTGTGGGTATCGTTTTGGCGCTCGTGTTTTGGCGCATGCGGGAAAGGTCGCGTTAATTAATGCTTATGCAAGGAACTGTGATCAAACTTGACCGCGGCTACCCGCTCGTCCGCTTGAACGACGGGCGTGAGCTTCGCTGCGAGCACGCAACGGCTTTGGTGAAGGGCGCCGACGTGCGCGCGACAACGGGCGATATCGTCGACGTGTCTGCGCCCGATGGCCACGATAAAGGCATCATCGAACGTGTGCATGACCGCAAACGCGCTTTCGTGCGCAAAGATCCGACCGAGCGCATGGAGCAGCAGGTGCTTGCGGCGAATTTCGATACGGTTATCGTGGCTGAGCCTTTGGTGGGCATCAATGTGCGCCGGCTTGAGCGCGAGCTCGTTTTGGCCCATGAGAGCGGTGCGAGCGTTGCTGTCGTGCTTACCAAGGCTGATTTGGCGGAAACCGAAGTCGAGCTTGCTCAGGCACGCGATTTGGTTGAGAAAATCGCCCATGGCACGCCTGTTTTGGTAGTTTCTGCCGAAGACCTTCAAAGCGTTGAGGGGGTGCGCGCCCTGATTCCGGAAGGTCGCGTCGCCGTGCTGCTGGGAAAAAGCGGCGTCGGCAAATCGAGCTTGGTGAACCTGCTGGTCGGAAGCGACGTGCAGGCAACGGGCGCCGTTCGCGAGGGCGATGGCAAGGGTCGCCACACGACGGTTTCTCGCGAAATGATCGCGATTCCTGGCGCTGGCAGCGTTGTCGATATGCCGGGCGTGCGCGGTCTTGCCTTGTGGGATTCCGATGCGGGCATCGAGGCCGCATTCGTCGATGTGGAGCAGCTCGCCGAACAGTGTCGATTCCGAGATTGCCGACATGAAGCGGAGCCTGGATGTGCGGTGCGCGCTGCTGTGAAGTCGGGCGAGCTTCCCAAGGAGCGCTATGACAGCTATCTTCGTTTGCGCGGCGAGGTTCGTGAGGCCAAAAAGCGCAATGAAGAGGCGAAGCGCATTCGTTCGCGCAAGGGTCATCCTCGTCGATGGAAGGGATAAAGCGCAGGTCGCTTTCGTGGCACCCCTGTTCCTCCATCTTCAAATCTCTACTCATATGAGCAAAAATGCACATGTTCGTCGTGTGAGCTGATGACGTTATCAGGCGTTTTTTAACATTCAGCCCTAGAATGTTCCGCTATGGAAACTTTTGCTGAAATACTCCCGCATGCTTTCGAGCATGCATTCATCGACACCTTGAAGCTCGTGCCGTTCCTTTTCGTGACCTATCTAGCCATGGAAGCGCTCGAACACTACGCGAGCTCGAAAAGCATCGCCGCCGTTCGTCGCGCTGGCACCGCAGGCCCCGTTATAGGCGCGCTTCTGGGTGTGGTGCCGCAGTGCGGCTTTTCCGCCGCTGCCGCGACGCTGTATTCCGCACGCGTTATTACCCTGGGCACGCTCTTTGCTGTATTTCTTTCTACGAGCGATGAAATGCTGCCCATCATGATTGCCGCGCAGGCCCCAGCGGGGTTCATTGCTGAGGTTCTCGCGATTAAGGCCCTTTGCGGCCTTATTGCCGGCTTTGCCATTGACGTGGTGCTGCGGCTTCGCCACCATGCTGTAGAAGCGATGCGTATCCGCGATTTGTGCGAGCGCGACCACTGCGGCTGCGACGATGAAAGCGCCGCTAACCGCATTGACGATTGGGGTGCCGAGTATTCGAACGAGGAAGAACGTGGAGCCGAGCTTGCGTGCGCTTCCGACGAGCGACACGAGCGCGATCACGCTCACGACTACGATCGCGGGCATGACCACAGCCGCGACCACGTTCATGCCCACAATAGCTCGCATGGCCATGCTCACGGCTTCGGTGCTATCGCGAAGAGCTCTTTAGTGCATACGCTGCAGGTCACGTTGTTCATATTCCTGGTTTCGCTTGCGCTTGAAATCGTTATCGACGGCGTTGGAGAAGACGCGCTCGCCTCGTTCATTTCCGCGAATTCGAACCTTTCCGTAGTGGTTTCGGCAATCGTGGGCCTTATTCCCAATTGCGCCGCGTCGGTTGTTCTTACCGAGCTGTATTTGGAGGGCGCCCTTTCCACGGGAGCCATGCTCGCTGGATTGTTGGTAAGCGCGGGCGTCGGCCTGCTTGTTTTGTTCCGCGCGAACCGTCCCATGCATGAGAATTTCCTTATTGTCGCGGGCTTGGTCGCATGTGGCGTGGTGTTCGGGTTTATTGTCGGAGTATTCGGGATTGCACTTTAGTCGAATTTTCGTCGAACTGCGTCTTTCGGTGAAATGATATGGACAATTATTCGGAAGCTGTTTAGTATAATCGTTCAGTTGAAAGGGCGTTTCTGGCGTTCGTTATTGCATAGGGGGTTGCAATCGTTCGTCGGCCGTTAGTGGCTTTTGGCGTTCTTTTAGCATGTAAACAGTATTGTTTCAATGCGGAGGGTTTATTTAGAACCGCTAATTATTGGAAAACTGTTTGCATGCAATAAGGCCTGTGTCGTCGCATGCTTCGGCGAGGCGCGGCATGGGGGGAATAATGGATGATGAAGGGAGGGTCGGCTTCGTTGCGTGGCGAGACCGAATCCCAGGGAGTTCGCTTGAGCTCCGCCCAAAAAAGAATTCTAGGTTACATTTCGGCGGAAACGACGCTGTCCGATGGCGTGCGCTGCTCGAAAAAGGAGCTCGCTAAGCAGGCAGGCTGTAGCGTGCAAACCGTCGACAGGGCGATTTTCCGCTTGCGCAAGCTTGGCCTTGTCGAGGTTGAGGAGTGCCATGCCGAGTCCGGCGCGCAAACGGCGAACCTTTATCGTGCCAAGCGCTAGCACCACCTGGACTTTTTACCTATAATTCGGCTTAATTGAAGATTTGCCTGCCCTCATCCCCGGGTGAGGGGCAAAAAATGGCACCTGCATCGTTTCGTTAGGGGTCGCTCTTTGGTGGGCGATAGAAACGCTGCGGGTGCCATTTTGCTCAAGGGCGAATTCGTTTTGCGCCGCCCGCGCGGCGCGCAGGAATAAGGAGGCAACACCATGGCGAAACTCGATGCTGGCATGACGCGAGAAGCGGCATTCGATTTGCTGAAGGAGCACAACAAAGACGCGTTCCACATTGAACACGGCGAAACGGTTGAGGCGACCATGCGGTATTTCGCACGTGAATTCGATCCCGAGAATGAGGAGTTTTGGGGTATCGTGGGCCTTCTGCACGATCTCGATTGGGAAGAACATGACGACGAACCCGAGATGCACACGCTGTATGCCACGCCGCTCATCGAAGCTGCCGGGGGGTCGCCCGAGCTCATTCGCGCGATTCAGAGCCACACGAGCGACTTCAATCCCGACTTGCCCAAGCCGGAGCTGCAGATGGAGAAGATCCTGTTCGCGACCGAGGAGCTTACGGGCCTCATTGGCGCGGCGGTCATTATGCGTCCCAGCAAGAGCGTGATGGACTTCGAGGTGAAATCGCTGAAGAAAAAGTTCAAGGACAAGCGTTTTGCTGCCGGCGTGAATCGCGATGTGATTCGTTCGGGCGCCGAGATGCTCGGCTGGGAGCTGGACGAGCTGTTTGACCGCACCATCAGGGCCATGCAGAGTTTCGCGCCCGATCGTGATACCTTCAAGCCTGCTGAATAACGAACAAGGCCGCCCGATGGGGCGGCCTTTCTGTTCCGTCGTTTTATTCTTCCACCGGCTGGCCCGAGAAATTGAGGCTTCCCGTGAGTGCGCGCGCTGCGGTTTCGTCGAAATCGTCTTTATCGAAGGCTTCGATTGCGCTGAAGGCGATGGCTTTCGTGCCGTCGAAAATATCCCAGAAGCTTTGCGTGCTCACTTCGTGGGTATACGGGTTTTCCCAGGGGTGGCGCATGCGATTGTCGAAGTCGCTCACGCGTGTGGCATTGTCGCGGTGCGACATGGATTTATAGAACGAGAATTGCCTGTTCAGGACGCGCGTTTCAATGACGTTGAGCGCGCTTTGCATGGTTCCGTTCGGCGAGTAGAACAAGCGTTGCATTCGGCGGAAATCGTGCACGGCGGAAACGAACAGGTCGACGGGCGGGAATGTACGGTACGCCTTCATCGCGACGAAGGCGTACATTTTCCCAATGGTTTGCAGGGTGTGCTCGCTCGCGTGGAGCGCTTCTTCGAAGGGTCGGTAGGAGCGAATGGTGCGCCCCAGTTTGCTGAACAGCACCATTTCGTCGTATTCTCGTTCAATTTCAGCATGGACTTCGTTTTCCTGGCTGCGGTTGAGTCCGTCGATGCCTGCGTCGCAAATGGCGTATTGCTGGCAATACACGAGCGGATGCATGGCTCGGTCGAGCGAATAGTGGCACAGAAAGCCCAGCGCATAGGCGCGACCTACGGGCAATTCGTGTTCCTCGAGCACCTGCAGGCTTTCCTTCAGCGCGGCGATGAGTTTGCTGGGGGCGTCGTGGTGCATGGCGCTGCCCAGTCCGAAGAATTGCTTCATGCTCGGTGAAAGAACAAGGTAGAACAGCGGGTCGGGGCCTTGGTTGCCCAGCAAGAACGCATCTTTTTCGTCAATCGATTTTCCGATGACGTGCGAATGCGCGGCATAGACGTCTTGGCCGAAGAAATCGTGGGTAAGAATTGCAGGCATGATGCCTCCCTTTCGGAAGTATGGCGCGGGGCGTTTTACGGCGAATTGACGTTAAGCCGCCAATGCGCGCGTCCCAGTGTAGACCCCATGATATACAATCGTTTGAGCGTTTTTTCCGCAGCGCCCAGAACTTTACGCAAGTTGTTATTTTGGGCGTCCCTCCCACGAAAAAAAAGGAAGCACGCATGTCCGCAATAAAACTGACGAAGCGCGAGAAGAGCTGGATTGTCTACGACGTTGGCAACTCGGCATTCGTGCTGCTGGCGTCGACCCTTATCCCCATTTACTTCTCGGCGATTGCCGACCCCGGCAGCTCTGTTGTAGTGGCCTGGGGCTATGCAACCACGGTGGCATCGCTTTTGCTCGCGTTGCTCATGCCGTTTTTGGGCAGCATCGCCGACTTGAAGGGCAACAAGAAACGCTTGCTCGTGGGCTCCATTGGCACGGGCGCCGTGCTGCTTGCATGCATGGGCATTCCTGGCAACGCAATGGTGTTCTTAGTGATGTACGTGGTGGCGACCATCATGCTTAACGCGTCGCTCGTGTTCTACGATGCATTCCTTATTGACGCGACCGATTCCGAAGACCGCTACGACGAGGTATCTTCGCAAGGCTATGCATGGGGCTACATTGGTTCGTGCGTGCCCTTCATCATTTGCCTCGTGCTCGTGCTATTCGGCGAGAATTTCGGCCTCGGCCAGCTCGACGCCATTCGCATTTCCTTTGTGATTACCGCTGTGTGGTGGGTCGTTTTCAGCGTGCCCGTGCTGAAGAACGTGCACCAGACGCATTACAAGGAGCGCACCGAGCACCTGTTCCGCGACGCGCTCGTGGGCTTGTGGGCCACGGCGAAGCGCATTTTCGCCGACAAGCGCGTGTTCATGTTCATGCTCGCGTTCTTCTTCTATATCGATGGCGTGCATACCATTATCACGATGTCGACGAGTTACGGTACCGATCTGGGCATCGGCTCCACCCAGCTCGTGCTTGCGCTGTTGGTCACGCAGTTCGTGGCGTTCCCCTCGGCTATCGCGTATGGCCGCCTGGCGGGCAAATTCGGCACGAAGCGCATGCTGCTCATCGCGATTTTCGCGTATTTCTGCATCACGTTGTTCGCGGCGTTTTTCCTGCGTTCCGCCGCGGAGTTCTGGGTGCTTGCCGTGTGCGTCGGTTTGTTCCAGGGCGGCATCCAGGCCCTTTCGCGCAGCGAGTTTGGCAAGCTCATTCCGAAGGAACATGCCAACGAGTACTACGGCTTCTTCGATATTTTCGGCAAGTACGCAACGGTGCTTGGCACGCTGCTCGTGAGCGTGTTTACCCAGATTACCGGCAATTCCTCTATCGGCGTGCTCAGCATTGCCGTGCTGTTCATCATCGGTTTCGTTCTTATGACGAAAGTTCCCGAGAAGTAGGCTTTGCGCCGCGTGCGCGGCGTATGCAACTTACGAAAACATAACGCTCGTTTAACAGGTGGGCGGCGGCTTAGGGCCGTCGCCCTTTTTCGTTATAGTATGGCCCCAGCACATATTTCGGGCATCGCGAATAGACGCGATACGCCGTTTTGAAAAAGGAGAGAGGTTATGGCTGAAGAGGCGAAGAATTCGGCGGCTGCGCATGCTGCTGAAATTGAGGCGCTCAAGCGTCAAATCGAAGAAATGAACAAACGCCTCGAGGAGCTTTCTGCCGCCACGAACGCGGGCGTGCCTGCCGAGGGCGATTCTTCTGCTTTGGCTGCTTCGGCTGAGGTTGCTGAGGTCGTCGAGGTCGTCGAACCCGCGATTTCATCCGAGGCGCCCGCTGCCGATTCGGGTATGACGGGGTCTTTCGTTGCCGAAACCAACGCCTCCGCGGTCGAAGCGGTTCCCGCCCCCGCCCCCAACGTGTCGGCTGCCGCGCCAGAGGCTTTCGAGGCTTTCCCGAATACCCCGCCGATTGAGAAGGTCGTCGATGACGACGGCAAGCCGGTCGACCCTGCCTATGTCGCGGCGGCCGTCGCCGATTTCATGCCCACGTCGCAGCCTCCCAAGCCGGCGCCTCCTGTCTTCAATGGCGCTCCCTATGGGCAGCAAGGTGCGGCGTCGCAGCAGCCTACCGGCCAGCCGCAGCAACCCTATGCGCAGCCTGGTTATGCCGCTCAGCAACCTTATGCTCAGCAGCCGGGCCAAGCAGCGTACTATTCGCAAAGCAATGGCTATTATGCGTCGAGCCAAGGCGCCTATCAGGTTCCGTACCAGCAGCCGCTCGTGCATACGAAAGACCATGTTGCCGCAGGCCTGCTTGCGATTTTCTTGGGCGTGTTTGGCGTGCATAAGTTTTATCTGGGCTATCACACCACGGGTTTCATTATGTTGGGCGTGACTATTTTGGGCAGCCTGCTCACGATCGGCATTGCGGCGGGCGTGGTATGGCTCATTGGTGTTATCGAGGGCATTATTTACCTTACGAAGAGCCAGTCGGAATTCGAGCAGCTGTACGTATTCAATAAACGTGAGATGTTCTAGCGTTAATCAGGTAAAACGTCGAATGACATGCCGAATGCGGCGGCCGTTGCAAGCACTGCGATGATTGCAACGAAGGCGATAAGAAGGGCGCGTTTGCCAGCGCTCTTCTTTTTTTGGCCTTCGGCGTAATGGACCGATTCCGCAGAGGCGGGCTTGGTGCCATTAATGGGTGCGGGGGCGATGAACTCGGTAATGTCGGGGCTTTTCGCCTCAAAAGGCGTGGGGTCGCAGAATTGAGCGGGGTTGGCATCGGGATAGAGAGCTGCAAGCGCGGCGATTTCGTCAGATTTTTCCTGCTCGAGGGCCGCTTTTTCGGCGCCGAATCCGGGGAGTATCGTCGTTTTGTCCGACGGTGCGGCAAGGGGAATCACGGTCGTCTTGCTGGACGATGTGGCAAGGGGAATTACGGTTGTCTCGTTCGACGAGCTGTTCGGGGCGTCGAGCTCGGCCGAGTTCGAGCCCTGAGCTTCTTCAGCCTCGTCGTGGTCGTTTTCGTCGGCGGATTCCGATATGCCGTGTGCTTGCTCGCTGGATTGGTCTTCCGCTGGTGTTTCGTCTGGGCCGCTTTCGTTGGCCGTCGCGAACGTGTCGTGGGCATCTTCGATGAGGCCGTCTTCAATGGCAAGCTCTGGTGTGTCGGGGTTTTTCTCGCTGGAGCTGGTTGTGGGGGCCTCTTGAATTTCGATGTCGAATCCTTCTTCATCGATGCTTCCGCTGTTGGCGGCAACGGTATTTTCTGCATTGTCGGCGGGTTCGGCTTTCTTTCCGCACATGAAGCAGAATCGTGCTTCATCGGGGAGTTTTGTGCCGCAATAAACGCAAAACATCGCATAACTCCTTCGCAATGAATTTTCTAGGCCCATGGGTCCTTTCGTGAATGAGCTCATTGTAGTGCGCTCGACTTTCGCTCGCTGAAAAGTCGCGAAAAGCGCAGCGACGAAAAGAAAGCCCTGTTTCGTCGCAGTTGTCGTTGTGGGCCTATTCGCGCGTGATAAATAGGGCGAGCCTATGGATAAAGGCGAATTCGTCTCGCTTTGCGATTGGAAGGGCGCATTTGGTGCATGTGCTGCGACCTTCGACTATATTAAGGACATGTCGTTATGTGTCGCTGATGGGGCGGCGTTTTGGAATGGAGGAAGCATGCTGAGTGATTCCGAAAAAGCTCTCGCGGAAATGATGGCCGCGCAATTCATGGACAAGGGTGACGCTGCTGCCGTCGAACCCGCGGAAGGCACGGTGAAAATCACGTTCTTCGAAAAGGGCAACACCGTCGATAGCTCCATTGAGGGCATTGCTTCGCGCATGCAGTTCGATGGCTGTTTCGCGATTGACGAATATATGATTCAGCGTAAAGACGGCACGCCGGTCGACGCTGGCTTTGGCGCCGACTTCAACGACGCGGGCGGTCCGGTGGCGTCGTGGGTATGGTTCTCGCGTCCCGTGAACGGTCCAGTGAGGGCGAAATTCGAAGAGCGTTTCAATGGCACGTTCGACGAAGAGGGCCTGCGCATGGACATTCCTACGGATGATTTCCTCGCCTTCGCCGATTCGGGGGCATGGAACGCATTCGCGGTGGAAGACGACGAAGACAATCAAGTTTTGTTCGAATAAACGCAGCCTTCTCGTTGAATAAGGCTTAAAAGCCCGGGATGAAGATTCATTCCGGGCTTTTTGCGTTCGAGATGCAGATCGATGGAGCGCATGACGAAATGCAGGTTTGGCGTTGGGGCGCGGCTTAATGCTGGCGCGGAGCTTTTGCATCTGCGACGCGGCTTGGCGCGGGCGCGCGTCCTTCGTAGCTTATTTTGCTTGCAACCGCTTTGTTTTGCGGCGTTTATGGATAAGGGCGCCCGCCAGCACGACAAACGCGGCGAAGCAGGCCAGCGCAGCAGCAGCTACGTAAGGGAATACGGCCCGATAACCGATTTTTCCTTCCTTGGGATTCGCGATAATCTGAAATGTCGCGTGCGTGTCGCCAGCGCAATTGCCGATGCCCTTCACCATGAGCGTCGCTGTGCCTTCGTTCACGTTTTCGGAATAAGACACCTCGTAATCGACGCCCTTTACAAGGGTGCGCCCGTCGAGCTTCACGACGGGGTCGGGCTCAATGGGATAGCTTGTGCGTACATGGTCGGGAATCATGTCGATGGTTGCGTTCGCCAAGTCGGCCGGAAGAATCACGAAACCCGTTTCCACGATGCCTGTATAGTCGCCAGCGCCGGTGATGGTTACGTGCACGGTGCCGGGATTGACCAGGTCGCCATCGAATCGCACGTTGAAATCGACGCCCTCGCGAAGTGACGTCTCGGTTTTCTTGCCGTCTTTGACCGAGTCAATGCGCAGGGTGACTGTGGGGCGCTTTTCGGTGCCGTCATACATCATATCTTGCAGGCCCTGAACGCGGGCAGTGGCGATATCGGTCGCTTCGAGGGCTTCGAGGGTCTTTTTCGCCTGGTCGTATGTTGAAAGTGCGGGGCCAAGCTCTCCGCGTATAGAGTCGGCAGCGGCGGAGATGGCGTTGCGGGAAGTTGTGGCGTCATCTCCTTCGGCGTCGTCAGCGAAGGCTGCGGGGGTGAACATGGTGGTGCTCAACACGAGCGCGCATGCGGCACCGGCAAGGGCGCGGGCGGGTTGTGGCATGGTCACCTCCTTAGGAATTCTGCAAGTATTCAGTGCGATTGATTATAGCCTGCCTATGAGAGTTCATCATGGTAAGCTGTGCGGGTATCACGAGAAGTTCCAAGGGGGAATGGCATGCATACATTCAATACGCGCGGCACGTGCTCGCGCCAAATCAATTTCGACATCGTCGATGGCAATGTGCACAACGTGAGCTTCGTCGGCGGCTGCGACGGCAATCTGAAGGCTATCTCAAAGCTCATCGAGGGCAAGCCTGTCGACTGGGTCGTTTCTGTTCTTGAGGGCAATACCTGCGGTCGTCGCACCACGAGCTGCGCCGATCAGCTGACACAGGCCCTGAAGGCTGCCGAAGCGGGCGAAATCTAACCGGAACGCATTCGTCGTTTCATCAAAGGAGGGGAGTGAGCATCGGGCTCGCTCCCCTCCTTCCTTTTCCGTGCCTGTTAAACGCTACGAGCATTTAACAGGTTGCGAGTTGCGATGCGCGCCGCTTCCGCGATTAGAGCGTTGAGAAGGCTGTGAAGTTTTTCAGGCGCACGTCGGCGAGGGCTTGGCATGCTTTCGCGTCGCCTGCGCTGGCCGGTTCGTCGATGAGCATCACGGGGAAGGCGGCCGCATGCGCCGTTTCGATAGCGTGCAGCGAATCTTCGAACACAAACGTGGTTTCGCGCGGGGTGCCAAGGTGCGAAAGCGCCAGCTCGAAAATGTCGGGCTCGGTTTTGCTTGCGCCCACTTCAGTGCAGGTGAACAGCGCCGAGAAATATTTAAGAATGTCGAGTTGTTCGAGGGCCGCAAGCGCGCAGTCGCGACGCGTGGCGGTTGCGACGCACATGGCGACACCCGCGTTGCTCAGCGCCTCAAGCATGTCGACAACGCTCGGCTTGCACTGGATGCAATCGCGGTAGGCGAATTCAATGCCGCTCATCACTCCCGTGCAAATTTCTTCAATCGATTGCTCTAGGCCGTAAGTTTCCTTCATGTAATGCGCCGATCCCTCCATGGTAAGGCGCTTGAAGTGATAGCGAATATCTGGCTCGGGCGTTTTGCCGAGTGAGCGAAGGTAGCGCTCGCCCAAGTCGTCCCACCAGGGCATAGAATCGAGCAGGGTTCCGTCCAAATCGAAAATCGCGCCATGAACGCACTGTGGGGCGCTTGGCCACACGATGCCGTGCGCCGTCTCGATGACGGTTTCATTTGCGAGTTCCGTCGCTGCCGCCGACGTGTTCGCCCCAATGAAGTCGAGGGTAGAAATGCTGCCCAAGTTCGCTCCTTACATAATGGATGTAGCCGCAATAACAATAAAGCAGGTGAGCAGACCCGATACCGCAATGGCCACGCCGCTCATGGCTCCTTCGAGTTTGCCCATTTCCAGGGCCTTCGCCGTGCCTACCGCGTGGCTGCACGTGCCAATGGCCACGCCCTGGGCCACTTTGTTCTTGATGTGGAACAAATTGGCCAGCATAGGCGAGAAGATGGCGCCCATAACGCCCGTGGTCATGACGGCCGCCATGGTGATAGACGCCGTTCCGCCCAGCTCTCCGGTCACGGCAAGCGCGATGGGAGCGGTGGTCGATTTAGGCAGTGTGGAAAGCGCCACTTGGTCGCCCAGGCCGAACAGCTCGCACAGTCCGTATGCGCTCACCATGGAAACGGTGGATCCTACCAAGCATCCTATGAAAATCGGCAGGAAATTGCTCTGCAGAATCTTGCGTTGCTGGTAAATGGAGAACGCCAACACAGCAGTGGCGGGGCCGAGCATGGACGAAATGAGCGTCGCTCCCTTTTCGTATGAATCGAGGGGGATGTTGAATACGGTAAGGCCGATCATAATGATGGCCACCGTGACGAGCAGGGGGTTGAGGAGCGGGGAATTCGTTTTGCGGTTAAGCCACACGGCGAACGCGAACACGCCAATGCTCAGCGCCAGGCTTCCGCCTGCTTCAAGAATTGATGCGAAATCCATGGCTATTCTCCTTCGGTTTCGGTCGTGAACACGCCACGCAGATGGACGTCTTTGCCGGCACGTTTGCCTGCAATGTATTTCTGCAAGCGTCCAACAAGAATTACCGTGAGCGCCGTGGAGAGGAACACGAGCACGGTGGTGATGATGCATACGAGTGCGAACCAGCCGATGCGGTCGCCGATCATGGGGAGGCATCTCAGAATCGTGACGCCCGCGGGAATGAAGAACACGGGCATGTATTTCAGCAGGAAGCTTGATACGAGTTCGATTTTGCTCTCGTCAATCATGCCTGAGATAAGCAGCGAGAGCAGAATACCCATGCTGCAGATGTTCGCAGGAACCTCGACGGGCAAATGGACTGAAACCGCTTCGCCGATGTAGCAAACGCCGGCAAGGAAGGCCAGCTGAATGAAGAAAAGCGTAAGTCGCTTGCTGTGGAATTTGATGCGTTCTCGCATGGGTGGGTCATCTCCAGGCTTTCGGTAAAAGGGGTCGCCATCGTACACCCGCATGGAGCTGCTCTTGGAAATGTGAAAAAACGTCCATGGCACTTTGGCAGCATCTTCACGTTTTGCAAAGTAGCCTTCAAAAGTTGAATTTCATTTTTGGCCTGCGCTTTGCGTGGGTTTTACGTTCATGCGGCATGCTGATTCCAGCGAATTGGACTTTTCCCGCGCTCGTCGAAAGGGGTTTGATTCTTTCGCGAAACTCTCGCGGCGAGCATACGATAGGAGCTTTTGCGTTTGCGGAAAGGGGTCTGTCATGGAGCTCGCGATTTTGCTTGTGGCGCTCGTGGTAACGCTCGCCGTGTGCTTTGCGGCGCTTCGTTTGCTTGCCTATGAATTTGATTGCGTGTGCACTCCGAGCGCCAATGGACGTCAGCGTGCGCAGCGCGTATATCAGGAACTGGTCGATTTGAGTTGACGGGCTGTTCGAGGCGAGCTGGCGAACCGTTCGATTTGGATTGATGGCCGACGAGCCGTTCGACTTGGGCTGTTGGGCTGTTCGACTTGGGCTGTTGGGCTGTTCGATCGGCGCTTGCCGATGCTCGTCGATGTTCACCGACGTTTGTCGCCGTTCGCGATGCTTGTCATGGGGCGCGATAGCCGTTTTCGCGGCGGTGTTGCCGTCCTCTTCTGTTTTGCGCGCGTCGTCGCTATACAATGGTGCAGATTAAAAAAACGCTGCAGTAAACGCTGCCGACCAAGTGGCATTCGAAGGAGCGATTATGGAAGAAGACGTGTGCACGGCAAGCTTCGATGAGGCGGCCGGATTGCCCGAATTGCTCGGCATCGAGCAGGTGAGCGATGGCTGGATTAAGAAATATATTCTGACGTATCGCTTGCCGAATGGGCGCGAGCTGAAATATGACGTGGTTTCGCGCAAGGGCCTTGAGGAATATCGCAGCGAAATCGAGACGCTGGGAACCGTTGCGCCCCAGGTTGATGCGGTGTGCATTGTGGGCCATACGGCGAATGACGAGTTCCTGCTCATTCGCGAATTTCGTTTCCCCATGAATCGCATGTGCGTGGCGTTTCCCGCTGGTTTGCGCGAGCCTGGCGAGGGCATCGTGGAATGCGCGGCCCGCGAGCTGCGCGAAGAAACCGGCTTCGATTTGGTACGCGACGAGTGCGGCCAGCCGGTGAGCGCGCGTGCATGCGTGCAGCCTGGTTTTTCGTCGCTCGGCATGGGCGACGAGAGCATCGCCATGGTATTTGCCGAGGTGGAACGCGTGGCTGAACCACGCAGCGAGTCAACCGAATTCATCGAATCGGTCCTTCTTCCGCGCGCCGAGGTGCCGACGTTTCTGAGCGAGAACCGCGATCCGCTTTCTATTCGTTGCCAGCTGGTGCTTGAGATGGTGGCTCAGCCGCCGTTCGAATTTGGCGTGAAGGCGGGTGCGTAAGTGGCGCAAAACGAGCAGTTTCAAAACCCATCGCGCGATAAACGTGGTGCGTGTGATGGCCAAGGCGGCCAAGAAGCGCGTCGCTCGAGCGCACGAGGCGATTTCCGAGAGCGAGATTCGCGCAAAAGCGGGCCAAGTGGTCGCGGTGCTTCGCGTGGCAATGGCGCGTCCCGTGGCAATGGGGGGTCCCGCGGTGAACGGGAATTTCGTGGCAATGGCCGACCCCATAACGATTGGGGGTCCCGTGGCGATGGCGCGTCCCGCAGCGCTCGCGGCGATGTTGAGCTGGCGGCCACGGAGCCCGCTTTCGAACCGTTGCCTGCGCAGTATCCCCTTATGGTGGGCAACATCGACGGTGGGCGCAAAGTCGAGGTGCTGTGTCGCGACAAGGGCGCCGATCAGTTCGCGGCGCGTCTTCGCAAAGTGGCGAAAGACCGCCGCAAGTGGGCGCGCGACAACGACATTTCGTGCTATCGCGTTTACGATGCCGACCTGCCCGATTTCGCCGTGGCTATCGACCGATATGATGGTGTATGGAAAAGCGAAGGTGAGAGTTGCCTGGTCATAGCCGAGTATCAGGCGCCGAAATCAATCGACGCGGCGAAGGCTGCCGCCCGTCTGGACGATGCGGTGGAAATCGCTTCGGCAACGCTCGGCATTCCTCGCGAGCGCGTGTTCTTGAAGACACGCCGTCGCGAAAAAGGCGGCGGGCAATATACCGATCAGCAAAAAGAAGGGCATGTGCTCTATACGCAGGAATCGGGCAACGTGTTCGAGTGCGACCTGGGTTCGTATTTGGATACGGGCATTTTCCTCGATCATCGCGTGACGCGCGAAATGGTCGGAAGCATGGCCGAGGGCAAGTCGTTTTTGAACCTGTTCTCGTACACGGGTACCTGCACGGTTCATGCGGCGGTGGGCGGCGCAAAATCGACGCTTACGGTCGATTTATCGCAGACCTATTTGTCGTGGGCACATCGCAATATGGAATTGAACGGCTGCGATGGCCCCGAGCACGGCTTCGTGCGCGCCGATGTGTTGCAGTGGATTGAACGTGAGGCGCGCGGGTGGCGCCGCTTCGATTTGATTTTCGTGGACCCGCCTACGTTTTCGAATTCGAAGGCCATGGGCAAAAACACCTGGAGTGTGCAGCGCGATCACGTGAAGCTGCTGACGAATGTGGTGCGCTTGCTCGAGCGCGACGGCGTAGCGGTGTTCAGCTGCAACCTGCGCAATTTCAAGCCTGATGTTGAAGCGCTTGCCGAGGCGGGCGTGGCAATTGAGGATATTACGCCGCAGACCATTCCGCACGATTTCGAGCGCAATGCCAAAATCCATTGCTGCTATTTGGTGCGCAAGGCCTAGGCGGAAGAAGGCGGACTGGCCTGCACTCGACCTCTTTCCACAGATAACGGAAGTTGTTTATTGATGCAATGTGACGGTTGCACGAAAATGACGCCGATGAAGGCAGCTGACGTTGCTGGTGCGAACAATTTTTTTTGAATGCGGAAGGGGAATCGGAATGGTTGACGAGAAACTGATCGAGAAGATGTGGTGCAACGTTCCTGAAGCGCCTGAGTTCCGAGAGAATATTGAGATTGTCGAGGTAAGCGAGCCTGGGTATGTGCATTTCACGATGGACATTCCCGAAAGCTTGGGCAATTATCGCGGCGGTATCCATGGCGGCACGGGCTATTTCATTGGAGAAATCGGCTGCGGGTTCGCGACGTATTCGTTTGGCGTGAACAACGTGTGCAATTCCGCGAGCATCAATTTCTTCAAGGCTGTGCCGTGCTGCAAGGTCGACGTGACGACCGAGCCTTTGCACAAGGGCCGCTCGACGGCCGTGATTCGCGTGACCACGCGCGAGGCGGCGACGGGCAAGCTGCTGTTCCAGTCGACGCACAATATGTTCCTCATGGGGCCGATTGAATAACGTGCCGAAACGGCGATGCAGCGGTCGCTTTGGGCGAGCGCCGTTTGCGCTCGATTCGCGCGTTCGACGGCTGCTTGGTGCTGCGTTGCAAGGCTTTTCGCGGCGTGGTCGTTTGAATGGAGTAGTAGGGGCGCCTATTCGGTTCACGGGGTGTTGTTTCTGGGGTCGCTTTGAGCCGGCCGTTTGCTTGCTTTTCGCAATTTCCATTTTGCGAGCTATCCGTCTATGGCGCAGCCGCCCTCAACCGCCCGCTGGACGCGATGTATATATTGGAAAACAAAAGCGCTGGATGCGTAGTTGCATCCAGCGCTTTTCTTGTTGGCTCGCGTTGGCCCTCGGTTCGTGTTGGCCTGCGCTGAGTTGCATCGCTTTGCGCGCGAAGATCTTCGTCGGCATCGCTTTTAGCGAATGGTGATGCCTTCGGGCAAATCGATTGCGCGGAAGTCGAATTCGTCGTCTTCCTGTTCCTCGGCGGGCGCGACGACCTCCTCAACGACGGGCGTGGGCTGGCCGAACGCCTCGTCGAACGCATCAAAGCTTGCGCGCGGCACGGCGAACACGATGGTTTTGATGACGCCAGGGTGAGCGGCAATCCATTGCTGGAAAAGCTCGATGACTTGGGCGGGTTGGAAGCCTTGGCGTCCGCATGCGTAGGCGTTCACGATGAGCGTTTCGATTTCGTTGGCAGCCGCGATGTTGAGCATGGTTTCGATGCGGGCTGCCAGGCAATCGAGGCATTCGCGTTCGGAGCGATGGTTTTCCAGGGCGCGCTCGCGGTTGGGCTCGGGCACGGCGATGACGTTCGCCTCGCGAATTTCGCCTTCACGAATGAAAACGACGTTCGGCAAGTACATTGCACGGCCCGTGAGCAGCATGCCGCACATGTAGCTGCGGTTCTGGTCGTGGTAGGCCGATTTCATACCGCACAGAACGGGGTAGAGGTTGCTTTCGGAACACAGAATTTGCTCGGGGCCGAAAGAGCCGTCCTCGTAGGCGCCGCCGGGGCGCGTGTAAGAGACGGGGTCGACGATGGCGGTTTTGCCCTGTGCACGGCGAAGCGCGGTGGTGGTGAAATCGCTGGTCACCTGGGTTTCGGTTGCCTCGGCGGTGGGCTCGGGCAACTCGAGCGCGAGCGCGTCGCCGTCTTCGTAGACAACAGCGGCATCGATGGTCGCCTGGGTTTCTTTGGAGAATGCGCCTTTCATAAGGGCCAAATGCTTGGCGGCTTCAGCGCGGCGCTCATCGCGAGTGGGCATGATTTCCTCCCTTGGTCGGAATTTCTTTTTCGCCGTCGATTGTAGTTGAATGCGCGCCGCACAACAACGCAGCCCAGCCGCATGTCGCGCAATTGCAATGTTGGGAGTCAATAGCTTCTAAAAAGCACCTACATTGAAATAGAAGCAAGCTTTTCAAAAGAATGTTAGTAACTAACAGATATGTAAGTATATAAAAGTTTCTCATATAGAAGCGACCATTCGCGCCTCTGGAATCCGGCGGACGTAAGGTTTTCGTAGCGGCGATGGCGACAGGTCGCTGCAGGCTAAGCGTGCGTTCCAAGCGCAAAAACCAGTTTCATAGTGTTCTACCTGCGTTTTCTTCAGAGGGTTCGTAAATACGGCCCCTTTCTTTGCTCATATGTCGCACATGCGAACCTTTCGGCGTCAGGGCTTTCTTTGTAGGAAATGAAAGTAGGTCGCGGCCCATTTTGGCCATTTTCGTTGCGAAATGGCGCTTCCGCAGAAACAAAAGGGATCGAATAATCAAGGTAATTATCTTTGGGCGAAAGGAGCCGTGCATGAAAGTAGGAAGGGTCAAGCAATGGGCGCATAAGGCGGGAAGCATGAAGGAGGCCACACCATGGAGCGATTGAAAATGGCGATTGCGGCGCTGCTCGCATTCGCACTGCTTCCCTTGATTGGGAGCACGGCTTTGGCCGACGAATCGAGCGCGTCGTCGCGCGCGGAACAGATTCGCGCGGCAGCAAACATTGAGACGATCGCCGACGCATCGACGATGGGCGATTGGTCTGGCGTCGTCGAAAATACGACTCAAAATATCGGTCGTATTTGGACCGATAAAACGGTATCGACTAACGATATTGACATTTCAGGCGCCATGAGCGCTACGGTTTCTAAGGGCGATTCCGATTTCATCACGGCGCTTTCGGTGCTTTCTTCGACGTCGAACATTGCGTCGACGTCGACCACGCCGCTCGACATCGTGCTTGTGCTCGACGCATCGGGATCTATGGACGACTCCATGACCGGCGGAAAACGCATCGATGCGCTGAAGAATGCAGCGAATGCGTTTATCGACGAGATTGCAACGCAAAATGCGAGCATTTCCGACGCATCGAAGCAGCATCAGGTTTCTATCGTGAAGTTCGCCGGCGAGAAGTCAAATAAGGTTGGCAACGACACGTATCGCGAGGGTAGGTACACATACAACTACAGCCAGGTCATGAAAAACATGACGGCGTGCAGCGAAACGACGAAGAGCTCGTTTAAAGACACCATCAATGCCATTAAACCGGCGGGTGCCACGAACGCGGCTGCCGGTATGGAGCTTGCTCAGGGCCAAACCTCCAACCGAGCCGATGCTAAAAAGATTGTTATTTTCTTTACCGATGGTACGCCGACGACTCAAAGTGAATTCTCGAATGGGGTTGCCTCTGACGCCATTGCCGCCGCGAAAGCCATGAAAGACGCGGGCGCCTCGGTGTATACCATCGGCATTTTTGATGGCGCAAATCCGAGTGCCAATGTGAATGCCTCGGGAACCTCCAACGAAAACAAGTTCATGCAGGCGGCTTCGAGCAACTACCCTGCAGCTGCCTATACCTATACACAATACTGGTTGAGTGGCGAGTGGAAGTGGAGCTTCGGCAATCGTGCTGAAGGCTCCGACTTCTATAAGTCTGCTTCGAGCGCGAGCGAGCTCTCGAAAATCTTCGAAGACATCTCTAAGGAAATCGTGAAGGGCGCGGGCTATCCCACCGACGCTCGCGAGGGCTTTGAGATGAGCGATGGCTACATCACGTTCGACGACTCGCTGGGCTCGTACATGCAGGTTGACGCATTCAAAGCGATCGTGGTGAACAACCATGTGTTTAGCGACGTGAAGAAAACCACGACCGATACCGCCGACACCTACACATTTGTAGGCACGACCGAACTGAACGGCAAAACTGCGAGCCTGGGCAATATCGTGATCACCGTGACGAAATCGAGCGATGTGGCGGTGGGCGATAAGGTTCAGGTGAAAGTTCCCGCGGGTCTTATTCCGCTGCGCAACTTCAATGTGAACGAAACTGCGGGCACTATGACGGTAAGCGATACGTATCCGTTGCGCGTTTTCTTCACGTCGAGCATTAAGCCCGATGCGCTTGCGTTTGTCGCGAACCCCGATGAAGCCATGGCGAAATACATCGCGGCCAACACCGAAAATGGCAAGGTGAATTTCTACGCGAACGCGTTTACCCCGGGTGCCGCGTTGGGCGATACCGTTTCGCACTTCAATCCTTCTAAGGGCAATGCGTATTACTACTTCACGAGCGATACCCCGATTTATGCTGACGAAGCGTGCACACAACCTGCGACTCGCGGCGCGATCGCGGCGGGTGGAACGCATTACTACCAGAATCATTTCTTTGCGATGGGCGAAGGCGGCGCTGCCGTTTCTCAAACGGAAGTCGTGAGCTTCCCATCTGGCACGGCCGAGCAATTTTCGGGCGCTCTTGCGTACGACGCCAGCGGCAATGCCTATTTCAAGGCCGGCACGGCACGTTTGACGTATATCGATGAACTCGCGAAGTCGAAGGCGAAAAATGTCACCGACACGGCGACTGACGTGCTGAACCCGAAGTGGAACAGCGAGACGTCGACCTCGGCCGCGACGACGGTTATTCCGCATTTGGGCAACAACGGCAAGCTGTCGGTTGAAATTCCGGGAACGCTGGCGGTTTCGAAGACGCTCGATATGCCCGAGGGTTTCGATGCAACCGCTTATTCCGACAAGTCGTTTGATTTCGAGCTCACGGTAGAGGCTGCGGCGGGTAAAACGCTGCATGCCGAAGTGAAGAACGCCGCGGGAGAGGTGTGCGGCGACCCGTTTGAGCTGACGTTTGACGAGAATGGAAAGGCAACGCATTCGATCAAGGCCGATGAAACGCTGTACGTGTATGGCGTTGCTCCGAATGCCGACTATTCGGTTGAGGAGTTGCTGAATGTATCTGCCGACGATGGCTCGCTGACGCATGCGAACCCTGGTTTCTCGCAGACGTCTCCGGTTAATGCCGAAGGCAAGGCGATTGCCGCGACGGGCACGGTTGTAGCGGGCGAGGTTGCGAAGGCCGAATTCGTGAACGCGTATGCTGCGCAGGGTACGCTGAAAGGCGAAACTGCGCTTGCGGGCGCGAAGACCCTCGACGGCCGCGCTTGGCTGTCCAGCGACAAATTCACATTCCTGTTGAAAGATGCCAACACGTCTGTAGTCGCTCCGATGCCTGAGGGCGCAAGCGATGGCGTGGCGCGTCTTGAGGTAACGCAGCCCGAAGGCACGCCGGCGGGCACGCAAGTCGGTTTCCACTTCGGCGACATCGTGTACACGCAGCCGGGCACGTATATCTACCAGGTTTACGAATCGGAAGAAAACAGCACCGTTAACCCGGGCGTCTCCATGTCGCAAGCGTTGTATGAGGTAAAGGTTGTTGTCGCCGATAAACATGACGGCACGCTTTCGGTTGAATCTGCTATGACGAAGCTTGCGGGCGACGACGGCATTGAATTCGAAACGCCCGAGGCCGCCGAACTCGCTGCATTTGTGAACGCCTTCAGCGACAAGAGCGTGACGTGGAACCCGAGCGGCACGAAAACGTGGAACGACGCAACGGGTCAGCGCACGCTTGAGTCGGGCATGTTCTTCGTGATGGCGAAAACGATCGATGCTTCGGCGCCGCTGCCCGAGGGGGATGGCGTCGAGGCCGTGACGGGTAAAACCGCCGCTGACGTTGACTACCGCGGTGTGGTGTCGACGGTTTCGGCGGGCGGAGGCATCGCGTTCCCCCAGGCGACGTTCAGTCTGAGTGATTTGGGTGGCGTGCAAAGCAAGACGTATGTCTACGAAATTACTGAAGTGGTGAAGGTCGACAATGCGTGGGTCGATGCGAAAGACCTGGCTGCTGGCCAAGGTTTGCCTGGTGTGACGTATGACCCCACAGTGTGGCAGGCGATTGTCACGGTTAAAAGCGTGGGCGAGGGAGCCGATGCCCATATCGAGCTGAGCGTTGCGTATGCCAAGCAGGGTGCCGCGACCGATGCGGAAGCTGTTCCGACCGACGCGAAGGCGTTTGCATTCGAAAACAGCTACAGTCCCAAACCCGCTGCGGCCGCAATTTCTGGCACAAAGGTGTTCCAGGGCCGTGCGATGACCGAAGCCGAGAGCTTTGGGTTCAGCCTGGTGCCGGCTAACAAGGCCGCGACCGACGCGTTCGGCGCCGATTTTGCGAAGCAGGTAACGGTAAGCGGCTTGGCGAACGGTGGGTCGAAGGGTTTCGACTTCGATGAGCCGTTGTTTAACAAACCTGGCACGTACACGTTCAAAATGGGCGAGAACGCTTACTGCGGCGAGGCGCTGAATTCCGAAGCTGCGCAGGCGAGCCATATCGCGTTTGATGCCCATGAGTGCCTGGTGACGGTCAAGGTGACCGACGACCATTCGGGCACTTTGCAGGCCGAGGTTTCTTACGACGGTGGGGCGACCTTTACCAACGTGTATTCCGAGGAAAAGATCTACGGTAGCTTTGGTGGCCTTGTGGTGGAGAAGACGCTTGAGGGTCGCACGATGCATGCGGGCGAATTCGCCTTCAGCATCGAAGGAGCCGATGATGCCTCGAAGGCGCTGCTCAAGCGCGTTGACAAAGACGCCAATGGCGTGCTCCAGTTCAGCAACCCGAACGATCGCGCCGCAGGCGTGGCCGACGTCATGAAGCCGATTGACGGCATCACGTTTACGCAGGCCGACGCGGGCAAGACGTTTGAGTTCGTCGTGAGCGAAGTCGTTCCTGGCGACGATGCCAAGCTTGCTGGCGTGACCTACGATAGTACGACCTATACGGCGAAAATCGTTGTAAGCCTGAAGGGCGGCACGATCCTTGATGTGGCGACGTATGTCGACGGCAAGCTGGTCGAAAGAGGCACGCCGACGGTGGCTTTCACCAATACCTACAAACCAGCCGATGTGGGCTTTGCGACAGCGAACTTTGGCTTGAACAAGATTCTTGGGGGCCGCGATTGGACCGAAAACGATAGCTTCTCGTTTGAAATTACGACCGAAACGCAAGGCGCTCCCATGCCTTCCGACGGCGCGACTACGACTGTTCAGCCGACGAGCGCCAAAGATGGCGAGGCGGTGGCGTTTGACTTCGGTAGCATCAGGTTCACGGCGGACGATATGGTCATCGATGGCAGCGCAGTCACGAGCAAGACGTTCGTCTATGCCGTGCGCGAGATTGTGCCCAACCCCGCGAAGGCTGGCATCCAATACAGCACGAATGTCGCGAAGATTTATGTGACGGTGACCGACGACGGCGAGGGCCACCTGGTTGCTACGTCCTCGACCGAGAACGGCACATTCGTGAACAAGTACGAAACAAGCCTCAACTACACGGCTGCTGGTGGACTGACGCTGACGAAGACCTTGAACGGCCGCGACATGACCCAGGGCCAGTTCCAGATTCAGGTTGTGCCTAACGACGAGGCGTCGGCTGCAGTGCTTGGTCTGCCCATGAGCGGCAAGGTGTTCGATATGCCTGCTGCCAAGGATGGTAAGGCGGCGAGCGTGCCGGTATGCAGCGATGTGGAATTCACGCAGTTCGACGCGGGCAAAACGTTCACGTATACCGTTTCCGAGCTTGGCGACGCGGGCAACGGATACGCCTTCGATACGGCTGTTCGCACGGTGGCGATTGCCGTGAGCGATGATCCCGCTACGGCGACGCTTACGGCGACCACGACGGTTTCCGGCGGTCCCGATGCTGCGACGTATACCTACAAGGCGGGCGATAGTCCAGCGGCTGTTGCGGCCAAAGTGGCGTTCACGAACGGCTATACCGCTTCGGGAGGCGTTGATGTGAATGCGACGAAAACCTTGAGCGGCCGCGCGTTGATTGAAGGCGAGTTCGCCTTTGGCGTTCAGTATGCCAACGGTGAAGCGGCGGGTAGCGACGTGCTTACGGCAACGAATGCGGCCGACGGCACGGTTGCGTTCGGCGCGCTGAATTTCGACACGCCGAAACTGAACGAGCTGTTCGCGAAGAGTTCTGCCACGAAGGCGACGAGCGACAATGGTGACGTGACCTGGACTATTCCGTGCATTGCGTACGAGAAAACTGACGGGCTCTCTGATCGTGGCATTACCGCAACGACTCAGTCGATTCCGTTCGCCATCAATGCTGTCGATGACGGTTCTGGCGCGCTTGCTGTGACTATCGAGGCTGGCGATAAGGGGTTGGCTTTCGAGAACACGTACGGAACGGGCGATGCGTCGGTGAGCGTGACGGGCGTGAAGCGTTTGAGCCGCGCCGAAAGCTTGACCCCGAACGACATCACGGGCAAATTCACGTTCACCATTACGGCGAATGAAAAGGACGCTCCCATGCCCGAGAGTGCGAGCGCGACGAATGCCGCTGATGGAAGCATCGATTTCGGCAAAATCGTGTTTACGCTCGATGCTCTGAACAAGGCGCTGGGCACCACGCAGCAAGGAGCGGCTCTCGACACTGGTGCGGCAAGCATTCAGTCTGCAGCTCCTGCCGCGAATAATGTTGTGGCTGCGGGCACGACCGCGGGCGTCGAGGTTGCGGGCGATTCCGCAGCGCCTGCGCAGGCGACGACGGGCGATGATCTTGCTGGCAATGCTGCCGATGGTGCGGCGAATGTCGACGGTTCTGGCCAGGGTGCGGTTCCTGTGAGCGGCGATGCAGTTGGGCTTGCTGCGGCGGGCGGCGCAGAGCCTGCAGCGGTTGACGCTGCTTCCGGCACAAGCGATGCGGCTCCGAGCGGCAATGCGAGCGATCAACCGACGGCTCCCGTGGCTTCCAGCAATGCTGTAGCGGCTGCCAATGCGGCAACCGATAATGCGGCGGCGAGCGTTCAGAGTGCTGCTCCCGCGGCGCAAACTGCCACGGTTCGCTCCCATGTGTTCACCTATACGATTACCGAAACTGGCAGCGCACCTGGCGTCACCAACGACACCAGCGTGAAAACGGTGAGTTTCAAGGTGACCGATAACGGCAAGGGCGAGCTGACGGTTGAACGTGTCGGCGACGAGACCAAGCCGACGTTCGAGTTCACCAATGCGTACAGCGTTACCCCCGTTGATTCGAGCGTTACTGACCAAATTAAGGTCTCGAAGTCGCTCGTGGGGCGCGAGCTGGTCGAGGGCGAGTTCCTTTTCGAGCTTGTTGAAAACGGTCAGGTTGTGGCGCGGGGCGCGAATGACGCTGCGGGCAACGTGGCCATGAGCGCGGTTACGTATACGACGGCTGGCGAACACGACTACGTTCTGCGTGAGGTGGGTGCTGGCACGACGCATAATGGCGTGACGTTCGACGGCAAATCGATCGCGATTCGCACGAGCGTGGTCGATAACGGCGAAGGTAGCTTGGTGGTTGAACATGCGCTCGCTACGGATGATGCCAATGCTGCGTTTGTGAATACGTATGCGCACGGCACGACGAGTGTGGTGCTTGGCGCAACGAAGGTGTTGAGCGGCAAGGCCTTGGCCGATGGCCAGTTCACCTTTGCGCTGACTGCGGAAGACGGTACGGTTTATCAGGCGAAGAACGATGCTGCGGGATCGGTTGCGTTCCCCGCGCTGACGTTTACGGAACCTGGAACCTACGTGTATACGATTTCCGAGGTGAATGATAAGCAGGCGAATGTGACCTACGATACCGCGACGTACCAAGTCATCGTGAATGTGGTCGACGATGGTCGGGGGAATTTGGTCGCGACGGTGGCTTACGACGAGGGCGCGGCCCCGACGTTCAAGAATTCCTATACTGAGCCGCCTGCTCCTGCGCCCACGCCGGGCGGTGGCGCAACGACGCCGAAGAATCCGGTTGCGAAGCTGTTCTCGAAGACGGCTGACGATGCCGGGTTGATGCTTGGCGCGGCTGCGGTTGCGGCCGGGCTTGCGCTGGTGGTGTGCGGCGCGGCTGCTTGCTGGCGTCGTCGCAGCTAGCGAAGGGCGAGCGGTAGTGAATGGAACGGCCCCGAGGAATCGGGGCCGTTCTACGTTTAGGTGCCGAAGTTCTTATTGCTCGCGAGGGACGAGCGATCATTCCGTGTTTGGGTGACGAAATTCTTATTATGACTGAGAAGCAACTGCCTATCTGGCCTCGATTGTGAAGAACTGGTGATTGGCGGGTATCCTTGGGATTTCGGTCTTGCATTAATCGCTGGGGCTGGTAATATATTTTCTTGCCTTAAGGCACTTAACATATTGCGGGGTGGAGCAGTCTGGTCAGCTCGTCGGGCTCATAACCCGAAGGTCATCGGTTCAAATCCGGTCCCCGCGACCAAAATTTCAGCCCTGAACTGGTAAAACGGTTCAGGGCTTTTTCGTTACCTTGGGGCAAAAATGCCCAAAGTAATCTGTATGGTAATATGTATGAGCGAAAAAAGCCTTAGACCCTGCGTTTCGCCAGGCTATCTCTGAGCGCTCGGAGCACCTCAACCGCAACGGGCAACTCGTCAATCTCGAACGAATCAAGAATCTCTTGCACCTCGGCGGAAAGCTTCGCCTTGTCGGGTTTTGGGGCGTCACTGAGCAAAGCGTCGGTGCCTACCGATAGCTCCTCTGCAATCTTTGCGAGCACGGGCAGGCTCAGCTTGGTGTTGCCCGTTTCGATGTGGCTCATGTGCGTTACCGATATTCCAACTTTTTGCGCGAGCGCCTCCTGCGACAGCCCGCAGGCTTTGCGGTAGCGCCTGATGCGCTGTCCTATGTCGAAGTATTTCATTTTAACCGCCCGTCAAAATCAAGTTGCCTTGAATCGTATGGGCGATTAGCCTCAAATATAATAAACTGGAAAGGCTGTATTTCATGCATGCAGTTAATGTTTGAGACCTCATTCTTTACGAACGAGGCGAGAGCGTTAGTGAGTCAAAAAACAGGAGGTAATGCGATGACGCCAATGAACGAGCAGGAAAACCTGCTATCGGGTATCACAATCGCTCATAACCTGATGCACCGCGTGGTCAGTCTTCAGCAACGCATCAACCAGCTCACCACTCAGTTTGCCGCCAAGACGGAAAAGAAGACAAAAGGCACCCTGTTCTCTATGCAATCGGGGGCTTCCTTATCGCGTTCACGCTTATCACGAGCACGCCACTTAAGGTGATAACGTATCTCCCCACCCTTCCGTTCTTCTCGATGGGAGGCACGGAGCTTCAATTGGCGGTCTGGAATATCGTGAACCTCATCGTCTCAGCTATCATCGGTGCGATTCTATACAAGGTCATAGCGAAGACAGCGGACAAAAGCCGCTCCCAGAAAAATGCCGCGATTGACCAAAGCAACCAACAAGTTGAAGCCAACAA
>JABLTK010037015.1_pt1 | contig 85030 bp, 66 predicted proteins | sample 7160131 | NCBI WGS metagenome assembly JABLTK01 (sample SAMN14651221, study PRJNA627086) | human gut metagenome | isolation source: feces | host: Homo sapiens | reverse complement strand
TTTAGGCTTCTACCGCATGAGCGAGGTAATCGGCTCGGCAATACGGGAAATACTTGCAAAAATAAAGTAAAACCATATAAAATCAATACCAACACGAGAAAAGCGACCGCTCTTATGAAGTGAACCTCCTAAAGTGTCTACCTTTTGGGGTGCATATCACAATGACAATCGGTCGCTTTTTTATTTCGTTTTCGGGTACGGCGCTTCCTCGTCGGTAAGCCCCACAATGTAGTCTATCGAGGTTTCGTAGGCCACGGCAAGCTTCTTCAAAAGCTCAATCGGTATTTCGCGCACTCCGTTTTCATACTGCGAATAGGTATTCTGACGGACGTGCAGCCTTTCCGCAATCGCCGCCTGCGTGAAGCCGTTGCTTATTCGTAACAATTTCAGCCGTTCCATATAAAAATTATACTTTATCTCATTTCAAGATATTGACATTTATCTCAATTTGCGATATAATAAAAACAAAAAGCAGTAGGGAGGTAATCATGCGAAAGATTACTGTAAGGAGAATTGTGTTGGGAAGCATATTGCTGTGTATGTCGCTTTTTGCGATGTTCGCGCTGTTTTTCGACGTGCTGAGACTTAACGTTTCCAATGGAGTCGGCGCTGCGTTGAAAGCGGTGGGGTATTCGGTTTCCGACAACGGGTTTGCGTTTGCCTGCGGAAACTCGATTTTCGTAAGCGAGCTCAACGAGTACAGATTAGCTTATTACATTGCCGGATTGGACGGATTGAACGTTACGTGCCGAGTATTTAATATTATCTTCATTGTCGCGGCTGCGGCGGCGATTGTGCTCACGGTGCTGTGGTTTTTCTTCGGGCGCGGCGACGTCATGGCAAGGGTGGCTCTGGGGCTTTCCGCAGCCGTTGCGTGCGGATATATGGTAATGGGAATAATTACAAGAACAGCCGTCGTGGAGAGCTATACCTATGCGCTGATGTCGAACTATGAGCTCGACGAGGGGGTAGTCGGGATGGTTCTTCAGCTTCTGGCCGACGCTTTGGCGCTTGAGAACAGGACTTCGATAAAACGGCTTGTCGCCAGCAATATCCACACCTACGCCTATGTGCCTATGATAATCATCGGAGTGCTGATAATCGCCTATTACACGGCAGCCGCTTTATTGAAAAGCGCGGCGAAGAGCGAAGAGAACGGAAAGGTAAAAGCCGCCGAAGCCGAAACCGTAAACGCCGAAAGCTCGCCCGCGCCCGAAACCGATTTCGACAGGCTGCGCGAGCTTAAAAAGCTTTTCGACGACGGAGTACTGACCGAAGAAGAGTTTGTCGAGCAAAAGAGTCTGGTGCTAGGCAAAAGACAGTAAAGCGTGCGCGGTCGGCGCGCGAGCCGAAAAATCATAAATCGTTCCGCTTTTCCCGTTTAAGCCCCTTGCCGCTTTTACGGAGCGTTCACGCCTGGAGCAGTCGCGGCATACTTATATAGAATGAGAGTGCATTTTATAGGTTGCGAGGGTGTCAGCATGCGCAGGTTGCGCGAGCTCACGGAAAGGGAAGGACACGTTACCACCGGCTCGGACGAGGCGACGATGGGGCACAGCGCGGCGTTCGTGCGCGGCGCGGACGTTGCGGTGTATTCGGCTGCGGTTAAGCCCGACAACCCCGAGCTTACCGAAGCGCGGCGAACGGGAATACCCGTTGTCGGGCGTGCGGAGTACCTTGCCGCGATAGCCTCCGGTTACGGGCGCGTGATAGCGGTGTCGGGTACTCACGGCAAGACCACGGTCACGGGCATGCTGGCGGCGGCGATGTCGCGGCGATTCCCCACGGTGCACGTCGGCGGAGAAATCAAGGATAAGCCTGTGCGCGAGGAGCGCGACTTCTTTGTCACCGAGGCGTGCGAGTACCGCCGAAGCTTTTTGGAGCTTCGCCCCGACGTCGGAGTGATACTCAACGCCGAGCTCGACCACACCGACTGCTACAAAAGCAAGGCGGACGTTCTCGCCGCGTTCTCTGCGTTTTCGGAGAACTGCCGTTTCACGCTCTATAACGGCGACGACGAGGAACTGGAGGCGGCTGTAAAAGGTAACCGCGCGAGCTTCGGTTTCGGTGAGGGCTGCTGCTTCCGCGCGACGGATATTACGATTGACGAGGACGGCTATCCGTCGTTTTTCGTCGCGGCTTCGGGACTGAAACTCGGCAAAATAAGCCTGCGAGTCAGGGGTATGCACAACGTGCTCGACGCGCTCGCCGCCGCGGCAGTCGCACTGTCCGAGGGCGAGCCGATGAGCGAAATTGCCGCAGGGCTTCATCGCTTTACGGGCGTAAAACGCCGCATGGAGCGAGTGGGAAGCGCGTTCGGAGCGGAAGTCTACACCGATTACGCGCATCACCCCACGGAAATACGCGCCGCTCTCGCCGCCGTGCCGCCGCACAAAGGCAGGCTTTTGGTAATTTTCGAGCCGCACACATATTCCCGAACGCGCGACCTAATCGGCGAATTTGCCACGGCGTTTACGGCAGCCGACGAGGTGGTGCTCGCTCCCGTGTTCGCCTCGCGCGAAAAGGGCGACGACAGCGCGGTGCTCGCGCTTTTCGGCGAAATCAAAAAGCATAACGCGGCGAGGTATTTTGCAAGCTACGACGAAATAAACCGCTACGTCGCCGGCGTGCTCACAAGCGGCGACCTCGCGCTGTACACGGGCGCCGGCACGATAAACCGCGCGGCGGAGAAACTTGTGTCGGACTACGGCGACATGCGCGAATAAAATGCGACAACCAAGCCGATAATTAAACTAAAAACAAAACGCCTCGCAAGCGGAACTAAGCCCAAGGCGAGGCGTTTCTATTATTGCGGAACCTTAATTATTTTGTGTGCAGCGCGAGCTGGACAAGCTTGCCTGCCTGCTCGGTGCGGCTGAGGTCGTCCTCGGTCACGCGGCTGCCTGCCTCCACGACTACGCCGCCGTCGTCGGCGGTCAGTGTCTTGGTGACGAGCTTGCCGATTAAGAACGCATAACCGGCTCTTTTGGCGTCGCCCGTGAGCGGCGACTTCGTGACGGAAACGTTGGAGTAGGGGATTTTGCCGGGCAAAATCGGTTTTTCGGGAATATCGGGGGCGTTTTCTCCGCCGGGGATTTCGTCACTTGGCTCCGCCTCGCCGTCGATTGCAGACCGAGAGGGAACAACCTCGGGCATGGCGGTAGCTTTCGGAGCGGCGGCAAAACCCTGAGCGGAAGAAATCACCGCCTTTATGCCTGCCGCCTCGACGGGGTCGGGGATTCTGGTTTTGGGCGGCACCAGCCGAATTTTTTCGCCCGTGTCATTGACAATCATCACGTCGTCCGAGCTCGACAACACGGCGTCGGGCGAAAACGCGAGCTCGCCCACGTTGATTTCCGTCACTGAAAAGCCGTCGAGCGTGATGTCGGTCACGCGGCCGAGAGCCTTGCCGAACGGCGAGTACACCGGAAGATTGACGGGCGCGGACACGAACACGGGCGCGAGCGAAAACCTGCCAGTCAGCTTGCCGCAGTTTTTCAGCATAATCGCGTCGTCCGCCATCGCCGACACCGCCGAGGGCTCGAAGTAGGTACGCTCGGCGTCGGTTTCGTCGTCGGAAAGCGCCTCGAACCAGCGGATTTTATTCAGTCCGCGGTCGAAAAGCGCGTTCATCAGCGTGCCGACGTTTTTCGCCTCGAAAGTGCCTATTACCGTCTTTCCTATAATATCGCTTAGTTTATACATTTCTCCTCCCGTAATTAAAGGATTTATCCGTATACGATTATGCGGCGGCTCGTCCGATTATGAGCCCGAGCCGCAAAAATCACGCGGCTATCGTAAAATCGCGGCGATTTAGCCCGTGCTAACCGCAAAAAAGTTGACAAAGCGGCGGCGGACAACTATAATTAAGCCGTAATAAAAAACAGCCCGAAGCAAAAATTACGGGCACGGAGGTAATTATGAACGAGATAACCAAGGATATGACCATTTACGAGGTGCTTCAGATAAATCCCGACATCGCGCCGGTATTCATGGAGTTCGGCATGCATTGCGTAGGCTGCGCAATCGCTCGCGGCGAAACCGTAGTGCAGGCTGCGGCAGCTCACGGCGTAAGCGCGGACGAGATGCTTAAACGCCTCAACGAGTTCAACGACGCAAGCAAGAAATAATGAAGATAGTAGTTGGCTTAGGCAATTTCGGCGACAGGTACGCCTACACGTTTCATAACATGGGCTTCCTTGCCGCCGAGTGTCTTGCCGATAAGCTTAATCTGAAATTCGACAGGCGCGAGTGCGACTCGCTGATAGCGGTGGGCTACCGCGGCGGCGAAAAGCTGGTGATAGCTAAGCCGCTCACCTACATGAACCTGTCGGGAGTGGCGGTAAAGCAGCTGCTCGCAAAGTATAAGGCGGAGCCTCATGACCTTATCGTCATGTTCGACGACGTGGACATTCCCAAGGGCAGCGTGCGCGTAAGACTCAAGGGCAGCGGCGGCACTCACAACGGCATGCGCAACATCATCGAGAAGATAGCCACGCAGGAGTTTCCGCGCGTGAGAATAGGCATAGGTCCCGTTCCCGAGCATGTGCCCATTGCCGATTACGTGCTCTCGGACGTTCCAAAAGCCGAGCGGCAGACGTTGTTCGACGCGTTTTCGCTCGCCGCCGACGAAACAATCAGGCTGATTGACGGCACGTATCAAGCCTAGCTTTACCCGAAATTCACAGTGCTTGACGTAACGAAAATTTTTAATAGCGGCTCAGGTGCCGCGGTAAAAACAGCCGAAGCATACCGGGACGGAAAATCCGTCTCGGCATTTGGGCTGTGCTCGTTTGCAAAAGCAGCCGTCACGGCGCTGTCGGGCGAGTACGTCCGCGAGTCTGGCGAAAACGCCGCAGCGGCGATAATCACGGGCGATTTTTACCTCGCGCGCGCGTTTTACGACAGCCTGTCGCGGCTAGAGGACGGCGTGTACCTTTTGCCGGCTCGCGACGACGCGCTGTCCTATCGCGACGCGCTGTCGGGCGAGAACGTGACGACGCGGCTGAAAACGCTGGCGGCGATAGCCACGGGAAGAGCGAGGTACGTCGTGTGCCCCGTCGAAGCCGCAATGCAGCCTTTTCCGCGGCGCGAGCGGTTTGCCGCGGCGTGCGTAACCATAGAAAAAGGCAAGGATTACGACTTGACCGAGCTCGCCTCGCGGCTTGTGAGGGCAGGCTACAAGCGCGAAACGCAGATTTCCGATTCGGGCACGTTCGCCGTGCGCGGCGACATCTTAGACGTGTGGTCGGTGGGCGAACAGCGCCCGGTCCGCGTGGAGTTTTTCGACACGCAAGCGGAGAGTATTCGCTACTTCGACGAGGAAAATCAGCTGTCTAAGGAGCATGCGGACAGCTATGACGTGACGCCTGCAACCGAGTTTATGGCGAGCGACGAGGAGTGCAGGGAAATCCTGGAGCGGCTTGACGAGTACTCGGCGGCGACGGGACTCGAGCCCGATTACGCGGCGAAAGCGCGCGAGCTTATCGGCACGATTTCGGCGAGAGTGAGCGCCGGCGACAAATCGGTCGCGCTGGGGTACCTGCTGCCGCTGACGGAAACTGAGGGCTTTTTCGATTTTTGCAGGGCTTCGGGCGTAATCTACGACGAGGTAAAGCAAATCGTCGACAACGCGAGCGTGCACGCCGAAGAACACCAAAACCGCTTTGCCGCGCTTCTTAGCCGCGGCGAAACGTTGCCGTTTACCCGTGGCGGCGTGATTCCGTACACCGCGAGCCTCAAATTCGACGGGCGCAGGCTGGCGTTCCAGAACGTCAACAATGCCAACAGAATTTTCAAACCCAACGCGGTTTTCTCGTTCCGCACCACCGAAACGCCTGCCTATCATCGCGATTTTCGGCTGCTAGCGGCGGACGTAAAGAATTGGCTTAGCCGCGACTACACGGTGTATCTGTGCACGCCCGATGACGGATTGCTCGCTTCCGTAAAAGATTTTCTTGCCGAAGCGCGGCTTCCCGTTTCGGACGGCTACGGCAGCGGCGGCGTGAGGATAATAAAGGAAAATACGCTGTCGGGAGCGGCGTTCCACGACTACAAAATCGTGGTGGTGGGCACCGACAATCTCAGGCTGCAAACTCGCAAAAAGACGATAAAGCGCGGCAAAAGCAACGTTTTCAACCAGCCGAAACCGGGCGATTACGTCGTGCACGAGCTGCACGGCGTGGGCAGGTTCGACGGCGTTGTCAAGCTGGACGTGGGCGGAGTGCGCCGCGATTATCTGCTCGTGACCTACGCCGGGAACGACAAGCTGTACGTCCCCGTGGAAAACATGGACTCGCTGTCGCGCTATACCGCCGACGGCGCGGAACCAAAGCTGTCGAAGATAGGCGGCGCGGACTTTGCGAAAGTCAAGGAAAAAGTCAGAAAATCCGTCCGCGAGCTCGCGGTCAACCTCGCCGAGCTTTACGGCGAGAGAAAAGAGGGCAAGGGCTATCGCTACAGCGCGGACGACACGCTGCTTCACGAGTTCGAGGGGAGCTGCGGTTTTACCGAAACCGACGACCAGCTTGCGGCAATCGAGGACGGATTAAACGACTTAAAGTCGGGCAAAATTATGGACAGACTGCTGTGCGGCGACGTGGGCTACGGCAAGACCGAAGTCGCGCTGCGGCTGGCGTTCAAGGTCATTTCCGAGGGCAAGCAGGTGGCGTTCATGTCGCCGACGACCATACTCGCCAAGCAGCACTTTGAAACGGTCAAGCGGCGAATGGAGCCGTTCGGCGTGACTGCGGTCAGACTTACGCGTTTCGACACCAAAGCCGAGCAAGCCGCCGCCGCGGAAAAGCTACGCGCAGGCAAAGCGGACATCGCGGTGGGAACGCACCGTTTGCTTTCAAAGGACATCGACTTTGCGGACCTCGGGCTGTTGATTCTCGACGAGGAACAGCGTTTCGGCGTGGGCGACAAGGAGAAGATAAAAGACGTCAAGCGCGGCGTCAACGTGCTCACGCTGTCGGCTACGCCTATCCCCAGAACGTTGCACATGTCGCTCACCGGCATGCGCGACATAAGCGTGCTGGACACGCCGCCGTCCGCGCGTATTCCCGTGCAGACCTACGTCACCGAGTACGGCGAAGCGCTTGTCGTCGACGCAATCACCCGAGAAATCAATCGCGGCGGACAAGTTTTCGTGGTGTATAACCGCGTGTCCGACATCGACAGATTTGCCGCGCGTATACAGTCGCTCGTGCCGTCCGCTAAGGTTACCTACGCTCACGGACAAATGCGCGAGGACGTGCTCGAACGCACGGTAGAAGCGTTTGTGGACGGCAAAACCGACGTGCTGGTTTCCTCCACGATTATAGAAAACGGCATCGACATCGCGAGAGCGAACACGATGATAGTGGTCGATTCGGACAGGCTGGGGCTTGCGCAATTGTATCAATTGCGCGGCAGAGTGGGCAGGAGCGACCGCCTCGCCTACGTTTTCTTCACCTACGACGGACGAAAGGCGCTCTCCGACGACGCGTACAAGCGGCTGGAAGCGATAACGCAGTTCACCGAGTTCGGCAGCGGATTTCGGATAGCCATGCGCGACCTCGAGATTCGCGGAGCCGGCACCGTGCTGGGCGCCGAACAGCACGGGCACATGGAAAAAGTGGGCTACGACCTTTACTGCCGCATGCTGCGCGAGGCGGTGGGCGAAATGCGCGGAGAAAAGCGCCGCGAGAGAAAAGAAGTGCGCGCCGTCACCGACTACGGCATATTCGTGCCCGAGAGTTATATTAAGGATAAGGATTGGCGGCTTCGGGTATACTCGCGCATAGCGGCGGTGGACAGCATGAAAGAGCGCGACTCGGTGCTCGGCGACCTCGGCGACGTCTACGGCGCGGTGCCCGACAGTGTGAAAAACCTCGTCGACGTGGCTTTAATAAAGAACCTTGCCGGCAATATCGGCGCGGATAAAGTGACGTTAAAACGCGGCGAAACTTCTGTGGGCTTCAATAAAATCGCGGACATGGACGCGAGGGTAGTCGAGGCTTCGAGGGAGCACGGCGGCATGCTGAATGCGGCTTCGGCGGCGATTTCCTTCCCGTCTGCGGCAAAAATGCTTAAATTTTTGCTGGATTGCGACAAAATCGACCGCTCAAACGATTGATTTTTTTGTTCAACGATAGTATAATAGACGTTAGGTATGCGTATAATGCGCAACTACTGCGCCCGACGAGGCGAAGATGAGGATAAAAATGCGTAAAAAGATAGTCAGTTTATTTTTGGTAATCGTTATGTGCCTGGGGCTGTTCACCGGCTGCACGCTTTTCAAGTACGACAACGAGCGCGACTACAAGCAGGTCGTCGCAACCGTCAGCTCCGTGACCATCACCGACGACTCCAGCGAAGAGAACAGGAATAACCCGTTCGTGACGAAAGAGAAGAAAATCTACAAGTACGAGCTCGTCAGCATGCTCAACAGCAACGGACAGAACCTCATATCTTCGGGCAAGTCGCTCGAGGAAGCGGTGGATTATCTCGTCGACAACCTTGTCACGCGCGAGCTTATTCTCAACGAAGCCGACGCGCAGATTCACTTCGGCAACATCAAGTGGGGTCAGAACGAGGATAATCAGGTGCTCGAGGGCATCTATGCCACGATTGACAATCAGCTCGCTTCGATAAGAAACGACATTCTTTCCGAGCACGGCGAGGAAACGACGTCGACCTCGTCCTCGTCGTCTTCCTCTGATAGCAACAAGAGCACGACTTATCCCACCAAGAAAGTCGAAGAGCCCGGCAACTACGATTTCTACACTCACGACGAACTCGTGGCAGAAGTAGTGGAGAGAACCAAAGGCGACCTCGGCGGCGACGCGCTTGCCGCGCTCGAAACCGCCACTCGCGAAAAGTCCGACTACAAGCTCCGCGCCACGCTCGAAAACCTCGACCTTCAGTCGGTTGCGAAGTGGACGCCCGACACCGTGCGCTATCCCGGTCTTTACGGCTCCGACGACGTCAAGTCGCTCGAGCTCGAGGCTATGCGCCGTTTCCTCACGCTTTTGAAAGATACCGTCGAGAACGATTACAGAGTGACCGACGACGACAAGAAGACTTACCTCGGCGAACTCGACGACCTTAATAAAATTGCCGACGAAAAGGGCTTGTCCTACGTTTACCCCGAGCTCGGCGACACGAAGATAATGAATTTCCTCGTCGGCGACAACTATCGCGACAACGTCAAGCTCACGCTGCTCCAAAGCCACATCACCGACAGCGTTGACGTTTCGGACGAAGAAGTGCTCGACGCGTACAACGACACGCTCGCCGCGCAGATGAGTAAGTACGCGAACGTCGACGACTTCTACACCGACGTAAAGGGCGGCTCCGTCGACCCGATGGTTTATTACCCGAACGGCGACTACTACTTCGTCAAGCACATTCTCGTTCCGTTCTCCGACGACCAGACCGCAAGGCTGACCGCATACAAGAACGGCGAGGGCAGTACCTACGGCAAGACCGCGATTGCGGAATTCAAGAACACCCTCGGCAAAGAGGTTACCGGCTATGAGCACCGCGACGGCGAGAACTACGGCAAGCCGCTGAGTATCGACGAGATTTACGCCGACATTCAGCGCGAAATGACGAAAGCCGGCGGCGACCTCAAAGCAGCCGACCGCACGTTCGACGACCTTATCTACAAGTACAACACCGACAAAGGCATCTTCGGTAAGGAACTCGGCTACGCGGTCAAGGGCGCGCTGGGCGAGAACGAGGAGTACGATTCCACCTACATGGAAGAATTCTCCCGCGCTGCCGACGAGCTTTACCGCGCGGGCGTCGAGGGCGCGATTTCGCAGCCCGTCGTCACCGACTACGGCGTACACATTCTGTACCTGTCGCGCGTCATTCCCAAAGAGGGCTTGACCGTGGGCGTAAACGATTATATCTCCTACGGCGAGAACAGCACCGTCTACGAGAAAATCGCCGAGTCCAAGCGCAGCTCCAAGACCAACGACGAGTTCTCCGTGTGGCAGACCAAGAAGGTAGGCTACTACAAGAACACCGCCAAGGTCATCGAGAAGAACGAAAAGGCTTACGACGACCTCAAAAAGGCAAAGCAAAGCAACTAACCCGAATTAAATTACGAACGCAAGAGAAAGCGCACGGACGAAACTCCGCGCGTTTTTTCGTTATAGTCGCCGCGTTCTATATAATAATCGTCATAATAATAGCCGCGCCGATTTCGCCCGTTTCGACAAAATAACCGAAAACCGCGCGAATTATTGCGCTCGGCAGGCGGTTCGCCTGTGGTATAATTCGTCCGAAGAAACGACGGAGCGGAAAAATAATGGAAGAAACGAAAAACATGATAGAAAACGAGCATAGCCGTGAAGAGGACGGAACGCGCCGCAAGCCGCACGCCGACCTCGAGGGTACGGGCGTATTGAGAGATTTGCCGGGAGCGCTTACCGAAATCGCGCCGGAGGGTAGTCGTGCGCTGATGATTGCGTGCGAGGACAAGTCGGAAGCCGCGGTGCGCGAAGCCATTGCGCGGAAATTCCGCGTTTCGGCGGCTTATCCGGAAAAAACGAGCGACGGCTTAAAGGAGTTTGCAAAGAGCGTTCGCCCGGGCGAGGACGTGAAGCTCGTGATAGCGGCAGGCGACGGCGAGCTCGCCGACGCAGGAAAATTCGTCGCCGCGCGTTACGGCTTGCCGCTGTGCGTAGTCGCGCTGTCGCAAGCCGACGTAAACTATCACACGTTCGTTTCGACGTTGAGAGGACGGGACGGCACGGGTAAATACCGCGCGGTCAAGCCCGATTTGGTTTTGTTCGATTATTCGCTTTACCCGGATTCGGACGTCCGCAACGCCGCGGCTTACGGAATTGCGTGCAGTCGGCTGGTTTCGGCGTTCGACGCGTTCGCGACGGGGCTCGTTTCGGGCAGAGAGAACGAGGATTCGGGCTTCGGGATAGTAGCGAAAAGCGTGGCGGAACTATTGTCGGCGGACAAACCCGACAAGGAACTGACGGGCAAGGCGACGGCGCGGCTGTCGCGAGCGTGCGGAGAAAATCCGCGGCTTTCGGGCGGCGGCGCGGCTTTGGCTGCGGAAGCGCTGGAAGCGTTGAAGCGCAGCAGAAACGAAATCCCGAAACTGCGCGGCGAGAACGAAGTGCTGACGGCGTTGCCGATTATCAGGCTGTACGCGGCGTTTCTGTCGCTGTTGCCCACGCTTCCTGTAGCCGCGCCCGACGGCAACCTGCGGCTGGAGCTTATGGCAAGAATAAAAATCAGCCCGTTCGCCGCGGCGAGGGCGATTTCGGACAGAGAAGAGCTTGTCGGGCTCGAGCGCGCGGCTTACATACTGAAAGAGTACCGCGCCGACCTCGTTTCGCGCTGTCTGATTATCGAAAAAACGCTCGCATACTCCGCAAAACGCATAAAAAGACTTTACAAAGACAAGGGATATTCTTATAATAATTATGCAACCGCAAGCGACGTCGGGCTGAGCCTCGCGCTTGCGACCGAAATGCGCGGCGGCGATTCGCTGATAAAAATCATAAAGCAGGCAGGCTATCTCGAGGGATTGGTCACGGGTGCGGCACGCGCGTTCCGTTAAGCCTCGAGGCGAAGTAAAGGATTAAAAATGAATGAAAAACTAAAGAACGTAAAGTGCTTTTTGCTGGACATGGACGGAACCGTGTACCTCGGAAACCGATTGATAGACGGCGCTGTCGACGCGGTCAGGCGCATGAACGCGTTTTCGCGCGCGATGTTTCTCACCAACAACAGCTCGGCGGCGCGGTCGGACTATGAGGCGAAGCTGAAAGGAATGGGCTTCGACGTGACGGAGGACGACGTTTTCACCTCCGGCAACGCCACGGTCGAGTACCTAAGCAGTCACTACGCCGGCAAAAAGATTTTTCTTTTCGGCAACGCTAACCTTCGCGCCGAATTCGAGCGCGGCGGCATAACGCTGACCGAAACCGAACCCGACCTCGCAGTGGTGGGCTTCGACACCACGTTCGACTATCCGCGGCTGGAAAAACTGTGCGACTTTATAAGGAACGGCGTGCCGTACATAACCACTCACGCCGATATCAACTGTCCGAAAGAGGGCGGAATGAAGCCCGACGTCGGCTCGTTTATCGCGCTGATAGAAAAATCGACGGGCGTAAGTCCGCTGCTCGTTTGCGGCAAGCCCAACCGCCCGATAGGCGAGTCGGTGGAAAGACTGCTGGGGCTGAAACCCGAAGAAATCGCCATGGTGGGCGACAGACTTAGTACCGATATGCAGTTCGCCGTCAACAACGGCTTCGTTTCCGTGCTTGTGCTCAGCGGCGAAACCACGCTCGAGGACTACAATAAGTCGGGAATGAAGCTCGACGTGATTCTGCCATCGATTGCCGATTGGGACAAGTAATCGCCGTTTCCCGTTAAATAATTCGCGCCGAACAGCCGAATAACAGAACTTAAAAGAATAAACAAGAAATCCGCTATAATCGAGTAGCGGATTTCTTTAGGCGTTATATGCCCCACGACAAAAGCCGCGACGCGGCGGCTATATCGGGCGCGTAAAATTTTCTAATCTGATTTTAATGTTTGTGTAATCGGTTTTTTAATAAAAGGACTTATTATTATTTACGGACAAAGGGTAGTGCGGACTAAGTTCCGTTTTTGCGGAGTTTTCGCCGGCGACATGACGGCGGCGAGGACTGCCGAAGCGAGCCGCAATCGCGCCGTTTATCGCGCTCGCCGCGACTTCGGCAAGAGCGGACACGAAGCCCAGCCGCACGGACGAGAGCGCGTTGCTTTCGCCGAGCACGCCCACGGTGGCAATCACGGAAAAATCGCCGATTTCGGGAAGCTTCTTTCCCGTCGCGAGCCCGGGTTTGACTCCGCCGCGCCTCGCGCTTATGCGCCCGACGTCACGGGCAGCGCCTAGCCCCGAGTCCACCGCGATTATTTTTTGACCCTCGTGCCGCGCTTCTATAAAGTCGACGACGGAGGGGAGCGTGACGGCGGTGACGGGCAGCGCCAGCGTGCCGTAGACAAACGCGGGCAGGTTGAAGCGGCGCGTCAGAATATCGCCCACGAGCGGACCGAAAGCGTCGCCCACCACGAGGTCGGTGCCGATGCACAGGACTACGGGCGGCAAGGTATCGTTTGACAGAAAATCGTCAATGCTTTTTTGTAACGAGGCAAATGTCATTTTACGATTATTGACGGCTCGGCGGCGTTTTAACCGCGAGCTAATTTATAAATCAAGGAGAATTCGATTATGAATTATGTAGACATCGCCATCATCGCTATAATCGCGTTTTTCGCGCTGATAGGTCTGTGGAAGGGCTTTGGCAAAACGCTTATAAAGATAATATGCTTTGCCGCGGCGCTTTTAGTCACGGGTCTTATCGCAAGGTACGTCGTAAACGCGCTGCTCGGCGCGGAGTTCGTGCGCAGCCTGGTTTCGGGCAGCGGCAATATTTCGCTGTACTCGCTGTACTACAATTCTTTCGGAGAGAACATCTTGTCGGTCGGCGCGGGCTCCAAACTCGACGGCGCGCTCGGACTGTTTATCAACCCCATGATAGACCGCTTCACCGCGCTCGGCGGTCCCGAAGCCTACAATATAACCTATGCGCAGTTTATCGCGATTAACCTTGCCATAAACACTTTGGCGGTCGTGCTGAGCATTATTCTCTACATCGTGGTGCGCCTCGTGTTCGCGCTTGTCGCATGGCTGCTCAAAAAGATTTTTCTTCACGGTCAGGTGCGCGCCTGGAGCCGTTTCGTGGGCTTTCTGTTCGGAGCGGTGCGCGGCGCGGCGGTAGTCATGGTACTGCTGATTGCGTCCACCGTCATCTATCCGTTCGGGTTCGCTGCTAACTATACCGACACCGCAGGAAGCGGAATTATCGGCAAATTCGCCTGCGAGTACACCTACAAGGCTTACGATGTGATTGTCTACGGCGGCGCGGACAACACCGAAAAAACCGAGGCGCTTCTGTCTGCCGCCGGCATAAACAAGGTCACGCTGGAGGAAATCAGAACCGAGGCGATAAACTCGCTTACCGCTTATCGCACCGAAAAGGAAGCCGCAGCCGAGTACACCGAAGCCGGCAAGACCAACCTCGACGTGTGCGTGGAGAACGGCAAAGCCGCCATAAACGCGGCGAATAACCGCGACGAAGTAAATTCCGCGCTGGAAGCGGCAAAGAAGAATATCGACGCCGTTTACACCAAGGCGCAGGAGGAAGAGCTTGCGGCGGCTAAGACCGAAAAGAAAGCCGCGCTCGAGCAGCTCAAGAAAGATAAAATAGGCGAAGCCGACAAGTGGACGGTCGCCAGCGCGTACTCGGAAGACAACTTTAATCAGATTGTAGCCCTCGGAAACGCCGGCTACATCGAGATAGACAAGGCGACGACTGTCGAGCAGGTAAATTCGATTTACGACAGCTACGCGGCTAAAATCAACGCCGTGCTCACCGTCAACCAGGAGAACGCTCTCGCCAATAAAAAAGCGGCGTGCGTGACGGAGCTTAACGAGTTCGCCGACAACGCAATCAAAGACAACGCGCTCGACGCGGCGAATATCGAAAAGGTGAACGCCGCAAAAACCGCCGCCACGGATGCGATAAACGCGGCTGCGAGCGAGGACGGAGTTCAAACAGAGCTCGACAAAGCAAAAGCCGCAATCAACGCGATTATCGATGCGGCGAAAACGCCCGATGCCGGCGGCGAGAATACCGGGGCGTAAAGTAATGAAAAACCTTATTAAAAACATCGACAAGGCAAAGGCGCTCACGCTCAAGGACGAAGTCGAGTACCGCGACGGACAGGTGGTCAGCAAGACGCTCACGCAGAACGACTATGTGAGCATAACGCTGTTCTCGTTCGACAAGGGCGAGGGAATTTCCACGCACGAGTCCGGCGGCGACGCGTTCGTCACCTGCCTCGACGGCGTGGGCAAAATCACCGTCGACGGCACGGATTACACGCTCACAGAGGGGCAGTCGATAGTGATGCCGGCAAAGCACCCTCACGCGGTGTACGGACAGGAACGTTTTAAGATGCTGCTCGTCGTGGTGTTTTAACCGCCGTTTGCCGAAAATACGCGACGATTAAATTAAGCGAATAAAATAAAGCGACCTTATCGCAATTACGCGGTGAGGTTTTTTTATGCCGCGAAATTGTCAAGTTTATGCCCGTATGCGCATATAAATAAAGGAACGTCGGGGAAGGCGTGACGAAACCGCGCCGCAGGGAGGCGAGCATGACTTTCAAAAAAAGACTTATCGTATTGGTGGGCGCAGGCGGCGCGAGCGGCACCGTCAAGACCGTGCTCGACGGCGGCGTCATGACGGCGACGATAAACTTGCACGGGCTTAGCGGCACGGGCTACGAGCTCGCGGTGTTTTCGGGCGGCGTAACGGCGCGGTACGAGCTTTTCGGCGACGTTACGCGCGAGAAAACGCTGCGGCTTAATGGCGAAACCGACGCGGACAACGCGCACTTTGCCGTGTACGACGGGAGCGGCAACGCCGTCGTCTACGGTACACGGGCGCGCGAACGCATGAAAAGCCTGCCCGTATTACCGAAAAAAGGAGAACGCGATGCGACGAGCGAGAATGATAAAAAGGCGATTGCTGCGGCGAAGGAGCCGTTCCGCTATTCTACGACCGAAAACCTGTTCGGGGACATTTTCCCGTCCGGGGAAGGGTACGCCGACAACGCCGTAGCCTCGGTAAACTACTACGCTCGCCCTGCCGAGGAAGTGAACGAGCAGGGCATACGAGTGGCTTACGTCGGCGGCAAGCCGAGCGAAAACGCCGCAAGCTCGGTGTTCGAGCTGGGGCGCAGCTACATAAAAAGCATTTCGGCGAGCCGCGCGAGCGTGAGTGCGCAGTCGTTTTCGGCGGCAAGGGGAATAAGCGACATTCAGGCGGATTACGTCCGTTCGCTGCGCTCCGCTTGTCGCGCGCACACGGCAAGAACTCAGGCGACGGGAGCTATGCCGCAAGCCGCCGCGCGAGAGATGCCCATAAAGGGCAGAAAGCTCGCGTTCTACGAGCGGATTGCCGGCAAAATCGACGAGCTGTTTAAGAGCGGCGAGCGCGACGAAACGCTGGAAAAGCTTTTGCCGCAGTCGAAATGCGTGAAAGTAAATTATTCGGAAACGAAAAGCTTTTCGGTAGGTCTTATCGGCGAAAAGCCCGACTACGTTTGCTATGCGCTTCCGGGTGCTTTCGGCTCGCCTGCGCCCGAATACCTGGGCGAAGCGGCGTTTCTGCCGCTCGATTCCTCCGACCCCGAGGGCAAGGGCTATTGGCTTTTGTACCAGAACGCGCAGGACGGCTCGTCGGTGAAACTCGATTCGTGACGGTTTAATCGGCGGCTTAATCGGCAAAACAGGGGCGGCTTGCTCCTTAAATCGGCGCTCACGTAGACTAGGCGGTTTGACGGGGGCGTTTTTTGTCAATATTAAATAGACGGGGAAGCGGCGCGCGGCAGCCCGTGCACGGCGAAATCACGGTAAAAACGACGGTAAATTTCCGTTTTCGCGATTAAACGGTTGACTTAAATTGCGATTTATCTTATAATGTATCGTAACTGATAAATTTTAACTATCGTAACCGGTAAAATGGAGTTATGTAAATGACGAAAAAACTATTTGCAATCATAGCGACGCTCGCCGTCGGCGTTATCGCGCTGTTCGGCTGCTCGGGCGACCACTATAACAAGGTAGAAATAAGCGGCGTGCAGAGCACCGAGTACACCGTCGAGGGCAACGGCAGCAGCGCCGTTCAGTACGGTAACTACGTTTATTTCTTAAACGGTACTCGCGGCTACGAGGACACCGAGGGCACGGCTAACGTGTTCGGCAAGGTTGTCAAGGGCGCCGTGTACCGCGCGGAGCTTCTCGGCGAAAACGCGGACGGCGCGTTCGTGGTAAAGCGCGACACCGTCACCGAGCTCGGCTTGAAATCGCACAAGGACGTAGACTATAAGCGCGACGAAGTGGACGTAATCGACGTTCAGACCGTCGTTCCCAAGACCGTAGGCACCGCAAGCTACAAAGAGGGCGGCATCTTCATCTACGACGATTGCATCTACTACGCTTCCCCCAACAATCTCAAGAATAAGACGGGCGACGTTCAGTACAAAAAGACCGACTTCTTCCGCATGACGCTGGACGGCAAGAGCACCAAAAAGATTTACACCACGACCGCGGACAGCGATTCTTCGCCCTACGCGTTCTACTCGGTGGGCGAAAACGTGTTCCTCACCGTGCTCGACGGCACCGACCTCATTACCGTCAAGATTGCCAAGAAGAACGGCAAGGTAGAGGACAAGGTTAAGCTCGCCGAAAACGTGACCGACGCGGTCATGCCCGTCAAGCCCGTATACTACAAGGGCATCGACGAGAACACGATTTACGATTTTATCTACTACAAGCGTTCCGCAACCGACGACGACACTCTGCCCAACGGCGAGGTAATGGAGTACGTTCGCCCCGACGGCAAAACCGAATCCTACGTTTTCGGCGCGGACGGCTATGACTCGTACACGCTCGAAACCGTGCGCGACGGCTACCTCTTCTACCGCAAGGCGGACAATTACACCAACAAGCTTTTCGCGACCAACCTTCACAACGCGCTCAAAGCCAACGACGAAAAGTACGCGGCGAGCGAGAAAAACGCCGACGTTGAGAACGTGGACAAGCCCGTGCTTGCCGTTTCCGACCTCGATAAACTCGACGTCTATCCGTTCGTTCAGAACTACGAATTCGGCAAAGCCAACGTGACCAACGTCGTCAGCGTGGTTGCCACCACCAAGAGTTCGGGTTCGTCGTCCGACTCGTCGTCCAAATCGTCATCCGACTCGTCGTCCACCGTCACCGCGACGCTCTATGTCGACGGAGTGGCAAAGGGCGAGCTTGCCTCGGGCGCAGCCGTCACCGTGGACGCGGTGTACGAAAACTATCTGTTCCTTACCGCAGATTCCACCCTTAAACAAATAGACCTTTCGGCAGGCTCTTTCCTTACCGCAGTCACCGTTGCCGAAAACGTCACCACCGGCACTTTCGGCGCAAGCGTTGCCGGCGGCTACCTCATCTACTTCGGCAAGGTTTCCGACGAAGCGAACGGCTATGCGTTCTTCAAGGAAATCGACGGTCGTGAGGGTAGTTCCGACGCGTTCTTCGTGGGCGAGCTCACCGAGGACGAAGATTTCAGCGAGATTGAATCGCTTACGGTTGTCACGCAGCCGACCAAGACCTCCTATAAGGTGGGCGAGAAGCTTGACCTTACCGGACTTGTCGTCGAGGCTAACTTCTACGCCGACAGCGAGGGTAACAAACCCGAAGCCAAGGTCATCGAAGTCACCGACAAAATGGTAAAAGGCTTCGACAGCTCCGCGGCAGGCTCGGTCACCGTGACCGTAACCTACGAAAAGCGCACCGTCGACTTCACCGTCACCGTCGTCGACGATACCAAGGATACGACCGACAGCACCGACAAGACTACCGACAAAAACGCCGACAAGACTACCGACGACACCAAGTCGTGCTCCACGATTGTGCCCGTGGGTCCGTGGTTCTTTATCGGAGGCGGCGGACTGCTCGTGCTCGCGGCAGGCGCGCTCTTCCTCGGTAAACGCAAAGCGACGGCAAGGGCTTAATCGCCGAAAATCAATGAGAACGTAAACGCGCTTGCAGGAGATATCGCTGCGGCGCGTTTGTTTTTTGCGAACAAAGCGCGCGGCGTCCTTTAGTGCAAACAATAGGGCTTATTTTTGTTGCCCGCAGGCGGCGGAACGGGTATAATGGTTCCGACGACCAATTTACTTTCCTCGGAGGAGAATATGTACAAGCTTACTACCGTTTCGTCGCTCGATAAAGTTTTCAGCGGCGGCGCGCCGAAATTGCCGGAAAGCCGAGGCGCGGCGCTCAAAAACGAACGCTATAATTTTCAGCTCGCGATTTACAGCGATTACGACAGGATTATTCCGAGAAATACCGTGACGGTGGAGGGCGTTTGCGCTGCGGCGGTCACCGTGCGCGAAGTCGTGGAAATCCCGGCAGGGCTCGCGTCATACCCCGACGCCGACGATTACGTCATAAACCCGGGGCTCGGCACGGGGCTGTACCCCGAGCTTTTGCGACCGCTCGACGGCGGCAATCTGATGCTCCGCCCGAAATCGTATACCTCGCTGTGGTTCACCGTCGACTGCGCCGCGCTGGAGCCGGGGCAATACGACGTCAAAATCACCGTGAAAAACGAGTGGTGCGGCGAAGCCTTTTCGACGAATTACGCGCTCGAAGTTCTGGCGGCGAAGTCCGACGAAAACGAGCTGATTTACACTAATTGGTTCCACTACGATTCGATTGTCGACTACTACGGCGTTCAGCCGTTCGGCGACGAGTTCTACCGCATTTTCGGTTCGTTTCTGGACACGGCGGTCACTCACGGAATGAACATGCTGTACGTTCCGCTGTTCACGCCGCCGCTTGACACCGAGGTGGGAGGCGAGCGCACTACCGTCCAGCTCGTGGGCGTAACAAGGCAAAACGGCAAGTATTCGTTCGACTTTTCCGAGCTTAAACGGTTTATGGACTTTGCCGCCGCGCACAAGATTAAGTACTACGAGATGTCGCACCTTACCACGCAGTGGGGCGCGAAGGCTTGCCCGAAAATCATGGCGAAAACGGAAAACGGCTGCGAGCGCATTTTCGGCTGGGACACTTCGTCGCTGAGCGAGGAGTACAAGGCGTTTTTGACGGCGTTCCTGCCTGAGCTCGACGAGTTTTTGAAAAAGTCGGGGGTATCGGAGAATACATATTTCCATGTTTCCGACGAGCCGAACGAGGAGCAACGCCCGAATTACGACGCGGTGTACGACTTTATCCGTCCGCTCATTTCCGACTATAATGTTATGGACGCGTCGAGCGACCTCGGCAGCCGCGTGGACTGCCCGGTCATTTCCACCACGCACGCCACGCCCGTTATGCCCGAAAAGAATTGGGCGTATTATTGCTGCACCGCGTGCAATGACAACCTGTCCAACCGCTTTTTCAACATGCCGAGCGAGAGAAACCGCGTGCTCGGGCTTCAGCTGTACCTCAGCGGAGTAAAAGGCTTTTTGCATTGGGGCTTCAATTTCTATTCCTCGCAGTACTCGATTAGGAAAATCAACCCGTTCCTTGAAACCGACGCGGGCGGCGCGTTTCCGTCGGGCGACTCGTTCGTCGTGTACCCGGGACGCGACGGTACCGCATGGGATTCGCTGCGGCTGGAAGTTTTCTACGAGGCGCTCACCGACCTTGCGGCGCTAAAAACCCTCGAGAAGAAAATCGGCAGGGAAGCGACGGTAAAGCTCGTGGAAAACGAGGGCGTAAGCGGCTGGCACGACTATCCGCACGACCCCGTGTGGTTAAAGGCGTTCCGCGAGAAAATCAACCGCATGCTCTGAATGCGGAGCAAAGAAAAGAATCTAACGAAAAAACCGCAAATATCGGCAAAAAACTGCGATTATCGCTTGACATAACCCGTAGTTTATAGTAAAATATTCTAGCGTCCCGAAGAGGACGTCGTTCGGCTTGCGTCGGGATTAGCCCCCCGATAAAATCGAGCGGCGGCTTTAGGGGCTAAGACGTTGCCTTTCGTCGGCGTGAAACGACGGATAGCCGCGCGGAATTCAAGACAAATCAAAGAGGTATTACCGTGAAAACTTTTATGGCAAATGAGCAGAATATCTCCAGAAAATGGTACGTTGTGGACGCGACCGATATGCCCATGGGCAGACTTGCAAGTCAGGTTGCGGCAGTGCTGCGCGGCAAGAACAAGCCGTCTTTCACCCCCAACGTCGATTGCGGAGATTTCGTTATCGTTATCAATACGGACAAAATCGTAGTTACCGGCAAGAAGCTGGAGAAGAAGTACAAATCGCATCACACGCTTTACATGGGCGGACTGAAGCAGGTTCAGTACAAGAAGCTCATGGAAGAGAAGAGCGACGAAGCGCTTTATCTGGCAATCAAAGGCATGCTGCCGAAGAACAGCCTGGGCAGAAAAATGCTTAAGAAGGTGCGCATCTACAAGGGCGCGGAGCACAACCACGAGGCACAACAGCCCGAAGTCCTTAATCTTGTTAAGAGGTATAACTAATTATGGCAACGAAAACTACCGCTAAGAAGAAATTGCAGTATTGGGGCACCGGCCGTCGTAAAAAGGCAATCGCTCGCGTTCGCCTCGTTCCCGGCACCGGCTCCGTCAACGTAAACAAGCGCAGTCTGGACGATTATTTCGGACTCGACACCCTCAAGCTTATCGTCAATCAGCCTCTCGCGCTGACCAACACCGCCGATAAGTACGACGTGTTCGTCAACGTCAAGGGCGGCGGACTTTCCGGTCAGGCAGGCGCAATCCGCCACGGCATCGCTCGCGCGCTCGTCGTCGCCGACGCCAACACCAAAACCGAGCTCAAGAAAGCGGGCTTCCTTACCCGCGACCCGAGAATGAAGGAGAGAAAGAAGTACGGTCTTAAAAAGGCACGTCGCGCTCCTCAGTTCTCCAAGAGATAATCGGTGCGTTCAAATCGAAATTTTGTTTAACAACCAAGTTACGGTTCGGTTTTTCCGAGCCGTTTTTTGGTATCGTATGGCGGCAAAGGAGCTTTTATGGACGTACTGAGTACGCTGAAAAAAGAGGGCTTTGTATTCTCCAAGAAATACGGGCAGAATTTTATAACCGACGAGCGGCTTCTGGGTTCAATCGTGGACGACGCAGGCATAACGAGCGCCGATACGGTTGTGGAAATCGGCGCCGGAGCCGGCACGCTCACGGCGGCTATCGCGAAAAAAGCGAAGCGCGTGATTGCCTTTGAAATCGACCGTTCGCTCGAGCCCGTGCTCGGAGCCACGCTCAATGGCTACGATAACGTCGAAGTGATTTTCGACGACGTGACGAAATGGCAGGAAGCCGAGTTCGACGCGCTGACGGACGGCAAGTACAAGGTTGTCGCGAATCTGCCGTACTATATCACCACGCCGCTGCTGTTTATGCTGCTCGACCGCAAAAAACCGCCCGTTTCGCTCACCGTAATGGTGCAAAAGGAAGTCGCCGAACGCATCTGCGCGACCGAAAAGAAGGGCGATTACGGCGCGCTGTCGGTGTCGGTCGGGGTCAGGGCGGACGCGGTTATTACCAAAGTCGTGGGAAGAGAAATGTTTACGCCGCCGCCCAACGTGGACAGCGCGGTGGTGCGCGTGGATATGCGCGGAGAAACGGGCGCGCTCGATGACAAAACGCTGTTTTCGCTCATTCGCGCAGCCTTCGCCATGAAGCGCAAAACGCTGGTGAACAATCTGTCGGCAGGCTACGGCATGAGTAAGGACGAAGCGTGCAGGTTGCTGACGAGCGTCGGAGCGGACGTCCGCGCGAGAGCGGAGGAGCTGTCCTGCCGTAAATTCGTCGAACTCGCGGACGCGCTTTACCTCAGCCGCAGTCAAAGATAGAATCTACGGCGCGGCTTTCGGAAGGAATAAATTTACACGAGATAAGGAGCAACAGCTAGTGATAAAAAGCTGTCTGAAAAATTTTTTCGTAAATCTGAAATTTATATTCACGCCGCTTGGCGTGATGTTTCTCGGCGCGCTTTCAGGGTTTGCGGTTCTTGTTTCGTCGGTAACTTCTGCCGTAACCGAGCTCGCCGATTGTGTGACAAAGCTGCTCAGCTCAACCACGCTCGACGGCTCGGCGTTGCTTGAAAGCATTGCCTCTGCCGTTATCGCGCTGGATTGGTCGGATTTAAGCTCGGTCCTTGCCGCCGTAACCGACAGGGAATGGCTTTCGTCCGTGCTCGGCAGCGGAGTGCGCGCGCTGATTGTCGACTATGACGCGCACGTCGCGGAAATTACCGAGTGCGTAACTTCGGCGGTGAACGTGGTTGTCGGCGGAGTCGTCGGGTTTTTCTCGCTCACGTTGCTGGGCTTTGCGGCAGGTTATGCGATAACATCGATGTTTATCAGAAGAGAATCGGTCAGTGGCTCGGTGTGGAAGACTATTCTATCGGCGGTTTTCGGCGCGGTAATCGCCACGTTGCTGCTCATGGCGCTGGCGGCGCTGTCGGAGCTCGTGGGGGCATGGTGGGCGTTCGCGATAATTGTAGTCTTAGGCTCCGTGATAACGCTTGCCGAAGCATACCTTTTGCACGGAGTCAAGCGCGTAAAATTCACGAGCGTGTTCAACCCGAGGAATATCGTCGGCTTGCTTGTCTCCCATCTCGCAATCATTGCGATAACCGCGCTGCTTATCGTGCTCGTAGAGTTCGCGTTCGGCGCGTTGTGCGGATTATTTACCGGGTTATCGCTGCTCACGGTCGCCGCGATAGTGATGAACGTCAACGCCGAAGCTTACGTTTCGGGGCTCGCAGGCAAAGCGAAACCGCAGCCGGTAGATGTACCGTCGCCCGAAAAAGAAAAGACGGAGAACGAACAGGATTGAATTACGACGAACTGAAAATCATACCGCAGTTTGCTAAAAGCGCAGTGTGTTGCTTTACGGGCAACCGCCCCTACAAGCTGCCTTGGGGAACGAACGAAGCCGACCCGAGGTTTCTCGCCGTGAGGGCAAAGCTTTGCGCGACGATAGATAAGCTGATAGAAGAGGGCTATTCGCTGTTTGTCTGCGGAATGGCGCAGGGCGGCGACACCTATTTCGCCGAAGCGGTGCTGGAAGCTAAAAAACGCCATAGCGGCGTGTTTTTGGAATGCGCGGTGCCCTGTCCCGAGCAAGCCGACGCATGGGACGGCGCGGCAAAACGCAGGTATAAAAAGATTCTCGCAGCCGCCGATTTCGTCACCGTGCTCCAACCCTCGTACACTCGCGCGTGCATGCTAAAGCGCAATCGCTACATGGCGGACAAGTCGTCGGTCATCGTCACGCTCGACTATTCGGGCGACGGCGGAACGAAATATACCGTCGAATACGCCGAAAAATTGGGACTGAGAATACTGCCGCTCGCAGGCGATTGATTGTTTTTTTTCGTATTGCGCGAAAAAACGCGGAAATAACGTCAAAAAAAGTTCAAAACGCGCCATAAAACAGTTTACAAATTCCATACTATTGCATATAATATTGCAGTAATAAAACGCCGCCGCGATTTTGACGGGCGGAACGGATGAAATACGGAGAACCTACATGAGCGAAGTAAAGCATAAATACATTCTTTGCCCCAGATGCGAGCTTAACTATATCGAGGAACACGAGGGCTATTGCAGGGTATGCAAAGCCGAAATGGGACTTATCGACTCGGATATTCTCATTCCCGACGAAGAGGAAATGGGCGGCGAGAAGCTTTGCCCTATCTGCAAGGTGAACTATATCGGCGAGGACGAGGACATCTGCTTCCTCTGCAAGCGCGAAAAGGAAGCTAAGGAAGCCGCCGAAAAGAGCGAGGAGGATTGGGATAACTTCGAGGACGACGAGGCGCCCGGCGAGGACGAGGACGACACCATTTCGCTCGACGAGTTTGCCGCCGAGGAAGAGGAGGACGAAGAGGAAGAAGAGGAGGAAGAGGAAACCGACAGCCGCTCGCCCGACGACTTCGACATCACGCCCGTCGACCCTGCCGACTTCGAGGACGATGACGAGGACGAAGAGGGCGGCGAGGACGAAGAGGACGACCTCTGAAAACCGACTGCTGCGTTACGGAGATAAAAACCGAAGCCGCGATTGAAAAATCCGCGGCTTTTTTCGCGCCACCGCGGCAAAAACCGACTTCAATGTAAAAAAATTTCGTGTTTATTTCGGAAAAAATCGGAAAACACCGTCAAAACGCTTTACTACTTTAACGCAATAAAGTATAATATAATCACGAACAGATTTCGTAAGACAGGAAAAATTCAATCAGGAAAAAAGAGAAACGCGCGGTAAGGGCGGCTTGCGCTTTGTAAACCCGCGGCAGTTTCGCGCGACAAGGGGCATCATGAACAACAAACACAAGACGAAGGACGACGACCTTTTTGAGGTTATCGCAGGTCTTTCCACCAAAGAAGAGGCACGCAAATTTTTCACGGACTTATGCACGGCAGGCGAGATAACGGCAATGTCGCAGCGTTTGCTCGCGGCAAGATTACTGCTGGGCGGCTGCACCTACGAGCAGGTTATTTCCGCTACCGACATTTCGTCGGCTACGCTCTCGCGCGTATCGAAGTGCGTCAAGCACGGCGAGGGCTACAGCAAGGTTCTCGTAAAGGACGAGAAAAAGAGCAAGTAAAGGAGAGAACGACCCCGAATGTTTTGGCTGATTTTCGGCATAATAGCGGCGATTATCGGCGCGGCTTCAGAGATTAACCTCGGAAGAATTACCGACGCGCTCTGTCGGAGCTCGTTCGACAAGCTTCTCGGTCGCGGTATCGCCGGTCGCATTCTGTCGGGTGAGGCGGACTTCGCGGAAAAGGACGGCAAGACCGAAACGGCAATCTGCGGCGACGGGCTTTTCATTGACGTTGTGGAAATCGAATTGCTGGACGAGATTTTGGAGGACTGACATGACGGCGGCTTACGGTCGCCGTTTTTGCGTGCTCGGAATAAAAACGCCGCGCCGTGGCAATAATTGCCGTATGAGAAAGTGCACGGCAGGTATCGAAGAAGTAAAGAGCGGCGTTGAGGCTTTGGTCGGGCAGAAGCTAAAGGTCAGCGTGAATAAGGGCAGGAAGCGCGTAATCCGCTACGACGGCGAAATCGACAGCGTTTACCCGTGCGTGTTCGTGCTCAAAGTAACGCCGATAAAGGGCGTGAGCCGCTTGTCGTTTTCCTACGGCGACTTGATTTGCGGCGACGTGAAATTAAAACCGGCGGCGAAAAAAGCCGAGTGAGCAAAAGTCCCGAGTTTTTTCGGCGACAATTAAATTACCCTTATAATATAAGAAAATAAACGGAATCCTCGCGGCGGCAGCTTCGGGGATTTTCGTATAAATTAAAAAAAGTAACAATCGCAGTCATAAACGGACGAGTATCCTTATACAATATAGTGTTACTTCGGACAAATATTTCCTTAGGAGGTCGCCAAATGGCATTTGAACCCGTTTATGATGTAGTAAGATTAAGTTCCCGAAAGAGAATCGCGTCCGCGCAGACCGTGGCGGAGGCGAGGCTTTTGCCGGCTCCCGGCACGGTAATCGCGCGAGTGCTGTCCATCACCGCCGAAACCAAGGTGGGCGCGTCGGAGGTTTTTGCGGGCGAAGCGCGTTACGGCGGCAGAGTGGATTTTACGGTGCTGTTCGTGGACGTGGACGGCAAGAATCACACGGTGGCGCACAGCGCGGAGTTTTCCGACAAAATCGAATCGCCGCGAATAGGCGCAGGCATGCAGGCAAGCTTTTCCGGCGAAGTGCTTGACACGGACGTAGTCAACGTTTCGAGCAGCGAAATCAAGCTCGCCGCAGTAGTGGAAATCCGCCTCGACGCGGACGAGAGCGAGGAGATAAAATGTCTTGTCGGCGGCGGCGCGGGCATTTACGGCAACAGCGAGGAGATAGAGTACTCGGTGTTCCGCGCGTCCGGTACGGGTACGGCTAATCTGTCGTCCACGATTGCCGACGTCAAAGCGACCGATATTCTGATGTCCGAGTACCGCGCGATTGTCACCACGAGAACGGCAGGAGTCGATTCGGTGACGATAAACGGCTTGATTATCGGCGATATTTTGGGCGAAACCGAGGACGGGCTTGCGGTTTCCTACCGCACCGAAATCCCGTTTTCCGAGGAGTTTCCGGCAGACGGCGCGCGGCAGGGCGACCTCGTGATTGCAAGGGCTTGCGTCGTCGGCGCTCCGCGAATAGAAGCGGACGAGGACGGCTCGGCGATAATTTCCGACTATGAACTCACGATTTCCTACGCGGTGTACGGCGACGGAAAGACGGAAGTCGTGTCCGACGTTTTCAGCGCGACCAACGAGCTGATGGTGACCAGCGAGAGCGCGACGGTGTGCAAGCCGCGGCTCAACGCAACGGTGACCGACAGGGTTGAGGGCAGCGTAACGCTGGAAGTAAACATGCCGATTGCCGACAATATCTTAGGCATGACGGCTGCAAAGGTAACGGTGTCGAACGCCGTGGCCGAAGCGGATGACGAAATGCTTGTCGAGGGCGTAGTCGGCGGCAACGTGATTTACTACTGCGCCGAAGCCAATTCCGAAAATTCGGTGGCGGTGGAACTGCCGTTCTCGCTGAAAGTAGCCGTACCGGGGCTGAGAGAGAACGACGAGGTGTACGTTTGCGCCGAAGTGGTGGCGGTCACTCTCAAAATCCGCAGAGGTAACGAAATCGACGTCCGCGCCGACGTAGCCTTTGAAATCTACGCCGCAGGCAGCTCGACCAAGTGCGTAATCACCGATTTGAGCGAGGGCGAAGCGCGGATTATTCCCTCGTCGGCAATCTCGGTGCACATCGCGCGCCCGGGCGAAACGCTGTGGGACGTAGCCAAGGCGACGGGTTCCACTCCTGAGCTGGTGATGCTGCAAAACCCCGACCTCGAGTTGCCGCTTAAGGGCGGCGAGCGCGTGCTCGTTTACAGGTACCTAAGTAAGTAAGCTATCGATTGACATAACCGCGATTGTGTGCTACAATCGGATTATGAATTCGGTTTCGGTCAAAGTCTACGGCAAAATAAATCTTTCGCTGGGCGTGCGCGGCAGCGAAAACGGGTATCACATACTCGACACGGTGATGGCGTCGATAAGCGTTTTCGACGTCGTTTCCGTTTGCCCGAGAAATGACGACGAAATCACCGTCACGTTCGACGGAAACCGCGACGGCAGCGGCTCCAACGCCATGAAAGCCGCGCTTCTCACACAGGCGGCGTTCTGCACGGGCGGCGCGGACATAAAGATAACCACGGGTATACCCTCGGGCGCGGGCTTGGGCGGCTCCAGTGCGGACGCAGCCGGCGTAATCCGAGCTATGATAAAAGCCTTCGGAGCCGCGGCGGACGAGGAAATTTCGGATAAAATCGCGGCGAGCGTGGGCAGCGACGTGCCGTACATGCTTACGGGCGGCTACGCTCGGCTGACGGGTACGGCTACGGGATTAACGCGCTTCGGCGCACCGTGCGGCGGCAAAATTCTGCTTACGGGTAAGGGAAAAGTGGACACGGGCGAGTGCTTTCGCGCGTTCGACAACGGGATAAAAGGCAAAGAACGCCCCGATAACGACAGACTTATCGCGGCGCTCACTCGCGGCGACGTCACGGCGGCGAACGGCGAGCTTATAAACGAACTTATGCCGGCGGCGACGTCGCTCAATCCGACGATAGCAGAGGCGATAGCCGTTATGCGTGCGCACGGACTTAAGGCGAGCATGACGGGCAGCGGCGCGTATTCGTTCGGCTTGGGGCGCGGCGAGGATATGAAAGCCGCCGAAACCGAGCTGAAAGCGCGCGGCTTCAACGCTTTTATCGCAGAACTCGTGCCCTCGGGCATAGAATTTATATAAAAACAGTATAAACGGCGGCAATCGGTACATAATTCTCCTTGCATATAGCAGCAAGGAGATTTTTTATATGAAAAAAGCGTATTTACGCGCGGTCGCGATTTTTTTGACATGTATAGGCGTTTTTATGATATTTTGCGGTTGCGGCGCACATAATACTGTTGACGCGGAGTATCGGCTTATCAGGATACATATCCGCGCCGACAGCAACGAAGAAGCCGACCAGAGCGTGAAAATGCTCGTCAAGGAGAAAGTGACGGAGTACCTGAACCGCGAGCTCGGCGGTGCAAAAAGCTTCGAGGAGGCTTACTCGGGGCTCGAGCAGCGGCTCGGCGAAATCGAGAGCATAGCGGACTCTGCACTTCGGGAAAACGGCTTTGACTACGGCGCGCGAGCTAAGCTCAACTACGAGTACTTTCCGGCAAGAAGCTATGAGGACGTAGTGGTTGACGGCGGCTATTACGACGCGCTTATTCTCGAGCTCGGCAGCGGCAAGGGCGATAATTGGTGGTGCGTAATCTATCCGCCGCTGTGCTACGTCAAGGCGAGCCCGGGCAACGGGATTCGCTATCGCAGCAAAATCCGCGAGCTGTGGGAACGCTTTATAAAACGGGGAGAAAGCGAAAAATGACTATCAATCGCAAGGAAAAGGAGAAAAGAATGACTGAAAACGTAAAGACAAAGCTGTTTGTAAAGATTATCGCGGCGCTCATAGGATTGCTCGCGCTTATCGGTTCGGTGTGCTTTATCGGTGGCAGCGCGGAGGCGAAAAACATTATCAAGGGCGACACGACGGCTAACGTCCGCGTCGTGCAGCAGCGGCTGTACAACCTGGGCTATTACACCTACAAAGTGGACGGAATCTGGGGCACGCGCACGAAAACCGCCGTCAAGAAGTTCCAGAAGAACAAGGGGCTCGTCGCCGACGGTATTGTGGGCGCAAAGACCGAAAAGGCGCTGGGAATCACGCTGACGAGCGGCGGCAGCACCTCGAACACCACGAGCAGCGAGCTGAATCTTTTGGCGCGGTGTGTGTACTCCGAGTCGCGCGGCGAGCCGTACACGGGGCAGGTCGCGGTGGCGGCGGTGGTATTAAACCGCGTGCGCTCGTCGAAATTTCCCAACACCATCGCCGGCGTAATCTATCAGAAAGGCGCGTTCACGGCGGTGAGCGACGGGCAAATCAATCTCACGCCCAACGAATCGGCTTATAAGGCGGCGCGCGACGCGCTTAACGGCTGGGACCCGACTAACGGCTGTCTGTACTACTACAACCCGGCAACCGCCACCAGCAAGTGGATTTGGTCGCTCAGGGTCGAGCTCAAGATAGGCAAGCACTCGTTCGCGAGAGGTTGACGCCGGGATTATAACAGGAGAAAGAAATGAGAAGTACGACAAGAAAGAACAATACGTTATACGTTTTAATAGCGACTGTGGCGGCGCTCGCGGTGCTGGCGGCGGTGCTGATTGCCGGCACGGTGCTGATAAACGGCCAGAGCAGCGAGAGGAAAAACGGTCTTGACAACATGTACTCGTCGGCGTTTTACGACCTCAGCGACAGCGCGAACAATATCGAGGTAAACCTGTCCAAGCTGATGATAGCCGACGGAAAAAAAGAGAGCGTAACGGTGATAAACGATACGACCGCTCAGGCAGAGCTCGCCTCGTCGTCGCTCTCGCGCCTGCCGCTCGAGCCCGACAACGTCGAAAAGACGGTCAAGTTCTACAATCAGGTGGGCGATTGGTGCCGAAGCTACGCCGCAGCCATTCTGACCGGCGCAGACACCGAAAGCTACCGCGAACAAGCCGAAACGCTTTACATCGCCGCGCGCAATATCAACGAGAGCCTTAAAGATGTTTCCGCCGAGATGAACGGCAGGGCGATAAGCGAGTGTGTGGGCGACGACCGCCTGCTCGCGTTCGACATGAACTTCAACGTGGGCGACATGCAAAACAACTCCGTAGAGTACCCCGAGCTCATCTACGACGGACCGTTCTCCGACTCGAAGAAGTACGATTTCCGCGCGCTCGACGGCATGGAGGACGTTTCCTCCGACAGAGCCGTTGAAATCGCAGCCGAGAGAACGGGGCTGGAGAACGCCGAGCTTATAGGCGAAACCGACGGCAAAACGCCCGTGTATCAGCTGCGCGGCACCGTGAACGGCGACGACGCAAGCGTTTCCGTGACCAAAAGGGGCGGCTTGATTATCGCCTACGACCGCACCAAGGCGGTGGAAAAAGTCAATCTTATTCGCGAGGAAGCCTCGGCTAAGGCTGCGGATTACGCGGCAAAGCTAGGCTACGAGAGCCTTCAGCCCGTGTGGTACAACTCCGAGAACGGCGTGGGCTTTGTCAACCTCGCGCCCGTAGTGGACGGCGTGACTTACTACACCGACCTTGTGAAGGTCAAGGTTGCGCTTGACGACGGCGAAATCTTAGGCGCGGAAGCTACGGGTTACTGCTCGGGGCACTGCGAACGCAGTCTTGCGGCTACTATAAGCGAGAACACCGCAAGAAGCCTGGTAAGTCCCAAAATCGCCGTGGAAAACGTTTCTCTCGCCGTCATTCCCTACAAGGAAGCCGAACGCTTCTGCTATGAGATTTACGGCAGCTACAAGGGTCTCGATTACTTCGTGTATATCGACGCCGTCACCGGCGAGCAGGCAGATATATTAAGGGTTATAGATTCGGCGCAAGGTAGCCTGATTATGTAATCTGCTCTTTAAGAGGTGCGCGTTTTTATGCGTCAAGCGGAGTGATATCCAAAATCGAAAAATAAAAGTAAAAGTCCGTTGCGGCAAAGCTCCGCGGCGGATTTTTGCGGCTCGATTATAAAAAATATTGACTAACGGGTAAAACGGTTGTATAATTAAGACGAAAAAAGGCGAGGCGAGTATGTTTGATTCGATAATCATCGGCGGTGGACCCGCGGGGCTTACCGCGGCAATATATCTGGCGCGAGCGAAAAGGCGCGTGGCGGTGGTGGAAAGGCTGTTTGCAGGCGGACAGGCAGGCGTGCTTTCGGTGATAGAAAACTATCCCGGCTTCGGGCGTGTTTCGGGCTATGAGCTGATAGACGGCATGACAAAGCAGGCAACGGGCTTCGGTGCGGAGTTTATCGCCGGCGAAGCCGTCGCAATCGAGCGCGCGGCGGACGGCAATTACAAGGTGAAGCTGTCGGACGGGAGAGTGCTCGACGGCAAAACGGTGGTTATCGCGAGCGGCTGCAAGGCTCGGGGGCTGGGCTTAGCCGGCGAGAGCGAGCTTGTGGGAGCCGGGGTCAGCTACTGCGCGACCTGCGACGGCAATTTCTTTCGAGGGCGCACGGTTGCGGTCACGGGCTACGGCGAAAGGGCGAGAGAAGCCGCCGAATACCTTGTCAAAATCGCGGCTAAGGTTTACCTTATAACGCAGGACGACATCGAAGTCGACGGCACGGAGAAAATCGAGGGCAGAGTTACGGCGCTTTCAGGTCATCCGCTTCGGGCGGTGGAAGTCGCGTGCGGCGAGAAGAAAACCGAGCTTGAAACGAGCGGATTGTTTATTTCGGCAGGGTACGCGCCCGTAACGCACTACGCCGAGGGGCTTGCCGAGCTTGACGAGCGCGGATTTGCGGTGACGGACGAGAGCATGCGCACGGGCGCGGACGGAATCTACGCCGTGGGCGACGTGCGGAAAAAGGAGCTCAGACAGATAGTGACGGCGACTTCCGACGGCGCAATCGCCGCGACCGCGATAATAAAATATCTTGCGAAAAAGAACAGGAGGTAAATATGCCGCTTATAGAATTCAAGTGCGTAAAGTGCGGCAAGGTTTTCGAGGAGCTGGTGAAAACCGACGAAAAGAAGCCGAAGTGCCCCGATTGCGGCGGCGAAACCGAGCAGAATTACAACGGCAGGTGCTGGGTGAACTCGGTGCATAAGGGCGAGTGCACGGGCAACTGCGCGACGTGCAAGGGTTGTCATTAACCGATAAAACAGAGGGATATATTTTATGGAAATCAAGGAAGCGATTTACAACCGCAGAAGCGTGAGAAAATACCTTGCTCGCCCCGTCGAGAGGGAAAAGCTGGACGAGGTTTTGCGCGCCGGCAGTTATGCCCCGAGCGCGATGAACAACATGAAGCGGCAGTTTGTGGCAATCACGAAGCCGGAGCTGCTTAACGAGCTCAGAACCGCCGTCGAACATTCCGTCGACGCCGAAACTGCGGCGAGAATCAGGGGCAGGAACGCGGAGGGAAAATTCGACTTTTTCTACAGCGCGCCCGTGCTTATCGCAGTGTGCACCGACCCGAACGAACTCAGACCGAACGAGGACTGTGCGATTGCGCTCGAAAACATGTTTCTGGCGGCTTACGGCGAGGGATTGGGCACCTGCTGGATAAATCAACTGACCGACAAGTCGGACTTGCCGGAAATTCACGCTGTGCTGAAAGCCGCCGGCATGAAGGACGGCTACAAGGTGTACGGATGCTGCGCGCTGGGCTACGCCGACGGCGAAACAAAGCTGTCCAAGCCCAAAACCAACGAAATCGTAATCTCATAAAGGAGTAATTATCATGGAAATCAAGACTATTAACCTGTCCGAACTCTACGGAATAGGCGGCACGGCTACGCTTAAATGCTTTTTACATAAGGGCGACGGAGAAATGGCGCCCTACAATCAGAATTTACCGGCAATGATAACGGTGCCCGGCGGCGGCTATCACTTCGTGTCCGAGCGCGAGGGCGACCCCGTGGCGGTGGAGTTTTTCAATCGCCACTACAACGCGTTCACGCTCGTGTACGACGTCGCGCCCGCGGCTCGCTATCCGCTCGCGCTCACCGAGCTAGCCTGTGCCGTCGACTATATCAAATCTAACGCCGAGGAGTTGCACGTCAACCCGAAGCGCGTGTTTGCGACCGGCTTTTCGGCAGGCGGTCACCTCGTGGGGTGTCTGGCGAACTTCTATAAAAACCTGCCCGTAGCCGAGGTGAACGGCAAAAAGCTGAACGCCGCTCCGACAGGCGTAGTGCTCGGTTACCCCGTAATCACGCCCGACACTCACGGCGGTTCGTTCAAAAACCTTTTGGGAGTAGAGGACGTGCATTGCGAAAAAGCCGAGGCGTTGTCGCTGGAAAAGACGGTCACGCCCGACAATCCGCCTTGCTTTATATGGACGACTGCGGAGGATTCCTGCGTCGACCCCATGGCGACGGTGCTGTACACGACCGAGCTCCTTAAAAACAAAGTGACCGTCGAAAGCCATATTTTCCCCTACGGCTGGCACGGCAGCAGCGTGGGCGACGAGCGCGTTTATGAAAAGGCTGACGCTCCGCTGTTCGAGCGCACGCGCGTGTGGACGGACATGGCGGACAAGTTTTTGGCAAGCCTTCCGGACAGGGACTGACGGCATTTTTGCCTCGGTATCGACAAAATCGGAAAACTCGGGTATAATAAGAGAGTAAATATGTTTTAGAAAAGGAGGAGTCAATGACAAGCATAAGCGAAATGAAAAAAGTCGCCAAAACTCAGCTTGACGGCAAATGGCTGATGACCGCCGGCGTTCTGCTGGTGGGAACGCTTATTCTCAGCGCCGTGACGTTCACGGTAGTGGGCTCACTGCTGCTTATCGGCGTAATCGAGTTCGGCGTGTGCGCGTTTATGCTCACGCTGACGAGGAACAAAAATTCCGAGTTCGGCAAGCTGCTGTCGGGCTTCGACCGCTTCGGCGACGCATGCCTTACGGGAATTTTGAAGTACGTCTACACGTTTCTGTGGGGATTGCTGTTCGTCATTCCCGGCTATGTGAAAAACTATTCCTATTCGATGACGATGTATATCATGCAAGACCACCCGGAGCTTAGCGGCAACGAAGCGATTACAAAAAGCCGCGAAATGATGAACGGGCACAAGTTCGATTTGTTCGTGCTCGACCTCACGTTTCTCGGCTGGTACATCTTGGGCACAATGACTTTCGGAATATTGCTGATTTTCTATTGCCCTATCATCAGGCGACCCGAGCCAACTTCTACGAGCAGCTTCGCATGGACAGCGAGGGCTTGACCGCGCCCGGCAGCCGTGAGGAAACCGCCGCGCCCGAAGTCACCGTGGTAGATACCGATTCCGCCCTCCATGACGAAAACAAGTAAATTAAAACGCTGAAAAAGCAAAAAGAGCAATCGGCAACTATTGGCACTATGTTAGCGGCGTGCCCGCCGTGTGGTAAACTATTAAACCGACATACAAAAAACGGCTTAGCGAGAAAACGTTAAGCCGTTTTTGATTTTATAAGACTACGCTAAGGCATTCGCCGCGTTATCACTGCGGACCCTGCGCGAGCATTGCGTCGGCGACTTTGATAAAGCCTGCGACGTTCGCGCCGACGACGAGGTTGCCTTTCTTTCCGAAACGCTCGGCGTTTGCCGCGGCGTTGCGGTAGATATTGACCATAATGCCGTGCAGCTTTTTGTCGACTTCTTCAAACGTCCAGCTGAGCCGCTGACTGTTCTGACTCATTTCGAGCGCGGAGGTAGCTACACCGCCTGCGTTGGAGGCTTTGCCGGGTGCGAAGAGCACGCCGTTAGCCTGCAAGTATTCGACAGCGTCGGGGTAGGACGGCATGTTCGCGCCCTCGGCGACCGCGATGACCTTGTTCGCGACAAGCTCTTTTGCGTCGGCGAGGTTAAGCTCGTTCTGCGTTGCGCAGGGGAGAGCCACGTCGCACTTGACCTGCCATACCTTGCCCTCGGTGTGGTATTCAGATTTCGGGCGGTAATTCTTGTATTCGGACAGTCTGCCGCGCTTAACTTCCTTGATTTCCTTGACGGCGGCAAGGTCAACGCCCTCGGCGTCGAAAATCCAGCCGGTGGAATCGGACAGCGTGACGACCTTCGCGCCGAGAACCGTCGCCTTTTCCGCGGCGTAGATTGCCACGTTGCCGGCGCCCGAAACGACCACCGTCTTTCCTTTAAGCGACTGCCCGACGTGATTAAGCATTTCCTCGGTGAAGTAAACCAGCCCGTAGCCCGTGGCTTCCTTTCTCGCCAGCGAGCCGCCGTATGCAAGCCCCTTGCCGGTAAGTACGCCCTCGTAAAGCCCGGTAATACGCTTGTAGGTGCCGTAAAGATAACCGATTTCGCGCGCGCCCACGCCGATGTCGCCGGCAGGCACGTCCTCGTCCGCGCCGATGTACTTGTAAAGCTCGGTCATAAAGCTCTGGCAGAAGCGGAAAACCTCGTTGTCGGACTTGCCCTTGGGGTCAAAGTCCGAGCCGCCCTTGCCGCCGCCGATGGGGAGCCCCGTCAGGCTGTTTTTGAAAATCTGCTCGAAACCCAAAAACTTGATGATGCCGAGGTTGACGGACGGGTGGAGGCGAAGTCCTCCCTTGTATGGTCCGATTGCGTTGTTGAACTGCACTCTGAAGCCGCGATTGACCTGAACGTTGCCCTTGTCGTCAATCCAGGGCACGCGGAACATAATCTGACGGTCGGGCTCGACAAGCCGCTCGAGTATCGCGTTCTTGCGATAAACGGGGTCGGACTCGATAACCGCGTCCAAACTCTCCAAAACCTCGTGCGCCGCCTGCACGAACTCGTCCTGAGCAGGATTCTTGCGCTTCAGTTCTTCCAAAACTTCCGAAACGTATGACATGTATTTTCGTCCTCCTGATAAAGATTCGGTTTCGCCGCGATTTGGCGAAGTAAAGTAAATTACCGTTTCATTATATAAAAAACCGCACCGATTAGTCAATTAAATAGGCGCGGCAATTCAAAAAAATTTTAGTTCGGTAAAGTACGGCGGCGCGATAAAACCCGATTTCGCGGGCATATTTTCCGTTCAGCCGTCGATTTTGATTTTGCGGATGTCGGCGAAGTCGAACTCGGCGGTGTAGCACAGCCTGCGGTCGAACAGTCTGCTCGCGATGCGCTCGCCGTAGCGCACGGCTATGCCGTCAATCGACAGGTTGGAGGTAATCACGGTGGTGAGTCCGCGCAGTTGCCGCTGATTGACGACGAGGTAAAGGTACTCGGCGGTCACGTTTTTCAGCATGCTTTCGGTGCCGAGGTCGTCGATTATCAGCACGTCGCAGTCGAGAAGCGGCGCGAGCGTATCGGCGCGGCCGCGGTCGAACGAGGTGTGATAGGATAGCGCGAGGTTAAGAAAGGTAAACGCCGTGATAAAGACAACCGTCCTGCCGACAGCTTCCGATTCGCCGGCAAAGCACGAGGCGAGGAAAGTCTTGCCCGTGCCCGAGCCGCCGATGAGATTGACGTTTTTGCGTTTTGCGTCCGCGCCCTTGTCGGCAATCGCTTTAAGGTTGGCGGCGGTTTTCTCCACAAAGCTTTTCGCGCCGGGGAGGAAGAGGGAATAGTCGATTTCGTCGAACGAGCGCAGCGGAAACTCCACGCTGTCCGAGCGCGATTCTATCGCGAGCTTTTTCACGCAGTGGCAGAAGCCGTCCCGGGTTTTGCCCGTATCGCCGCATATCGGGCAGTGCGGCGGCGGATTCAGCTTGTCGCCGTAGCCGCGTTTTTTTACTATTTCGTCGCGAACGCGCCTAAGCTCCGTTACTTCGGCTTCTGCGACGTTTCCGCGAGCGAATTCGAGCTCGGCATGGCGCAAGGCAAGCTCGGCGACGCGGAACTCGGGGTCGCGTGCCAGCGCGCGTTTGAAGAACGCGGAGGCGGCGGCGAGGTCGTCGCGGCGGCGGTTTACGATAAAATTGACTGCCGATTTATAGTCCATAATCACAAATCCTCGTTGTTAAGACTGTCGAACATCGCGTTCAGCTGCTCGCTGGTGTAGGTCTTGGTGACGGTGGCGGCGGTTTCGCGAGAGGCGGAAGCGCGAGTCGCGCCGAACTTTTTCGCGCCCTCGAGCGAATTCACGCCTGCGTTGTGCCAGCCGCCGAGAATGGCGTTCATGTACGAAACGGGCGAAGCGTTGCCGGCAGCCAGCGAGGCGGCGTACAGCACGACGTCCCTGTCCATTTTCCACGAATACGTCCAGGTGCGGTAGGAATCGCGGTCGCGGCTGGTGACGGGACGGGTTACGCCGGCTTTTTCCAGAGCCTCGCGAATGTCCGCGTCGCGGCGCACGGCTTCGCCCAGAAATTCCCCGATGTCGTCCGCGGTGATAAGCCCCTGCTTGTAAAACTTCTCTACGGTGGCGTTATAGCCCTCGAGCGTGCGGATATTGCACCTGAAGCAGTATTCGGCAATCGTGAGCAGCGTTTCGTCGGTGAAGCCGTAGCCCAGCCATCTGGTGACGTAGGTTTCTATAATGAAGTCAAGCTGCTCGTAGTAAACGCCGATGCGCTTGTTGATTTCTTTCGTGAGCGAGTAGAGACGGTCGCGGTTGCGGTTGAACTCGTCGATTTCCGCCATGGAAAACAGATGATTTTCATAGTACTTGACGAGCAGCGCGTCCAGCCTGTCCATGCCGCCGCGCTTGACGGATTTCGCCACCTGAACGACGGTTTCCGTGGGGAAGCCCAACGTTTTCGTCCACTTGGCAAACATGCGCTTGTCCTCGATTGCCGGGGCTTTTTTGGAGCCGAGGGAGTGGAGCACCGCCGCTACGTCCTTGTCGTAGAGGTCGAACTCGGACAGCTGCTCGTTCACGCGGTCGTAGGTAAGACAGCCCTGCCGAGCGAGGTTGCGCGCCACCGCGAGTATGTACGGATAGCCCACGTCCTGACCTTTCAGCCTGATGCAATAGGCGATAATCGCGAGCATCGCTTCGGGCTCGATGTGCATAGCTTCCATGATGGAGTAGTACTCGTTGTATTCGTTGGGCAGAATATTGCGCGAGGGCAGCATCGCGTGGAGCTGGTCGTTAAAGTCCTTGTATTTGGTTTTGGAAAACTTGCGCAGAGCCAGCGTTCCCTTGTTCACGGCAAGGTACTCGACGGCAACGGGCGAGGTGGAGAGAATATTGACAAGCCCCTCGTTCGCCCAATACGAAAACGCCTCGCTCACGAGCCCCGGCTCGAGATTGAGCTTGCCGGCGATTTCGGTTTCAATGTCGCCCACGCCGCCGAAGCAGGCGAGTTTCAGCCCGTAAAGGTAAACCTTGACGTAGTTTTCGGGCGCGAACGGCATAAAATCCGTTACGAACGCGTTGTCGATTCGTAGTTTTTCGTTTTCGATAATTTCGCGCGACAGTTTCGCTTGCATAATCTTTTGCCTCGTTTTTCCGTTATGAGCCGAAATCGGTTGAAAAAACCTGCTCGGTATTATATAATATCACTATCGGACGATTTTTACAAACGAATTTTGCCCGACGTATTAAATTAACCACATTTTGCGGAGCGAACGACGGCGGAACACAATTTTTTCGCCTGAAACGCGCGCGCGGCAAGGAGAAAAGTAATGAAGCTACTGCACACTTCCGATTGGCACCTCGGGAAAAGGCTGTACGGCAAGTCGAGATTAGCCGAGCAGCGCGAGGTTTTGGACGAAATCGCGGAAATTTGCAAAAGAGAAAAAATCGACGTTATGCTGCTTGCCGGCGACGTTTTCGACACGTTCGTGCCCGTCGCCGAAGCCGAGGAGCTTTTTTACGAAACGCTCACGCGGCTATCTGCGTTTTGCGTGCCCGTCGTGATTGCCGGCAACCACGACGATGCCGAGCGGCTGAACGCGCCGAGAGAGCTCGCGAGAATAAACGGAATAGTCCTAGCCGGCGGCGAGGCTCGCAAGACTTCGGGCGTGTACGGCGGTAAGCCCACGGAAATCGAAACCGGCGACGGATTCGTGAGAATAACGCGCGGCGGAGAAACGCTTAACCTCGCGCTCGTGCCGTACCCGACGGCGGCGAAGCTTATGGATATTGCAGGCGCGGAGGACTATTCGAGCGCAGTGAGCCGCGAGCTTTGCGCCGCGCAGGAATGTTTTACGGACGGCGGCATAAACGTGACGATGAGTCATCTGTTCGTGACGGGTTCTCCCGTGACGGACGAGCGCGACCTCGGCGGAACAAAACAATTACCGAAAGAGCTTCTGGGCGCGGAAAATTGCGTGTATACCGCGCTCGGGCACATACATAAACCCATGACGGTATCGAAGAGCAACAACGCGTATTACAGCGGCTCGATACTGCCGTACAGTTTCGACGAAACGACGGAAAAACGTGTTATCGTCGCGGATACCGACGGCAAAAAAACCGACGTCAAGTCGGTGCCGCTGTCGCCCGTCAAAAGGCTTTACAAGGTTGTCGCGGAAAGCGAGGAGCAAATACTCGAGGGGCTTGACAGCCATGCGGACGGTTACGTCTATATCGAGTATTCGTCGCCGCGTCCGCTGTCGCCCGGGACGGCTTCCGCGATGAAAAAGCACCCGGCGTTCTGCTATTTCGAGGCTAAGCCGCGCGAGGTAACGGAAGAAACCGTCGAAAGACGCAGCGATAAATCCGACCGCGAGCTTTTCGAGGCGTTTTACGAGGCGAAAAGACGCGTCAAACCGACCGCCGAACTTACGGATATTTTCCTTAAAGCCGTGAGCGGCGAAGAATTGTAGGAGGAAGCTATGCGACCGCTAAAACTTACGATAGAGGGAATAAACAGCTTCATCGAGCCGCAGACCGTCGACTTCGAGGCGGCAGGCGCGGACAACCTGTTCTGTATTTCGGGTTCGACGGGCTCGGGCAAAACCACGATAATCGACTGCGTAATTCTCGCGCTTTACAGGGACGGCGACAGGGGCAACCTCGACGAGTACGTCAACCTCAGATGCGAGCGCGGCAAGATTTCTTTCCGCTTTGAAATGGGCGGCGACGTGTACGAAACCGAGCGCGTCATCACTCGCAAAAAGTCGGGAAAAAACACATACGTTCTCATTAAAAACGGCACGCCGATTGCCGAGGGTAACGAAGCGTTTGCCGCGGTGGGCGAGCTTATCGGGCTGGACGTAAAGGAATTTACCAACGTCGTCGTGCTTCAGCAGGGCGAGTTTTCGAGGTTTTTAAAGACGACCAAGGGCGCGCGCGTCGCGCTCATATCCAAGCTTTTCGACCTGGGCAGATTCGACAAGGCAGCGGCGGCGTTTTCCGAAAAATCGCGAAAGCTCGACGCGGAATGCGACGGACTGACGTTGGCACTCGAAAACCTTTGCGACGTGACGGACGAGGGGGTAAAGACCGCCGAAGCCGCGCTGAAAACGAGAGAGGAGAACCTCAAAAAATTCGACGAAGCCGCCGCCGGACTTAAGAAGAAATCCGACGAAGCGGAGAAAGCCCGCGCCGCGTTCGACGACCTGGAGAAGAAAAAGAGCGAACTCGCCGACGTGGAAAAGAAGATAAGAGACCACGCCGAAGCGTCGTTACGCGCCGAAAAAGCGGGAGCGGAACTCGAAGCCCGCGAAAATGTCCTGAAGCCCCGCGAAGCCGCCCGCGACGGACTGATCGAGCGCCGAACCGCGATAAAAGCGCTTTTCGACCGCGCCGCTACGATCGAAAAAGACGCAAAAGCGCTTGCCACCGACGAAGCGGAACTATTTAAGGCTAAGGAAGCGCTGAGCGCCGACGAAGCCTTGGCGAAAGCCGCGCGGGAAGCGTACGAGAAAAAGAAAGCGGAAGCCGCAACCGCGCTGAAAGCGGAAGCGATACTCGGCGCGTTCGACGTTGAGCCGAACGGCGAAGCCGCGGCGCGAGCGGAAGAAGGGGCAAAACGCGACCTTGCCGCCGCCGTGAAACTTCGCGAAGAAGCGGACAAGTCCGCTAAAATCGCAAACGAAGCGAAAACAGAAAAGGAAACCGCGGAGGAAGTCTGGAAAAAGATAAACGCCGCTCATAACGAAACGGAAAAGAGCGCCGCCGTCGCCGCTATGGCCGCGAAAACCGCGCGGGAGCATTACGACTCGGCGGTAAAAGCCGACGCGCTCGGCACCGTCATGATAGGACTATGCGAGGGCGACGATTGCCCGGTTTGCGGCGGAAAAATCACGCGTCTCGAAGCCTGCGCCGCCGCTTCGCCGACCGCCGCCAAAGCCGCCATGGAAGAAGCCGAAGCCAAAGCCCAATCGGAAGCGGACAAACTGGCTCGGTCGCAAGCCGCCGTTGCCACCGCCGCGGAAAAGACGCAAGCAGCAAACAAGAATTACGCCGAAAAACTCGCCGCAGCAGTCGAAGCGGCACAGAAAGCGAAGCAAAGCGACCCGATAAGATTAAATGAAAAAGTCGCCGCGCTGACCGCGCTCGTCGTGGCGATCGCAACCCGCGACGAAGAGGAAAAGACGGTGACAACGCTGGCGGAAAAACTTACGCGCGAAGCGGAAAAGATAGCGGAAAAAGAAAAGTCGATCGCGGAAAGTAAATCCAGACTTGCCGAAGAAAAGCAAAAGGTGAACGCGGGACTTGGAGAGAAGCCGCAAGCCGAACTTATCGAGATTACCGCCGCGCTCGAAAAATTGAAAACCGAGCGGGAAAAACTCGACGAGGATAAGAAAAAGTACGCCGACGGCATGGCTAAAATGAAAGAGATCGCCGACAAGAACGCCGGGCGGCGCGAAAGTCTTACCGCCGCTATCGCAGAGGTCAAAAACGCCGCGTTCACTTCAAACGAGGACTTGAAAAAACTTGCGGACGAAGCCGACGAAGCGGCGAAAAACGCAGTCGCGACCCGCGATTTCGTGGTGGAAACGCGCACGAAGCTCGAACGCGCGAAAGCCGACCTTATACAAAAGAACGAACTCGGCGCAAAGCTCAAAGCCGCGGAAAACGAGCGCAACAAGTACGCCGACCTCGAAAAGCTTTTCAAGAACAAGGCGTTTTCGGAGTTCGTCGCGGAGGAGTATATAAAGGAATTCACGGCGGCTGCTTCGGTGCGCCTCGGCGAGCTCACGGGCGGCAAGTACTCGTTTATGTACGACGCGAAAGACGGCAAGTTCTATGTACGCGACTTTTTGTCGGGCAACGACCTCAGGGGCGTGAACACGCTGTCGGGCGGCGAAACGTTCCTTGCCTCGCTGTCGCTGGCAATCGCTATTTCCGGCATGCTGTCCAAGGACAAGAACTACGAGTTTTTCTTTATCGACGAGGGCTTCGGCACGCTGTCGCCCGACGCGCTCGACGCCGTGACGGACGCGCTTGACGCGCTGTCGCGCAAAACCATGGTGGGCGTGATTACCCATCGCGGCGAGCTCATCGAGCGTATTCAGTCGGTGATAAAAGTCGAGCCGTCGGACGGCGAGTCGGGCAGCAGAATAATTTTCGGCTGAGCGACGGATAAAGCGATAAATAAAACGGCGCGCGCGTTTTCCGTATCGGCAGGGCGGAAAACGCGCGTTTTTTCGCGTTTATTCGCCGTCACCTGCCACGTGTATTAGAAAAAATCAGCTTTTTTCGCGAAAAAACCGTAAAAACGTTTTGCGAGCGGTGAAAAGTGTGCTATACTGATTTTGTGTACCGATTTTGCGGCGAAGCGCAATCCGGACATAAAAACGCGCGATTTAAGGAATAAGACGAATTGACGGCAGTATTTTCGGAAAAAGAGAAAAAAGAAGCGTTTGCGATAAAGAGGCGGCTTTGGACGTATTGGTTCATCGCGCTGGGGATTTACGTTGCGGCGCTTGCGACGATGATAACGATAAACGCGGTTAGCGTAGTCGTGTACCGCGACAGGAGCGTGTATATCCCGTTCCTCGTCGCATCGTGCGCGCTGGGCATAGCGTTCGGCTGCGGTTCGCTGTTTTTCTTCTCCGTCAAGTTCAAGCTCACTTCGCGCTATTGCCGCATGCTGAGAAACATGCGCGACGGCATCAAGGAGCGCGGTCACGGCAAATTCACGGAAATCCGCCCCGACATCACCGAGAAAGAGGGCGTGTACTTTTACACGCTGGTGCTCGACTGTCCGCCCCTTAAACGCGGCGACATCACCGAGCGGCATATTTTGGTCGAGCGCACGCACTCGCTGCCGCAAATGCAGCCCGGCGACGAGATAAAGTTCGTCACCCATGCGAACATTCTTATGGCTTATGAGATAACGCCTGCGGAAAATCCCGTGGCGGCGGCAGATGCGGAAGAAGCGGCGGCAGATGAAACCGCTCCCGTTACGGAAGCAACCGCGGAATCGGCGGCGGCAGATGAAGAATAGAAGCAAGAATCACGGAATACTTTTTTAAGGACGGACTGAATATGAAAGCAATAGTGACGGTTTTAGGCAAGGACAAGGTAGGAATTATCGCGAGAGTGTCGGGCGAGCTCGCCAAGCTCGGCGTCAACGTCGAGGACATTTCGCAGACGATAATGCAGGATTATTTCGTGATGATAATGATGGTCGAGGTACCGAGCGGAGAGAAAATCGCGGACATCGCGCCGCGGCTCGACGAGCTCGGCAATGAAATCGGCGTTTCCGTGCGCATTCAGCACGAGGACATCTTCAACGCGATGCACAGGATTTAATCGGAGAAAAACGTCAGATGATTAACACAGGCGAAGTTTACGAAACGATTAAAATGATAGACAGTCAGAACCTCGACGTGCGCACGGTCACAATGGCAATCTCGCTTTTCGATTGCATAACCGACAGTCGCGAGGGCACGGCGGAAAAGGTCTACCGCAAGATTAAGCGGCTTGCAGGCAATCTCGTGAAAACGGGAAACGACATTGCCGCCGAATACGGTATACCCATCGTCAACAAGCGCGTTTCCGTCACGCCCGTCAGCCTTATCGGCGCGGCGAGCGGCGGCTATGAAGAGATAGGCAAGGCTATGGACAAAGTAGCCGAGGAAATAGGCATCGATTTTATCGGCGGCTACGGCGCGCTGGTGCACAAGAGCGCAACGCCCGGGGAGCGCGATTTTATCGAAACGATACCTTCGCTGCTCGCTTCCACAAAAAAGGTGTGCTCGTCGGTCAACGTCGGCAGCACCAAGAGCGGCATCAATATGGACGTCGTGAAAACGCTGGGCGAAAAGGTCAGGGAGCTTGCTTTTCTTACGCGCGACAACGACAGCATAGGCTGCGCGAAGTTTGTGGCGTTCTGTAACGCCGTCGAGGACAATCCGTTCATGGCAGGCGCGTTCAACGGCGTGGGCGAGGGCGACGCGGTAATCAACGTGGGCGTTTCCGGTCCCGGAGTGGTGCAGTACGCGATTGCCAAGGCAAAGGACGCGCCGCTCGACGAAATCGCGGAGATAATCAAAAAGACCGCGTTCAAGATTACGCGCGTAGGTCAGCTCGTCGCGCAGGAGGCGAGCAGAAGGCTGAACGCGCAGTTCGGCATAGTCGACCTCTCGCTTGCCCCCACGCCCAAAGTGGGCGATTCGGTGGCGCATATTTTGGAGGAAATGGGACTTAGCTCCGTGGGCGCTCACGGCACCACGGCTTGTCTCGCGCTTCTCAACGACGCGGTGAAGAAGGGCGGACTGATGGCTTCGGGCTCGGTGGGCGGCTTGTCGGGCGCGTTCATTCCCGTTTCCGAGGACGCGGGCATGATTGCGGCGGCGAGAAAAGGCAGCCTTACGCTCGAAAAGCTGGAAGCGATGACCGCCGTCTGCTCGGTGGGACTCGACATGATAGCAATCCCGGGCGACACGCCGGCGAGCACGATTTCCGCGATTATCGCCGACGAGTGCGCAATCGGCATGGTAAACAACAAGACCACCGCCGTGAGGGTTATTCCCGTCTACGGCAAAGGTGTGGGCGAGGAAGCGACGTTCGGCGGACTACTCGGCACCGCGCCGGTTATTCCCGTGAGAGCGGAGAGCGCGGCGCACTTTATCGCTCGCGGCGGAAGAATACCGGCGCCGCTTCACAGCAACAAGAATTAGAAAAACGGAGGTATTATAGAAAATGCGTAAGTGCGAATATTGCGGCACACCTCTGCCGTACGACGTCGACAGGTGCCCCGGTTGCGGCGCAAGATGCGAAATAGTCAAGGACCCGGCGAAAACCACGTTTTCGGAGAGAATCAACGTCGCCACCGACAAGCTCGCCAAAAAACTGTCGGCAAACAACAACCGCGCCGCTCGCGCGATAGCAATGTTCATCGTGTGTCTGTGTTTCGGCATGATAGGCGTGCACCGCTTTATGGAAGGCAAAATCGTCACGGGGCTGCTGTGGATGTTCACCGGCGGACTGTTCCTTGTCGGCTACATAGTGGACGCGGTGAATCACGGCAAAGCGGTGGCGCTCGCGCTTAGGGACGGAGCGGGAAAGGACAACGCGATTGGCTCGGACAACGGGTAAATTTTCGGCGAGCAACCCTCGCTTTGACGATAAAAAAAATAAATTCGGAGAGATTCTGAAAAATGAAAAGAAACGAAGTGAAGCAAGAGTACAAGTGGAAACTCGAGGACATTTTCGCCACCGACGAAGCGTGGGAAAAGGAGTTCAAGGAAACAGGAGCCGAAGTCAAGAAAATCGGCGCGTACAAGGGCAAACTGTCGGTTGCGAAGCAGCTTTTGGCGTGCCTCAACGCATCCGACGCGCTCGACCTTAGAATAGAACGGCTGTATTGCTACGCAAGAATGCGCCGCGACGAGAACGGTGCGGTTGATAAGTACGTCGGCATGTGCGACAGAATGGACCGCCTGGTCACGTCCTATGCCGCGGCGAGTTCGTATATCACCGCGGAGCTCAGCTCGCTCAGCGACGAGTATCTGGACGTAGTGCTCACGCTTCCCGAGTTTCAGCCGTATTCGTACATGCTGGGCGAGGTAAAGCGCAAGAAAAAGTACATTCTCCCCGAGCGCGAGGAGAAAATTCTGGCGATGTCGGGCAGCGCGATGAGCATGTTCGACGAGATTTTCGGCAAGATAGATTACGTCGACCTGCCGCTCCCCAAAATCAAGGACGAGCACGGCAAGCGCGTTCAGCTCACTCACGGCAAGTATTCGTTCTTCCTGCAAAGCCCCGACAGGAGCGTGCGCAAGCATGCCTTCGACGCGTTGTACAAGACCTACTGCCGCCTGATAAACACCATTACTTCGGTGTACGCCGGCTCGGTCAAAGCGGACAACTTCTATGCCGAGGCGAGGGGGTACAAGAGCAGCCTCGAAAAGGCGCTCTATGAGGACAACGTTCCGTTCGGAGTGTACGACAACCTGCTTTCCGCCGTGGGCGACAACCTAAAATACGTCCACGAGTACGTTGCGCTGCGAAAGGACGCGCTGGGCTATGACAAGCTTCACATGTACGATATGTACGTTCCCATTGTGGAAAACGCCGAGAGCGAGTACGACTTTGAAACGGCGTTCGACATGGTGGTGAAAGGGCTCGCGCCGCTCGGCGAGGAATACCGCGAATTGCTGCTAAGAGCAAGAAGCGAGCGCTGGATGGACGTTTTTGAGACCGAAAACAAGCGCAGCGGAGCGTACAGCTGGGGCGCATACGGCACGCATCCTTACGTTCTTCTCAACCACTCGAACACCACGCACGACGTGTTCACAATCGCGCACGAGCTCGGGCACTCGATGCACTCGTACTATTCGCACGGCGCGCAGCCACACGCAAAGGCGCATTACTCGATTTTCGTCGCCGAAGTCGCTTCCACCGTCAACGAAGTGCTGCTCTTAAAGTACATGATAGGCAACGCGAGCGACAAAAAGGACAAGAAGTACCTGCTTACCTACTACCTCGACATGTTCCGCACCACGCTTTTCCGTCAGACGATGTTCGCCGAGTTCGAGAAGCTTAGCCACGACATGGCGGCAAAGGGATTGCCGCTCACGCCCAAGAGCCTGTCGGATAAATATTACAAGCTCAACAAAAAATACTACGGTAAGGCGGTCACGCACGACAACCTCATTCGCTACGAATGGGCGCGCATACCGCATTTTTACACCGCGTTCTACGTTTACAAGTATTCCACGGGTCTTACCGCCGCCGTCAATATCGCGAACGCGATACTCACGAAAGGCGAGTCCGCAGTCGCCGATTACAAGCGTTTCTTAAAGAGCGGCGGCAGCGATTCCCCCTACGAGCTCCTTAAAATCGCCGGCGTAGACCTCATGGACAAAACGCCGTTTAATAACGCGATGAACGAGTTTAAGGCTACGCTCGAACAACTCAAAAAAGAGTTCTGACAATGTAAAGGCGGCTTTTCCGCCCTTTTTTCCGGGAGCTCGATAGCAGTACGTCCGTGTACAGCGTCCTCGCTCCCGGAAAAAATCATCGAAAAATCCGCTCTTTACCGTAAAGACGGTTTTCCCTTAAAGGCGTCTCCGCGCTTTACGGATTTTGCGGAAACGAGGCAGTTTTTGCTCCTTACGGTTAGGACGTTTCTTTACAATCCGAGCGTTAATCGCATATTATTTACAAAAACAAGACTTCAAACGAAAACGCACTCGCCGCATTACGGCAAAGGAGGACGCGCGTGAAAAAGTTAAGAATATTATCTGTCGTCGTAGCCGCGCTTGTCTGCGCTTTTATGCTGTCGGCTTGCGGCGCGAGCGTGGACTATTACTACTCGAGCAACGGCAACACGATTACCTCCGAGTACGTTATTAGTCTGCCGTCGGCGGTGGTCGACGAAATGGAGAAGTCGGCTGCGCCGCGCACCGATTCGTCGGGCGACGCGAGCGCGCAGTCGAAGTGGACGGTCAAGTCCTATTTCACGCTGCTCGGCGGCGCGTTCGGTTGCGGCACGGTGGTCAGCGAGAACCCGGGCGGCACGGTAATCACGCTGTCGAACACGCGCACGCCGTCAAACGGTGATGACAACGACGACGGAGAAAGTTACACTCGCGAGATTGAAAAGCATTTCTTCAACTACAAGATTATCTACACGCAGGACAATCCCTTCGACGGACTGAGGGCGCAGTACGACGGAGCCGAAACGATAGCGAAGAATACGGTAATGGACGTTATCGTCAACGGTTCGGGCGCGATACCCGGGCTTGCGGAGGCGTTTCCGGCGGTTTCGGGGTACTCTCCCGACGAGCTTACGCTGACGTTCTATTGGAGAGCGGACGTAGTGCCGGAGAACGGCGAAATCGTCACGCGCGACAACGTGAAGTGGGTCAAGTGGGATGCGAAATTCGACAACGAAAAGCGCGTAATAACCTATTCGTACACTCGCCCGAATCCTCTCGGGTGGTACGTCGTGATTGCGGGCGTGGGCGCGCTCACGGTGGTGATAATTCTGCTCGCGACGAGGAAAAGCAAGAAAGAGCCCCGTATGGCAGAGCTTAAAAAGGGTCCCGTGCATTACCGCGTCGAGCCCGACGGCACTATTCGCGGCGACGACGGCAGCGTTTATCGCGACCCGTTCGCGACGAGAGTTTACCGCCCGGGCGATTACCGAAGCCCCTATCGCACCTCGAGAGAAGAAGCGGAGAGGGCTAAGCGCGAGCTGGAGGACATTTTTTCGGGAACCGATTCCGAAAAAGAGGAAAAGGAGCGATTAAAGCGCCGCCTCGACGAATTGCTGCCGCCCGACCAAGCCGCCGAGGCGAAGAAAAAGCTCGACGACAAAAAATAACGACAACACGGGAAAAGATGAAGACTTATTTTAAGAGGACAGACCTAATTTATGACTAACGAACACATTCGCAACGTGGCGATAATCGCCCACGTCGACCACGGTAAAACCACGCTTGTAGACGCGTTGCTGAAGCAGGGCGGCGCGTTCCGCTCCAATCAGGCGGTAGCCGAGCGCGTAATGGACAGCAACGACATCGAGCGCGAGCGCGGCATAACCATACTTGCGAAGAACACGTCCGTAAAGTACGGAAACTACAAAATCAACATCGTCGACACCCCGGGACACGCGGACTTCGGCGGCGAGGTGGAGCGCATACTCAAAATGGTCAACGGCGTAGTGCTGCTCGTCGACGCCTACGAGGGAACGATGCCGCAGACGCGCTTCGTGCTGCAAAAGGCGCTCGAACTCGGTCACCCCGTGATTATCGTGGTGAATAAGATCGACCGCCCCGACGCGAGAGTAAAGGAAGTCGTCGACGAGGTGCTGGAGCTTTTGCTCGAGCTCAACGCCACCGAAGAGCAGCTAGACAGTCCTATCGTGTATTGCAGCGCGAGAAACGGCACGGCTTCGCTCGACCCCGACGTTCAGGGAGAAAACCTTATTCCGCTGTTTGAAAAAATCGTCCGCCATATCCCGGCTCCTGCCGGCAATATCGACGGACCCGTGCAAATGCTCGTGTCCGCGCTCGACTATTCGGACTTCGTGGGCTCAATCGGCATCGGCAGAATAGAGCGCGGCACGCTGAAACAAAATCAGCCCGTGGTGCTTGTCAACTACCACAACCCCGAGCAATCGATAAAGGCAAAGGTTACGAATATTTACCAATTCGAGGGGCTGAACCGCGTGGCGGTAGAGAGCGCGATAGTGGGCGACATAGTGTGCGTCAGCGGCGTGGAGGGCGTTTCAATCGGCGACACGCTGTGCGACCCGTCCGCTCCCGAGGCAATAGAGTTCCCCAAGATTTCCGAGCCCAGCGTGGAGATGACCTTCTCGGTCAACGACTCGCCGTTCGCAGGCAAAGAGGGCAAGTTCGTCACCTCAAGACACCTGAGGGCAAGACTTTACAAAGAGCAGATAAAAGACGTCAGCCTGCGCGTGTCCGACACCGACTCGTCCGAGTCGTTTACAGTGTGCGGCAGGGGCGAAATGCACCTGTCCATTCTCATCGAAAACATGCGCAGAGAAGGCTATGAATTTCAGGTTTCGATGCCCAAAGTGCTTTTCAAGCAAATCGACGGAGTGCTGTGCGAGCCTATCGACACGCTCGTTGCCGACGTGCCCGAAAGCTGCGTGGGCGCGGTTATGGAGAAAATGGGCATGCGCGCCGGCGAGCTCGTGAACATGACCCCCGTCGGCAACCGTATGCGGCTCGAGTTTTCCGTGCCGAGCAGAGGCTTGTTCGGTTATAAGTCCGAATTCTTGACCGACACCAAGGGCGAGGGCATAATGACCTCGGTGTTTGACCGTTACGACAAGTACCGCGGCGACTTCGAGCGCCGTGCGTGCGGCTCGCTGGTTGCCTACGAAACGGGCGAATCGATTACCTACGGGCTTTTCAATGCGCAGGAGCGCGGTCCGCTGTTCATAGGACCGGGCGTAAAGGTGTACGAAGGCATGGTCGTGGGCGAGAACCCCAAGGGCGGCGACATAGTCGTCAACGTATGCAAGCGCAAGCAAATGAGCAACATGCGCGCTTCGGGCTCGGACGACGCGCTTCGCCTCGTTCCGCCCGTCACGATGTCGCTCGAGCAGTGCCTCGAGTTTATCGCCGACGACGAGCTGCTGGAAGTCACGCCGCAAAGCCTCAGGGTGCGCAAAAAGATACTCGACTCGTCGCTCAGAGCCAAAGCCGATTACCGCAAAAAAATGGCGGCTCAGCAAGAACAGCAAGAATAGAACGCAAGCAACGCTTGCTTTACCCGTTCGGGGAAGGAGAACGAAATGCCTGTCGGAGCAAGTAAACAGGATAAAATCAAGGAGCATCCCAACGTAAAGGCGAGGATTCTTCCGCACAACGACGAAGCGGAGGAGGCGCTTTTATGCTGCGCGCTTATCGACGAGGACGCGCCCATCACCATTCTCAACGAGCTCAAGCCCGATGACTTTTATCAGAACGCGCACAAGGAAATCTTCGGCGCGATGCTCAGCCTTTCCTACAAGGACAAGCCGATTGACTTCGTGACGCTCGTGCAGGAGCTCGAGGAGCAGGGCGTGATGGAAACCGTCGGCGGCATTACATACATTTCCGCAATCACGTCGTTCGTGCCCAGCGCCGACAACTATCGGCACTACCTCGACATAGTAAAAAAGAACTCGCTTCTCCGTCAGCTTATTTCCGCTTCCCAGAAAATCATGGACAAGGCGTACTCGGGCGACGGCGACGAGGACGCGCTGGGGCTTGCCGAGCGCGAGATTTACTCGCTCAGCGAAAAGCAGGACAAGAGCTCGCTTATCGACATGAACGAGGCGGTCACACGCGCCATGAAGATAATGGACGACAAGCAGAACAACCCGACCGACCAGAAAACCGTGCCTATTCCGTTTGAAAAACTGAACGAGCTTCTGGGCGGATTCCATCAGTCCGACCTCGTGCTCATCGCGGCGCGCCCGGCTCAGGGCAAAACCAGCCTGGGCATGAACTTCATTTCTCACGCCGCGCTCGACAAGTCCAGAAAGACCCCGTCGGGCAAGGTCGACCCGTTCCGTTGCGCCGTGTTCTCGCTGGAAATGAGCGCCGAGCAGCTCGCCACGCGTCTTATGTGCTCGGTTGCCAAGGTCAGCATGGAGCACGTCAACAGCGGCACGCGCACCCAGCAGGAGAGCATGCGCCTCGTCGAAGCGCAGAGAAAGCTGAGCGAATCGATGATTTACGTCGACGACAGCTCGCTCACCACGCCTATCGAAATTTTATCCAAGTGCCGCAGATTAAAGCGCGAACACGGACTCGACCTCGTGCTCGTCGACTACCTGCAGCTCATGTCGTCGGGTAAGCGCGTCGAAAGCCGTCAGCAGGAAGTCAGCGACATTACGAGAACGATGAAGATTGCCGCAAAGGAACTGAACGTTCCGATACTTCTTCTCAGCCAGATGTCGCGCGATATCGAAAAGCGTACCGACAAAAAACCGCAGATGTCCGACCTTCGCGAATCGGGCGCAATCGAGCAGGACGCGGATATAATCATGTTCCTGTACCGCGAGCACGACCCCAACGACCAGACCGTCGACGAGGACACGCGCACCAAGTGCGACATTATCGTCGCCAAGCACCGTAACGGCAGAACCGATAAGGTGACGGTCAGGTGGCACGGCGAATATACTACTTTTACCGACCTGTACGAAAACAAAACGGACGCCGCAATCGAGGCGCGCATGCCCAACTTCGAGAACCACTTTACGGGCATGGACGACGACCCGCTTGCGCCGCCGCCCGAGGACAACGGCTTCGTGCCGCCGCCGATTGACAGCTACGACGCGCCCGAGGAGAGAGGAGCCAAGAAAAAACAGGAAAAGCCGCAGGAAGCTCCGCCCGAGAGCGCGGACGGTTTCTCGTTCGGCGACGACCCGTTCTCGCTCCCCGTTAAACCCCGTAACGACGACGATATAATCTAGCGCGCCGCACGGTACCGATAAGGTAAATCATATTCAAGTTTTTATAAAACCGTTCCCGGGGCAGGAGAAAAAGTTTTGACAAAAAGCAACGACAAGACCTATGACAGAGAAAGAGAGGGCGTAATCACCGCGCTTACGGGGCTTACGCTCAATCTCGTGCTGGGCGCGATAAAGCTTGCGTTCGGCATTGTCACGGGCTCGCTGTCGATGCTGTCCGACGCGGTGAACAACCTGTCCGACGTGGGTACTTCGGCAGTAGTCGTCAGCTCGTTTGCCATCAGCCGCAAAAAGGCGGACAGCGGTCACCCCTACGGGCACGGCAGATTCGAGTATGTCGCAGGTTTTATCGTCAGCATAATTATAATCTTCGTGGGAGCGGAGCTCGTTTCCTCGTCGGTGCGGCGGTTTTTTACGGGCGAAAAGTCAACCTATTCGCTCGCCGCGCTCGTCGTTCTCGTCCTGTCGATTGCCGTCAAGGCGTTTATGGCGATAATGTACGCCGCGAAAAACAAGCGAGTCAAGTCCGACACGCTCACCGCGGCTTGCTTCGACAGCGTGTCCGACTGCGTAGTCACCGCGCTCGTTGCGGCGGCGTTCGTCGCGGCACGCTTCACCGACTTCCCGATTGACGCGCTTTGCGGCGTAGTCGCGGCGCTGTTCATCGTATTCGGCGGCTTCAAAATCGTCGTCGGCAACGTCAACCGCTTGCTGGGCGAACGCCCCGACGGCGCTACCGAGCAGGAGATAGCGGAAATAGTTTCCGAATCGCCGCTTGTGCTCGGCTACCACGACCTAATGGTGCACGACTATGGCGCGGAGCATAAGGTAGCTTCCGTCGACGCCGAGTTCGATAAAAACCTGTCTTTTGTCGAGGTGCACGCCGCCGTCGACGAAATCGAAAGGAAAGCGTACTCGAAATATAAAATCAACCTCGTTGTGCATTCCGACCCCGTCGACGTTTCGGATTCGCGCTACCTTGCCGTCCGTCGCGCCGTCGTCGCCGCGCTCGAGGTCTACGGCAGGGACGCCTCGTTTCACGAGCTCGTCATCGACGACAAGGACAAAACCGTCGGCATTCACCTGCGCCTCGGTGAAAAGCTGATGCGCGAGCGCGACCACATAACCGCCGAGGTCATGAGCGCCGTCGACTCCGTACTCACGGGGTATACTGTGACCGCCGAATACGACTTCATGTAAAAGTTTTAAAGGCGTCTTTTCCGCGCTTTTGCACGAAACCTCGCTAGACGTATTACCCGATACGCCGCCAACCGGTTTCGCGCAAAATCATCGAAAAAATCCGCGCTTTAAGTGCAGGCGTGCGTTTTTGTCCTTTTTCCCTGGAGCTCGATAGCAGTACGCCCCGGTACAGCGTCCTCGCTCCCGGAAAAATCATCGAAAAATCCGCTCTTTAATTGTTGCTGTGCGTTCCTGCGTTTTTCCCGGGAGCTCGATAACAGAAGGCAAATATATAAAAAACGTATAAAATCGCAATATCGGTCAAGAATATCGTTGCTGTAAAGCGGCGATATTTTTTTATTGCGTAGAGAGAGGACAAAGTTATGGAAATTCCGCTTGGCGAGAATGTCGAATATCGGGCGGCGACAAAGCCTAAAAAGTTTCCCGAGAGAACATACGGGCGCGGACAAAAGGTCTTTAACGCGGCCGTAGCCTTGTTTATGGCGGCGGCGATGCTGCTTGCCGGCGTAAGAATCGCGTGCGGCGGACTGTGCTCGTTTGTGCGCGAGGGCAGGTACACCGCTTACCTTAGCGGCGACGAGGAGCTAAAGCTGGAAACGGTGCCGCTTCTCGGCGTTCGCGGCGCATACGAGCGCGTCGATACCTACGGCGGCAGGGAGGATGCCGACGAGCTGCTTGAAAGACTATCCGCAAAAGACGTGCGCACCGAAAACATAGGCGACGTCACCGTCATTTACGCTTTCAGTCCGTTTTTGCCGCAGTCGGTAACAGTGCTCGGCGAGAGGACCAACGTTATGATTGCGCTCAGCCGCGGCAAAATGGTGGTAGGCTATCCTCTAATTAAGGGTTCCTACTAAATTTAAAGGCGTCTTTTTCGCGCTTTTTCCCGAAACCTCGCTAGACTTATTTATATAAGTATCGCCGACAAGCTGAAAAATTTATTTGAAAGTAATGTATAAAACGCGATAAAGCGTCGATAATCGATATGCAACGGAGGTAAAACAATGAAAACCTATTCCGGCTCGGGAAGAGCCAAAGACGAAAAGAAGAACAAAATCATCGCCTGGACAGTAGCGATAGTCAGCACGCTCGTGATTGCCGCGACGGTTACGCTGGCGGTAGTGCTCTCGCGCGGTGGCGAAGTCGACGTGCCGATTGACGCGCCGATTGACGAGCCCGTGGATGCGCCCACAGACGACAAGCCCGTAGACGAGCCCGTGGACAAGCCGCCCCTCACCGACGCGGACGTCGAACCCATGAAGTTCGGCTTGCCGGTAGCAAACGGCAGCGTGATAAGAGAGTCCTCGTTGGCTTCGCTGGTGTATATGCCGTCGCTCAACATGTGGAAAACGCATAACGGCGTGGACTTCGCCGCGACCGAGAACGCGCCCGTGCTGTCGATTGCAAACGGCAAGGTGACGGACGTGCAGACCACCACGCTCGAGGGCATAGTAGTCACCGTAGACCACGGCGAGGGCATAGTTTCGGTGTACAAGTCGCTTGCCTCGGCTTCGGTAAAACCGGGCGACGAAGTGAAAATCGGCGGTGAAATCGGCAAAGCCGGCACCATGCTCACCGAAAACAGCGACGGATACCACGTCCACCTCGAAATGACGGTGAACGGCGAGCTTACCGACCCGCTCGAGTACGTCGACGTCGAAATCAACAAATAGCTTTTTCATAGCTTGGCGCGCGCATGAAACGCGCGTCAAACGAAATTCTTTTCCTTTTTCTCCTTGCCGCAGGCGGCTCCTTTGCCTGCGGCATTTTTCTTGACTAACGCGCGGAAAAGGACTATAATTAACGTGGGAAGTGTTTTTGTTTTTTAATAGGAAATAGAATAATACCATATACCTCATTGCCCTGAGAGCGAAAGGAGAATAACGGATATATGAGAAAAACCAAGATTGTATGCACGCTGGGGCCTGCTACCGACGACTACGAAACGCTGAAAAGTCTGGTTAAAGCCGGGCTTAACGTCGCAAGACTTAACATGTCGCACGGCGACCACGCCGAGCATCTTCGCAGAATCGAAGCGGTGAGAAAGGTACGCGCGGAGCTGGGCGTGCCGGTTGCGCTGCTCATGGATACGAAAGGTCCGGAAATCCGCGTCAAAACGTTTATAAACCATCGCATAACGCTGGTGGAAGGCGCGCGTTTTACGCTCACCTCGCGCGACATAGAGGGCGACGAGAGCATAGCTTCCGTCACATATTCCGCGCTGCCGTCGGTGCTGAAAAAGGGCGACAGAGTGCTGCTTAACGACGGCATGATTGAGCTTACGGTAGAAAAAATATCCGGCGAGGACGTAGTGACCACCGTCGTGAACGGCGGCGAGCTCACCGACAGAAAGAGCATAAACCTGCCGGGGATAGAAATCGACATGCCGTACCTGTCCGCGGCCGACAAGAGCGACATCGAGTTTGCGGTGAGAGAGAACGCCGACTATATCGCGCTGTCGTTCGTGCGCTGCGCCGACGACGTAAGACAGGCGAAAAACCTCGTTAAAAAGTGCGGCGGCGAGGGCATACAGCTTATTTCCAAAATCGAGAACCGTCAGGGCGTGACCAATATCGAGGAGATACTAGGGCTCAGCGACGGCATAATGGTTGCTCGCGGCGATATGGGCGTGGAGATACCCTTCGAGGAGCTTCCTCACATTCAGAAGAGCCTGATAAAGCAGTGCTATCGCGCCGGCAAAAAGGTAATCACCGCCACGCAGATGCTTGAGTCGATGATACACAATCCGCGCCCCACGCGTGCGGAAATCAGCGACGTAGCCAACGCGATTTACGACGGCACTTCGGCAATCATGCTCAGCGGCGAAACGGCTGCGGGGCATTACCCCGTCGAAGCCGTGAAAACGATGGCGAAAATCGCCGAAGAAACGGAAAAGACGATAAACTACAAAAAGCGTTTTCAGTCATACGACTACAAGGTTGTCAACGTCACCGACGCCGTGTCGCACTCGACGTGCGCGGCGGCTTTCGACCTCGGCGCAAAGGCGATAATCACCGTTTCGCAGTCGGGCTACACCGCGAGAAAAATTTCGCGTTTTCGCCCCGAGTGCGTGATAATCGCCGCCACGACCTCGCGAAAAGCGTTTAACCAGCTTGCGCTGAATTGGGGAGTCGCGCCGTGCATGGCGGAAGTCCAGACCACTTCGGACGCGCTGTTCGCCCACGCCGCGCGCTGCGCGCTTAACACCGGGCTCGTGTCGGAGGGCGACCTCGTGGTGCTCACCGGCGGCTCGGCGGTGGGCAAGGCAAGCAGTTCCGACACCATGCGCATAGAGAAGCTGCATTATTGACGACTTGCTGCGGTAACTGAGGCGACGGAGAGAGGAAAAGAACATGTACGAAATTCTGATTGTAGAGGACGAATACAAAATCGCGCGTTTCGTGTCGCTCGAGCTCAAACACGAGGGCTACGGCACGACGATAATCGCCGACGGCAGGGAAGCGCTGGACGCGGCGCTTAACAAGGACTATGACCTCATCGTCCTCGACGTGATGCTGCCGTCGCTGAACGGCATCGAAATCCTGCGCAGGCTTCGCCAGACAAAGGACACGCCCGTGATAATTCTCACGGCGCGCGACCAGGTGGTCGACAAGGTTGCCGGGCTCGACATCGGCGCGAACGATTACATGACCAAGCCGTTCGCAATCGAGGAATTGCTGGCGAGAATCCGCGTGAACCTGAAAAAGAAAACGAACGTTTTCGAGTTGGGCAAGTTGAAAATCGACGTCAGCTCGCACGTCGCGTCCTACGACGGCAACGCGCTCGACCTTACAAAAAAGGAATTCGACCTACTCGTGTACCTTGTCGAGCACCGCAACAAGGTTATCTCGCGCGAGCAGGCTCTCGACGCGGTGTGGGGCTATGACTTTATCGGCAACACCAACGTGGTGGACGTGTACGTCCGCTATTTGAGGAGCAAAATCGACGACGCCTACGGGGTCAAGCTTATCGAAACGGTGCGTGGCTTCGGCTACGTCATAAGATAAATAAGGAACGGAACGGACGTGACGGACGAGAAAAAAGAAAAGAATTTCGAAGAGGTTGAGGAAACGCTGGATGAGTTGCGTGACGAGAAAAAGCACGGCGGTAAAAAGACGGGCTTTAAGAGATTTCTGTCGGCGATAGCCAAGCCCTTCCGCGTGTTCGGCTCGTGGACAAAGAAACTCCTTCGCAAGATTCGCATACCGATAACAGTTAAAACCACGCTGATTTACACGCTTTTGTACTCCATTGCGACTTCGCTTCTTGGGGTATTCATCGTGCTGTCGGTGGAAAACCGCTTCGAGGAGCTGGGAATAGCCGACGACGGGTACATGCTGGTGCTGAAAATCACCGTGCCGCTGGTAATCGTGCTGTCGGTCATCGTCGTGGCGGCGCTCGGCAGCCTCGCGAGCCGCGCCATGCTCAGCCCGATTCGCAAAATAATCAAGAAAATCGACAAAATAAGCGCCGACGATCTCAGCGAGCGTGTCGACGACGTGGACAGCAGCGACGAGCTGAGAGAGCTCACCGACAGAATAAACGCCATGCTCGACAACCTCGAGCAATCCTTCGACCGCCAGAAAAAGTTTGTGTCCGACGCCAGCCACGAGCTGAAAACGCCGATAGCAGTCATTCAGGGCTATTCGGGGCTTCTGAAGCGTTGGGGCAAGTCCGACCCCGAGGTTTTGGACGAGTCGATTGACAGCATCGCGCGCGAAGCCGAAAACATGAAGCGCATCGTCGAGCAGCTGCTTTTGCTCGCGCGAATCGGCAGGTATATGCTCACTCTGGAAGAAATAGACGTCGGCGGCGAGATAAAAAGCGCAATCGACGGCTACGAGCTCGTGTGTAAAACGCATAACTTTTCGCTCGAAGCCGATTCGGGCGTGATTGCGATTGCAGACAAAAACCTCTTTACCGAGTGCGTCCGCGCCGTTGCCGACAACGCAATCAAGTACTCGGACGAAAACACGACGATAAGCTTCACCGTGCACGCTGACGGCGGTTACGCGGTGGTGAAAATCATCGACAGCGGAAGGGGCATTTCGCCCGCCGACCTTCCGCACGTTTTCGACAGGTTCTACCGTTGCGACAAATCGCGCGGCAGGGATAAAAACAGCAGCGGATTGGGACTTACCATCGCCAAGTCCGCCGTGGAAATGATGAACGGCACTATCGAAGCCGAGAGCGAGCTCGGCAAGGGCTCGACCTTTACGCTCCGCTTTCCGTTAAAGGAGAAAAAATCGTGAACAGACATTACGCCGTACTGTGCGACTACGGGCTGGACGACGCATGCGCCACAATATATTTACTCGACAACGCCGAGACGGGCGATTGCTTCGACATTCTGCCGATTGGCGGCAACAGCGAAGTGAATGTCGCCCACCGCAACGCCCTGACGCTAGTCGCCGAGTATGAAAAAAGCGGCAAAAAAATTGACAATATCCGTATAATCGACACTCGGACACTAACCCAGCCGTGGGCGAAGCTCCCGAGTATTCACGGCGAGGACGGCATGGGCGACATCTTTATGCCGCAAACGCCGTCGGTTCCCGTAATCGGGTTTTCCGAATGGCTGAAAGAGGAGAGCGAGCCGCTGTACGTCGTGTCGCTGGGTCCGTGTACCGTCACCGAAATCATAATGAAAAGCAAACGCACCGAAAAACTGCTTATAATGGGTGGATGCGTGGCGGAGGAGCCCAACTTCCACGGCTACGAATTCAATCATTACCTCGACATTCCGGCGTTCAACGCCTGCACGCGCTATCCGCACGTCGCGGCAACGCTCGACAGCTGTCGCGACCCCGGATTCAACCTTGCCGGCAAGCGTTTTACGGACGGCAGCCTGCTCTCGCGGCTTCTCAACCGTTCGATAGAACTCGCCGAAGCCCGTCACCCCGACAACTGCTACGTCTACGACTATATAGCCGTGCATTACGCGGTGAATCCGAAAGATTTTACGACGACGAAAGCCGTCGACCGCGAGGACAACGACCTCTGCGAACTGCATTTGTGTCACGAAAAATAACTAACCGTATAGAAAAAATTTGTCATTTTCTTGAAATCGTATGATTTTTAGTTGCATTTGTCGAAAAAAAGAGTATAATAATCAGTGTTGAAGATTGGGAACGTGCGCGCTCGCCTGTCCCGAAATTTTACGCACCGTGCAAAAAAAACGCGCCGTTTCCGGCTTTACGTCGGCAAATTGCGCGTATTTTTTTTACGCGGAAAGCCGAAAGCGTTGCCCTAAGCTCGATTTCTCGGCATGCGCACAGGTAAAACAGGGGAATTATCGTTCTCTTTCAGTAAGCGGACGCCGGGGTGAAAACATTCCGGCTTTGGTGCGTTAAAAGAGTAACGGTACGAAGACTTAAGGAAAATAAGTAAAAAGGAAGCTTCGCGAGCGCGAAGCGAAAGAGGTATTTATGAACGTTTTGATGTTTGCCGCGGAGTATGTAGGCGATAACGGAGGAATACTTATCGGCTCGCTGCTGATGGCGCTGCTTATCGTCGCAGGCGTTGCCGTAATTGCCGTCGCGGCGGTATTGTATGTCAAGCGCGGCGCGAAAGAAGCGCTGCTCGCAGTCGGCAAAACGGACGAAGAAGCCACGGACGTGTCGGAAAATTCCGTACACGACGCGGACGAAACCGAGCCCGAAGCTTTGCCCGAGGAGCCGACCGTATCCATGGCGGAGCTTGCGGCGACCGTGGACAAAACAGAAGTGCCCGAGTTTATAGAGAGCATTCTGGCTAAGCTCGGCGACGAGTCGAGGGACGTTTTCTCCTACCGCGTGATAGGGCGCAACTACGGCGCGATGAACACGATGAAGGACGTGCGCGACTACGAGAGCGAGCAGGCGTTCGCGACCGAGTTTTTCAAGAACGCCAACCGCTTCTACAGACCGTTTAACGCCGAAATCTTCACCGAGCTTTACGACAGACTGAAGCCGAGCCTTAGCGGCGACGAGCTCAGTCGGCTCAACGTCGCCTACGCGAACGCGCTGTACTATTATAGAAAGGACGACCCCGCGCTGGTCGGCAAGGCGATAATGATGCTTAAAGACGACGCGGAGTATCACCTTGCAAAGGACAATACATATTTTACCAAAGTGCCGTCGCTTAAAAAACTGATACTTATTTATTCGGCGCGCGGCGATTATCGCGAGGCAATCGAGTACTGCGACAAGGCAATCGCGCACAAGATATACGACGTAAGACAGAGCGGCTTCGAGCCAAGACGCAGGGAGCTTATCGAAAAGCGTGACCGCGCCGAGGCGAGAGCGGCAAGAACGGCGGTAAAGACCGCTGCGAACGAATGAGGAGGCTACATACCATGACTAAACGATTGAAGAAGCTTTTGGTGGCAATCACGATAGGCGTAGTGCTGATAACCGCCGGCATTATTTCCGGCGTGTGCGTTATAAACGCAAGCCTTGCCAAGCGACCGACCTACGTTTCCACCGCCGAGGAGCTTGAAACGGCAATCAACGACGACGTAGACAAGCCGATAGTGCTGAACAACGACATTGTCGTGCACGGCGACCTCAACGCGAACAAGCTGTTCGACCTGGAGATGAACGGGCACGACCTGCGCGTAATCGGCAAAATGGCCTTGAGAACGTCGAAAGCCGGCGAAATGTATCTGTGCGACGGCAAGACCGCCATAAAGTCGCGCGAAAAGGTGCAAGCCGACAGCGTGGAAATCGACGCGGTCAATGCCACCGTCACCTGGAACGCCAACGTGCAGCTCAAGGACGGCTACACCGCCGACGACTTCGTTGTAGCCGCCGCCGACCACTCGTTCATTTTCAACGGTATCATGCTCGGCGCCGGCGGACATGCGACAAAGACCGCAATGACCGTCAAGCAGGGCAGAGTCGTGGTTGCCGTAAAGGACGAGGACGTCAAGGCTCCTGCCGAAATCGTAGTTCCTGCCGGCGCGAACGGCGTGCTCGTCGACAATAAGACCGACGACGAAGTGAACATCAAAGCTTCGACCTCCGTTTCCGTTTCGGGCAACGTTTCCATAGACGTTGACGAGAACGCCGAGGACGTCAAAATCAGCGCAAAGACCGACAGCTCCAAGGTCACGATTAAATCCGGCACCGTTTCGTCCGTGGACGCTTCGGGCTCCGAGGTCATCGTCGACAAGGGCGCTGTCGTCGACGGCAAAATCACCGCCGGCAAAGTCGAAAACAACGGCACCGTGGGCGAAATCGAAGCAGGCGAAATCGTAGACAATTCCGTCGCCATCTATAAAGAGGACAAGAAAAACGAGCTCGACGAGTACGCCCTTGCAAAAGGCAAGGACAGCTACACTTCCGACAATTGGACTGCCGTTCAGCTCGCCGTTACTGCCGGCAAGAAAGCAATCGACGATGCCGCCGACATAGCCGCGGTGAACGCCGCGTTCGCCGAAGCGAAAACCGAGATAGATAAAGTAAAGACGGCAGAGCAAGAAGCCGCCGACGCGCTCGCGAACAAGAAAACCGAAACGCTTGCCGCGCTCGAAGCTTACGCCGAGAGTAAGGGCGAAGCAAATTATACCGCCGAGAATTGGACTGCTATTCAGAGCGCAGTTACGGCAGGCAAGACGGCAATCGATAAAGCCGCCGACATAGCCGCGGTGGACGTCGCGTTCGCCGAAGCGAAAACCGCAATCGACGCGATTGAAACTGTTGCGGACTCGCTCGAAGCTTACAAGACTACTCAGAAAGCCGCGCTCGAAGCTTACGCCGAGAGTAAGGGCGAAGCAAATTATACCGCCGAGAATTGGACTGCTATTCAAGATGCAGTCACGGCAGGCAAGACGGCAATCGCCGCCGCTGCAAACGAAACCGCAGTCGATGCCGCTTATAATGCCGCTGCCGCTAATATCGATGCAGTAAAGACTATCGCGCAACAACTTGCCGATAAGAAAGCGGAAGTACTGCAAAATCTCAAAGCCGCTTACGACGGTATTGATCTCACGCTTTACAGAGAAACGGAAAAGAACGCAATCACCGCCAAGTACGAAGAACACAAAGCGGCAATCAACGCAGTTACCGACATTGCAAACCTGCCGGGAACGTTCGTTACCGACTTCAACGCGTTCGTTGCGACGCAAAAGACCAACGCGCAGTTGACCGCCGAAGAACTCGCGGCAAAGAAAGCGGAAGTAATCGGCAAACTCGATGAAGCCAAGGCTCGTTACGCCGAAGCCGATTATCGTGCGGCACAGTGGAAGAATATCACCGACGCTTACGACAACGCAAAGAACGGCATCAACGCAGTTACGGTAATCACCGCGCTCCCCGGTAACTTTGTCGCAACCTTTACGGAGACCGCATCGGCACAGAAAACCAACGCGCAACTTACCGCCGAAGAACTTGCGGCAAAGAAAGCGGAAGTAATCGGCAAACTTGATGAAGCCAAAGCTCGTTACGCCGAAGCCGATTACCGTGCGGCACAGTGGAAGAATATTACCGACGCTTACGACAACGCAAAGAACGGTATCAACGCAGTCACCGATATTGCCCAATTGCCGGGTAACTTCGTCAGCAACTTTACGACCGTTGCCGCCGCACAGCCTACCGCCGCCGACCTCGACGGGCAGGAGCTTGCGGCGAAAAAGACCGAGGCAAATCAAGCCCTTGAGAACCACTATAATTCAAAGAAAAAATCCGATTATTCCGATACTGATTGGGATAATATTACAAAATTCTATAACAGTGGCTCGGAAACAATCAACAGCGCGGAAACGATAGCGCAGGTTGAAAAATCTCTTGCCTCGGCAATAGCGAAAATGGATGAAATCAAGCGCTCGTATCTGCTTGCGCCGGAGTATAACGGCGGTTCGGGCGCGCAGGGCGAGAGCATGCGTATTTACGACGACGGCAAGACTTATTCGCTTTCGGAACCCGAAAAAGAGAATTATGTGTTCATGGGTTGGTATACGAGCTCGGACTTTACCGAGGATACCAAGGTTACTCACGTTACCTACGAGAGCGGAATCAAGAAGATTTACGCAAAATGGGGCGTTATGGTTGACGTTCAGCTTCCCGGCGTGGACACGGGATATGCGGTAGAGCCGGGCAAAGTATTCGGCGACGTGTTTACCGACGTTGGCAATTTTGCGGACATGATGGTGATGGGCGTGCCTTACGGATATTACTACGTCGACACGACCGGCGATATTCATAAGGTTGAAAGCACCGACGTAAATAACTTCACCGAGCCCGTCACGGTCTATGCCGTGTTCAAAGTAGACAATGCGCTTTACATGTACAGCGGCGATATGGGCAACAATCACACCCTAATGGTAATCGGAGCAGTCGAAGTCGACGGCGCGCTTACGATCAAGGAAAGTATCGAATACTGCGATGTAATGATGCCCGTCACCGAAATCGCAAAAGGCGCGTTTGTCGGAGCGACCGTCACCGAGCTACGCATACCGGCTTCCGTCAAGGAAATCGGTTCGACGATTTTTGCCGCGAACTCGACGGTAGTCGTCTACACCAACGCGAGCGAGCAAGAGATAGCGGCATGGGGCGAGGAGTGGAAAACCGGTTCGACGGTTTACACTTTTGACGAATACAAGGCAGACAAGAGAGCCGCGCTTGAAGCTTACGGAGCAGGTAAAGGACAGGATAATTATACTGCCGAGAATTGGACTGCTATTCAAGATGCGGTCACGGCAGGTCAAAACGCAATCGATAATGCCGCAGACAAGACTGCCGTCGATGTCGCGTTTGAAGCGGCAAAGACCGAAATCGACAGCGTCGCGCTCGCCAAGGCAAGGCTGGACGGAACCAACTACGATTCGTTTGCAGGTGCTCTTGCAGCCCTTACGACAGGCGAAGAGCACACGCTCACGCTGCTCGCCGATATTGAAGATACGACCGCAACCGAATACGTGTTCGACGGCGTAAACGTCACGCTCGATCTTAACGGTCACGTTCTTGACGGACTTGCATACGGCGGAAGCGGCGCTACTCATTATTTCAAAGCAACCAACGGCGCAGTGCTCACCATAAACGATAGCAGCGAAGCAAAGACGGGTAAAATAACCTCTTGGTACGCGGCAAATTCTGCGCTTAGCGTAATTTACGTTGAAAACGCAAAGGTCGTTTTGAACGGCGGTACGATAACGGCGCACGACGCCAACTACGGAATGGTCGGTATAATGGCAAAAGCGAACGCAAACGTCGAAATCAACGGCGGCGAAGTTCAAGGTTTGTATTTCGAAGCAAACAGAAAGAGAGGCTACGCCATAAACGTGGCTGCGGCTACCGCGACGCTGACGGTAAACGGCGGCGTTCTCAGTACGAACGATCCTTCCTGCTATGCAATATACAACACTGCGTCGGACAGCACGGTTTCTGTCAATGGCGGAACGATTGCTGCAATGACCTTTATGAAGAATACGGTCGTTTCGATAACCGGCGGTACGTTTAAGTCCGCAGTCAAGCCCGATTATCTTACCAAAGGTTACGCGTGCCTTAAAAACGAGGACGGAACTTACCGCGTCGAAAGCGGCTACGTCGTGACTGTCGGCAGCGTAAAATACGACACGTTGTCGGCGGCAATTACTGCGGCAAACACCGGCGACGTTATCACCGTGTATAACGATGTTACCGAAAACGAAGGCAATATCAAGTACATTATCAGAAAAGCGCTTACTATCAGCGGCGCGTACGGCGCAACCGGAGTTAAGCCTGTGATCAAAGGCACTTTCGCCGTCGATATCAACGGCATAAGCGACGGAAGCGACGTTGTTACCATCGAAAATCTCGAAATCGTCCATAACGGCGTTTACGTCAAGGACGGTTGGACGCAGGATACCAAGGGCGCGGTAGTGTTGCAGGACGGCGGTATTACGCTGAAAAACAACTATATCCACCTCGTAAATCCCGCTCCGGCTAACGTAAGCAATTCGCCTTCCGGCTTGCAGCTTTCGAGAAGAGGCGCGTCCGTATCTACCGGCGCAATCACCGTCAGCGGCAATACGTTCGGCGCATATCCGAAGTACAGCGACAAAACCAACACTATTGCGACCGCAATTCAGGTAACGCGCAACTACACCTTGAGCGGAGTGCTTGTCTACGGCGGACTCGAAGTCGACGACGAAAAGATCTACACCGGAAACAAGTACGAGAACACCGACGGCAACGCACAGTACGTTCTCTACGGTAACTTCGACTTTGCTGCCGACAAACGCGGCTACACCTACGTTGTGTTCGGCGACGTGTTCGCTTACAACCGCGACGGCGGAGATCTCCTCGCCGGCGGCAAGATGATTATCGCTCGCAGCTTTACGCTTACCGATAAGATCTACGAGATAAAAGCGGGTACCGAACTCGTTATCGAAAGCGGCGCAACCCTGAACGGCAACGGACTTACGCTCAACGTTTACGGCACTCTCACCGTCAAAGGCAAGATCGAGAACACGAATATTGTCTACGGCGATGACGCTTCGAGAACTATTTACCTCAACGGTTCGGAAGTCGACGACAGCACCGTGTTCGATGAAAATGCGGAATACGTAGTCGACATCAACAGAAGTACCGACGCCGGCGCGTTTACTATTGCTGCTGCGGCGAAAGTCAAGAAGATGACGATTAACCTCAAACTTTATTCGGGCAATCTCAATATTACCGACGCAATTACTGTTGTCAGCCCGATTGTTGTCAACGGCTACGGCGCGGTTAAGAATACGGCTAAAAAGACTCCGTTCAACGTGACCGCAGATACTGCGTTTATCGTAAAGTCCGGTTCGCTCGAACTCAACAAGATTGAACTTAAACATACCGGCACTTCCGAGGGCGAAAAGAACTTCATCGTTGCGGATGTGAATGCCAACGTGACCGTCGACCTCGCTACCGTTGCTTTCGTTGCGACTGCCGACAATACCTGTTTCTTCAACGTGGCTTCCGGCGCAACGTGCAACCTGAACTTCGTCGACGACGGCAGCACGTTCAAAGTAAATACTTCGACCATGGTTGCGACCGCCGACGTCTTTACCGTCACGAAAGTAGAGGACGGCGCGGACTACGTAGGCGCGGATTACTACGGCAACAACTTCGCGGCGCACAACCGTGACGCTTATTCGACCGTGAACGTGACCGACAAGAACGGCAACGCGCTGTTCAATATCGAAAACTCGATCGTGACCAAGGGCGACGAAACTCCGACCTACTACGTTGCGACCGGCGCGGGACTTAAAACCGCAATCACTTCCGGCGCGGATTACGTCAAACTTATGGACGACGTGGTCGGCAGCGGCGAAAGCGACACCGACGTTACCGTTACGGCAAAGACCGGCGATCTCGAAACCGTGATCGACCTCAACGGCAAACAGTTCGGTTACGAACTCAATCTCTCGACGATCATCCTTAACGACGCGAAGAAATACGAAGATACCGGGTACACCTTAAAGGTTACGATCAAGAACGGCAAGATCGGCACCGAAAGCGGCTATAATCAGGACGCTGTGAATGGTCGGCTTTACTACGGCGTACTTTGCCAGGGTAACGGCGTCTTCCTTACGCTCGAAAACGTCGAATCGTCTGCTTATTACGGCGGACTGTACGCAAACGGCGCATGGAAAGACAACGTAATCACCGCAACCGATTGTAAGTTCGCAAGCACGATTGCAGGCTGCGGCGCATACCTGCCCGGCAAGAACACCTACAACTTCACGAACTGCACGTTCTCCGGCTCGGTCGGCGTGTATATCAAGAGCGGCGACGCTACGTTCACCGACTGCACGATCGAAGGCAAGGGCGAATACCTGAAACCGACCTATAACGGCAACGGCGCGGACGGCGAAGGCAGCGGTCTTGTCGTCGACAGCACGACCGGCTACCAGACTCCTATGACCGTGACCGTAAACGGCGGCTCGATTACTTCCGCAAACGGCTATGCGATCGAAGAAGTTTCCAACGCAAAAGATAATGCCGATAAGATTTGCTACTCGACCGTTACAGTCAGCAAAGAAACCGTACTTACCGGCAAACTCGGAAGAGTGTACAGCGAGAACGGCACGGTAACGGTCGAGGACGAGAACGGCGTGAAAACCGCTTACGCTTCCACCGCCGCCGGCGTAGCGAAAGCAATGGCAAACGGCGGCACGGTAGTTTTGACGAACGACGTCGTCGCGACAACCAAAGCCGATAGCGAATTACCGATAAAAGCGCAGTATGGCAATATCGAAACCGTAATCGACCTCAACGGAAAAGCGCTCGGATACGAACTTCAACTTATGAACACGATAGACGGAACATCTACCGATTATACGTTGAAAGTTACGATTAAGAACGGCAAACTCGGCTCGCAAACCGCGAACGGAAAGTTCAGCGACGGATCCAGACACGAATACGGAATACTGATGCAAGGCGACAAGGTCGATCTTACGCTTGAAAACGTCGAAGTGACCGCTTTCTTTGCCGGAATTTACGGCAACGGACAATACGACGGAAGCGAAATAACGGCAACGAAATGTACGTTTAACGGTAAAAACGCATGCAGCATGTATATGCCGGCAAATTATACTTCCGTGTTTACCGATTGCACTTTCAGCGGTACCGTGTATCTCAAGAGCGGCAATACGACGTTCAATAACTGCGTAATCGACGATACGATCGTCGGTGAACACAAAGCGCCTGTATATAACGCCAGCGGCAGTACCGGTTGGGGTAGCGGCGTTATCGTAGACAGTTGCTACGGTTATCAGCAGCCTATGATCGTGAAGTTCAACGGCGGCTCGATTAAGTCCGCTTTGGGCTACGCGATTGAAGAGGCTTCTACCGCGCCCGCAGGCAAAGACAAGGTAAGTTACGCGACCGTAACTGTCAGCAAGAAAACCGTTCTCGAAGGCGCGCTCGGTGAGATTCTTAGCGAAAATAAAACCGTTATTAAAGAGCAAGCCTAACCGATTATAACCTAACGCCCGCAAAAGACCGAAGTCACACGCTTCGGTCTTTTCTTATCCTTATAAATCACAAATCGGGCGGAAAGAGGTGAAAACCGTTGAAAAAATACGGGGAATATGATAAACTTAAACTAAAATTAAGGTCAGCGCGCTATAATCGCGCCGAGAACTGAAACGGGCGGTGAAAAAATATGAAACTGCTACTTGCGGAGGACGAAGTCGATCTTTCCGCGGCGATAAAACAAATACTCGAAATAGGCGGCTACGCGGTCGACGCGGTTTTTAACGGCGACGACGCGCTTTATTACGCCGAAAACGGCAGTTACGACGGGGTGATACTGGACGTAATGATGCCGGGGCTTGACGGCATAACGGTAGTAAAAAAACTGCGCGAACACGGTTACGGCGTGCCGGTGCTTATCCTCACGGCTCGCGCGGAAATCGACGACAAAGTGCTGGGGCTGGACTCGGGCGCGGACGATTATCTGACGAAGCCGTTCGCGGCGAAAGAACTTCTTGCCCGCGTTCGGGCGCTCACGCGGCGAAAAGCGGAAACGCTGTCTGCGGTTACGTTCGGCGGAGTCACGCTCGACCCCGAAACTTGCGAGCTTCGCGCGGCGGAAGGGTCGGCGAGGCTTACGAACAAAGAATATCGGCTTATGGAGTATCTTATCCGCAATCATAACGCGGTGTTGTCCACCGAGCGCATTTTCGGGCAAGTGTGGAATAGCGAGGCGGAAGCGGAACTCAGCGTGGTATGGGTGTTCATATCCGCGCTTCGGAAGAAACTGAAGAATATCGGAGCAGGTTGCGAAATAGTGGCGGCGAGAGGAGTGGGGTATCGCTTGGAGGAGAAGAAATGATAAAAAAACTTCGCGCAAAGTTTATTCTCGTCACGATGCTATCCGTATTTTGCGTTTTGGCGGTGATCATGACGGCGATCAACGTCGTCAACTACGGCAAGGTCGCAAGTTACGCCGATTCGGTACTGGACGTATTGTACGCCGGCGGCGGAAGCTTTCAGAACTCCGCGCAACCTGTGCCCGGCGGCGAAACCAAACCCGACGATAATCTCGACGAAAAAACCGACGACGATGACGACGATGATGATGACGACGATGACGATGATGACGAGAGCAAACCGATTCCCGGCATGAACCGCGAAACGCCGTATGAAACCCGATATTTCACGGTTAAATTCGGAGATACGGGCGCGGTCGCGGACGTGGGGAGCATAGCCGCCGTATCGGGCGAGCGGGCGGTCAAACTTGCGGCGCAAGCGGCGAATAAACGCACGAACCGCGGTTATATCGGGATTTACCGTTATTACGTCGCGGACGACGGACAATTCGTGCTGTTCGTCGATTGTGCGCGGCAAAAAGACACCGCCGATACTTTTTTCGCCACAAGTATGTGGATTTCCGGCGTAGGACTGGTTGCCGTGTTCGTGCTGATTTTGTTTCTGTCGAAACTCGCCGTGCGGCCTATCGCAGAGAGCTACGAGAAACAGAAGCGGTTTATTACCGACGCAAGCCACGAACTGAAAACGCCGCTGACGATAATTTCGGCGAACAACGAACTGACGGAACTTACGGACGGCGAAACGCAGTATACCGCCGCAATCGCCGCGCAAGTCGAGCGTATGACCGCGATGGTCAAGAATCTGACCGCGCTCGCAAGGCTTGACGAAACGGAAAAACTGTCGCAAAAGACCGAGTTTTCTTTGTCCGAAGCGCTGTCGGGTACGGTCGATTCGTTCCGCGCGGCTATCGGAAAGGACGGCAGAACGCTTTCGACGGATATCGACGACGGCTTGAAAATCTGCGGCGACGAAACGCTCGTCCGTCAGGCGTTCTCGATAGTCCTTGAAAACGCCGCGAAGTACGCGATTTCACGCGTTACGCTCACGGCGAAGCGCGTGGGCAAGAACGCTGTTATCGAGTGCGCGAACGACGCGGACGGCGTGAAAGCCGGGGATATGAACCGCTGTTTCGAGCGTTTCTATCGTTCGGACGAAGCCCGCGCTTCCAAAGTCCACGGCAACGGAGTGGGGCTGTCTATCGCAAAGTCGATTGTCGAACTCCACGACGGCAAAGTTTCGGCTTACGGCAGCGCCGACGGCGTATTTACTATCCGCATGACTTTCAAAAGCACGCGATAGGACAATTATAATAGGGCAATTATATAAGAATTTATAAGAACGCAAACGCGCGGTTTAACGGTTAAAGCCGAAGCCGCGCGTTTCGTTTATAAAATTTCCGAAAAAGTTTTATAACTTTAAGTTAAATTTAGGTTGCCGTTTTACAATGTAAGAAAAAAACGGAGGCGAAATCGAATGTGTATATGCGTTTTCAAGCGATACGAACTTAAATATATCCTCAGTCGCGAGCAGTACGAAGCGGTGCTTGCGCGTGCGGCGGCGCGTCTCAGACCCGACGAGTACGGGCGAACGGCGATACAAAGCCTATATTACGACACCGACGATTTTCGGCTTATCCGCCGTTCGATCGAAAAGCCAGAGTACAAGGAAAAATTGCGACTCCGCAGTTACGGGCTTGCGGAAGCGGACGACAAAGTGTTCCTCGAACTCAAAAAGAAATGTTCCGGGGTCGTGTACAAGCGGCGTATCGAAACCACGCCGCGGGCGCTCGCAAACGGCGAAACGAACGGCGGACAGATCGGCAGAGAAATCGATTACTTCGAAAAGTTCTACGGCGATCTCAGACCCAAGGCTTTATTGATTTACGATAGGGAAGCGTACTTCGGCGAGGGCGATCTTCGGGTCACGTTCGACCACAACGTGCGATATAGAACGGAAGAGCTTACGCTTGGAACGGGATTGTACGGCACGCCGCTGTTTAGTCGGGGCGAAGTGCTGATGGAGATCAAGACGGGCGCGGCGATTCCGCTGTGGCTGACGAAGATACTGAGCGAAGAGAGAATATACAAGACATCGTTTTCAAAGTACGGCACGGCTTACGAGCGCGAAGCCGAGAAAAAATTACTGGAGGTAAAGAAAGTTGGATAATTTTTTTGCAAGCGTTTTTAACGGGACTACGGCTACTGCCGGCAATTTCTTTTTGTGCGTGGCGGTTGCGTTCGCGGCGGGGCTGGCGTTCGCGTTTATATGCTATTTCCGCTCGCAGTCGAGCAAGAGTTTCTTTATAACGACGGCTCTGTTGCCCATGACGGTGGCGGTGGTGATAATACTAGTCAACGGCAATATCGGCGCAGGCGTGGCGGTGGCAGGCGCGTTCTCGCTGGTCAGGTTCCGCTCGGCGGCAGGCACGGCAAAGGAAATCTGCATAATCTTCGCGGCGATGACCGCCGGACTTGCGTTCGGCATGGGCTACCTTGCCTACGGCGCGATATTCACTCTTGTGTCGGGCGGCGCGATTGCGGCGTTTTCGGCGACGAAAATCTGGGAGAAAAAGTCCGTGCCGAAAGATAAGCGGCTGCGCGTGACCATTCCCGAGGACTTGGACTACACCACGGTGTTCGACGACGTGCTGAATACCTACACAGTAAAGCACGAGCTCGTCAAGGTCAAGTCCGTCAACATGGGCAGCATGTTCAGGCTCGACTACCTCGTCACGCTCAAAAGCCTCGCGGACGAGAAAAAGCTTTTGGACGAGCTCCGCACGAGAAACGGCAACCTCGAGGTCATGCTCGAGCGTACCGACTTCGCTACCGCCGAGCTTTAACCTACGATTGACTTCGGCGAAAGGAGTTTTACCATGAAAAGAACAAGCAAGCTTTTTGCGTATATAATCGTTTTCGTACTTGCGTTCTCGCTGCTGTGCGCGTGCTCGGGGAGCGGCGCCGCGGATGGCGGCACGAGTGGCGGCACGGGCGGCGGCACGAACGGAATCGTCGCGGATACGGGCAGCGACGTTTCCGAAGTCGTCACCGTGCCCGACAGCTCGGGAATGTTCACCGACGCGGACAAAACGCCGTCATACGACGCGGCTTCGGCTGTCGCAATCTCGATTGACGGCGGCGCGGTCACGGCGGATTCGGATACCGTTAGCGCGCTCGGCGGCAAGGCTACGATAACCGAACCCGGGACGTATATCGTGAGCGGCAGCGGCAACAACGTTACGATAATAGTCGACGTGCCTTCGGCAATCACAGAAAAGGTGCGGCTGGTGCTTAGCGGCGCGAGCATAGTAAACGACGACTTCGCCGCAATCTATATAAAGTCCGCCGACAAGACGTTTATCGTTCTCGAGGGCGAAAACTCGCTCGCCGTCACCGGTAGCTTCGCCGCAATCGACTACAACAAAGTCGACGGAGTAATCTTTGCCAAGGATAACGTCGTGCTTCAGGGCGAGGGAAGCCTGACGATTACGAGTTCCAAGCACGGAATAGTCGGCAAGGACGACGTGAAAATCACGGGCGGCACGATTAGCGTTGCCGCCGCGAACCACGGCATAGAGGCAAACGACAGCGTGAGAGTGGCTTCGGCAAGCCTGACGATAGCATCGGGCAAGAACGGCATACACGTCGAGAATACCTACGACGCAACCAAAGGCTATTTCTACATGGAGAGCGGCAGTCTTAAAATCACGTCGGGTTATGAGGGAATCGACGCGAGCGGCGCGGTGGAGATAACGGGCGGAACTACGGACATTACGTCGGGCGACGGAAGCGGTAAAACGCTTTCGTCGTCGGACGTATCTACCAAAGGCGTCAAGTCAAGCGCGGACATACTTATCTCCGGCGGCAATCCCGGCGGTAGACCGGGCGGCAGAATGCAGGAGGCGAACCGAGATTAAATCCGCGCATTGAAAATAGCGTCGTTCGCGTCTTTGCGAGCGGCGTTTTTGCGTTTCGGAAGCGGAGTTTTTACCCGTAAAAATTTCGCGAAAAATTTTCCGAAAAATATTTATCGTAAAATGCTTGACAAACTCTGGCGAAAACTGTTATTATTTTATAATGTTATATTATGCGGTTTTATCGGCTTTTGTCGGCCGAACGCCGCGTCTTAAAATAGAAAAGTAACATTCTAAGGAGAGAACGAATGTCCGTCAGAACTATCAGGAAGGTCAAGTATGGAAACACGGAAAGACGTTCTTTTGCGCAGGTACACGAGGTTTGCGAGATGCCTTACCTCGTCGAGGTGCAAAAGAACTCCTACAACGAGTTTCTGAAAACCGGTATCGGCGAAGTCTTTAAGGATTTTTCGCCTATCAGGGACTTCAGCGGCAAAATGGAGCTGTGGTTTTTGGAGCACCGCTTCGAGATGACTCCGAAGTACACCGAGAAGGAGTGTAAGGACCGCGACGCCACCTACGCCGTTCCGCTCAAAGTCAAGGTACGTCTTGTCAACAAGGAAACCGGGCTTATCACCGAGCAGGAAGTGTTTATGGGCGACATGCCGCTCATGACCCCCAACGGCTCGTTCATCATCAACGGCGCCGAGCGTGTCGTCGTCAGCCAGCTCGTCAGAAGCCCGGGCGTGTATTTCGATTCCGTCAAGGACGTGCGCACCGGCGAAGCTTACTACGGAGCAACCAATATCCCGTCGCGCGGCGCGTGGCTGGAATTTCAGGCGGACGACAAGGGCATTCTGTGGGTGCACGTAGACCGTCAGCGTAAGGTGCAGGCTTCGGTGCTGATGCGCGCGCTGTCCGCGGTACTCGGTACGGAGTTCGAGGACCCCGACCGCATTCTCGCCGACTTCAAGTACGTTCCGGTGGCAGGCAACTTAGCAGGCGCCGAGCCCTACGAGTCTTTCTCGGACGACGAGGCGATGACCAAGCTCTTCATGGGCGAAACGCTGATGGCGAATACCATCGACAAAGACCCGAACAAGACCGAGGACGACGGACTTAAAGAGCTCAACCGCAAGCTGCGCCCCGGCGAGATTCCCAACATCGATTCCATCAAGCAGTTCACGAGAGGCTTGTTCTTCGACAGAAGAAGGTACGACCTCTCTCGTGTGGGCAGATATAAATTCAACAAAAAGCTTTCGCTCGCGGCTCGTATCACGGGCTTCCGCGCAGCCGAGGCAATCGTCGACGGCGACGGCGTGGTGTACGTCGAGAAGGGTAAGCGTATTTCCGAAGAGGTGGCTTACCGCATTCAGAACGCAGGCATCAACCGCGTGGGCATCACCGTGGGCAAAGAGAAGCGCACGTTCTACGTCTACGGCAACCGTCACGTCGATATTTCCGGGTTTGTGAATTTCGACGCGAAAACGCTGGGCATCAACGAAAAGGTTTACTACCCGACGTTGAAGCGCGTCCTCGACGAGGCGAACGGCGACGACGACAAGCTCAAACAGCTCATCATCGAGAACTACGACCAGCTGGTGGTAAAACACCTGCTCATCGACGACGTTATCGCGACGATTAACTACATCGAGGGACTTTACTCGGGCGTAGGCTACTGCGACAACATCGACCACCTCGGCAACCGCAGAGTGAGAAGCGTAGGCGAACTTTTGCAGAACCAATTCCGCATCGGTATCGCGCGTCTTGAAAGAGTAGTGCGCGAGCGCATGCAGATTCAGAACGACGCCGAGCCGCCCACGCCGCAAAACCTTATCAATATCCGTCCCGTGACCAGCGCAATCAAGGAGTTTTTCGGCTCCTCGCAGCTGTCGCAGTTCATGGACGAGTCCAACCCGATTGCAGAACTTACGCACAAGAGAAAGCTCTCCGCGCTGGGTCCCGGCGGTCTTAACCGCGAGCGCGCGTCCTTCGACGTCCGCGACGTTCACTACTCGCACTATTCGAGAATGTGCCCGATAGAAACCCCCGAGGGACAGAACATCGGTCTTATCAACTCGCTTTCTTCCTATGCTCGCGTAAACGAGTACGGCTTTATCGAGGCTCCATACCGCAAGGTGGACAAGGCAAATCACGTCGTCACCGACGAAGTGTACTATCTCTCCGCCGACGAAGAGGACCGCTACGTCGTGGCTATGGCTAACGAGCCGCTGGACGAAAACAAGTGGTTCGTGAACGAGCGTATCATGTCGCGCTACCGCGACGATATTTCCGAGCGCTACCGCGACGAAATCGACTACATGGACGTCAGCCCTCGTCAGATGATATCCGTCGCAACCGCGCTTATCCCGTTCCTCGAGAACGACGATACCAACCGCGCGCTGATGGGCTCCAACATGCAACGTCAGGCAGTGCCGCTTCTTAAACCCGAAGCGCCTATCGTCGGTACCGGTATCGAGCATAAGATTGCCTACGACTCGGGCGTTATGGTAGTGGCGAGAAAAGCCGGCACCGTGACCTACGTCGACGCGGCGAAGATTATCATCGCCGAGGACGAGGAGGGCTCGAAGCTCGAGGACGGTATCGAGATTATCGAGAACGTCAAGCGTTCGGAGAAGAAGGGACAAAAGACCCTCGCCGAGTACACGCTCAAAAAGTTCGTCGGCTCCAACCAGGGCACCTGTATCAATCAGAAGCCTATCGTCAACAAGGGCGACCACGTCGAAGCCGGTCAGGTCATCGCCGACGGCCATTCGACCGAAAACGCCGAGCTTGCTCTCGGCAGAAACATCCTCGTCGGCTTTATGAGCTGGGAGGGCTATAACTACGAGGACGCAATCCTCATTTCGGAAAAGATAGTCAAGGACGACGTGTTCACGTCTATCCATATCGAAGAGCACGAGCTCGAAGCTCGCGACACCAAGCTCGGCGAAGAGGAAATCACCCGCGATATTCCCAACGTCGGCGACGACGCACTGAAAAACCTCGACGAGAACGGTATCGTCCGCATCGGCGCGGAGGTTGAAAGCGGCGACATCTTAGTCGGCAAGGTCACGCCCAAGGGCGAAACCGAGCTTACCCCCGAGGAAAGACTGCTCAGAGCAATCTTCGGCGAAAAGGCAAGAGAAGTGCGCGACACTTCGCTGCGCGTTCCGCACGGCGAGGGCGGCATAGTCGTCGACGTCAAGGTGTTCACACGCGCCAACAAGGACGAGATGAGCCCCGGCGTAAACAAGCTCGTCCGCGTGTATATCGCGCAGAAACGTAAGATTTCCGTTGGCGACAAGATGGCAGGTCGTCACGGCAACAAAGGCGTCATTTCGCGCATACTTCCGCAGGAAGATATGCCGTTCATGGCGGACGGCACGCCGCTTCAGATTGTACTTAACCCGTTGGGCGTTCCTTCGCGTATGAATATCGGACAGGTGCTCGAAGTTCACCTCGGACTCGTCGCAAAAGCGCTCGGCTGGAAAGTCGCGACCCCCGTCTTTGACGGCGCGCTCGAGAGCGACATTCACAAGCTGCTCGAGGAAAACGGCTTCGTTTCTCCCGGCGGAATCGTCGACGGCAAGATTCAGATGTACGACGGCAGAACGGGCGAACCGTTCGAGAACCGCTCGACCGTCGGCTATATGTATATGATAAAGCTTATCCACCTTGTCGACGACAAGATTCATGCGCGTTCGACCGGTCCGTACTCGCTGGTCACCCAGCAGCCGCTCGGCGGCAAGGCGCAGTTCGGCGGACAGCGTTTCGGCGAGATGGAGGTCTGGGCGCTGTACGCTTACGGCGCGGCGAACGTCCTGCAGGAAATCATGACCGTCAAGTCCGACGACGTTGTGGGAAGAGTCAAGACCTACGAATCGATTGTCAAAGGCGGCAACAACAGCGAACCCGGCGTTCCCGAGTCCTTCAAGGTGCTCATCAAGGAATTGCAGGCGCTTGCGCTGGACGTCAAGGTGCTCAACGAGGACAAGCAGGAAATCGGCATCCGCGAGCTTATCGAGGACGACGGCGAGGACGAGCACGAGTTCGAGAAGAAGAAGCACTACGTCGGCGGCGATACGCCGATTGACGACGACTTCGACCTCGGCAGCGACGTGTTCGCCGACGACATCGAGCCCGACGACGAAGCGCATGGCGACGACAAACTCGGCAACCTGTTCGGCGACGACGAGCTCGAACTCGACGACGACGCGTTCGGCGATTCTCTCATCAACGACGATGACCTTCTGGACGACGAACCCATGGACGACGAAGGAGATAACGAATAATGTTTGAATTAAACAATTTCGATTCTATGCAAATCGCTATCGCGGGACCCGAAAAAATCCGCGAGTGGTCGCACGGCGAGGTTACCAAGCCGGAAACCATCAACTACCGCACGCAGAAGCCCGAACGCGACGGCTTGTTCTGCGAGAGAATTTTCGGACCTACCAAGGATTGGGAATGCCACTGCGGTAAGTATAAGCGCATAAGATACAAGGGCGTTGTGTGCGACAAGTGCGGCGTCGAGGTCACTCGCGCCAAGGTTCGCCGCGAACGCATGGGACACATCGAGCTCGCCGCTCCCGTCACGCATATCTGGTACTTCAGAGGCGTGCCGAGCAGAATAGGCTTGCTCCTCGACATGAGCCCCAAGGCTCTCGAGCAGGTGGTGTATTTCGTCAACTTCATTGTCGTCGATCCCAAGGACTCGCCGCTCGAATACAAGCAAATCCTTACCGACGCTCAGTACCGCGAGGCTCAGGAGCTTTACGGTGCCAACTCGTTCAGAGTGGGCATGGGCGCGGAGGCGATAAAGGAACTCCTCGGCAACATCGACCTTAACAAGGAGCTCGAGGAAGTTCGCAACATCGTCAATAATTCCACCGGTCAGAAGAAGGTCAAGGCAATCAAACGCCTCGAAATCATCGACGCTTTCGTCAAGAGCAAGAACGACCCCACCTGGATGGTGCTGGACGTTCTCCCGGTGCTTCCCCCCGAGCTTCGTCCTATGGTGCAGCTCGACGGCGGAAGATTCGCAACCAGCGACCTTAACGACCTATATAGGCGCGTTATCGCGAGAAACAACCGTCTTAAAAAGCTTATCGAGCTTTCCGCGCCGGACATCATCGTCCGCAACGAAAAGCGCATGCTTCAGGAAGCCGTCGACGCGCTTATCGACAACGGCAGGCGCGGCAAAGCGGTTTCGGGAGCGGGCAACCGCGAGCTCAAATCGCTGTCCGGACTTCTCCGCGGCAAGCAGGGACGTTTCCGTCAGAACCTGCTCGGCAAGCGCGTAGACTATTCCGGCCGAAGCGTTATCGTCGTAGGACCCGAGCTCAAAATGTATCAGTGCGGTCTGCCGAAGGAAATGGCGCTCGAGCTCTTTAAGCCGTTCGTCATGCACGAGCTCGTGGCGCAGAGCAAAACCCACAACATCAAGAGCGCAAAACGTTTCGTGGAACGCGGCAGCAAAGAGGTGTGGGGCGTACTCGAGAGCGTAATCAAGGAGCACCCGGTGCTGCTTAACCGCGCGCCTACGCTTCACCGCCTCGGTATTCAGGCGTTTGAGCCGGTGCTCGTCGAGGGCAGAGCAATCAAGCTTCATCCGCTTGCCTGCGGCGCGTTCAACGCGGACTTCGACGGCGACCAGATGGCAGTGCACGTTCCGCTTTCCATCGAGGCGCAGACCGAAGCGCGCTTCCTGATGCTGGCAACCAATAACATTCTCAAACTTTCCGACGGCAAGCCCGTGTGCTCGCCGACTCAGGATATGGTCATCGGCTGCTTCTATCTCACGATGGAGAAGCCGGGCGCGAAAGGCGAGGACATGATTTTCTGCGATTGCGACGAAGCGAAAATGGCTTACGCAAACAAGGAAATCGAGCTGCAGTCGCGCGTCAAGGTGCGTATGCAGGGCGTCGTAAACGGCGAAACCGTTTCCAAAATCGTCGATACCACCGTGGGCAGAATTATCTTCAACGAGGCTATTCCGCAGGATCTCGGCATCGTCGACCGCACCAAGCCCGGCGAGGAGCTGAGACTCGAGGTTGAGTACCGCGTTGGCAAAAAGCAGCTTCAGGACATCGTCGACCGCACGTTCAAAAAACACGGCTCGACCGAAACCTGCAAGGTGCTGGACAACATCAAGGCGCTCGGCTTCAAGTATTCGACTATCGGCGCAATCACGACCAGCGTGTTCGACATGCACATTCCTGTCGAAAAGCACGCCATCCTCGAGGAAGCCGAAAAGAAAGTTATCGGCTTTGAAAAGGAGTACGAGGACGGTATCCTTACCGAGGACGAAAAATACCGTCACGTCGTGGAAACCTGGACGAAGGCTAACGACGACGTAACCGAAGCGCTGAAAAAGACGCTCGACGAATTCAACCCGATTAACATGATGGCAGTGTCCGGCGCGCGCGGCAGCATGAAGCAGATTGCACAGCTGTCCGGCATGCGCGGACTTATGACCAACCCTCAGGGCAAAACGCTGGAAACCCCTGTCCGTTCGTCCTTCCGCGAGGGACTTTCGCCGCTCGAGTACTTTATTTCTTCTCACGGCGGCAGAAAAGGTCTTGCCGATACCGCGCTTAAAACCGCAAACTCCGGTTACCTTACCCGTAGGCTCGTCGACGTCAGCCAGGACGTCATCGTAAGAGAGGACGATTGCTGCGGCGAGGGCGGAGCTATCCCCGGCATCGAAATCGAGCGCATTTACGACGGCGACTCCATGGTGGAGAGCCTTAAGGACAGACTGTCCGGCAGATACGCCGCTATCGACATCGTCAATCCCGAAACGGGCGAGATTTACGTCCGCGCCAACGAAATGATTTCCGAGGACGTGGCGAAGAAAATCGACGAGGACGACATGAAGCTCAACGAAAAGGGCGTCAAAATCCCCGTCAAGATTCGCTCGGTGCTTACCTGCAAGTCCAAGCACGGCGTGTGCACCAAGTGCTACGGCAAGGATATGTCGGGCAGCACTCCCGTCAAGGTGGGCGAGGCTGTCGGCATTATCGCCGCTCAGTCCATCGGCGAACCCGGCACCCAGCTTACCATGCGTACCTTCCACTCGGGCGGCGTTGCTGCGGCTGAGGACATCACGAGAGGTCTGCCGCGCGTAGAGGAGCTTTTCGAGGCTCGCAAGCCTAAGGGCGTCGCGACTATCACGCAGGAAGAGGGCGACGTTACGCTCGTCGAGGACAACGGCAAGCGCGACGTAATCATTCGCACTTCCGAGGGCAAGGACGTTTCCTATCCGATTCCGTTCTCCGCAAAGCTCAAAGCCAACATCAAGAACGGCGCGCACGTCAAGGCAGGCGATCCGCTTACCGAAGGTCCTATCGACCCCCACGACATTCTGCGCATCAAGGGTTATAAGGAAGTTCAGGAATATATCGTCAACGAGGTGCAGGCGGTTTACCGTTCGCAGGGCGTTGAAATCGCCGACAAGCACATCGAGGTCATCGTTCACCAGATGCTGAAAAAAGTCAGAGTCGAGGACAGCGGCGACACCGAGCTCCTGCCCGGCGAAATGATTGACGCAGGCGCGTTCGCCGAAGCCAACCGTAACGCGGTTATGTCCGGCGTTCGTCCGGCGGCTGCAAAGCACACGCTGCTCGGCATTACCAAAGCGGCGCTCGCCACCGACAGCTTCCTGTCCGCAGCTTCCTTCCAGGAAACCGCGCGCGTGCTCACCGAGGCTGCCATCAAGAACAAGGTCGATCCGCTTATCGGTCTTAAAGAGAACGTCATCATCGGCAAGCTCATTCCGGCAGGTACCGGCATGAAGCGTTACAACAACTATTATCCCTATGAAGTTGCGCCGACGGAGGACGAAGAAGAAGAGTAATCTATAAGGGGCGTTAATTCGCCCCTATAACCCGAAATTTTAGGAGTCGGGGACGTAATTGTCCCCAAAGCCCGAATTAAAAGTAGCGTTATTTTGCGTTAAAGCAGGTAACGCTATTTTTTTATCAGAGATTTTTCTTTTTAATATTAGTTGTTGCAGTTTTTTTAATTTTAATGTCGTGGCTGTAATTGTGTTAGTAAAATAGAGTACTACTTTTTTTCAAGCGAAGAAAAAAAGTAGCAAAAAAAGTCGCCCTTGGACACTTGCGGCTGTGTCCCCGAACCCCCGCAACGCTTTCAAGGTCGAGAATGGGTAATAGCAACTGTATCGCGTGACTAATGCTAGTGCAGGTGAAAACGTGTAAATTTTAACGCGCAGCTTCCGTTTTCTGCCGTCATCCTGAGCGCGCGGCTTTCCGCGCGCGTGAGGACCCCCCGACATGGAACAAGTAATTGACCATTTAAAGCCTCCTTTGTGCAAAGGGAGGTGGCATTTTCGTTAGAAAATGACGGAGGGATTGTCAATAATAATGTGCACCCTCCGTTTTGACCGTCACCCGAGAAGCGAGGCGAAGCCGACTGAGGGATTGTCAATAATAACGCGCACTCTCCGTGTTACCCCGTCATTCAGAGCAAATACACAAGCATTTGCGTGGAATTCCGGACGGGAGAAAAGTAATAATCCTTAAAAAAGCAATAAGCCTAAAAATATTGCCGCGCACAATAAACAAATACTCCGAATTTTGGCGGCGGTATTGACAAAAACGAGCTTCGGGTGTATAATAATAGTGAAAGTTGCCGCGAGGCAAGCATGCAATCTTAGGCAGGGGGCTTACATTATGGACAAGAAAATCATCGTAACAATCAGCCGCGAGTACGGAAGCGGCGGCAGGGTAATCGGCAGAAAAGTCGCGGAAAAGCTGGGCATAGCGTTCTACGACAGGAAAATCATCGAAATGACCGCCGAGAAGAGCGGACTTGCCGTCAGTTTTATCGAAAACACCGAGCAGAAGATTAAGAATAAATTTTTGCACAACCTCGCGTTCGGCGGCTATTGCGCAGGCGCGGACATCGGCGCGGCGCAGCTGTCGCTTCCCGACAAGCTGTTTATCGCCACCTGCGATATTATTCGCCACATCGCCGACGAAGGCTCGTGCGTAATCGTGGGGCGTTGCGCCGACTATGTATTGAAGGACAGACAAGACGTTATCGACATTTTCGTCTACGCCGACAAGGAATACAAGTGCAAACGCGCTGTCGAGGAATACGGCATTGCGCCCGAAAAAGCCGAATCGGAGGTTGCGAAAGCCGACAAGTACCGCGCAAATCACTATAACTACTACACCGAGCGCACCTGGGGCGATAAATCGAACTATCATCTGTGCCTCAACAGCGGCTTCCTCGGCATCGACAAAACCGTGGACGTCATCGTCGACGCGGTCAACGAGTACTTGAAAGACTAATTAAATTAAAACGTAAAGTTTCCGTTTTACATCGTCATTCAGAGAAAAAAGGCAATCGTTCTGCTTCGGTCGATTGCCTTTTTGCGTGGAATCTCATGCTATGAGAGCCGTAATTGTCCTTTTTAATTTATTCAAAATCGAGAATATCGTTCGGCGAGCAGTCGATAACCTTGCAAAGCCGAGCGAAAGTCGGCAGCGACGGCAATACCTTCCCAGATAAATATTGCGAAAGAGTAGGGCGCGATATTCCCAACTCGTCGGCTATCACGCTTTTCGGCTTGCCGCAAGCCTCGATTTCGCGTTTCAGGTTTATTCTTATCTTCTTTTCGATTTCGTCCATAGCAATATAATATTAGGTTCCGCCTAATTTTACTTGCGCGATTATGACTTGCGGAATGATATTCGCTACGGGTTGCTCGAAAGCGCCGAAATGCAAGCAGGCGCTCGACTCGGTTTTGACGGCGGAAAGCTTTACGGTATCTGTCGACGACACGTCGTTATATTTAAGGGGTACGGCGCAGACAAAAAGGATGTGGAAGTGCGCGTTACCGATATAAATAAGACGAAAATCATAATACCGGCGGAAGTTACGGGCGGAGCTAAGCCTGTCAATAATATTTCTTTGTCTTAAAGCGGTTGTCTTTAACGGCGCTTGACAATTAAGCCGACTGTCGGGTATAATTAGGACGAGCGAGCGCGGAAGAGAAGTACCGCGCGATAACCGCGGCGCGAGAGAAGTAGCGCGCGGCGTAGCTCGACTATGAATTAAGGAGAACGGCAAAAATGTCAAACATCTGGCACGATATCGCGCCCGAAAGGATTACGCCCGAGGATTTTGTGTGCGTTATCGAGATACCCAAGGGCAGCAAGAAGAAGTACGAGCTCGACAAAGCCACGGGCTATATCATTCTTGACAGAATACTCTACACGTCCACACACTACCCGGCGAACTACGGCTTTATCCCGAGAACGCTGGGCGACGACGGCGACCCTTTGGACGTGCTGTTGCTTTGTTCGGAGGCTCTGGACCCGCTCACGCTGTGTCGGGCTTACCCAATCGGCATGATTTCCATGATTGACAGCGGCAGGAACGACGAGAAGATAATTGCGATACCGTTTTCCGACCCGTCGTACAACATGTACACCGACATCAACCAGCTGCCGGCGCACATCTTCGACGAAATGCGGCACTTTTTCTCGGTCTACAAGAACCTCGAGGGCAAGGAAACCGCCGTCAAGGAATGCAGCGGCAGGGAGGACGCAATCGAAACCGTAGGGAACGCGATTGCGGCTTACAACAAAAAGTACGTCGAAAAGAAGTAAGTTTGTAATTATTATAGTGATAATTAGTTGCTTCATGAACGGGATTCCACGAAACGAAGTCGCGACCCTGCAAATCGGGGTCGTGACTTCGTTTCTCTGAATGACGAGGTATTGCGGAGATTGCACGTTTGATTTTAAAGTCGACTGCACAGCCTCCGTTTTATCACGTCATTCAGAGGAGCATAATGCAGTCCCGAACGACAAGAGGGCTGTATTATGCGACGTGGAATCCCGTGCATGGAGCGAATACTTATCCTTATCCTGTACGGATTTATTATGTAATTATAGTGAAATTTAAATTTCGTGTGCAAATCGCTTTTTTTTTATCGCAAAGCGTGCTATAATGTTATCATAGGAAGTTTGGGGATTTGCGAAGAGCCTGAAACGGCTCTTACGGAAAACGCCGAACGCCTGTGAAACAAAGACAAAATTCATGCGAGGTGTTTTATCTATGAAAAAGATTGATTTAACCAAGTACGGTATTACCGGTACTACCGAAATCGTGTACAATCCGTCCTACGACGAGTTGTTTAACGAAGAGACCAAGCCCGAGCTTACCGGCTACGAGAAGGGGCAGGTCAGCGAGCTTGGCGCGGTAAACGTCATGACCGGCATCTACACCGGCCGTTCGCCCAAAGATAAATTCATCGTTATGGACGAGAACTCCAAGGACACCGTCTGGTGGACTTCGGACGAGTACAAGAACGACAACCACCCGGCAACCCAAGCGGCATGGAAAGCGGTCAAGAACATCGCTATCGACGAGCTCTCAAACAAGCGTCTGTTCGTCGTCGACGCGTTCTGTGGCGCGAACAAGGACACGCGCATGGCTATCCGCTTTATCGTCGAGGTTGCATGGCAGGCGCACTTCGTGACCAACATGTTCATTAAGCCCACGGCGGAAGAGCTTGAAAACTTCGAGCCCGACTTCGTGGTTTACAACGCTTCCAAAGCAAAGGTAGAGAACTACAAGGAACTCGGACTCAACTCCGAAACCGCGGTCATGTTCAACATCACCTCCCGTGAGCAGGTCATCATCAACACCTGGTACGGCGGCGAGATGAAGAAGGGTATGTTCTCCATGATGAACTACTA
>JABLTK010122310.1_pt1 | contig 85528 bp, 75 predicted proteins | sample 7160131 | NCBI WGS metagenome assembly JABLTK01 (sample SAMN14651221, study PRJNA627086) | human gut metagenome | isolation source: feces | host: Homo sapiens | reverse complement strand
TGTAGCATTTTCATTATCAGGATTAACTTCAGGAACACATACAATAAAAGTAGAGTGGACAGGATTAAAAAATAATTCTTCAAAAGGAACTACAATAACTTTAGATGCCTTTGAAATTATTAAATAATTAAGAAAAGCCAATGTTTATACTATAAACATTGGTTTCTTTTTAATAAAAAATATATAAAAATCAAAAAACAAGGTGCAATATTGGGGGGGTGCACCTTGTTTTTTATATACCATCTTCTGAGTAAGATGGATTTTATAAAGGGGATAAATAATATGCTTAATTACTTTACAACTTAATTTTACAATATAAATATGTCATTTTTATGTCAAATAGATAAAAATTTATTAATGAATTAATAGTAATAAGAAATAGTTACTAAAAAAGAGAAAAAATATTTGTTGTATGATATACTAATATGTATAAATATACAATATAATGAATGAAAGGAAGAAAGATGAAGAGACAATATAAAATAATAACTTTTTTATTGATAATTTTTATAAGCTTATCTTATATTAATGTATTTAAAGTTAAGGGAGAAGAGTATAAAAGTAAGTATGATCCTAGGGAACTTGGCTTAATGACTTCTGTTAAAAATCAAGGAAATTTAAATGTGTGTTGGTGTTTTGCAGGAATGGCTGCAGTGGAGAGTTATTTAAAATTAAAGGGCTATGGAGAATATGATTTTTCTGAAGAGCATGTAAGATGGTGGGCCACATTAAGAGATGGATATGGTTTTAAAAGAGAAAGCTATGATCCAGCTAGCTTTAGTGTGGTGAAAAATTATTTAACAAGTGCTGGTGGAGTTAGACTTGAAGAGGATATTCCTTATAATCCATCTGAAAATGCTACTATTCCAGAAAATATGGATACTGCTTCTCCTAAGTTTTATGTTACTGATATAGTGGAAATTCCAAATGATATGGATGAAGTTAAAAAGGGAATATTAGAATCTGGTGGTGTGGTTTCATCATATAGAAGTAACAACATTTTTTCAGGCAAAACTATGAATGAATATTATTGTAATGATGAAACTTTTGTGAAAGATGAGCAACATGCTATATTGATAGTTGGATGGGATGATAATTATTCAAAAGATAATTTTAAGGATAATAATAAACCTAAAAATAATGGAGCTTGGCTTATAAAAAATAGTTGGGGTAATTATAATGATGAGGGTGGATACTTTTGGATATCTTATGAAGACAAAACTTTATTGCAAGCAGAAGATAATTTCTATATAAGTGGTGTATGTGATATAAATGATGGAAAAAGAATTTATCAGCATGATGAATTTGGTCCAACAGCTTATATTTATTCTATAGATAATGAGACAAAGGAAGAAAAACAAATAATTGAATGTACAAATGTTTATGATTTTGAAGATGGTTATGATGTATTAGAAGGAATAACATTTATGACTTCCTCAATAGGTGCAAAGTATAAAATATCTTATGCTCAAGTTGAAGATACTAATATAATAGATGAAAATAAAACCATAGTATTAGCAGAAGGAACAGTACCTCATGCAGGTTTTATTACAGCTTCAGTAGATGGAGTAAAGGTACCAGAGGGAAAAGGATACATAATAGTGTCTATTGATAATAGTGGAAATAATAAAGAAGCTTTAATAGGAGCTGAAACCTTATCTGATAATTGTGTGAGAAAAATAAATAAAGGCGAAAGTTATATGATAGTTCAAAATTATGCAATAGATTCCTTTGAATATAGTGATGAAGAAAATGCAGAAAATTATACTATAAAAGTTATTGCAAGAAATACAGAAGGAAAAATAGTAGCTCAAGATATTATAGACAAGCAAAAAGAAGCTTTAAATGAAAGTGAAACAAATAACAATAGTTCTGCTAATAGAAGTAGTGAAGCTATTTCAGAAAAAGGAGATTTTATTTTAATAATTGAGTTAGTTTCAATACTATTAGTAATAATATTTTTTATAAATAAGAGCAGAAGAAAATAAATAAAGCAAAAGGTAACTAAATATTAAAAAATTTAATTAAATGTTACAATTTTTATAAAAATATCTTTACTTAGTGTAAATTATGATATTATATAAATGTAAAAGTTCATGTAAAGGGAGTAGAAAATATGCAGAAATACATAAATAAAGCAAATGATATTATTAAAGAAGTTAAAAAAATAGTTATAGGTAAAGATAAAATAATAAAAAAAGTATTAACAACAATATTAGCAAAAGGAAATATTTTAATAGAAGATATACCAGGAGTAGGAAAAACTACTTTAGCATTAGCTTTTTCAAAAGCTATGTCACTTGATTGTAAAAGATTACAATTCACTCCAGATGTATTACCAAGTGATATATTAGGTTTTTCTATTTATAATAAAGATTTAGATAGATTTGAATATAAACAAGGAGCTATAATGTGTAATTTATTTTTAGCTGACGAAATAAACAGAACATCTGCTAAAACTCAATCTGCTTTATTAGAAGTAATGGAAGAAGGAAAGGTAACTATTGATGGTATAACAAGAAAAGTTTCTAAACCTTTTATTGTTATAGCAACACAAAATCCAGTTGGTTCTATAGGAACTCAAATGCTTCCAGAATCTCAATTAGATAGATTTATGATTAAGCTTACTATGGGTTATCCTGATATGGAAAGTGAAATAGAAGTTTTAAAAGGAAAGCAAAAAAAAGTTCCTCTTGATGAAATAAATACTGTTGTAACAAAAGAAGATATTTTAGTTATGCAAGATTTAGTTGAAAATATTTATATACATGAAAAAATATATGAATATATAGTAACTTTAATATCAAAAACTAGAAATCATCCTTTAATAGATTTAGGAGTAAGTCCAAGAGGAAGTGTTGCATTAACAAAACTAGCAAAAGCCACAGCTTTTCTAAAAAATAGAGATTATGTAGTTCCAGAAGATATACAAGAAATTTTTAAAGATGTTACAATTCATAGAATTATATTAAATACTAAAGCTAGGATAAGCAATACTTCAGAGGAAAAAATACTTTTAGACATTTTAAATAGTGTTAGTGTACCAGGAACTAAGTAATTAGGAGGAGATATGTTAAAAACAAAAATAATATATTTTTTTATAGTTATAGGAACTCTTTTATTTACTATTTTATATTCAGATTATTTTCCTTTAGCAATATTTATAACAGTTTTATTATTGCCAATAGTGTTAAATATTATTATAAGAATTATAAAGAAAAATATTAATTTGAATATTGAAAGTAGTGATGTGTTAGAAAGTAAAGATAAAGAAATAAGTGTGAAAATAGTTATAAAAAATAATTCTATTTTTCCAGTTTTAAATGGAGAATTAAAGTTAAGTTGTTATAATAAATTTTCAAATAATAAAGAAATAGAATATATAAATTTCCCTATTAATTCTAAAGAAGGAGAAAGTATAACCTTTAAAATTAAATCTAAATATTGTGGAAAATTAATAATTCAGGCTGAAAGCTTAAAAATATATGATTATTTAACAATTTCTTCAGTAAAGAAGAAATTAAATAAATCTAAAGAAATAATTATACTTCCTAATATATATAATTTAAGTCTTTTTAATAAAATTTTAGATGTAAATTCATTAGATGGAGAAAGTTTTTCTAAGGATAAATCAGGGGATGACCCTTCAGAGGTATTTAATATAAGAGAATATGTAGAAGGAGATAAAATACAAAGAATTCATTGGAAACTAAGCAGTAAAGTTAATAATATTATGATAAAAGAATATAGTCAGCCTATATCAAATAGTTCAATAATAATAGTAGAGTTTTGTGAAAATAAAAATAATATTAATATAATTCAAGGAATTGTAGAAACAACTATATCTTTATCTTATATGCTTTTATCATATAATTATATTCACTATATATGTTGGCATGACAAAGGCAAAGATTATTTTAATAAGGTAATTATAAGTTCAAAAGAAGATATATTAAAAGTAGCTTGCGAATTATTATCATTAACAACATATGAAGAAGAACTTCTAGCTCTAAAACATTATGATATTGAAAGTAATGGTGAAAAATATTTTAAAAAGTTTTATGTAACTTCTAATATACCTAAAAAAGATATTTCTTATCTTGAAGAAAATGAAAATATGGATATTCTTTATTTAAAGGATAAAAGTGAGGTAAATTTAAGTAATTTAAAGGTTATTGATGCAAACAATTTAAAAGAGAGTTTAGAAAATTTGGTGATGTGAGGTGAATAATATGAAAAAAAATAATAAAGTAGAAAAAGAAATTATTTTAAATAAAGATTTACATTTATCATCATCATCTTATTATGAAAATTGGTATTTAAAAGTTTTTTTAATTATTATGTGCTTTTTTGGGGTGTATGGAGCTATATTTTCTTTTATTACAAGCTTTGATTTAGAAGTTTCAAATCTTACCCTTAGTGTTTTTATAATATTACTTATAACAATATTTTCTTTAACATTTTCCATGAAAAAAAGAAGAAATGCAATGCTTTTAGGAATAAATATAATTTACATTATTTTATATTTTTTATTTAATGACATAGTTATTTATGGTGTTATTAATATATTTGCTAAGGTAAATGATAAGTTAAGTTCTGTTACAGGTGGAATATTACTTGATGTTTATTCGTTAGCTAGTGAAAATATTAATGTTTCTGTTCAAACATCTATGTCTATAGCCTTAATGTTTATTGCATTTATAATAATTGAAGTAGTTTCTTATTCAATAATATATAGAAATAATTTTATTTTACTATTAATAGCAACATTACCTTGTTTAGAATTTGGAGTATTTTTTGCCATTATGCCAGACATACTTCCATTTTTAATGCTTATTATTTGTTGGATAGTAGCTTTATCTTTTTCAATGTTTAAGGTTTCATTAAAAAATAAAAGTGAGTTTAAGTATAACAAAAGGAAAAAGAAGTATTTTTATGTTAATGGAAAAGTAAGAAAAAATATTAATGTAAAAGGTGGAATGATTTTAGCTATAATTAGTTTTTTAATATTTTCCCTTGTATTTATTATTTATCCAAAGGAAAAATACTTAAATAGTAAAAAACTTATTAATAAAAAAAGAGAAATAGCACAATATATTAATAATGCAGAATATGAAAAAATAATTCCTTTACTTTCAAATACTGCAACAGGTGGAATAAGTGGAGGAAGATTAGGTTTAGTTGATGGAATTGAATATGATAATAAAACAGATTTAATTTTAGAAACAAATAACTTATATAATGATATTTATCTTAAAGGATATGTAGGAGAAGTATATACAGGACGTAGTTGGAGAAACCTTTCTTCCTCTTCATATAGAAAATATAAAAAATTATTAAAAGGTATTTGTACTCAAAATTTAAATTATGAAGGAGCAAAAGAATATTTTTCTTTTGAAGGAGAAAGTGAAAGCACTATAAAAATTCAAAATGTAGATGCAAATAAAAACTATATATATGCACCTTACAATTCAAATTATGAAGATAATAGTGATATATTTAAATTTAATAATGATAGTTTTGTTTCACCAAAATTAAATAAAAAAACCTATTCATTTAATTACTATCCAGAAGAAATGGAGGGGGATGAAAATATACAATTTAATAAAGAGTATTTAGAAAAAGAAAGTAAATATAGAGAATTTGTATATGATGTATATACTAAACTTCCAAATTCAACTCTTAAAAAGGTAAGAGAAGAATATGAGGATATAGGAAATAGAACTGATTATAATGTTTATGATAAAATTAATCTTGCAGAAGAAATAGTAAATAATGAAACAAGTTATACTCTATTTCCAGGAAAATTGCCTAGTGGTAAGGATTTTGTTGAATATTTTTTATTTGAAAATAAAAAAGGTTATTGTTCTCACTATGCTTCAGCAGCAACTGTACTTCTTAGAATGTGGGGAGTTCCTGCAAGGTATGTAGAAGGATATGTAGTAAAAAATCATGAAAATTTAGAAGATAAGATATATGTAAAAGATAGTAATGCTCATGCTTGGGTAGAAGTTTATATAGATGAAATTGGATGGAAGGTAGTAGATGTTACTCCAGGTTATGATGATGATTCATATACTTCAGATAATGAGAGTACAAACAATATAAATAATCAAGAAGAAGTTAGAAATAATGAAGAACATCAAGAAAATAATATACAAGAAGAAACTAAGAATAATGAAGAGGAACAAATAAAAGAAGAAAGTTCTAATAATAATTTAGAAGGTTCTTCTGGAAATAAAGTAGCAAAAAGAAATAATGTATTAATATTAATATTTAAATATTTATTAATATTAGTTTTATTAATATCATTTTTAATAGTTGTTATTGTAGGAAGACATTCATATATTATAAATAAACGTAATAAATTATTTAGTACTGATGATGTAAATGAAAATGTAATTAATATGTATAAATATTTAAAGAGCATATTAGAGTATTTAAAAAAGGATAATGAAATCATTAAAGAAGAGGAATTTAATGAAATTTTACGTATTCTAGATAAAGCAGAATTTAGTAATCATAAAGTATCAAAAGAAGAAAGTGAAATAGTAAAGACTTTTGTAAAAAACTTTGCAAATAAAACCTATAGTGAGCTTTCAAAAAAGAAAAAGTTTGTATTTAAATATATAAAAACTTTATACTAATTATATTTATTAAAATCTTAAGTTAATTATTTTATTAAGCAAAATAGCTAAATAATATAAGAAACTTAAGATTTTTTTATATGTGGATAAGTTGCTAAACTTAAAAAATTGAAGAAATTAATTTTTCAATTTCACTAGCACTATTATTTATAGTAAAAATTACACTTTCATCAATTCTTAATTTACATTCACAATCACTTTCTTTAATAATATCTAAGTTTAAAGAATTAGCTTTTATTTCTTTAAATTTTGTAGGAGCTGTATCTATTGTGAATTTTGAATTTTTTGCTCCAATAATTTTAATAACAGTACCATTATCATTTTTATCTAAAACCTCTACGTTTATAAAGTTATTTCCAGCAATAATTCTATTATCTTTAGGAATTTCTAGAATATCTGCCTTCCCATTTAAAGTAATCCATCCACCACTTAAATTAAGTTTACACATTACATTTAATGTATTAGTATTACTTATCTTTTTTAATAATGTTCCTAGTTCAAAGGTTGTTAATTTATATTTCAAGTTAATCACCTCATTTTTTATTTTTAGTATGCCTTATTTTTGTTAAAATATATAAGGAGTAAAATTTTCTTACCTTATAATTTTAATACTAATTTTTAGATTTAACAAAGATAAATTTAAAAATATAAAATATTGTATTTAAAATATTTTAGTTTATAATAAAATAGAAAATAAAGAAGAGCTAGAAAGGGGATAAAAATGAGTGGAAAACAACATAGCTGTATAGGAATAGTATCAGCAATAATACTAGGAATGGGCTTTACTGTAGGAAAGACAGGTGCTGTAAATATTTTAACAGTTTTACTTTTTGTTATTGGGGCTTTAGTAGGCTCATTAATTGTTGATATTGATTCTAAAAAATCAAAAGCATCTCAACAGTTTACTAGAGTGGTCACAATGGTATTTTGGGCATTTTTAGTTTTTGTAATATACCAAAAATACCTATCAAATAATAGCATGATAAATGGAGCTATGAATTTTACGGGAGTGAAAAATCTATTTGATAAAATAGTAGTTTTATTTTTTATTATAGCAAGAACTTATATAAAAAGTGGAGTTGCACTTATGTTTTTATGTGTTCTTACAACACTTGGAAAAATGTCACCTCATAGACAATTTACACATAAGTGGTTTGGCACAAGTCTTTTTTGCATAACAGCTTATTTTGCTTTTGAAAATAGATTAGCAGTTGGATTTATTTTAGGATATATATTACATATAATTGCTGATAAAACAACCCCAGCAGGAATAGACTTTTTAGATTTTAAACTTCCATTACAAAATAGAAAAGGAAAGTTAGATTTTCATTTTTAATTTAAAAATAAATTACAATAAAAAAATATTAGGTTCATTATGTTATTCATCTGCTTTAGTGGACAGGCTTCAAGTGGCTGCTTCATAAAATAATGAACTTAAGATTTTAATGAACATAATTAAATTTAAAAATTGTATATTTTTTTATAAAATAAAAAAGTTGTTGTATTAAAAAATTAATTCTTAATACAACAACTTTTTTGTTTATATATAGAACATAGTATTCATAGGATTGTTAAATTTATCAGTTTCTTCCACTAAATCACGTAGAGTTATAGAGGATAATCTTTTAGATATATCTTCATCTAGTTTATTCCAAACTAAGTTTTCCATTGCATGTTCTATTGCTTCTGAAGAACTTAATACTGTAGCATCTGTTTTGTCAAATAGGCTTAGTTCAATAGCGCCTATAATATCTTTTGCAGTTATACTATCTATTGATCTTGCAAGTTGATAACCACCCTGAGCACCTTTTATAGAAATTACAAGATTTGCTCTTTTTAAAAGAGAAAAAACTTGTTCAAGATATATTTTTGATATTTTTAATGAGTTAGAAATATTAATAATTGTAATACATTCATTATAAGAACAGTTTTTAGCTATATATATCATTGATGCAAGACCATATCTGGCTTTTGAAGAAATTTTCATTTTTACACCTCACTTTCATATAATACATATATGTAATTATTATACTATATGAAATCTAAGTTTTGTCAATAGTTAAAAGATATAAAATATGGTGAAAGAATAGTTTTTATCATAATCTTTAATAAAAATATACTAATCATATATTTTTTATAAAAAATTTACCTAAAATTATTGACATTGGAATAAAATGATATTATAATTTAATCATTGAAAACATATATGAAAAGTATGAATTAAAACAAAAAGGGGGAAGAAAAATGAAGAAAAAAATACTAAGCATTTTATTAGGAGGCACTTTACTTATGGGAATGCTAGCAGGTTGCGGAAGTAGTGTAAATAGTGCTTCAAATACAGCTAATAAAAAAACAGTAGAACTTCTAAATGTTTCCTATGATCCAACAAGAGAATTATACACAGATTTTAACAAAAGTTTTGCTAAGTATTGGAAAGATAAAACAGGTGAAGAGGTAACTATTAACCAATCTCATGGAGGTTCTGGAAAACAAGGCCGTTCAGTAATAGAAGGATTAGAGGCTGATGTTGTTACTTTAGCATTAGCTTATGATATTGATGCAATAGCAGATTCTGGCTTAATAGATGAAGATTGGCAAAGTGAATTTGAAGATAATAGTTCACCTTATACATCAACAATAGTGTTTTTAGTTAGAAAAGGAAATCCTAAAAACATAAAAGATTGGGATGATTTAGTGAAAAAGGATGTTTCAATAGTAACTCCAAATCCAAAAACTTCAGGTGGTGCAAGATGGAACTATTTAGCTGCTTGGGCATATGGCTTAAATAAGTTTAATAATGATGAGGAAAAGGTTAAAGACTTTGTAGGAAAAATATATAAAAATGTTGAGGTTTTAGATTCAGGTGCAAGAGGTGCAACTACAAGTTTTGTTGAAAGAGGAATAGGAGATGTACTTATAGCTTGGGAAAATGAAGCTTATCTAACTCTTGATGAATTTGGAAAAGATGAATTTGAAATAGTGGTACCATCTATAAGTATTTTAGCAGAACCACCAGTTGCAATAGTTGATAAGGTGGCAGAAAAGAAAGGGACAACAGAGGTAGCGAAAGCTTATTTAGAATATCTTTATTCAGATGAAGGCCAAAGAATTGCTGCAAAAAACTATTATAGACCAAGAAATGAAAAAATTGCAGAAGAATATAAAGATACTTTCAAAGATGTAAATTTAGTAACAATAGATGATGTTTTTGGAGGATGGAGAGAAGCTCAAAAGAAACATTTTGCAGATGGTGGAATATTTGATCAAATATATGTTCCTTCAAATTAATAAATTACAAATGAGGTGAAAGTAATGAAAAGAAAAGAAAGAGTTATCCCAGGATTTGGGTTATCTATGGGAATTACACTTCTTTACTTAGGATTAATAGTTTTAATTCCTTTAGTAAGTGTAGTTATTAAAAGCTCAAGTATTGGATTAAGTGGAATTATTGATACAGTAAAAGACCCAAGAGTTTTATCAGGATTTAAAGTAAGTCTTCAATGTTCTTTAGTGGCAGCTTTAATAAATAGTGTTTTTGGACTTATATTATCTTGGGTTCTTGTAAGATATAAATTTCCTTTTAAAAGACTTTTAGATGGAATTATAGACCTTCCATTTGCTCTACCAACAGCAGTTGCTGGTATTTCATTAACAGCTTTGTATTCAAAAAATGGGTGGATAGGTTCTAAATTATACAAGTTAGGAATTGAATCTTCATTTTCTAAGTTTGGAATTACAATAGCATTAATATTTATAGGAATTCCTTTTGTAGTTAGAAATATTCAACCGGTTTTAGAAGAGTTAGATGGTCAATATGAAGAAGCAGCTGAAATGCTAGGAGCAGGAAGACTAAGAACTTTCTTTAAAGTAATTTTTCCAGAATTACTTTCACCTCTTTTAACAGGTTTTGGTTTAGCTTTTGCAAGAGGAATAGGTGAATATGGTAGTGTTGTGTTTATAGCAGGAAATATGCCTATGAAAACAGAAATAGCACCTCTTCTTATAATGAGTAAGCTTGAACAATATGATTATGCAGGAGCAACTGCAATTGCTTTAGTAATGCTTTTATTATCATTTGTAATACTTTTTTCAATAAACTTAATTCAAGTTCATACAAATAAATTTACAAGGGAGTGATTAACATGAAAAGTAGAATAACAAAATGGCTCTTAATTGGAATAAGTGTATTGTTTTTAGTTTTAATGTTAATATTCCCATTAATAGTTATAATTTCAGAAGCCCTTAAAAAAGGATGGAGTGCATACTTAGCAGCTATAACAGATACATATACTTTAGAAGCTTTAAAATTAACAGTTATAGCAACAGTTATAGCAACAGTTTTAAATACCATATTTGGATTATTTGCCTCTTGGGCAATTACAAAGTTTAGCTTTAAAGGAAAGAATGTTTTAACATCTTTAATAGACCTTCCCTTTGCAATATCACCAGTTATTGCAGGCTTAGTATTTATACTTACCTTTGGAAGAGGAAGTCTTTTAGAAAACTTTTTATCAAATAATAATATAAAAATTGTATTTGCTGTTCCAGGAATAATTTTAGCAACAGTATTTGTAACCTTCCCATTTATAGTTAGAGAATTAATACCATTAATGAACTCTCAAGGAAAGGATGAAGAAGAAGCTGCTGCAATAATGGGAGCAAGTGGTTTTACAATATTTAGAAAGGTAACATTACCAAATAAAAAATGGGCACTTTTATATGGAATAATATTATGTAGTGCAAGAGCAATGGGCGAGTTTGGAGCTGTATCAGTTGTATCAGGACATATAAGAGGAAAAACTAATACATTACCATTACATATAGAAATATTATATAATGAATATCAATTTTCAGCAGCCTTTGCAGTAGCATCAATCTTAGTTATTATAGCAGTTATTATATTGATTTTAAGAAATATTGTAGAATGGAAAGGGAAAAAGGAGGCTTAAGCTATGTATGTTGAACTTAAGAATATAAATAAATCCTTCAAAGATTTTAAAGCATCAAATAATGTTAATTTTAGTATAGAAGAAGGAAAGCTTATAGGACTTTTAGGACCTAGTGGAAGTGGAAAAACAACAATTTTAAGAATGATAGCAGGTCTTGAAACACCAGATAGTGGAGACATTATTATAGGTGGTACAAGAGTAAATGATATACCAGCAGGAAAAAGAGGAATAGGCTTTGTATTTCAAAATTATGCATTATTTAGACATATGACTGTATTTGATAACATAGCTTTTGGTCTTCAAGTACAAAAAAAAGACAAGAAGTTTATAAAAACTAGAGTACAAGAACTTATAGAATTAGTTGGATTAAAGGGATTTGAAAAAAGATATCCTCATCAATTATCAGGAGGACAAAGACAAAGAGTAGCTTTTGCTAGGGCATTAGCTCCAAATCCAAAATTATTATTATTAGATGAGCCCTTTGCAGCAATAGATGCAAAGGTAAGGAAAGAATTAAGATTATGGCTTAAAGAAATGGTAGAAAAACTTGGAATAACAAGTATATTTGTAACTCATGACCAAGAAGAAGCAGTAGAAGTTGCTGATGAAATAATAGTTACAAATAGAGGAAGAATAGAACAAAAGGGAAGTCCAATAGAAATTTATAAAAATCCTAAAACTCCTTTTGTTGCACAATTTATTGGAGAATCAACTATAATAGATAATTACTCAGCCCTTAAAGGCTTTGATGATATAGGAGATGACTCTAAGGCAGTAGTAAGACCTGAATTTATACAAATAGGAAAAAATAGGGATGAAATATCAGTGCCATCAGCTGCTGAAACAGGAATAATAACTTCAGTTTCCTTTAGAGGAAATAACATTCAAATAGAAGTTCAAGTTGGAGAAAATAAATTAATAGGCTATAGAACATTAGAAGATGAACCTTTAAAAGAAGGGGATGAGGTACTAGTTTTAATTCATAGAATATATGTTTATAATAATAAAGAGACTAAAACACTAGAAAATAAATTAAAGGTAGATCCAATGCCAATTTATATTTAAAAACTTCAAATTAAGACATAGTAAATATATATGGATAGGTGATTATATGAAAATTGAAAAGTTATCAACGGATATTTTAATAATAGGGGGAGGAGCAGCAGGATGCTTTGCTGCAATTACAATATCAAAACAATCTAATAACAAAGTTCTAATTTTAGAAAAGGCAAATATAAAAAGAAGTGGATGTTTAGCAGCTGGAGTTAATGCATTAAATGCCTATATAGTAGATGGAAAGAAACCTCAAGATTATGTAGATTATGCAAAAAAAGATGCTGAAAATATAGTTAGAGAAGATTTACTTTTAACAATGAGTGAAAGATTAAATTCTGTAACAAAAAAATTAGAAGATTTAGGACTAGTTATATTAAAAGATGAAAATGGAAATTATGTTACAAGAGGAAATAGAAATATAAAAATTAATGGAGAAAACATAAAACCAATTCTTGCAGAGGAAGTTTATAAATCAAAAAATGTAACAGTAAAAAATCATATAAATGTTATTGATTATATAGTTGAAAACAATGAAATAAAAGGTGCATATGGAATATCTACAGAAGAAGAAATATTTTATGTAATTAGTGCAAAAAGTGTAATATGTGCAACAGGAGGAGCAGCAGGACTTTATAAACCTAATAATCCAGGTTTTTCCCAACATAAAATGTGGTATTGTCCATTTAATACAGGAGCAGGTTTTGCAATGGGATTAAAGACAGGGGCAGAAATGACAACCTTTGAAATGAGATTTATTGCACTAAGGTGTAAAGATACAATAGCACCAACTGGTACAATAGCTCAAGGAGTATGGGCACCTCAAATTAATTCTAAGGGAGAAGAATATGGAAGTATTTATGGAAATACTACCTCAGAAAGACTTTATGGAACAGTAAGAGAAAACCTAGAAGGAAGAGGCCCATGTTACTTAAAAACAGAAGGTATTGGAGAAAAGGCTGAGTTAGATTTATTAAAAGCATATTTAAATATGGCACCAAGCCAAACTTTAAAGTGGATAGAAAGTGGAAAAGGGCCAGATAAAGAAAATGTAGAAATTGAAGGAACAGAACCATATATAGTTGGAGGCCATACAGCTAGTGGATATTGGGTAGATGTAAATAGAAAGACAACAATAGATGGTCTTTATGCAGCTGGAGATGTAGCTGGAGGATGTCCACAAAAATATGTTACAGGGGCTTTAGTTGAAGGTGAAATTTCAGCTGAATCTTCAATAAAATATGTTGAAAATAAAGAGTTACCAAAGTTAGATGAAAATAAAATAGAAGAAAAATTTAATGAAGTAAAAAGTTATTTAAACAATAAAGAAAGTTTATATAAAGTAGATGAACTAGAAGAGGGAATGCAAACTGTTATGGACAAGTATGCAGGAGGAATAAGTTCTAATTATCAATTTAATGAAAAACAATTAAATTTAGCAGATGATAAAATTGATGCAATTATAAATTTAAGTGAAAATTTAAAAGCAAAGGATATAGATGAACTAGTTGAAATATATGAACTTAAAGAAAGATTAATAGTATGTAAAGCAGTAATAGCTCATCTTAGGGCAAGAAAAGAAACAAGATGGCATAGCTTTGCAGAAAATTTAGATTATCCAAATAAAAGTAATGATTATTTAAAGTATGTAAACTCCAAATTAAACAATGGAAATATAGAAATAATATTTAGAGATTTAATAACAGGAGGGGATACTTATGAGCGTAATAATTAATAAAGACCAATGTGTTGGATGTAGAAAATGCAAAGAGGTTTGTCCTGGTAATTTAATTAAGATAGACGAAAACAATAAAGCATTTATAAAAAATCCACAGCATTGTTGGGGTTGTGCTTCTTGTATAAAGGAATGTAAAGTTAATGCAATTAAATATTACCTTGGAGCAGATATGGGAGGAAAAGGAGGAACTCTTACAACTGAAACAAAAGGTGATATTACATATTGGAATATAGAAAAAACAAATGGTGAAAAAGTAACAATAGAAGTAAATAGAAATAATGCAAATGCATATTAGGAGGAATTAAGAATGGATCATTTAGACAGATTAGAAGCAGAAAGTATATTTATAATAAGAGAAGCTTATAAAAAGCTTGGTAAATTAGGAATGTTATGGTCAATAGGTAAGGACTCAACAGTATTACTATGGCTTGCAAAGAAAGCCTTTTATGGTCATTGCCCATTTCCATTTATTCATGTAGATACAACTCACAAAATACCAGAAATGATTGAATATAGAGATAGAGTGGCTAAGGAATTAAACCTAGATTTAATAGTACACACTAATCAAGAAGCAATAGATAAGGGAATAGGACCTGAAAGCGGAAGACTTGTATGCTGTAAGGCATTAAAAACTGAAGGATTACAACAAGTTGTTAAAAAGTATGGTTTTGATGGTCTTATAGTTGGAGTAAGACGTGATGAAGAAGGTTCACGTTCTAAAGAAAGAGTATTTAGTGAAAGAAATAAAGACTATGAATGGGATTATTCAAACCAACCACCAGAATTATGGGATCAATTTAAGACAGATTTCCCTAAAGGAAACCATATAAGGGTACATCCATTATTACAATGGAGTGAATTAGATATATGGGAATACATAAAGAGAGAAAATATTCCTATAATAGATTTATATTTTGCTAAAAATGGAGAAAGATATAGAAGTTTAGGTTGTGCTCCATGTACTGGAAAAATAAAATCAAATGCAAGTACTTTAGATGAAATAATAGAAGAATTAAAGCATACAACTACTGGTGAACGTGCAGGAAGAGCTCAAGATCAAGAAGATTCATATGCTATGCAAAAATTAAGAAAGGATGGATATATGTAAGAAAATCCATCTTAGAAAAAATCTTAAATTAAAAACACAGATGATATGGAGGAAAGTTATGATTGATAATATAAATAAAGATACTTTAAAAATAGTAGTAGTAGGGCATGTTGACCATGGAAAATCAACAGTAATAGGAAAACTTCTTTATGATACACATTCTCTTCCAGAAGGAGCAATAGAAAAGGTAAAAAGAATAGCTAAAGAAACAGGAAAGCCTTTTGAGTATGCTTATCTTTTAGATGCTTTTGAAGAAGAACAAGAACAAGGTATAACTATTGATACAACACAAATTCAATTTGCAACAGAAAAAAGAGATTATGTAATAATAGATGCACCAGGACATAAAGAATTTTTAAAGAACATGATTTCAGGAGCAGCTGATGCTGAAGCTGCACTTCTTATAGTAGATGCAAAACAAGGGGTTCAAGAACAATCAAAAAGACATGCTTACATACTTTCTCTTTTAGGAATTAAAAAGGTACATGTTATTGTTAATAAAATGGACTTAGTAGATTATTCACAAGAAGTTTTTGAAAATGTAAAAAGAGATATGAATAAGTTTTTAGGAGACCTTAATGTTTATCCTTTAAGTTATATTCCTGTGTCAGCATTCTTTGGAGAAAATATTTTAACAAAATCAGATAAACTTCCTTGGTATGATGGAAAGACTCTTATAGACTCAATAGATTCAATAGAAAAAGAACGTGGAATAGAAGATAAAGCTTTAAGATTCCCTATTCAAGATGTATATAAGTTTGATGATAGAAGAATTATTGCAGGAAGAATTGAAAGTGGAAAATTAAAAGTTGGAGATAATATAACAATATATCCAGAAGGAAAGAAAACTAAGGTTAAATCTATTGAATATTGGGTAGAAAAAGATAAAAAAGATACTGTATATGCAGGAGAATCAGTAGGAATAACTGTTGAAGATGAATTCTTTAATAAAAGAGGAGAAATTATTACTCTTGATAATGAAGAAGCTCCTGAAGTTTCAAATAGCTTTAGAGCAAATATATTCTGGATGGGTAAAAATGAACTTACAAAGGGAAAGAAATATAAGTTAAAGCTAACTACAGCAGAAGCAGAGGCAGAAATAAAAGAAATAGTAAGAGTAATAGATGCTTCAAGCTTAGATAGTGATAAGAAAAATGATAAAGTTGTTTTAAATGATGTAGCAGAAGTTATAATACAAACAAATGAACCACTTGCTTTTGATACATTTGCAGAAAGTCATGCAACAGGAAGATTTGTTTTAGTTGATGGATATGATGTTGCAGGTGGTGGAATAATAATTGCAAATGAAGGAACAAAGGAACTTGAATTACAAAATGGATTTAAATACAATGATTTAGCTGCTAGAGGAGATATTTTTGAAGAATTCTATTATGAGGTTTCTAAATATTCTCTTGAAAAAGAAATAAAAAATAAAGCAATATATACTGTTGGAGATGAAGTACCATTAAAGGGAGATAGTTTTGAATATCCAGAAACATTAGATATTTTAGTTATAAGAGATAAAGTAGCAGTAAAAATAAGAGATGGAAAAGTTTCAGGAATTATAAAATTAGATGAATATAACTATAATAAGGTTCCTGTAGTTAATGGAAGAGGATTTGGTCTTAAAATTAATTCAGAAGAAGATTTAAGAAAGTTCTTATATGAGCATGAAGAAGCAAAAGAAGAGGGAAGAAAGAAGATAGATGACTTCTTACGTAAATGGGTTGTAATAGATAAATATAGAAGCCTTGCTTTCCATTCAGATTTTATATAAAAATTATTATAAAGTGTTATAAAAAGAATGATTTATTTGAATTTCTTTTTGTAACACTTTTTTAAGTTATATTTATTTTAATGTTTTTTATATTTTATTTATAACAAAAACCTGATTTTTTGTATATTTAAATTAATTTATAGGAAAAATATTAATAAATCATATAAATAAAACATATTATTTATATATGTTTTTACAAAAAGTATTGACAAAATAAAAAAATAGGCATATACTAATAGCATAGTAAACATATATGTTTTATTTGACGGATAAAAATGAATAATTAATAGAGAAAGTATGGAGGATGATTAATATGTCAAAAATATACACAAATATAACAGAATTAATAGGAGGAACACCATTATTAGAATTAAAAAATTATGATGCATCTAAGAACTTAAATGCAAAAATATTAGCTAAGTTAGAATACTTTAATCCAGCAGGAAGTGTAAAAGATAGAATAGCAAAATCTATGATAGAAGATGCAGAAGCAAAAGGATTATTAAAAGAAGGTTCAGTAATAATAGAACCAACAAGTGGAAATACTGGTATTGGAATAGCTTCAGTAGGAACATCAAAAGGATATAGAGTAATAATAGTTATGCCAGAAACAATGAGTGTTGAAAGACGTAATTTAATAAAAGCTTATGGAGCTGAAATAGTTCTTACAGAAGGAGCTAATGGAATGAAGGGAGCAATAGAAAAGGCAAGTGAACTTGCAAAGACTATTGAAAATTCATTTATACCATCACAATTTACAAACTCAGCTAATCCAGAAACTCATAAGAGAACAACAGGACCTGAAATATGGGAAGACACAGATGGAAATGTTGATATTTTTGTTGCAGGAGTTGGAACTGGTGGAACAGTTACAGGAGTTGGAGAATACTTAAAATCAAAAAATCCAAATGTAAAAGTTGTAGCAGTAGAACCAGCAAGTTCACCAGTATTATCTGAAGGAAGAGCCGGCAGCCACAAAATTCAAGGAATTGGAGCAGGATTTGTACCAGAAACTTTAAATACAAATATTTATGATGAAGTAATAAAAGTTGAAAATGAAGATGCATTTAAAACTTCAAGAGAAATTGCTAGAAAAGAAGGATTTTTAGTAGGAATATCATCAGGAGCAGCAACATTTGCAGCAACTGAATTAGCAAAGAGACCAGAAAATAAAGGAAAGACAATAGTAGTATTATTACCAGACACAGGAGAACGTTACTTATCAACTACTTTATTTTCAGAATAAAATAATTTAATTAGGAAATACTATAAAAGAATCATTAATAGTGAAAAACACCAAATAAAAGATAAAGTTATCTTATAAGAAATATAATACTTCTTATTTGATAACTTTATTTTTATTTATAATTTGTATTTCTGTATTGAGAAGGAGACATTCCTGTAAATTTTTTAAAGGTTTTATAAAAATGGCTTTGGTCATGAAATCCTAAAGTAAGACCTATATCTAAAATACTTTCATTAGTTGTTAAAAGAAGAACCTTAGCTCTATCTATTCTTATTTTTTTAGCATAATTCATAACAGTTATGCCCATTTCTTTTTTAAAGCAATCTGATATATAACCAGGAGAAAGATTAACCTCTGAAGCAAGTTGTTCTAGGGATATGTGGCTTTCTATATTTAAGTGAAGATGCTTTAAAATTCTGTTTATAACATGGTTTTGAGTAACTTCAACATCATTTATAACAAGATTCATATAAGTATCTACCATTTTAAGTTCTAAATCTTGAAGACTTTCTAGTGAATTTAAAGTTGGAATTGTATCATAAAATTTATTGTAAATTGGATGAAGATATTTTGTTGCAATTCCATTTGCAACTATTTCTTTAGTATACATTGCATTCCATATTAATAAATCAATTTTTTTATTTTCTATAGATATTTCTTCAGCTAATTCTTCTTTATGCTTTTCTTTTGTCATATAAATAATTCCTGGTTTATCTCTTAATTTTATTAAAAAAGATATATCATTATTAAAAATATGTTTATCAGATTTAAAATGTTCGTACAAAAATATTCACCTCACAAAAATAGATTTATATTAATAATATACATATTATATAATAAATATACAAGTAAAACAAATAAATTTATATGTAATTATTAAGAACACAATGAATTAATAAAAAATATATTCATTTATAGTAGGATTTTAAATTAAATAATGTGATATTATAAGGTAAAAAGTATATAAAGTGGTGATTAAACTTATGGATAAAAAAGAAATAAGAAAAAATATGATTTCTAAAAGAGATAATATATTAAAAGAAGCAAAAGAAATAATGGATAAGAATATAATTTTAAAACTAAAGGAAAGTGAATATTATAAAAAAAGCAAAAATATTTTTATATATTTAGGTTTTGGAAGTGAGATAGATACTATGTCTTACATTCAAGAATTTATTAATGAAGGAAAACATATTTTTATTCCTAGAACAGATATAAAAACTAAAAAGATGGAAGCTGTTGAAATTACTTCATTAGAAGGACTAAAAGAAAATAAGTATGGAATTTTAGAACCAGATGATAGTAAAGAAGAATTTTGTAAAAATAATTTAGATTTAATAATTTTACCTGGAGTAGCTTTTGACCTTGTTGGAAAAAGAATAGGCTATGGTGGTGGATATTATGATAGATATTTAGAAAATATAGATAAAAAAATAATCAAAGTAGCTTTAATATACGATTTTCAACTTTTAGAAAATGTACCAGCGGAGGAACATGATATAAAAGCAGATTATATTATAACTGAAACTATGAGTATAAAATGTTGTTAAAGCTTGATTATGAAGAATTTAATACATATAATGGTATTGTTAAACAAAAAATGAATTTATAGGAGGATAAAAATGAAAATAGAAACTAAATGTCTTCATGAAGGATATCATCCAGGAAATGGAGAACCTAGAGCATTACCAATATATCAAAGCACAACTTATAAATATAATTCAACAGATGAAGTGGGAAAATTATTTGATCTTTCTTCTAATGGTTATTTTTATTCTAGAATAGCAAATCCAACTGTTGGAGCTGTAGAAGAGAAGATTGCTTCATTAGAAGGAGGAATAGGAGCACTTTGTACAACATCAGGACAAGCAGCCTCACTTATAAGTATAATGAACATTTTAAAAGCAGGAGACCATATAGTTAGTGCAGCTACTATATATGGTGGAACAATAAACCTTTTTGCTGTAACTCTTAAGAAATTTGGAATTGAATGTACTTTTGTAGATGCAGATGCTTCAGAAGAAGAAATACAAAAGGCATTTAAAGAAAATACAAAAGTGGTATTTGGAGAAACAATAGCAAATCCAGCAATAAGTATATTTGACATAGAAAAATTTGCTAAGATAGCTCATAAAAATAATGTACCTCTTATAGTTGATAATACTTTTGCCACTCCAGTACTTTGTAGACCAATAGAACATGGAGCAGATATAGTAATTCATTCAACAACTAAGTATATGGATGGTCATGCTGTTCAACTAGGTGGTGTTATCGTTGATAGTGGAAATTTTGATTGGACAAATGGAAAATTTCCTGAATTTACAGAGCCTGATGAATCTTATCATGGAGTAGTATATACAAAACAATTTGGAAAGTCAGCTTACATAGTAAAAGCAAGAGTTCAATTAATGAGAGATTTAGGAGCATATCCATCAGCACAAGATGCTTTCCTTTTAAATCTAGGACTTGAAACATTACCAGTAAGAATAGAAAAGCATTGTAGAAATGCAGAAAAAATAGCAGAATTTTTAAATAATAGTGATAAAATAGAATTTGTAAACTATCCAACATTACAAGGAAATAAGTATCAAGATTTAGCAAAAAAGTATTTACCAAATGGATGTAGTGGAGTAATTTCATTCTCTGTAAAAGGAGGACGTGAAGTTGCAGCTAAATTTATGGATAGTTTAAAATTAGCATCAAATGTTGTTCATGTGGCAGATATTCGTACTTGTGTTCTTCATCCAGCAAGTTCAACTCATAGACAACTTACTGATGAACAATTAGTGGCTGCAGGAATAACACCAGGATTAATAAGAATATCTGTAGGGCTTGAAAATATAGATGATATAATAAAAGATATAAAATTAGGATTATCAAATATATAAATAAAAAAGCTTAGATAAATACTTTTTATTTAGAAAATGTGGATTGTTAATTTGAATGAATTCAAAAGAATAATTCACATTTTTTATAAATATATAAAATTAAAAAAATATTGAATTTTTTGAAAAAATATACGATAATATAACAGAAAGGGATTATTGTAAAAATAAGTTAAGGGAGATGATATCTTGAAAAGAATTGTAGCATTATTATTGATTCTAATTCTGTGGTTAATATTATGGTATATTGATTTTTTTGTTGATATTGGTAATGATTACATAGCGAGGATAAAGTTCATATTACTTACATCAGGCAGTACAGTAAGTGCGTTAATAATAAAAAACAGTGTAAAAGTGGAAATAAATGAACAATAAAAGTGTGTTATTTTTTAGTTTAGATTTTATAAATTAATTTTATTTATAAAAAATATTAGTATCCTTAAAAATAATATAAGGATACTAATATTTTTATAGGCTTTAATGTTTAATGTTGTAAAGAAAATTATTTTTCTTTTTTAGCTATTTCTAATAAAATTCTATTTTCAAAATCTTCAAGTGCTATGCTTCCTTCATCACCATTTTTTCTACTTCTTACAGCAACAGTGTTATTTTCAGCTTCTTGTTCTCCTACAACTAAGATGTAAGGAGTTCTTTCAAGTCTTGCTTCTCTTATCTTATAACCAATCTTTTCAGCTCTAAAGTCAGTTTCAACTCTTACAGATTTTTCTCTTAGTGAAGCTGCAACTTTATTTGCATATTCATTGTATTTATCAGAGATTGGTAATATCTTTACTTGAACTGGTGACATCCAAGTTGGGAATGCACCTGCATATTTTTCTATAAGCATAGCTATAGTTCTTTCATAACATCCAATTGATGATCTGTGAATTATGTAAGGATGTTTCTTTTCACCATTTTTATCAATGTAAGTCATGTCAAATCTTTCAGCTAATGCAAAGTCAATTTGAACTGTTATTATTGTATCTTCTTTTCCATGAACATTCTTAAATTGAATATCAAGCTTTGGACCATAGAAAGCTGCTTCATCATCAGCTTCAGTATAGTTAATTCCAAGGTGATTTAAGATGTTTCTCATAATATTTTGAGTATTTTCCCAAGCTTCTGGTTCATCAATATATTTTTTCTTGTTATTTGGATCCCATTTAGAGAATCTATAAGTTATGTCATCTTGAATTCCAAGAGTTTCCATAACATACTTAATTAAATCAACAACACCTCTAAATTCATCTTCTAATTGTTCAGGAGTAACAATTAAGTGTCCATCAGCTAAAGTAAATTGTCTAACTCTTATAAGACCATGCATTTCTCCAGAGTTTTCATTTCTAAATAGAGTAGAAGTTTCAGCATATCTTATTGGTAATTCTTTATAACTATGTTGTTCAGCATTGTATATAGTATATTGGAATGGACAAGTCATTGGTCTTAAAGCCATAACTTCATCATCTTTTTCTTCATCACCTAAAACAAACATTCCTTCTTTATAGTGATCCCAGTGACCAGATATTTTGTATAAATCACTTTTTGCCATATAAGGAGTTTTAGTTAAAACATATCCTCTGCTTTCTTCAAGGTCTTCAATCCATCTTGAAAGGATTTGGAATAGTTTAGCACCCTTTGGCATAAGAAGAGGAAGTCCTTGACCTACATTTTCATCAGTTGTAAATATTTTAAGTTCTCTTCCTAATTTATTATGGTCTCTCTTTTTAGCTTCTTCTAAAGCTTCAAGATGAGCTTCTAATTCTGATTTCTTTAAGAATGCTGTACCATATATTCTAGAAAGCATCTTATTCTTTTCATTTCCTTTCCAGTAAGCACCAGTACTCTTTAATAATTTAACAGCCTTCACGTTTTTAATAGACATTAAGTGAGGTCCTGCACAAAGGTCTGTAAAATCACCTAATTTATAAAAAGAAATTACTTCTCCTTCAGGTAAATCATTTATTAATTCAACCTTATAAGGCTCATCCTTCATTAATTCAAGAGCTTCATTTTTAGGAAGTTCAAATCTTTCTATAGAAGGATTTTCTTTTATAATTTTTCTCATTTCATCTTCAAGTTTTTCTAAATCAGCAGTTGAAAATGGATTTTCTACATCAAAATCATAATAGAATCCATTAGCTATTGAAGGACCAATAGCAAGCTTTGCTTCTGGAAATAATCTTTTAACAGCATAAGCAAGAACATGAGATATACTATGTCTTATAGTATCCATTCCTTCTTGAGAATCAGCTGTGCATATGCTAAGTTCTACATCTTCATTTACCTTAGTACGAAGGTCTACAACTTTCCCATTTATAATTCCACAACAAGCATTTCTAGCTAAACCTTCACTTATTGATTTAGCAATGTCTAAAACTGATACTCCAGATTCAAATTCTTTTACAGAGCCATCTTTTAAAGTAATTTTAATCATCATCTTTTCCTCCAATATATTAAAAAAATAAAAAAACTTCATCTCTAAAAATAGAGACGAAGTATAAAATTCCGTGGTCCCACTCTAATTACCTAAAAAAAGTATATTTTAGGTCACTTGAAAAATATCGTAACGTGATAATGACGGGCTTTATTAGAGCCACTCAGAGATGGTTTTCGAGTTAAGTCCATTTAAGAATAATTACAGCTACATATTCTCTCTCTGAAAATGAAGATTTAACCTACTGTTCTCTTCAACGTGTTAATATATTAATTAAGATTATTATAATTATTTAACAATTATATGTCAATATTTAAAAATAAAAAAATTATATCATTCTTGAATTGCTTTACTTAAATGTTGAATTTTAATTTCATCTAACATATCTTCAGTGTAGTTAACACCACCCATAAGCTTTAAAATTATATCTTCCCTTTTATAACCTTCTTTATATAACTTTATATTTTTAGTTATTCTCTTTACAGTATTATAAGGTGCATTAAGAATTTGTTCAAGCTCCTTAAAATTATAATATTTTTTATAAAGTAATTTCTTTAGCTTATTTTGCAATTTTAATTTATATTTAATATCTGTTTCTAAACATTGATGGGGACCATTTTTCCCACGATGATGTTTTTCACATAAATATTTATAATTAATTTCTATATCAAATCCACCTTCATGTCTATGAACAATATGATGAATATCGGCTTTTTCATGGCAAATTTCACAAAAAAACAACCAAACACCCCCTGTAACTTTTTGTATATTTATATTATATAATAAAATATTTGTTATTGGAAGGTGCTTAAAGTATGACAAAATTCATTTAATTAATATATAACAATAATATTTCTATTTTGTGTTTCAATAGAAAATGAAGGTGGTTTTTCATAAAAACTACTGTTAAGAAAATAAGTTAAAAAGGTTGGAATAAAAAATATTGTTCCAATTAATATAATTGAAAAAATATTTTTTAAAAATCCATGCTTTTTATTAGAAGTTATGAAAGATAATCTTAATTTTAAAAGTTTTGCATTACTTGAAAGAGTGGTAACTAACTTTGGTGTAGTACACTTTTTACTAGCAATGTTTAGTAAGCTATTACCATAATCATATTTTTCAGTTAAAGTAAGATTTTTTATAGCATTTTCATCACAAGATATTTCACACCAATTATTTAGATATTTATTAAAAAAATGAATTACTGGATTAAACCAATGAATTGACAAAATTACCATTTGTATAAGTTTTATAAATAAATCTTTTCTTTTAAAATGTGTTAATTCATGAAAAATTATAGGTTTAATATTTAATATAGTAGAAATATTTGATGGAAATATAATTATTGGTTTTAAAATTCCAACAAGCATAGGTGTAGTTATTAAGTCACTTTCTATAACAGATATTTCTTTTTTTATTTTCATTTTTTCTGTACATTTATTAAAAGAATCAATTAAATATTTATTATTAATTGGATAAATATTTTTCATTAAATTTTTCCTGAAATTTATGTAACAAAAAACATGAAAAGTAAAACAAATTAAAAAACCTATAAACCATATTGAAAATATAATTTCAAGCAAATTGGTAGTTTTACTTAATTTATCTAGTTTGTTTAAATTTTTAATAGTATTGTAGTTATTAATTAAATAATTATGATTTAAAGGTATGAAATAAAAAAAAGGAATTATAAACATGAATAATATAAATTTTCCACTTAAATAATGCCATTTAGGTGAAAATAATCTTTTTGTAATATAAGATAATGAAATTAAAAATAAAGAAGCAAAACCTCCTGATAAAGATAAAAAAAATAAGGTTATAAAAAATTTTTCTAACACAATTAAAATCTCCTTACTTTATAGACATTAAAATATTGTTATTTTATAAAAATCTCATGATAGCAATAATTATATACTATATCTTATAGTATAAATTTATGTTAAATAATTAATTGAAAATAGTCAATATATTTTTAGAAAAATACAATAAAATAAGCTTTAATTGTGATAGATATACTTTTATATAAATTGAATGAGAAAAAGAAATAATAGCAGTTAATTCTACATGGAGTAGTTGACACGAATTTGCTAATATTGTATTATAAATTTTATAAATAAACTATTAATAGAAATTTAGTGAAAGTATAAAATTTAAAAATATATAGTGATAGATATATTTATCATAATAAAGGGGAATATTATGAATTTAAAAAGAGTGTTAATATTTTTATTAATCTTAATTTCTTTTGTTATAAATATAAGTAGCTGTAGTAAAAAAGAAAATTATAATAAAACAGCAACAGTTTATGAAGAGGAATCTTTAAATTTTTTTAAAGAAAATAAAATAAAATTTATATATGATATGAAAGTAATAAGTGGAGATAAAGTAGTTATATTAGCTTCAGAAGAAGGAATTTTTAAATATTTTATATCTGAAGATAAAGGAGAAAAGTGGATTGAAAAAAAGTTAGAAGTATTAAAATCAATAGAAAGGAAAATAAGTTATGCCAAAATAAGTAATAAAGGAGATATAGTATTAACTTATTCAAATGAACAAGGAAGTTTTAAAAGTGCATTTTTATCAATAGAAGATAATAAATTTAAAGAACTTAACATAAATCATTCAGAAGAAAAAGGGAGTATACCTTATTATTTTTTAGAATTTCTTTCTAATGGGAATTTGATATATTTTAATGAAACAGATTCAAAGTTAAGTCAATTAGATATAAATAAAAATAAGGTTAAAAATATTTTATCAGTAAAAGATTTTCCAAGTGGAAGTATAGGCAAACAATTTATAAACTATAAAGGTCAATATATAAAATATTATAGTTTAGATACTGGTAAAGAAATTAGTAAATTAAAAATAAAGGAAAATATGAGCATAAGTTTAGTTTCTTCTGAAAATATATATAGCAATTGTTTATATGTAATAAATAAAGAGGGAGTATTTAAAAATAAGCTCAATAGTGTTGAGTTTAAAAAAGTTATTAATGGAACAAATACTAGTTTTGGAGGCAATGAAATGTCACCAATATATTTTTGCGAAATTAAAAATTCAGAATTTTTATGTATTTTTTATAAAAAAATTAATGGAGAGGATGATGGAGAATATTTTTTAAAGAAATATAAAAAATCCAAAGAGAAAGATGAAGTTAAAGTATATTCTCTCTATAAAAATAATTTAATAAGTGAAATTGTATCTAAATATAATGTGGAAAATAGTAATATAAATATAAATTATGATATAGGAATTAAAGATGGAGAAAAAACTACAAAAACAGAAGTAATAGAGAGATTAAATAATGAAATTCTGTCAGGTAATGGACCAGAAATATTAATATTAGATGATTTACCATATGATTTGTATGAAGAAAAAGGATTCCTTGAGAACATAGAATGTGTAATAAAAAATCAAGAAGAAGAAGGAAAATTATTTAATAATATAATTAATTATTATAATAATGAAAATAAGTATTATAAACTTCCTTTAAGATTTAATGTTCCATTAGTAATTGGAAAAGATGTTGATGAAAATCAAACTTTAGATGTATTAACTAAAAATATAAAGGATTTAGGTAAAAAAAATGAAAACATTTTTAAAGCATATGAACCTTCAGAAATTATAAAGCTACTATATACATATGATTCTATAAACTGGATTAATAAAGATGGAACAATTAATGAAGAAGAAATAAAAAACTTCATGAAAAATTGTAAAAATATTTATAGTATTTTAAAGAAATCAAATACTAGTGAAAGTATTAAAAGTTATTTAGATGCTAAAAAGTACTATTCAGATTTAGAAAGCTTTGAAAGAGAGGTTTATTTACATAGAGATATAACAATATTAGATTTATTTTATGATAAGTCTAATTGGAAAATAGAAGTTGGAGACTTAACTAATTTTAATGAGATTTCTTATATATTATCAATAAAAGATATTTTAAAGGATTATTCTTACTTCCCTTGGAGTAATAATGGACAAATTGTTTTTACTCCAAATACATTAATAGGTATAAATTATTATGGAAAAAATAAAGATAAGGCAAAAAAATTTTTAACAGAAATTTTTTCAGAAGAATATCAATCTATTTTTAATAATGAAGACTATGGATTTTCTATTAATAAAGATATATTTTATGGTGAATTAAATGAAATGATAAAAATAGATTCTAATGGAAGTTTGAATATTAATGATAATATAATAATTGAGAATATTGAACCAAATGAAGAAGAAATAAACAGATTTACTTCCATAGTAGAAAATATGAATATTTCAGCAAATTATAATACTTTTTTGTTAGATTATATCATTGAGGATATGGAAAAATATATTTTAGGAAAATTAACAATGAATAAAACAATTGAGAATATTAAAAATAATATTCAAAAATATAAATATTATTTACATTAATAAAGAATTTTTATTTATAAATATATGAATTTACAACTACAATATGTAGATTGCAAAAATATAAATATAAAGTGAAAAGAAGTTATTATTTATAAAAATATTAGATATTTCAAGACTAATAATAAGTAATATAATTCTACATAATGTAGTTGACTATTTAAATAAAATAGTGTATTCTAATATTAGGGTGAATTTGCCATTATTTCAAATTAGTTAATAAAAATATAAATGTTCGAACAAAAATACAAATAAAATATGGAGGTAGTATATGAAGAAAATAAAAACTAAAAAAGCAATAATAGGTTTAATTTTAGGAACAACAATAATGACTATGCCTGTTGTTGCTTCAGCAGAAGAACAGACAATAAATCTCGGAGGTGGGAAAAAATTATATAAATCTATCACATATCATTATGATTCAGCTGATTTATATACAACATTCTATTCACCAAGTACAAGCCATGGTTCTCAAATATCAGGAAAATATAATGGAACAGCATATACATATAAAAGTGGTAGAGTTTCTCCAGGAAGTACTTCAAATGCCAAAAAGCAAAATGATAGAGAAACATTAAGCACTTTATATGGACGTATGAGCTATTATGAATAATTAAAAATTTAATATAAATGTAGAGGAATCAACTAAAAATTTATTAGTTGATTCTTTTAATAAAAATAAATTTTCAAGGTGAGTTAAATTTATGAGAAAATATTTTAAAAAAATAATTATAATTAATTTATTGGTGTTTTTTTGTTTCTCAAATCTCTTTGGATGTAAAAATAGTAAAATATCAGAAGAAAATAATACTTATCTTAAAGAGATAGATTGTAATTTCTTTAATGAAGAAAATATTGATTTTGTATATGATATGAAAGCAATTGATAAAAATAAAGTAGTAATATTAGCTAGCAATAATAATAAATTAAAATATTTTATATCAGAAAATAATGGAGAGAGTTGGCAAGATAAAAACTTAGATATATTAAATGATATAGATAATGAAGTAAATGATGCATGTATATCAAAAGATAATAATATTGTTATTACATATAAAAATAAAGAAGGAAAATATAAAAACTCAATATTATATTCTGATGGTAAAATTGAAGAGTTAAATATAGACCATTCAAATGCTAAAGGTGATTTACCATATAATTTAATTAAGTTTGCTTCTAATGGAGATATATTACTTTATGATGGGGATAAAAATATAAAACAAATAAATTTAAAAGATAAAACAATAAAAAATAATTTTAATTTTGAGTATATAGGATTAACAACAACAGTTGAAAATAAAATAGTTAACTATAATAAAGATTATATAGAATATTATAGTTTAGATAGTGGAAAGAAAATTGATAGTGTTAAAAATAAAATGGATATAAAGAGTATATATTCAGATGATATTTATAGCAATTCATTATTTTTTATAAATAGTGATGGTGTAAATAAATATAAAATTGAAAATAATAATGATAAGTTTATTATTGAGGCTTCAAAAACAAGTTTTGGCAATTCTAATTTGTCTCCACTGTATTTTTCACAGGTGGGAGAAAATGAATATTTGTGTATATTTATGGAACAAGGAAAAAATGGATTTAAATATTACTTAAAAAAATATTCTTTAAGCAATTTGGAAGTAAATAATAATGAAAGTATAAGAGTATATTCTTTTTATGAAAATTCATTAGTGAAACAAATTATATCAAAATATAATTTAGAAAATTCAACACAAAGTATAAACTATGAATTTGGTCTTTCAGAGGAAGAAAGTGATAAAGAAGCAGATGAAATTAAACGATTAAATACAGAACTTATGGCAGGTAAAGGACCAGATATATTAGTGTTAGATGGACTTCCTTATATATCTTATATGGAAAAAGGAATACTTGAAAATATGAATGATATTATAAGTAAATATATAGATGAAAATAGTTTGTTTAATAATATAATTCAATACTATAATGATTCAGGATATTATGCATTACCTTTAAGATTTAATATACCAATAATAGTAGGAAAAAATATTGAAAATGTTTCTGATTTAATAACATTAACTGAGGCTATAAAAAGTTTATATGAAGAAAAGTGTACTAGTATATTAGATATATATAGTCCAACTGAGCTTATAAAAGCTCTTTATTATACTAATTCCATTAATTGGCTTAATGAAAATAATTCTATTAATACACAAGAAATAAAAAGTTTTTTAGAAAATTGTAAAGAAATATATGAGATTCTTGAAAAAACAAAAAGTAAAAATAATTATGAATATCATCTAAAAAATCAAAAATATTATGAATCTATAAATATGTATGAAAAGATAAAATATTTAAATAGAGAGGTTTCTCCAGCTATATTATTATTTGGAGATTCAGGTTCTAAAATTGATATTGGAAGTATGAAAAATTTTTCTCAATTAGGATTAATGATTACTATTTGTAATGAATTTGAAAATTATTCATATAGAACCTGGAATAGTAATGAAAAAGGAATGTTTATTCCAAATACTTTGATAGGTATAAATTCAAGAAGTAATACTAAAGAAGAGTCAAAAAGATTTTTAAAATTATTATTTAATAATGAATATCAAAATATTGATAGTACATTAGGATTACCACTTAATAAGGAAGTCTTTAGCAATAATTTAAATTCTGAAATAGATAATGCAACAAATGGAGAATATTCAATAGATAATAAAGAAACAATTAGAATAAAAAAACCATCAAATGAGGAAATTACTAATTTTATATCAGTAGTAGAAAATGCTAAAATATCCACTAATGATAATTTAATAATACTAAATCAAGTAATAGATGATATGGAAAAGTATATTTTAGACAAACAAGATATAAATAAAACATTAAAAAATATTAAGAATAAAGTTGATATATATCTATCAGAATGATTTTTTAAGAGTTAAACTAATAAGAGCTACTTTATTAATTAAAGTAACTCTTATTAGTTTTATTACTTTATAAATTATCTTTTCCTTTTTCACTAAACCAATCTTTGATTTCTTTTAATTCATTATCATTTATATCTTCTTCAAAATAAAGAGCAGATAGAAAATTTTTTAAAGAGCCTTTATAAAGTTTTTTTAGAATTCCTTGAGTTTGATATTTTTTATATTCATCACGAGAAACTTTTGCGGTGTATAAATTACTATGGCCTTGTCTTATTACCATTAACATACCTTTTTTTGCCATTCTTGTTAAAAAAGTTGCCATAGTTTGAGGTCGCCATACTTTACCTTCTTTTTCAAATATTGAAATCAGTTCAGGAGTTGTTACAACTCTGTTCAATTTCCAAATAGTATTCATAATTTCTAATTCTGTTTCAGATAATTCTTGAATTTTATTCATAAAAAAGCCTCCATATACTACCTAGAGTAGTTATTATAAATATATTAAAAAAAAATATAAAAATAGTCAAGAATTTTTATGTTATAGACATTATCAACATGTATATAAATATATTTTTTTATGTTATTTTATAAATTATAAAATAATAATTCTACTTAATGTAGTTGAAAAATTGTGTAAAATAATATATTATAAAATTAATTGATATTAGAGCAATATTAAAAATTTATTATTAAACTGAGGTGATAAAGTGAAAAATAATAAAATAGGACTAACCTTTATATTACCAAGTTTCATAGGTTTATTGATATTTCTCTTGATTCCTTTTATAGATGTTATAATAAGGTCTTTTCAAAGTGTTGTAACAAGGGAATTTGTGGGTCTTGCAAATTATAAGGAGATTTTTTTTAATGGAGCTTTTAAATTGGCAAGTAAAAATACTTGTAGATTTGTGTTTGTTTGTATTCCTTTGTTACTTTTATTTTCTTTATCTATTGCTGTATTAATTCAGAGGTTTGTAAATAATTCAAAATTAATAAGAACGGCATTTTTATTACCAATGGCAATACCAGTATCTTCAGTAGTTCTTATATGGAAAATATTCTTTTATAAAAATGGGATTTTAAGTGGATTTTTAGTCCACTTAGAGTCCAAAGGAATGGATTGGATGAATACAAAGTATGCTTTTTGGATTTTAGTAGGAAGCTACATATGGAAAAATCTTGGATATAATATTATTTTATGGCTTGCAGGATTAAGTTGTATAAACAAGGAAATTTATGAGGCAGCAAGAGTAGACGGTGCAGGAGAATGGAAGTGTTTTGCAAAAATAACGCTTCCTAATATAAAACCTGCATTATATACAGTTTCTGTTCTTTCATTATTAAATTCTTTTAAAGTATTTAGGGAAGCTTATCTTATTGGAGGAGATTATCCTAATAAAAGTATGTACTTATTACAACATACTTTTAATAATTGGTTTAGGGAGCTTTCTTTTGAAAAAATGTCATCAGCTTCAGTAGTTATGGCTATAGCTATATTTATTTTAATAATACTTTTGCAAAAAGCATGGGAGCAGAAGGAATAGGAGGTTTTATGAAAAAAAAGATTATAAATTTTAGTTTAATAATATTAAGTTTATTAATATGCTTTCCTATTATAATGCTTTTAACAAATTCATTTATGGGGAAGGAAGAGTTAAAGGAATTTCTTGTTCCTATACTTTCAGGAGGAGAGGAGTATATTTCATTAAAGCTGTTTCCGAAGTTTCCCACTTTTAAAAATTATGTAAAGCTTTTATTAGATACGCCAGAGTTTTTTGTAATGTATTGGAATTCTGTAAAAATAGTTTTATTTGTTTTATTAGGACAACTTTTAGTTGGAGTACCAGCAGCTTGGGGTTTGGCACAATATAATTTTCCGTTTAAGAAGTTGTTATTTACTATATACATAGTTGTAATGTTAATGCCTTTCCAAGTTACAATGTTATCTAATTATTTAGTTTTAGATAAATTGAATCTTATAGATACCCATCTAAGTATTATAATTCCTGGAATGTTTTCAACATTTCCTGTATTTATAATGTATAGATTTTTTTCTGAAATACCAAAGGAAATATTAGAATCTGCTAGAGTAGATGGGGCAAATGAATTTCAAATTTTTATTAAAATTGCTATACCTTTAGGAAGACCAGGAATAATATCTGCAATGATTTTAGGATTTTTTGAATATTGGAATATTATAGAACAACCAATGACTTTTTTAAAGGATAAAACACTATGGCCATTGTCACTATATTTACCTAACATAAGCCTTGAAAATGCAGATATAGCTTTTACAGCCTCTGCAATAACATTATTAACAGCTATTATTATATTTTTTGCAGGACAAAAATATTTAGAGCAAGGAATACTAGCTTCAGCAGTGAAGGGATGATGATAAGATGAAGATAAAAGAAATGATTAATTATGAATGGAATAAAAAAAGTGAAGATAAATCTCAAGAAAGAATTATAAAAATATTAGTTTATTTTATAATTTTTATGATAGTATGTACAATAATTTCTCGTTTTGCTGATTCCTTAACAGTTCCTATTGTTGAAACAGAAAAGGTAACTTCTGCAAGTATTAATCATGATATTACTGCCTCAGGAGTAATTAGTGCAAATAATCAAGAAGGCATATTTTCTACAGAAGGAATAACTATTACATCTATTAATGTTCAGAGAGGAAAATATGTGAAGAATGGAGATGTACTATTTACATTAAATAAGGAAGAAATAGAAGAAAAAATATCAAGTTTGGAGAGTGAACTTTCAAATAAAGAAAAAACCTTATCAAGAGCAATTGAAGATTATAATATAGCTTTAAGTAAGGAGGATAAAAATATACAGAAGGCTTTAGAAACAATGGAAAATTCTAAAAAAGAATTAGATGAATTTAATGAAAATTCATTATTAAGCAAGGAAGAACTTAATAATGCATATGAAGAAAATAAAAATGCTTATGAAGAGGCTATAAATAATAAAGATAGTAACCTAATATCATATAAACGTGCAGTTGAAGATGCTAATTATGATAAAGAAAAGGAAAAATTAATTAAAAATATTAATGAGTTAAAAGAATTATTAAATAATGATGGTAAGGTAATAGCTAATAATGAGGGAACTGTTACAAATATTCTTTTAACAGAAGGGCAACAAACTACAAATGAACCAGTATTATTATTAGCAGATAAAAAAAGTGGATATAAGGTAGTAGCTCAAATATCAACTGATTATGAAAAAGATATTTCACTAGACCAAAAAATCACTTTAAATATTTTAGATAATAATGAGCAAATTGAAGAGGCTGTAATTAATGCTATATCAAGAAATGAGGAAAATGAGCATATGCTTGATATTACAGTAATCTTACCAGAGGGAGTAGGAGAAATAGGCAAGTCTGCGACTTTAGAAATTTCAAATAATACTGAAAGATATTCATCTTGTGTGCCTTTATCAGCCCTTCATAGTGATGGGGACAAATATTATGTGTTGATGTTTGAAGAAAAAGAAACTGTTTTAGGAACTGAAAATGTAGCTAAAAGAGCTGATATAACAATAAAGGATAAAGATGGAATGTATGCAGCTTTAGATGAAAATATAATACTAACTTCAGATGAAGTAATAACATCAAGTAATAAGAACATAAATGATGGCGATAGAGTAAGAAAGGAGGAAGAATGAAATCCTTAATAAAGCACATAATTCCATTTGGCTTAGTAATTATTACAATTATGTGCTTTATATTATCTATAAACTATACTCTTAATTTAAAGAAAGAAAAGCATACAATTAATATTTATTTTGATGATGAGAATATGTCTTTAAGCAATATTAAATCTATAAGAGAGGAAGAAGAGAAAAAGGAAAATCCAGTAATATTTACAGCATGGAAACAAGAGAGCAAGCAAAGTATAGAAAATGAAGAGCTTAATAGAAGTATTGAAGTTACATCCATTTTAGTAAATGGAGATTCCTCATTAATTGTAAATGGAACTATATTATTTGAAGATGATAAAGAAGGGTGTCTTATAGATAAGGATACAGCTTATAAACTTTTTGGAGATACAAATATAATTGGAAAAAAAATAAAATATAAAGATAGAGAGTTAATAGTAAGAGGAATTCATAAAGGAACTAGCTCTACAATACTTATGCAAACATTAGATAACTATGAAGGAAATATAAATGGAATTACCTTATATAAAGGAAAAGATACTAATATAAAAAATTTTATAACTAGTTATGGAAGTTCTGATAATACTGTTGACAACAAAATTTATTATAATTTTTCTAAATTTTGTGTCTTAGTTCTTCCTGCAATAATTCTAATTTGTATAGAATTTAAGCTTTTTAAAAAGGTACTTCAAGCTAAAAATAAATATATATTGAAGAGTTTGTATATAATTTTAATATTAACATTGTTAATTATATTTATTAAAGCTATAAATATAAAAATTCCTTTAGAGATGCTTCCTAATGAATGGTCAGATTTTAAATTTTGGGGAGAATTATATAAAATTTATATTAAAAAAATTAAATACTTTTTATATATGAAAAAATATAATATTGATATTTTTATGATTGAATACACAAGCAAAGTTGTGCTTTTTAGTCTTATTTCTTTAATATCTTTTTTTATAACTAAATCAATAATAAAAAAAGATTTTAAATATTTTAAGAAAAGTAAATAATTTTATAAAACAAATTTTCAAGCTAAATATAATGCTTAACTTGAAAATTTGTCTTATAATAAAATATTTGTTATTGGAAGGTGCTTAAAGTATGACAAAATGATTATAAAGTAATGTATAGATTTTTTATTTTTCACTTTGTGTATTTTTGTGTATTTAAGATATATCTATTTATAATTTTAATATAAATAATTAAATAAGATATTGATATTAAAAATCCTCCAATTACATCACTAGCATAATGAACACCTAAATAAATTCTGCTAGTTCCAATAAGTAAAATTAGTAAACTTAAAGCTATACATATTGTCCATTTTAAATTTTTATTTTTAATATATGCATATGCTAAATATATTAAGAAACCATAAAAAGCCATACTTATCATTGAATGTCCAGAAGGAAAGGAATAGCCACTTTCAGCTATTAATCTATATCCCTTTGGTCTTGGTCTTTGAACAACAAACTTTAAAGCTTGATTTGAGATGGTTATAAAAATTAAATTTAAAAATATGCATAAAGAAAATTTTTTATTTTTTATGAAAATAAATGATAATATGCTAATGCTTATTAGAACCAATGCACTTCCTAAGTTAGTAATTGCTTTCATAAAAATAGTTACATAATAATTTCTTAAAAATACATCAAAAATATTATAGGCAATAGTATCACATTTCATAATTTCTTGTTCAAAAATATCTTCAGCTATGTTTAATGTTATTATTAAGCAAACAGATAATATTATCCACAAATAATTTTTTTTTATGAATGACATTATATTTTTTAACATTTATTTTCACCTACTTTCTGTTTAAAAATTTACAAATTAAGATAGAGTAATTTAGTTATTATATTTTAATTGATGGTGTATTTCTTCTATTTGTATTTTTTCTTTATGACTAATATGTTTCCATTCTATTTTTTTATTAAATAAGCTAACCATAGTAATAGGTGTCCATGTCAATAAAAATATTGGAAACATTATAATTCCACTTAAATAATGTAATATTTTTTTATTATAATGAATTACTAAAAAAGTACATATTGTATAACTTAATAAAGTAATAAGAGCAAAGGAAATTAAAGAAATTCTAAAGCTATCTTTTACTATAAGTGTTAATATAAAAACTATTGTTGAAAATAAGTTAGTTATTGGTGCAAGGTATATAAATAAACAATCAAGTGCTTCTTTAGACTTACTAGATATTATTTTATTAATTAATAATTTATAATAATTTTTTAAGCAATCTATATCTCCTCTAATCCAACGTATTCTTTGGATAAATGAAATAATTAAAGAAGTTGGCTCTTCATCATAGGTTATAGCTTTATCTACATAATCTATTTTAATGTTATTTAATGCACATATACCTGTAAATTCTAAATCTTCTGTTAGTGTTTTTGTATTAAAGCCAATTTTATCAATAACTTCTTTTTTTATCATAAGGCCTGTACCATTAATAGAAGATGATGATTTGCACTTTTTCCTAGCTTCATTAAAAAAGAAGTTTTGTATGTAATAATATAATGCATAAGAATAAGACAACCAATTATTTTTTTTATTTTTTAATTCTCTAAATCCTTGAGCAACTTTATATCCATTATTTAATGATTCATTCATATATTTTAAGAAATCACTATCAACAATATTATCTGCATCAAATATAACATAAGCATCTATATTTCTATATTTTAAAGTATTAAAAACTTCTTTTAAAGCATCTCCTTTAGACTTTATTTTATTTTCACATTTAATTACATTTACATTTTCATTTTTTGCAATAGTGTAAGTATTATCAGTACAATTATTTAATACAACATTGATTTCATATTTATCTTTATTGTAATTTAATTTTTTTAAACTTTTTAATAAATTACCTATTACTTCTTCTTCGTTTCGAGCAGGAATTAAAATAGAAAAAAAGTTTTCTTTATAGTTATTATTATGAGGAGTTTTCTTTTTCTTAAAGGCAAATATTGAAGTAATTAAAAAATACATATTGTATACAGTAACAATAATCAATAATAAATATAATAATATTAATAAAATAGTTGTCATTTTACACACCTTCTTTAAATAGATTTAACCAATATAACTTTCATTTAAGATAACTTTTGGAATAAAAGATATTGTTAAACAATCATATTCATGTTTTATAATTGCATTTGTTATACCAGAACAGATATTAACAATAAATTTCAAATCATTTTCAATACTCATATTTTGATTATTATATTTTTCTTGATTATCTAATAAGTATTTTTTTAAATCTTGGAAATCATTATTTTTATTTACTTTAAATTTTAATTTATTTTCTTCTAAGAATAAATGAAGTTTATTTTCATAATTTGTATGTTCTATAATATTTCCCTTAAAGTTTTCAGTATGGGGATAAGTAAATGAGTCTGCAATATAATGCATAATTTTTCCTAATTTATAAAAATCAAATATATTTAATTTTTCTTGTTTATTTAGATATTCTAAATTTTTTAATATATAATCAAGGGAATGTTTTCTAGTATGTCCACAAAATAATTTCTTAAATTTAATGCTTCCTTTCATATATGTTAAAATATTTATATCAGGTTCAATACATCCAAATACAAATGCTTTTTCAAATAAGTTTAAATTTTCATTAATATTTTTAGATAAAAGTAAATAGCCTAAAGTTTTATGATCTATAGTTTTCATTTTTACCACCCCTTCATATAAAAATATAAAATAAAAAGTTTAACTGCTTTTAAACACAAGTTAAACTTTTTGTAAACTTTATTATTAAATTTTAAATTTATAGCCTGCCCCCCAAACTGTTTGAATATATTTAGGACTATTTGGGTTATCTTCAATCTTTTCTCTTATTCTATTTATATGAACTGGAATTGTAGCTAAATCTCCATATGCATCTAATCCCCATATTTGGTCAAATAATTTTTCTTTAGAACATACTATATTTTTATTTTTTGCAAGATATAAAAGCAGTTCAAACTCTTTATTTGTTAAGATAATTTCTTTACCATTTTTAAATACTTGATATGACTCAGGAATAATTACAAGTTCATCAAGTATTAATTTTTCAATCGGTTTATCATTTTTACTATTATTTAGTTGTTCATGTATATTTAAATGAGCTTTTACTCTAGCTACTAATTCACTTGGAGAAAATGGTTTTAATACATAATCATCAATTCCTATACCAAAACCTCTTACCATATCAATTTCTTCTCTTTTAGCAGTTACCATAATAATTGGAATAAGAGAGGTTTTTCTTATTTCTCTTGCTATTTCAAATCCATTTAAAGATGGCAACATAATATCTAAAATAAGAGCATCATAATTGCCATTAATTAAGGTTTCTAATCCTTTTTTACCATCATTTTCAATGCTTACAGAGAAATCACTTGCTTCTAAATAATCTCTTTCTAATTCAGCAATTAAATTATCATCTTCTATTATTAATATTTTTCTCATTTTTCCTCCTTAAATATATTTAAAGTAATAATAAATTCTAATCCGCCATTATTTACAGCTTCTATAGTTCCACTATGACCTTGAATTATATTTTTTACAATGGATAATCCTAATCCGCTACCATTAGCTGGATTAGTTCTTGCCTTATCTGTTCGATAAAAGCTTAAAAATATATTATCTAGGTCTGACTTATCTACACCAGGTCCATTATCTTTAAAAATTAATTGTAATTTTTCTTGGTTTTTATCTAATTTAATATCAACTATAGAATTATCTTTCTTGCCATATTTATAAGTGTTTTCTAATAAATTATCTAATACTCTTCCAAATTCTTTTTCATCTAAAAGAGTATAGTCATCATGAATTATATTAAGGTTAATTTTTATATTCTTTTGGGATAATTCTTCTTTATAATTGTTAATTTTTTCTTTTAGATATTCTCCTAGTTTAATTTTTTTAAAATTATATTTAAATTTTTCATTTTCGATACTTGATAAAGAAGATAAACTATTAATAAGATTTTCTATATCTATTGCTCTAGTATGAATTGCAGAATAATACTTTTTTTTCTTTTCTTCTGTATTAGCAATACCATCTTGTAACCCTTCAACGTATCCTTTTATAGATGTAAGGGGAGTTCTTAAATCATGAGAAACACCATTAATAATTTCCTTTCTATATTCCTCATATCTATTTCTAGCTTCTTCAGATAATTTTAATTGAACTCTCATTTTATTAAAATCATCACATACTTCTCCAAATTCATCTTTTTTATTATAATTTATTTCAAAGTCCAAGTTCCCTTTACTAATTTGATTACTACCATTTTTAAGTAGTTCAAGTGGAATTAATATAGATTTTGTAATCCAAGAGGACAATATTAGATTAGTAGCAATTATAATAATAAATAATATTAAAATTAATATTATAATTAAAGATATTAAAGATAATTTAGTAAAACTAAACCAACCTTCATTTGTATTAATATTATTATTTGTATGGGCAATTATAGAATAAGAATTATCTTCTATTTTAAAATTTACTACAATTATTGATACCTTTTGATTTTCATAATATAAATTATCTGTACCTTTATTAACTATAGAATTAATTTCTTTCTGTTCAGTAGTTGTTAAATTATTATATACAATTTTATTATTATTATATAAAGTAAAATGATAATCTAAATTGCTTAAATTATTTTCAAGTTTAACAATATATTTTTCTAGATTTTTATTTGACTCATGAGATAATATTTCTTTAAATTTTAACATATGACTTTGAGCAGAATAAGTATTTGTATTGCTTTCATAAATGTTTTCAACAGCATCCCATCTTTCAAAACCAACAATAGAGATACCTATTTCTAACAATATGAGAAAACTAATAATAGGAATAACAATCATTAAAATATTTGAAAAAATCATTTTCTTTTTTATAGATAAAACCATTTTTTATCACCTCTAACAAAATCATTGTATCAGATAAATTTAAACTTTTTATAAACAATAGTAATTTTTCATTTTTCTTTGAAAACATGCTTTTTATTAATAAGAAAATTAAAATAAATAAAAGAAAAAAGTAAATAAATTCATAAATGAAAATATAACTTGAAAAGTTAGTAAAAAATATTGAAAAGGGGATATACTATCTTATATAATTAAATTATCTAAGAGAAAAGAAAGGTGATAAAGGTGAGGCAAAGTTATAATTCCTTAAAATATTGGGATAAAATCATTATGCAAAATAGCACTATTAGAGGGCATATGTTTATGGAAAAGCCACCAAAGGGAAAATCACTTTACATTCATACTCTTATTTTTAACAAAAGTAATGGTATTGATAATATATATGCGTATTTTCCAGATGAAAAGGTATTATTAGGATACATACAATACTCTTTTTTACAGGAAGCTTTCTATAAATGGATTTATGGGAAGAAAAAGATGGTAACAATGGTACCATCATTATCAGTAGAAAAAATAGTAAAAGATGGACTTAAAAATAAGAAGATAACAAAAGATGAAGGCAAATCAATGCTTGAAGATTATAAGAAACTAGAGAAAATGTGGGATTTACCTAAAGATAAGATTGTATCAGGATTAATTAAATTTGCAAGAAATTTTAATAAAAAATGGTTTGGAGATAATACAGAGTTCCTATATTTAAAAATATTTAAAACTCCAGAAGAATTAGGAGAATTTGTTGAAGAATCTACTATGATTACAGGAACAGAAGAAGAATTTAAGAAAAAGATAGGAGTATCTTCTGAAGAATGGAAAACTATATGTAAATCAGCAACAGAAAGTGAAATTGAGGGTATGAAATTTAAAGAAATACTACAAAAAAATCTTTCAGAAGTAATATAAAAAATAAAAAGCTAGTATCTTAACATAACATATTAAGATACTGGCTTTTTGTATATGTTTATTTTGTTAAAAGACAGATACTTTGAGAAGAAATGCCTTTTCCTTCTCCTGTAAAACCAAGTCCTTCTTCTGTTGTAGCTTTTACATTAATTTTGTCTAATTCTATATTTAATGCAGAAGCTATATTTTCTCTCATTAAAGGTATATGAGGAGCCATTTTAGGCTTTTGTGCAATTATAGTTGCATCTATATTTTCTATTTTATAACCTTTTTCTGAAATAAGCTTTCCAACTTCAGTTAAAAGCTTTATGCTTGATATTCCTTTAAATTTATCATCTGTATCAGGAAAGTGCTTTCCAATATCTCCTAAAGCAGCTGCTCCAAGAAGAGAATCCATTATAGCATGTAATAAAACATCAGCATCTGAATGTCCTAAAAGTCCTAGTTCATAGGGAATAGTAACTCCACCTAGTATAAGTTTTCTTTCAGGAACAAGTTTATGAACATCATATCCCATTCCAATTCTCATAAAATCACCTCACTTATTTTATCTTTTTTATTTATTATATATGAGATTGTAATATTAATGAAGTTTATAGAGGATAAATTTAAAAAATAAAAGAAAATCTATTATTGTTACAAGGCTATAATATATGTAGAAATATATGATATAATACAAGATATGAAAAGAATTTTATTGTAGGTAGTTTGTATTGGGTGTGAGGTGAGTTTATGGAAGAGTTTAGAAAAGATAGGTATATCTTTTCAAATAAACCTGGAGTTATAGATGTAAGTGAAAAATCAAAAAAAGCAAGAGAACAACAAATTAAAAATTTTAATAAAGAACTTTTTGAATATGAAGTATTATTAAAAGATTTAGCTTTAGATAGACCTAATGAAAAAGAAAAAAATCTTATTTTAAATGTTGCATATTATATAGCAAAAGATTATGATGTAGTATCTTCTTTTAAAGCAAAAAAAGTTTTAAATATAGGACTTGTTTCTAGAAAAACTAGAATTTCTAAAAAGTTTCTAGAAAGATGGAAACACTATTTAATTACATACATATTAATTATGGAAAGTACAAATTATAAATATATTCAAGATTATTTAAGAGTATTAGTTAATGATAATATAGATGAAGAGATACCAAATAAAAAGGAACGTAGAGGAATAGTCATAGAACGTTTAAGAAAAAATTGTATTATACTATCAAGTTCAGGAGAATTTTTTTATGTTTCAAATAAAGAAGATTTTGAATTAGGTGATGAAATAATATCTGGAAAAGAAAGAACTCTTGGAAAGAAAATAAAAACTATATTTTCAGCTATATTAATAATAATAATATTTGTATCAATATATATGTACAATCAATATAATAAAGCAGTATCAACTGTAATTATAGAAGTTCCATATTCAATAAAGTATGAAATAAATAAATATGACTCTGTAATATATTTTCATTCAGCCTCTAGTACAGGAGAAAAAATACTTAAAGAAATTAGTCCTTTAGATAAGAATATAGATTTTGTATTAAAAGAATCCATTAGGTATGCAAAAGAGCAAAAAATAGTTCCTTCAGAAGGTATAGTGGTAACAGTAAATGGAAAAGCTCTTAATTATGGAATTTTAGAGGAAACAGGAGATTATATAGTAGAAAATAATATAAAAACTTTAATAAATAATAATGGAACTAAACATTATTTATATGAAAGTGTAGTAAATAAAAAGGAAGAAAGTAATGAAAGTGAAACAGCAAAATAATATAATTACTCATAATGATAGACCAGAGGAGATAAGACTTAATAAATATATGAGTGAAACTGGAATATGTTCAAGAAGAGAAGCTGATAGATACATAGAATCAGGTAGAGTTACTGTAGATGGAGTTAAGGCTATTCCAGGAATAAAGGTTTCTAAAGGGCAAGTTGTAAAGCTTGATGGTAAAAGTATATCTAAGGAAGAAGAAATGATATATATAGCTCTTAATAAACCAGTAGGAATAACTTGTACAACAGATAGAAATATAAAAGGAAATATAGTTGATTTTGTAAATCATGAAAAAAGAATATTTCATATAGGAAGACTTGATAAGGATTCTGAAGGATTAATTTTATTAACTAATGATGGAGATATAGTTAATAAAATACTTAGAGCAGGAAATAATCATGATAAAGAATATATAGTAACTGTTAATAAACCTATAAATGATGAATTTATAAAAAGAATGGGTAATGGTATTAAAATATTAGGAAAGATAACTAAGAAGTGTCTTGTTAATAAAGAAGGGGAGAAAACCTTTAGAATAATTCTAACAGAAGGAATGAATAGGCAAATAAGAAGAATGTGTGAAGCCCTTGGTTATAAGGTTACAAAACTTAAAAGAATAAGAATAATGAATATTAAACTTGGAAAATTAAAGATAGGAGAGTGGAGAAATCTTACTAATGAAGAGCTTAAAGGATTAAATGAATTAATAAAAAATTCTAATAAAGGAATATAAAAAGATGACTGATAAAAATTCAGTCATCTTTTATTTATTTTGCAGTAGTACTAAGTACTTCTTTAAATTGGTCTATGTTATATGTAGAGCTTACATAAATTCTATCAAGAGCTAAACTATTATCTTCTCTATCTGAAAGGCCTCTATTAGTAGTAAATGATAATGAATATCCAGCATCTTTAGATGCTTTTACACTATTATCATTATAATCCCCAAAAGGATAAGCAACAGATATAACAGGTTTTCCTGTAATTGATTCTAATTTTTCTTTAGAAGTTTTAAGCTCGTTAAGTTGTTCTTCATAAGAAAGTTCATTTAAATGTAAATGTGAAGCAGTATGGCTTTGAATATCTATTCCATAATCAGACATTTCCTTTAATTGTTGAGATGTCATATAATATCCATCATTATCAGTAAAGTTAGAAATAACAAATATTGTAGCTTTCATATCTAATTCTTTAAGAATTGGAAAAGCATTAGCATAATTATCAGCATAACCATCATCAAAGGTTATAACTATGCTTTTTTCTGGAATAGGTGTGTTGTTTAATATGTAATCATTTAATTCAGACATAGTTAAAGTTGTATAGCCTGACTCTTTTATAAAGGTTAATTCCTCTCTAAGTTTATCTGGAGAGATTATAACCTCATTAGCTTCTGAGGGGTCAACAGAGTGATAATATAAAACTGGTACTCCCACATTTTCATTTGTCATTGTTAAGCCTTCAAACCTATTTTCCTCTTTTGATGAATCTACAGTAGCTGTATCAGTTTCAGGAGAAGAGGTTTCAGCTGTTGTTGTTTCTTTAATGTTACTAGAAATATTTTGTGATGGTAAATTATCATCTTCTGATTTATTTTTAAAGTGTATTATTATTAAAAGTGCAATTAATATTATAACTAAGATAACAATTAAAACCGAAAAAAAATCAAGTTGTTTTATCTTTGGTTCCCTGCTTTTTGAATGTTTTGCCATAAATATGTACTCCTATAAATAATTTTTCTATTGAATTTTAACATATATAGATTAAAAAAACAAATTTTAATAGTAAGTAAAAAAATAGGTAACACCCTATAATAAATTGTGGATAATTATACATAATAAAACTGTGGATAAATATAAAAAATAGTTATCCACAGTTTAATTTTCTTATATTACTTGTTAACTTTTTCTTGTAATTTTTTATCTAGTATTTCTTTAACAACCTTTGGATTAGCTTTTCCTTTTGAAGCTTTCATTAATTGTCCCATTAAGAAACCAGCAGCTTGTTTTTTACCTTCAGCAAAATCTGAAACAGATTGAGGGTTAGCTTCAATAACTTCTTCAACCATTTTTTCAAGTTCTGAAGTATCACTAATTTGTGATAATCCTTTAGCTTTAACTATTTCTTCAGCAGAAGAGCCTGTTTTAAACATTTCTTCAAATACTTCTTTACCAGCTGTATTACTTATAGTTCCTTTATCAATTAATTGAAGTAATTCACAAAGAGCCTTTGGAGCAATTTTTATAGATGTTACCCCTTCATCAGTTGTATCATTATCTTCTTTTAATAGTCTTAATAAATCTCCAAGAACCCAGTTAGCAACAGCCTTTGGTTTAGCGCCTAAAGCAACAGTTTCTTCATAGAAAGATGAAAGAACTTTATCATCAAGAATTATATCTATTTCTTTTTCAGAAAGAGCATATTCTTTAAGGAATCTTTCTTTCTTTTCCTTTGGCATTTCTGGCATATTTTTTGCTGTGTCATCAATTTGTTTTTGGTCTATTATTATTGGAACTAAATCAGGTTCTGGGAAGTATCTATAGTCATGAGCATCTTCTTTACTTCTCATAGGAACAGTTTTACCTTTACCATTATCCCATCTTCTAGTTTCTTGTTTTATTTTATATTCTTCTCCATAAGTATAAAGTTCTAATTGACGTTTTTGTTCTTTTTCAAGAGCTTTTTGAAGTTCTTTAAAAGAGTTTATGTTTTTAATTTCAACTTTAGTATTTAGTTTATCAGAACCAACTTCTCTTATAGAAATATTAGCATCACATCTTATAGAACCTTGTTCCATTTTACAGTCAGATACATCTGCATATTGAAGTATAGACCTTAATGTTTTTAAGAAGGTAACTGCTTCTTCTGGTGAACGCATATCAGGTTCTGTAACTATTTCTGCTAAAGGTACACCAACACGGTTATAGTCAATTAAAGAAACTCCCTTTTCTTCATCATGAACTAATTTACCAGCATCTTCTTCAATATGAATTCTATTTAATCTTACAAACTTACTTGTACCATTTACATCTATATTAATTCCACCACCACTACAAATTGGAAGGTCAAATTGTGATGTTTGATAAGCCTTTGGAAGGTCTGGATAGAAGTAGTTTTTTCTATCCATTTTATTTAACTTATTTATTTTACAGTTTAAAGCTGTTCCAGCTTTTATAGCTAATGCAACAACCTCTTTATTTAGAACTGGAAGAGTTCCTGGTATTCCTAAACATATAGGACAGGTGTTGTGGTTAGCTTCCTTACCAAACTCAGTAGAGCAAGAACAGAATATTTTTGTTTTTGTTTTTAATTCGGCATGTATTTCAAGTCCGATAATAGTTTCAAAAGCCATAGTTTATTCTCCTTTCTAAAGTGGTGCAAGAGTAGATATTTTTACTTTTTGTTCTAGTGCATAAGCAGCTTTAAATATCTTTTCTTCCCCAAAGTGAGGTCCTAGTAATTGAAGACCTATAGGTAATCCAGCTTTAGTAAATGAATAAGGTAAAGAAATAGCTGGTATTCCTGCAAGGTTTATGTTAATTGTATAAATATCTCCTAAGTACATTGATAATGGGTCAGAAGATTTTTCTCCACATTTAAAGGATGGAGTAGGGGAAGTAGGACTTAAAATTAAGTCATATTCTTCAAAAGTTTTCTTAAATTCTTCTTTTAATTTCTTTTTAAGTTTTTGAGCTTTGTTGTAGTATGCATCATAATATCCAGAAGATAAAGCATATGTTCCAAGCATAATTCTTCTCTTAACTTCATCACCAAAGGCTTCACTTCTACTATTTAGCATAAGTTCATCAACATCTGTATAATTTTTTGTTCTATAGCCATATCTTATTCCATCAAATCTAGCTAAGTTTGAACTTGCTTCTGCTGAAGATATAATATAGTAGGCAGGAAGTCCAACTTCTGTTATTGGAAGGGATATTTCTTCTACAGTAGCACCTAATTCTTTTAAGTCTTCCATAGCCTTTAACATAGCATCTTTAACTTCTGAATCTAAACCTTCTTGGAAGAATTCTTTAGGAACTCCAATTTTCATTCCTTTAATACCATCTTCTATAGTTGAAAGATAATCTTCTTTTATTGGGTCTTTATAAGTTGTACAATCTAAATCATCAGCACCTTGTATAACTTCTAAAGTTAAAGCAGCATCTTTAACATTTTTAGCAAATGGTCCTATTTGGTCTAAAGAAGAACCAAAGGCAATAAGTCCAAATCTTGAAACTAATCCATAAGTAGGTTTAAAACCAACAACACCACAAAATGAAGCAGGTTGTCTAATTGAACCACCAGTATCAGAACCAAGAGAAATTGGTGCAAGACCAGCAGCTACGCTAGCTGCAGAACCACCAGAAGAACCTCCAGGAACTCTTTCTAAATCCCAAGGATTTTTAGTTGTCTTAAATGCTGAGTTTTCTGTAGAAGAACCCATGGCAAATTCATCCATGTTAGTTTTTCCAATTATTATAGCATCTTCTTTAAGAAGCTTTTTTATAACTGTTGCATCATAAGGTGGAATAAAGTCTTCAAGCATTTTTGAAGCACAGGTAGTTTTTATTCCATCTGTACAAATATTATCTTTTATAGCAATTGGAATACCTGCAAGTTTTCCAAGCTTTTCACCTTTTTTAACTTTTTCATCTATTATTTCTGCTTGTTTTAAAGCACTTTCTTCACATAATGTAAGGTAAGATTGAACCTTAACATCAATATCTTTTATTCTTTCAAAAAGAGAAGTTACAACTTCCTTTGCAGTAAACTTTCCACTTACTACACCTTCTCTAATTGCACTTGCTTCCATTTCTTTTATATCCATTATTTTGTCACCACCTATTCAATAATCTTTGGAACTTCTATTGCAGTACCATTCATAGATTTTACATTAGCAAATAATTTCTTTTTATCTTCAAAGTATTTAACATTATCATCTCTAAGGACAGGTTTTAAATCATCTGATAATAAATCAAGATTTATATCACTTAAGTCTAATTTATCAAGAGTTTCAAAATTAGTTAGTATACTTTCAAATTCATGAGCTAATTTTAAACTTTCTTCTTCTGAAAATTTAAGTTTTGCTAAGTTAGCAATATAATTAACTGTTTCAATATCAATTTTTTTCATTTAATTAATCCTCCTTAAATTAAGGTTCTAGTCTCTTTAAGTCTCTTGGTAATAGGGTTGCTTGTCTTATGTTATCTAGGTCAAGAACTTTTAATGTAATTCTTTCAAGACCTATAGCAAATCCTCCATGAGGTGGCATTCCATATTTAAATGTTTCTAAATAAAATGCAAAATCTTCTGGGTTTAATTTAAATTTCTTAATATTTTCACATAACATTTCATAATCATGAATTCTTTGACCACCAGTTGTTATTTCAAGACCTTTATAGATAAGGTCAAAACTTCTTGTGATTTCTGGATTATCTTCTCTTGGCATTGTGTACATTGGTCTTTTTGCAGTAGGGTATTCAGTTAAGAATACAAAGTCACAATCATAAGTTTCTTTAATATATTTAGATAAAAGAACTTCTCCTTCAGCATCTATATTTCCAGCAGGAGACCTTTTACCATACTTTTCTAAAAGCATTTTTTGAGCTTCTGCTAAAGGCATTCTTGGAATTTCTAGTTTGTCTGGAAGTTCTACATTGTACATTTTAAGTTCTTCAGCACAGTTTTCTTTTAATCTTTTAAATAAGTAGTTTAAGAAGCCTTCTTCTATAGCCATTATATCTGTTTCGTCTTTTATAAATCCCATTTCAACATCTAAGCTTATATATTCATTTAAATGTCTCCAAGTGTTGTGAAGTTCAGCTCTATATGCAGAACCAACTTCAAAAACTCTTTCAAATCCAGCTCCTACCATCATTTGTTTATAAAATTGAGGGCTTTGAGTTAATAAAGCACGTCTTCCGAAATAGTCAACAGTGAACATTTCAGAACCACCTTCTGTACTAGATGAAGTTATTTTTGGAGTATGTATTTCAGAGAAGTTTTGACTCTTTAAATAATCTCTAAAAGAATCTGATATTTCTTCTTGAACCTTAAATATTGCTCTTGCCTTTGGAGTTCTTAAGCTTAAACCTCTAAAGTCTAGTAATTTTTCTAAAGATGCTTTTTGCTTAAAACCATTAATTTCAAATGGAAGCTTATCATAATAGATATTTCCAATAATAGATATTTCTTTTGCATGAATTTCTATTCCACCTGGTGCTTTTTCATTTTCAACTTTATCTCCAGTAACTTCAACACACATTTCAAGTCTTAATTTTTGAACATCCTCTTTATCTATAATTAATTGAATAATTCCTGTTTTATCTCTTAAATGAACAAAGGTTATATGACCTAAGTCACGAATTCTATGAATCCATCCCTTTACAAGTACTGTAGTTTCTTCTGATGCTTTAATATCTTTTACATAAGTTCTTTCCATTTTAACTCCTCCTAAAAATATAATAAAAATGTCCCTATATCTTAAATTAATAAGATATAGGGACGAAAAATCCGTGGTGCCACCCTAGTTAGCAAAGTTAATTTAGGTATAGGATAATTTATAAAATAAAAACCGTTCCTATACTTTCGTATAGGAACGGTTATATCCGCGGTGCCACCCTAAATTAGCTTTTGCTCACTCATATTGGTACAAAAAATCATATTTTATACCTAGTCATTTTAACGGCTGACAACCGGCTAAGTCTACTTTTTTCATTTCGGTTAGCGTCTCAAAGGTGTTCTTCAATATATAAATCATATTAGGCTTACACCATCCCTAATTCGCTGTAAATCAATAATATATTTACTCTCCTCATCACTGACATAATAAATCATATATTAATTGTTTTTTATTATAATAACCTAATTTTAAAAAATCAATAGAAAAATAAAAAACTTTATTTAATTAATTTTAGAAACTAATCAAATAAAGTTTTAAAAATAATTTAATTAATTTTATAAAGTTTTTTCAAAGCCTTTTTGGAAATTTTAATATCAAAATCTTTAGTAAATACTTTGTAAATTTGAATAAATAAAGTTGGCATAAATGCAAGTATATAAATATAGGCAACTAAAGTTTTGTTTAAAGGAGCTATCTCAAATAACTTTTGTAATGGTGGAATAAATAAAACAGAGTTAAATAAAACTAGTCCAGTAACAAAAGCATATATACTATATTTATTTGAGAATAATCCTAATTTAAATATTGATTGTTTTCCTCTACAATTAAATCCATGAAATAATCTAGCTAAACATAATGTAGAAAATGCCATAGTAGCAGGAACCAATTTATTATTACTTTGTAATCCTATATAGAAGGCTATAAGAGTAAATGTTGCAATAAGAAGACCTTCTGCACCTATTTGAAGCATATAATCTTTAGTTAATATAGATTCTTTACTATTTCTAGGTTTTTCTTTTAAAATATCTTTTCTTGAGCCTTCCATTCCAATAGCAATAGCAGGAAGACTATCAGTTAAAAGATTTATAAATAAAAGATGAACAGCTTTAAAAGGTACTGGAAGTGCCATTAATGAAGCATAAAGTACAGAAATTATACCAGCCATATTTCCTGATAAAAGGAATTTTATAGAGTTTTTTATGTTTGCATATACATTTCTACCGTTAGCGATTGATTTTACTATAGTAGCAAAATTATCATCTGTAAGAATCATTGAAGCAGCATCTTTAGAAACTTCTGTACCAGTAATCCCCATTGCAACTCCTATATCTGCTTGTTTAAGGGCAGGAGCATCATTAACTCCATCACCAGTCATGGCAACTATTTCCCCTTTTTCTTGCCAAGCTTTAACTATACGTATTTTATGTTCAGGAGAAACTCTTGCATAAACTGATATGTGAGCAAGTTTTTCTTTAAGTTCTTCGTCAGACATTTTATTTAATTCAAGTCCATCAATAGCCATATCTCCATTTTTGAATATTCCTATTTGCTTTGCTATTGCAGTAGCTGTGATTTTATGATCACCTGTAATCATTATTGGCTTTATTCCAGCCATTATACAATCTCTAACAGCTTCAGAAGACTCAACTCTTGGAGGGTCTATCATAGAGATTAGACCTAAGAATGTAAAATCATTTTCATCATCTAAAGAAAGTTCTCTATCAGAATCTATTTCTTTATAAGCAAAAGCAAGAACTCTTAAACCATTTTCTGAAAGATATCTATTATTATCAAGTATTTTTTTCTTATCTTCTTCATTTATTTTACGAACTTCATTAGAAGTTTTTATGCAAGTTGTACGTTCTAAAAGAACATCTAATGCTCCTTTTGTATATAAAATATATTTATTATCAATTTTATGAAGAGTACTCATAAGTTTTCTATCAGAATCAAAAGGGATTTCTTTTAATCTTTTATAAGTATTTCTTACCTTTTCTTCAACTAATGAATATTTATGAGCAAGATTTACAAGAGCAACTTCAGTTGGGTCACCAATTTCTTTTCCGTCAATAGAAGTTGAGTCATTACATAATATAGAAGCTTTCATAAGAGAATTATGAATATCATTTTTTAGATTAAAGTTTTCAGAATCAAAAAGTTCTCCATCTGCATAAATTTTTCTAGTTGTCATTTTATTTTGAGTTAATGTACCAGTTTTGTCTGAACATATTATAGAAACACAACCTAAGCTTTCAACAGATTTAATTTTTTTAATAATAGCATTTTCCTTTGCCATTTTTTGAGTTCCAAGAGCTAAAACTATAGTAACAATAGAACTTAAAGCTTCAGGAATTGCAGCAACTGCTAAGGCAACAGCAAACATTAATGAATCAACAATAGGAGTTTTTCTATAAACACTTAATCCAAAAACCAACACACATATTACAAGTATTATAATTGCAAGTTTTTTACTAAAATCATCTAAAGATACTTGAAGTGGGGTTTTCTTTTCTTGAGTTTCATCCATTAAAGTAGCAATTTTACCAAGCTCAGTATTCATACCAGTAGAAGTAACAATTACCAATGCACGTCCATAAGTAACTAATGAACTAGAAAATACCATATTCTTTTGGTCACCTAAAGCAACTTCCTCTTTATTAATAACTTGTTCAAATTTATTTACACTTTCAGATTCACCAGTTAAAGCACTTTCATTAACTTGTAAAGAAAAATTTTCAATAATTCTTCCATCAGCAACAACTAAGTCACCAGCTTCAAGAATTAATATATCTCCTAAAACTACTTCTCTAGAAGGTATTTCAACCTTAACACCATTTCTAATAACCTTAGCATTAGGAGATGATAAAGCCTTTAAACTATCTAATGATTTTTCAGCTTTTACATATTGCACAGTACCTAAAATAGCATTTAAAATAATAACAGCAAAAATAACAATTGTACTTTCTACATTTCCAGTAATTATTGAAAGAATTCCAGCAATTATTAAGATAACAACAAGTAAATCCTTAAATTGTTCAAGAAATACTAAAAGTAAACTTTTTTTCTTTTTTTCTGTAAGCTCATTATAACCATTTTGCTCAATAGATTGAGCTACTTGTTTATCTGTCAAACCCTCCTTTGTAACATTAAAATTTTTCAATACATCATTAGATGTCTTTGAAAAAAATTTTTCCATAAAACATTTCCCCTTTCTAAAAATATAAAATAAAAAAGACTTCTGATATGATTTGCTATTAACAAATCATATCAAAAGTCTTGTAACCAAATTTAGGCATATAACACCAGATTTAAAAAATCGGGTATGTTGATGTTATATTTTAAACTACTCCCTCTTAATATATAAGAAATATTAACTTGTACGTTCAGTATAAACTAATGGAAATAAAATGTCAATATAAAACAAAAAATAAAATTTTGTCATTACCTATTAGTGTCAAACTTCCTAGAAGGAATAATATTTTGAGCTAAATATATTTTTATACTGGAAGTAGTATAAAAGTAGTATGAAAGTAGTATTTATACAACAAAAATGACTAAAAAGAATGATTGTAAATTTTAACATCAGAATATAGAATATAAGTATGAATTTAAGTTAATAAAAATAAAATGCAATGAGGCATATCGCTAAGAAGCGGTATGCCTTTAGTGTTTTGTGAAAGGGGGATTTCTACAGTGAAGGAATTAGTTATGATTATTAGACCAGAAAAGTTAGAAACAGTAAAAGAAATAATAGACAATATTCATTGTGGCGGCATGACAATATCTACTGTAATGGGATGTGGTGCTCAAAGAGGAGTAGTGGGAACTGTAAATGAGATAAAAGGGTTTAAAACTAATATCAATTTATTACCTAAAATTAAAGTTGAAGTAGTAGTAGAAGATGACTTAGTGGAAGATTTAATATTGGAGGTACAAGATAAGGTATCTACTGGAGCAGCAGGAGATGGTAAGATATTTATAAGAAATATAGATGGAGCAGTTAGAATAAGAACTGGTGAACGAGGAAATAAAGCTTTATAAATAGAATGCAATGGTGCATATAAGTATTATAATAATTTGTACTTGTATGCACTTTTTTTATTTATACAAATATTACAAGGAGATGATATTTATGAAAAAAATATTTAATAAAATAGTTGCAATTGTGGCAACAACAGTACTTATGGGAACATGTTTAATAGGATGTGGAAGTTCAAGTAGTGATAAGGAATTGAATTTAATATGTTGGTCAGAATATCTTCCAGATTCAGTACTTACAAACTTTGAAGAGGAAACAGGAATTAGAATTAATTTAACAACATTTACTACAGCAGACGAAATGCTAGCAAAAGTTCAATCAGCTGCAGAAGGAACTTATGACATGATTATAGCACCTCAGGTAAATACAAGTATTCTTGAATCAGAAGGAATGTTAGAAAAATTGGATAAAGATAAGATAGAAAATATTTCAAACATTGATGAAATGTATTTAGGAAATGAATTAGATCCTAACAATGATTATTCAATACCTTATTTATATACAAGTCTTGTAATAGCTGTTAACACAGATGTTATAAAAGATGATATAAAGAGTTATCAAGATTTACTTAATCCAGAATATAAAGACCAAATGGTTATAGTAGAAGATGCTAGAACAATTGTTACAGCTTCATTAAGAGCTGAAGGATATGATGTTAATGATACAAGTGATGAGGCATTAAGTGCAGCAGAAGAATATATGAATAAATTAAAACCTAATATACATGCATTTAATGGAGATAGTCCTAAAACTTTATTATTAAATGGTGAATGTTCTATAGGTTTAATATATGGTGGTGAATGTGCACTTGCAATGGATGAAAATCCATCAATAGTAGGTATATATCCAGAAGAGGGTTGTTATTATGAAATGGATGTTATGATGAAAACTAAGGGAGCCAAAAATCCAGATAACGTAGAAGAATTTATGAATTATATATTAGATGGAAAAGTAGGAGCAGAAATTGCAGAAGATTTCCCTTATATATCACCAAACAAAGCAGCAAAGGAATATTTAGATGAAAAATATTTATCTAACAATATAAAAAATCCACCAGCAGAAGAAATAGCAAAAGCAAAACAATTAAAAGATTTAGGAGATGACTTAACTAAGATAGTAGATTTATGGAATAAATTTAAGACAAACTAATGAAACTATGAAAGGGGCTAGATGGATGAATGATAGAACTATAGTAAAAATAGAAAATGTTAATAAAAAATATGGAGACAACCATGTTGTACACAATTTAAATATTGATATAAAGGAAGGAGAATTTTTAACAATGCTAGGACCTTCTGGGTGTGGTAAGACAACCACACTTAGAATGATAGCAGGATTTGAAACACCAACAGATGGAAATATATTTGTAGAAGGTCAAGAGATTCAGGATACAGAACCTTATGATAGAGAGGTAAATACAGTTTTTCAAAATTATGCCCTATTCCCTCATATGACAATATTTGAAAATGTAGCCTTTGGGTTAAAAATAAAAAAAGTACCAAAGGATGAAATAAAAAAGAGAGTATTAGAAATGCTTGAATTAGTACAACTTTCAGGATATGAAAACAGAAAACCAGATCAATTATCTGGTGGACAGAAACAAAGAGTTGCAATAGCAAGAGCTTTAATCAATAGACCCAAGGTATTATTATTAGATGAACCCTTAGGTGCTTTAGACTTGAAACTAAGAAAGCAGATGCAATTTGAACTTAAAAGGCTTCAAAGAAAATTAGGTATAACTTTTGTTTATGTAACACATGACCAAGAGGAAGCTTTAACTATGAGTGACCGTATAGCAATTATGTATGGTGGAAACTTAGAGCAAATAGGAACACCTAAAGAAATATATGAGAAACCAGCATCAAAGTTTGTTGCAGATTTTATAGGTGAATCAAATATATTCTATGGAACAGTAAAAGATAAGAAAAATGAAGTAGCAAAAGTATTATTTGAAAATGGTAATGCAATGATAAAAAGTGACAGTGTAGAAGAAAATGAGATTATTTATGTATCTGTAAGACCTGAAAATATTAAGTTATCTTTAACTCAAATAGATGGATTTTCAATAGTTGGAGTAGTAAAAGAACATGTTTATGTAGGTAATATAAATAAAACAATAATATTATTAGATAATGGCATGGAAATAAAGGTGAATAAAGGAACAAAGACAGATTTACTAAAGTTAGGAACTGAAGTCTTCATTTATTGGGAAACAGAAGATGCAGTAGTTATAAAATCTCAAAGTCAAAATGTATTTAATGTGGTAGATAACCCAGTATTTACAACACAAAAATAATTAGGGGGGAATGAATCATGGCAACTAAAAAGAAAAAATTTAATTTATCAAGTTTTGTTATGAATTCACCAGTAGCATTGTGGATGATATTATTTGTTGCAATTCCTTTTATTTATGTTGTATGTATAAGTTTTATGCATAAAGGAACTTATGGAGGAGTTACATTTAAATTTACTACAGATAATTATAAAGCCATATTTGATTCACTTTATTTAGTTACATTTGGTAAATCATTATTAATATCATTAGTTACAACTATTATATGTATATTAATAGCCTATCCATTTACTTATTTTATAGCACAAAAAACAGAGATAAAAAAAGCAGTATTTATGTCCCTTGTAATGATCCCATTTTTAGTAAGTTCATTAATAAGATTATTTGCATGGATTAGTATATTAAGAAAAGATGGAATTATAAATTCATTACTTATAAATATGGGAATTATAGATAAACCTCTTCAATTAGTTTATAACAATATAGGTTCAATTATAGGATTAGTTTATATGTTATTACCTTTTATGATATTACCTCTTTATAGTTCAATAGAAAAGTTGGATAAATTTTACTTAGAAGCCGCTAGTGATTTAGGGGCAAAACCAGCTAAAGCATTTATGAAAATAACATTACCATTAACAGCACCTGGAATATTTGCTGGTTCAATATTAGTATTTATACCATCTTTAGGTTTATATTTTGTAACTGATTTATTAGGTGGAAGTAAAACACAAGTTATAGGTAACTTAATTAAAAATCAATTCATCACAGCTCATAATTGGCCATTAGGTGCAGCTTTATCAGTATTTTTAATAGTAATAACATTATTATTAGTTGGATTATATCAAAAAGCTGGTGGAGATATGGATGAATTAGGAGTTTAGGAAGAAAGGAGCTAAAGAATATGAAAAAAGCAAGCAAACAAAAAACAGCAAATATATTAAAGAATATATATATAGCTCTAGTATTTCTATTTCTATTTATTCCAATAATATTTGTATTTGTATTTTCATTTAATACTTCAAGAATGAATATAGTGTGGGAAGGCTTTACATTACAATGGTATGGAAGTTTTTTTAAAAACAGAACCCTTATGTCTGCTCTTGAAAATACACTAATAATTGCAGTAGTTAGTACAGGCATATCAACAATAATAGGAACTCTTGGAGCTGTAGGACTTTATAAGTATAACTTTAAAGGAAAGGAAATAATTGATAAATTATTATATATTCCCATAGTAATTCCTGAAATAGTACTAGGCATTGCACTTTTATCTATATTCTCAGTGTTAAATATTCCATTAGGATTAGGAAGTATAACATTAGCTCATATAACATTCTCCATTCCATTTGTTGTAATAAATGTAAGAGCAAGATTGGCAGGGTTAGATAAATCCTTAGAAGAAGCAGCAATGGATTTAGGTGCAAATAGAGTTAAAACTTTTATGCAAATAACTTTGCCCCTACTTATGCCTGGTATTACATCCGGTGCCATGCTTGCATTTTCATTATCATTAGATGATGTAATAATAAGTTTCTTTACATGTGGACCAGGTAGTACAACACTTCCAATAAGTATTATGGCAATGGTTAAAACAGGAGTAACTCCAGAAGTAAATGCTTTATCAACAGTAATAATGCTTGTAACTATAGTGATTATATGCATAAAAACAAGTTTTCAAGTAAAAAAGCTAAAAAAAAGAGCATATTAAAAAAAGAGGTGATGATATGTGTATGATGTGGTTATAAAAAATGGGACCATAATGGATCCAAAAAGAGAAAAAACAACAGTTGCAAATATTGCAATAATTAAAGATAAAATAGCTTATATAACAAGAGAAGATATAGAGGGAAAAGAAGTTATTGAAGCAAAAGGCAAGATAGTATGTCCTGGATTTATAGATATACATACTCATGTAGATGGAAATAAAGATTGTGCAGAAGGGCTAGTAGCTATGGGAGTAACTACTGCTTATAGTGGAAATTGTGGAATGGGAGTAGAAAATTTAGAATATTTCTATGAAAAATATGAAAAAGAAGGTTTTCTTATAAATCAAATACAACAAGTAGGTCATACAGCATTAAGAGAACAAATTGGGCTTTTTGATAGATACATTTCAGCAAGTTCCATGCAAATTGAAGAAATGAAATTAATACTTAAAAATTTATTTAAATTAGGTGCTAATGGGTTATCCTTTGGACTTGAATATGTTCCAGGTAGCTCAAAAGAAGAGGTATTAGAATTATCTAAAGTGGCTGCTGAATATGGAAAGCTTGTATCAATTCACACAAGAAAAGATTGTTATGAAGGGTTAACATCCCTTAGAGAAGCAATAAATATAGCAAAAGAAACAGGAGCATCTGTTCAAATATCTCATTTAATTTATCAATATGGAATGGGAATGGCAAGAGAAGCTATAAAAATGATAGAAGATGCTAGGGCAGAAGGTTATGATATATCAGTAGATAGTGGATTATATAGTGGATTTGCTACTGCTATAGGAAGTGCAGTATTTGATGAAGGGTGTACTGAAAAATGGGGCTGTAATTATAGCAGTATAATATGTTGTGCAGGTGAGCATAGAGGAGAGAGATTAACTAAAAAATTATATGAAGAATTAAGAAAAGAACATCCAGAATATTCTGCAATAGGAATGGTAGGAAATGAATATGAAGTTTTTGAAGTTTTAGAGAAACCTTATGTAATGGTAGGTAGTGATTCTGGAACTTATTATGATAATGGTAAGCCAGGACATCCTCAAGATACAGGAACTTTCCCTAAATTCTTTAGAACTATGGTTAGAGAGCAAAGTAGAATTACATTAATGGATGCAATTAAAAGATGTACTATAATTCCCGCAGAAAGGCTTAAATTAGATAATAAAGGAACAATAGATATAGGAAAAGATGCAGATATAGTTATATTTGATAAAGATACTATAGAAGATAAATCTAATTATCCATGCTTTGGAGCTACAGATACTAAACCAGAAGGAATTGAATGTGTAATAGTTAATGGAGAAATAGTAGTAAAAGAAAATAAAATTTTAAATAAAAAACCAGGAAGAATAATAAAAGAAACATTAGAAAAATGGAGGTGGGATTAATAGTATAAAGTTTTATTAAATATGGATAATAGTAAAAAAAGAATAAAAAGAAGGGAGAATTATTATGGAAGTTAAAAAAATGTATATAAATGGAGAATGGATAGAGTCAGAATCAAAGAAAACTAGAGAGGTAATTAATCCAGCAAATGGAGAAGTTATTGCACTAACAGCAGAAGGAACAAAGAATGATGTTGATATGGCAATAGAAGCTGCAAGAGTTTCCTTCTATGAAACTGGTGATTGGAGAAGAATGAATTCGCAAGAAAGGGCAGATATATTATTAAAGATAGCAGATAAAATAGATGAATATAGAGATGAATTTGCAAGATTAGATACTATTGATAATGGAAAGCCATTAAGAGAAGCTGAAGGAGATATTGATGATGGAATTCATTGTTTTAAATATTATGCAGGACTTATTAAAGCACCATATGGTGGTGTATATGATGTAAATGATGGTTTTGGAACTATGCATTCATATACAGTACATGAACCTATTGGAGTGGTTGCGCAAATAACTCCTTGGAATTATCCTTTCTTAATGGCTATATGGAAATTAGCACCAGCTCTTGCTGCAGGAAATAGCGTAGTATTTAAGCCAAGTTCAAATACTCCCTTATCAACTATAAAATTATTTGAAGTATTTGATGAAGTAGGAATGCCTAAGGGCTCATGTAACTTAGTTTTAGGCTCAGGTGGAGTTGTAGGACAACATTTAGCTGAAAGTAAAAAGGTTGATATGATTACATTCACAGGAAGTACAGAAGTAGGTCAAAGTATTGCTAAAGCTTCTGTGGGAAATTTAAAGAAGATAGGACTAGAATTAGGTGGTAAATCTCCTAATGTTATATTTGCAGATGCTGATTTTGAAGGAGCAGTAGAATGGGCGATGATAGGAATATTCTTCAATCAAGGAGAGGTATGTTCTGCAGGTTCAAGAATAATTATAGAAGAATCTATAAAAGATAAATTTGTAGCAAGACTTAAAGAAAGAGCAGAAAATATTACAATAGGTAATCCACTAAACAATCCAGATATGGGTCCTTTAGTATCTGAATCACACATGAATAAAGTATTAGATTACATAGATAAAGGTAAAAAAGAAGGAGCTACTTTAGTGTGTGGTGGATATAGATATACAGAAGGTGAGTGTGCTAAAGGATATTATGTAAAGCCTACTATATTTGATAATTGTACAAGTGATATGACTATTGTTAAGGAAGAGATATTTGGACCAGTAGTAACCATTCAAACTTTTAAAACAGAAGAAGAGGCAATAGCTCTTGCAAATGATACTATATATGGACTAGCAGGTGGAGTATTTACTTCAGATGTATCTAGGGCATTAAGAGTAATAAAAGAGATAAGAGCAGGAATTACATGGATTAACTGTTATAACCCTACATTTAATGAAGCACCTTGGGGTGGATATAAAATGAGTGGTATAGGAAGAGAATTAGGAGTTCATGGACTTGAGGAGTATCAAGAAGTTAAGCAAATAAACATTAACTTAACTCCAGGAATTGTAGGTTGGTATGAACACTAGAATTCTTTATTAAATAGATATTAAAAAAAAGCAATAATATTTGTATACTATATACAAATATTATTGCTTTTTATTTTTCATGATGAATACATTTTTGAATTAATGTCCAACGAGAATTAACATCAAATTTACGATAAATATTTTGCAAGTGTTTCTTGAGTGTGAAGCTACTTATACATAATTTATCAGCTATATCTTCATTATCTTCATTATTAAGAATGAGTGCTAAAACTTCAGTTTCTCTAGAAGTTAAAGCATATTTTGAAGCTAATTCTGTATGGAGATATGGGATGTTAGTTTTAGAATTATTAGAATTATTAGGTGGTAGATTTTTTTCTATGTAGTTTTGATAAAATCTATAAGTTAAATGGTCTATAAATCCTTTCATTATAAACATTTCTTCATCATTAAAATCGCCTTGTTCTTTTGAACGGTATAAAGAGATAACTCCAAGGAAATTATTATTATAGCTCAAATGAAGTTGCATAGAATAATAGATGTTATTAGGCTTATAGCATTTAGTATAAACAGAACTATTTAGAAAATCTTCTTCACTAACTAATTCACTTTCACGTACTAGTACTGAATGGTTACATAAAGCAAGCCATCTTGTTTGGTCTTCAGTTTCTATTGATAAATATAATTCTTCCATTTTAGTATAGGATTCTGGATAACATAAGGGATTACACAATAAAGAGTCAGAATTGGAATAATCAGCCATTAAAATGCTAGAAAATGTATTAGGAATAATTATTTTTATCATATTTAAGAAACCTTTTTTCATATTAGTGAAATCTTCTGTAGTATATATGTGGTAAATTAAGTTGTTTATAACAAGAAAAGTATTATCCTGCAAAATATCACCTCCTTAAGTTTAATTTTATCATAATAAAGTGAAAAAGTATAGGTAATAAGTAGTTTCCAAGGAGTAAACTACTCCTAAAGTAGTAGGTATACTTAAAAAATAACGCAACAACTATATTTTTGGGTAATTGTTAATATATGAGAGGAGAGGTATAATTAAAACATAGAAAAAAACAAAATAAGTTTTAGGTACAAAGACGTATTTTCTTTAGGAAAAAGAAAATGCGTCTTTATTTTATTTACTTTAAAATTTATTGCTTATTAAGAGGAGGATGAGTATTATGACAAAGAAAGAAGAAACTCTAAAGGAATTGGAAGAAGTAATAAAATTTATAAAAAGTGATGATTTATCAGATACACAAAAAGAGAAGATAACAAAAGATACAGTTAACTATTTTGATAATTATGTAAGTCCTGGATGGCTAAAATATAGAAAATCAGTTTCAACTAATGCAGCAGTAGTTGAATGGAAAGATAAAGGTTCAACTTGTGAAGGATTATATGGTGAAAAGTTTATTGATTGTTTAGGTGGATTTGGTATATATACTTGTGGACATAGAAATGATGAAATATTAGATACTGTAAAAGCTCAATTAGATCACCAAGCATTACATTCACAAGAATTACTAGATCCATTAAGAGGGTATTTAGCAAAGGCAGTTGCTGATATAACCCCAGGAGATTTACAATATTGTTTTTTCACTAATGGTGGTGCTGAAGCTGTAGAAATGGCATTAAAGCTTGCAAGAATAGCAACAGGTGGAAGATGGTATATATCAACAGTTGGAGCTTTCCATGGTAAATCAATGGGTGCTATATCAATGGGTGGAAAGGATACTTATCGTGTTCCTTATACTCCAATGGTTCAACAAGTTCAACATGTTGAATATGGTAATGCAGAAGATATGAGAAAAGCAATAATAAATCTTCAAGCTGTAGGAGAAAAAGTAGCAGCAGTAATAATAGAGCCTATTCAAGGAGAAGCTGGAGTTATAGTTCCACCAGAAGGATATTTAACTAAAGTAAGAGAGATATGTGATGAAACAGGTGTAGCATTAATATTTGATGAAGTTCAAACTGGTATGGGAAGAACAGGAACTATGTGGAGATGTGAAGCAGAAGGAGTAACTCCAGATATTATGACCTTTGGTAAAGCATTTGGTGGTGGTATAATGCCTATTACAGGAATTATATGTAGACCTCATATGTGGACTCAAGATTTAGTAGATAATCCATGGTTACTAGGTTCTCCAACATTTGGTGGTAATCCAGTATGTTGTTCAGCAGCAATAGCAACTATAAAATATATGCTAGAGAATGATGTTCCTGGAATGTGTAAAGAAAAAGGCAAGTTCTTAAAATCTAAATTGGTTGGGTTAAAGGAAAAATATCCTACTGTTATAGATGATGTAAGAGGAGAGGGATTAATGCTTGCTGTAGAATTTTGTACATCAGATGTAGGATATTCAGTAGCTAAAGGATTATTTTCAAGAGGGGTAATGACAGCAGGAACACTTGTTAATGCAAAATGTATTAGATTTGAACCAGCAGCAGTTATTACTGAAGAAGAAATGACACAAGTAATAGAAAGAATGGATGCAGCACTTACTGATACAAAAGAAGAATTCTCACTATAAAACTAATTGATTTTGTTTAGGAGCACTGTTATGAGTGCTCCTTTTTTGTTCTATAATAATTAATAATATTAAAAGAAGTATTATTTTTATCAAAAATAAAAAACTTACATATAATAAATGAGATAATTTATTGGAGTTGAATTTAATTGATATATGGTCTTATATTAGCAGGAGGAAAGGGCAGTAGGCTTTATCCATTATCAAGAGCTAAAGAACCAAAGCAATTTTTAAAAATATTAAATGACAAAAGTCTTTTGCTAAATACAATAGATAGAGTTTCAAATTTGGTGGCAAAGGAAAGAATATATATAGTTACCAATAAAGATTATGAAAAAAAGATAAAAGAAGAAATAGATGAAGAAATGAAAAAGAATATATTTATTGAACCACAAAATAAAGAAACTGCTACATGTATAGGTCTTTCTGCTATAAAGCTTTTAAAGGCAGATGCAAATGCTGTAATGGTTGTTCTTCCTTCAGACCATTATATTTATGGTGAAAAGGAATATTTAGATACTCTAAAACAAGCAGTGGATATTGCAAATAAAAGAAGAGGTGTTGTAACTCTTGGAATAGAACCTAAAAGACCAGAAACAGGTTATGGTTATATTCAAATGGGAGAGAGGGTAAATGGAAATATTGCAACTTATAAAGTAGAGCGTTTTACTGAAAAACCTAATATAGAAGTTGCAAAGGATTTTCTTCAAAAAGGAACTTATTTATGGAATTCAGGAATATTTGTTTTTAGAGCTGATGTAATTCTTAGAGAAATTGAAAAGTATCTTCCTAAAATGCATTCATCTTTAATGGAAATATATAAATATATAGGAGAAGAGGATGAGGAAAAAGTTATAAAAGAAGAGTATAAAAAGATAGAAGGAATATCAATAGACTTTGGAATAATGCAAAAAACAAGAAAGGCTTATGTTGTAAGATGCAATTTTCTATGGGACGACATAGGAAGTTTTACAGCTTTAAGTAAGTTTTTAAATGAAGAAAATAGTAATAGAGTATCAGAAAATGTGTATTTGGAAGAATGTGAAAATTGTTCTGTTTTTGGAAAAAAGAATTTAATAGTAGGTTTTGGAGTAAAGGATTTAGTTATTGTTGATGCAGGGGATGTAATATTAATAGCAGATAAAAATAGAGAACAAGAAATTAAACATTTAATAAATGAAATAGAGAATAAAAAAGATTATGTAAAATTTTTATAAAGATGTAGAAAATTTTAAGAGAAAGTTATATAATGAACCTAAATAGTAATGATGTAAGAAAGGAAATGATAAATTGCTTATTGATACACATATAATATTAGCAAACAATATTTTAAGACAAGCAAATGGAAAAAAGATTTATTTAATAAACAAAAGAAGATTTATATGGGGAAATATAAAACCAGACTGTGCTTCAAAATATAAGTTTAAAAAGCATTATTATGATGAAAGTATCACTATGATTTTAGACAAAATAAAAGAACTTGCAAGTTTATCAGTAGGAGATATTTATTATAGTTTTGGTAAGAAGAAGTTTAGTGAAGAATTAGGTGTGGTTTGTCATTTCCTATGTGATTTCTTTTGTGTACCTCACAATCAAAGATGGGAATTTAAACATTCTATGAAAAAACATGTTGTTTATGAAAAAAATTTAGCAAAGTTCGCAAAGCTTTACAAATTCAAATCTTATATAGATAGTAATTTAAGTTTAGAGGATTTAGAAGAGTTTATAGTTGCTCATCAAAGACAATATGAAAAAGGAGAATCTTTTAGAAATGACCTAGAATATTCATTCTTTATATGTAATAGTGTTATAAATATGGTTTTAAATGAAGTTTATATTAATGAGTATGCATCACAAAAGGTTGTTGCTGCTTATTAAAACAAGAACTATAAAAAGATTTGCTAAAGGTGATTTTTATTCACTTTTTGCAAATCTTTTTTTATTCCAATTTTTTGTTAAATGATAATTGTGCATAAATTAAAGCCAAATGGTAAATATTATTGACAAATAGAAAAATGAAGAATATAATTTAATTAATAAATGAACAAATGCTCATATGTAGGGAGGAACTAAAATGGATGATGAAAATATAATAGAAAAATGTAGTTGCAATATTATTCATAATGATATAGTTGAAAAAGTTAAAAAAACTCTTCCGAAAGATGAAATTCTTTATGATTTAGCAGAATTTTTTAAAGTTTTTGGAGATTCAACTAGAATAAAAATTATTTGTGCTCTTTTTGAATCTGAAATGTGTGTATGTGATTTAGCAGCATTACTTAATGTAAGTCAATCTGCAATTTCACATCAATTAAAAACATTAAAATCTGCAAGACTTGTTAAGTATAGAAGAGATGGAAAAGTAATTTATTATTCACTAGATGATGAACATGTTAAACATGTTTTTGATGAAGGATTAAGACATGTTACAGAATAAGAAAGGGGGAATTTAAAATGAAAGAATTTAAATTATACCTTAATGGATTAACTTGTGCTAATTGTGGTAATAAAATAGAAAGAAAGGTAGATTCATTAAAAGGAGTTGAAGAAGCTGTCTTAAATTTTTCAGTAGGAACTTTAACAATAGAGTTAAAAGATGAAAATGATGAAGAAAAGGTTACAGAAGAAGTAAAAAAAATAGTAAAAGCATTAGAACCTGATGTAATTGTTGAAAAATATACAGGACGTAGAAAAAAGCATAATGAAAATCATGAACATCATCACCATCATGGGGAAGAATGTCATTGTGGGGAAGAACATCATCATGAACATCATCATGGAGAAGAATGTCACTGTGTAGAAGAGCATGACCATCACGAACATCATCATGGAGAAGAATGTCACTGTGGAGAAGAACATGACCATCATGAACATCATCATGGAGAAAAGTGCCACTGCAAAGAAGAGCATCACCATCATGAAAGTGAAGAAAGTAGCCATCACAATCATGGCAATTTAGAAGAAAAAAAGGGATTTGATTTAACAGAAAATATTCCTTTTATTGCTGGATTAATTATATATGTAATTGCTATAATAATGAAAGATAATGGTCCTTATAACCTTATATTATTTTTAGTATCTTATATTTTAATTGGTGGGGAAGTAATTGTAAATGCAGTTAAAAATATAGCTCATGGAGAACTTTTTGATGAAAATTTCCTTATGACTTTAGCAACTATAGGAGCTTTTGCAATAGGAGAATACACTGAAGCAGTAGCAGTAATGGTATTTTATAAAATAGGTGAAATGTTCCAAGACTATGCTGTTAATAAATCAAGAAAATCAATATCATCTCTTATGGATATAAGAGCAGATTATGCAAATAAATTAGTTAATAATAAAGAAGAAAAGGTATCTCCAGAGGAGGTTGAAATAGATGATATTATTGTAATTAAACCTGGTGAAAGAGTACCTTTAGATGGAATTGTTTTAGAAGGGGAAGGTTCATTAGATACTTCAGCATTAACTGGTGAATCAGTACCAAGAGATATTCATAAGGGAGAAGAAATATTATCTGGTGCAATAAATCTTAATGGACTATTAAAAGTAAAGGTAACAAAGGAATATGGAGAATCTACAGTTTCAAGAATATTAGACCTTGTAGAAAATGCAGGAAGCAAAAAAGCACCAACAGAAAAGTTTATAACAAAATTCTCAAAATATTATACACCAGTTGTTGTAATTGCAGCTGTTATATTAGCTATAGTACCACCACTTGTTATTAGTGGAGCAGAATTTTCAGATTGGCTTTATAGAGCATTAATATTTTTAGTTGTTTCTTGTCCATGTGCATTAGTAATATCAGTTCCTTTAGGATTATTTGCAGGAATAGGTGCAGCATCTACAAAAGGAATACTTGTAAAGGGTGGAAATTACTTAGAAGCAATAAAAGATACAGAAATAGTAGTATTTGATAAAACAGGAACATTAACAAAAGGAGTATTTAATGTTGTAAAGATTAATCCAGTAGGAGAAATAAATAAAGAAGAATTATTAGAAATTGCAGCTATGGGAGAAAGTTTTTCAAACCATCCAATAGGTCAATCAATAGTAAAAGCATACTCTAAACCTATAGATAAAAATTTAATAAAAGACTATGAAGAAATATCGGGAAATGGAATTAAAGCTACAATTAAAGGCAAGAAGGTTTTATTAGGAAATTATAAGCTAATGAAACAATATGGCATAAGTTGTATTGTAAAAGATGAAGCTGGAACTATTGTAAATGTAGCTATAGATGGAGAATATAAAGGGTATATATTAATTGCAGACGAAATAAAAGAAACTTCAAAAAAGGCTATAGAAGAATTAAAGAAATTAGGAATTAAGAAAACTGTAATGTTAACAGGAGATAATAAAAAAGTAGCTGAGGCTGTAGGAAAAAATGTTGGAGTAGATGAAGTTTGTTCAGAGTTATTACCAGAAGGAAAAGTTGAAGAATTAGAAAAACTTTTAAAAGAAAAATCACCTAAAGGAAAATTAATTTTTGTAGGAGATGGAATAAATGATGCTCCAGTTTTAGCAAGAGCAGACATTGGAGTTGCTATGGGAGGAATTGGTTCAGATGCTGCTATTGAAGTATCTGATGTGGTTCTTATGAAAGATGATTTATCTGCATTAACAAAAGCAGTAAATATAGCTAAAAAGACTAATAAAATACTTTGGCAAAATATAATATTTTCATTAATTATAAAAGCTATAGTTTTAGCATTAGGAGCTTTAGGATTGGCTAATATATGGGAAGGAGTTTTTGCAGATGTTGGTGTAACATTACTTGCAGTATTAAACTCAATGAGAGCACTTAAAGCTTAAAATATTATAAAAATTAAAAAAGTTGCCTATAGAAACTTTCTCTATTTGGCAACTTTTTTTAATTTACAGGAAAGTTTAATTAATAAGCTTCTGTATTAGGAATTTCTTCTAATGAAGAAATGCAAGTTGGTCTTATAAGAACATTAGTCTTTGGAATTCTAATTATCTCATCTCCTAAAACCTTTACTATTTGACCAGTAGGTAATTTTTTATCAACAAAAAGTACAGAATTTAAATCTGCATCATGAATTTCATATTCTTTCCCACTATTCATTATAATTTTAATCATATGTTCTCCCCCTCGGATTTTAAAAATGTTAATGTATACATTATATACCTTTACATAAAAATTTACCATATTTTTTTAGTATAATAAAAAATATGAAATAAATTTATATCAATTAGGAATAGATTATCATTAAAGTTTTATGGTAAAATAAAATATAGATTTTATTTAAGAAAGGGAGATACAGTATGGAAAAGAAAAAAAATATTTCTATGGCTGTTATAAAAAGATTACCTAAGTATCATAGATATCTTCAAGAATTAATGAAAAATGATGTGGATAGAATATCTTCCAAAGAACTAGGTGAAAAAATAGGTTTTACTGCCTCACAAATTAGACAGGACTTAAATTGTTTTGGAGATTTTGGACAACAGGGATATGGATATAATGTTAGAGAATTATACAATCAGATAGTATCTATATTAGGTCTTGACCAAAATTATAAAACTATAATGGTTGGAGCAGGAAATATAGGGCAAGCTATTGCTAATTATACAAGTTTTGTGAGACTTGGAATAGAACTTGTTGGAATTTTTGATGTAAATCCTAAAGTTATAGGAACAAAAATTAGAGATATTAAAATTGATGCAGAAAGCAATTTAAGAGAATATTTAAAAAGCAATAGCATAGATATTGGAATTATTTGTGTTCCTAAAATAAATGCTCAAAGAGTATGTGATGAACTTGTTGCAGGTGGCATTAAGGGTATATGGAATTTTGCACCTGTAGATTTAATTGTTCCAAATGATGTAAATGTAGAAAATGTACATTTAAGCGAAAGCTTATCAACACTTATTTATTTATTACATACAAGAGAGTAATTTTAATATAAATCATGCTTTATATATTGCAAAAACTATGATAAAGCATTATAATGATACATGAAGCTAAAAGGCTTCCATTATTTTTTACTTAGTTTGTTATAATATTAACAAAATTAAAAAAATATATGTAATAAATTAAAAAAACAAGAAAATAATTTACAAATAATCTATATATTCATTATCTTTGAATTTTAATAGGTTTTTGCATAAAAAAATAAGTATAAAAAGTTAGGAGGACAAAGGAACATGGAATTAAAGAACGTACTTCTTGAAAAAGAAGGTCACTTAGCTATTGTTACAATCAATAGACCAAAGGCTTTAAACGCTTTAAATTCAGAAACTTTAAAAGACCTTGACACAGTTATTGAAAACTTAGAAAATGATAAGGACATTTATGCAGTTATCTTAACAGGAGCAGGTGAAAAATCATTTGTTGCTGGAGCTGACATAGCAGAAATGAAAGACTTAAATGAAGAAGAAGGGCAAGCTTTTGGTGCTCTTGGAAACAAGGTATTTAGAAGACTTGAAAACTTAAACAAGCCAGTTATAGCTGCTATACAAGGATTTGCTCTTGGTGGTGGATGTGAAATCTCTATGGCATGTGACATAAGAATAGCATCTGAAAAAGCTTTATTTGGTCAACCAGAAGTTGGTCTAGGAATTACACCTGGATTTGGTGGAACTCAAAGATTAGCTAGAATAGTTGGTTTAGGTAAGGCTAAAGAATTAATATACACTGCTCAAAACATAAAAGCTGATGAAGCATATAGAATAGGATTAGTTAACAAAGTAGTACCTTTAGAATCTCTTATGGATGAAGCTAAAGCTATGGCTAACAAGATTATGGCTAATGCTCCAATTGCAGTAAGACTATGTAAAGATGCAATTAACAGAGGTATGCAAGTTGATATAGATAAAGCAGTTGCAATAGAAGCAGAAGACTTCGGTAAGTGCTTTGCAAGTGCTGACCAAAAAGAAGGAATGTCTGCTTTCTTAGAAAGAAGAAAAGAAAAGAACTTCCAAAACAAATAATTGTTTTTAGATGATACATTTTTAAGGAGGGTTAATTAAATGAATTTCGAATTAACTAGAGAACAAGAATTAGTACAACAAATGGTTAGAGAATTCGCAGTTAATGAAGTAAAGCCAATAGCTGCAGAAATCGATGAAACTGAAAGATTCCCAATGGAAAACGTAGAAAAAATGGCTAAGCTTGGAATAATGGGTATTCCATTTTCTAAGGAAGTAGGAGGAGCTGGCGGTGATGTTTTATCTTACATAATCGCTGTTGAAGAATTATCAAAGGTATGTGCTACTACAGGAGTTATACTTTCTGCTCATACTTCACTTTGTGCTTCAGTAATCAATGAAAATGGTACTCCTGCACAAAAGGCTAAATACTTACCAGATTTATGCTCAGGTAAGAAGATAGGAGCTTTTGGTTTAACTGAACCAGGTGCTGGTACTGATGCTGCTGGACAACAAACAACTGCAGTATTAAGCGAAGATGGAAGCCATTACGTATTAAATGGTTCAAAGATATTCATAACAAATGGTGGAGTTGCTGAAACTTTCATAATATTTGCTATGACAGATAAGAGTCAAGGAACAAGAGGAATATCTGCATTTATCGTAGAAAAAGACTTCCCAGGATTCTCAATCGGAAACTTAGAAAACAAGATGGGTATAAGAGCATCTTCTACAACTGAATTAATAATGGAAGATTGTATAGTACCTGCTGAAAACTTAATTGGAAAATTAGGTAAGGGATTTGGTATAGCAATGAAGACTCTTGATGGAGGAAGAATTGGTATAGCTGCTCAAGCTTTAGGTATTGCAGAAGGAGCATTTGAAGAATGTGTTGCATACATGAAGGAAAGAAAGCAATTTAAGAGACCACTTGCAGCATTCCAAGGATTACAATGGTACATTGCTGAAATGGATGTTAAGATTCAAGCAGCTAAGCATTTAGTATACAAAGCAGCTATGAATAAGCAACTTGGAAAACCTTACACTATAGATGCTGCTAGAGCAAAATTATTTGCAGCAGAAACTGCTATGGAAGTAACAACTAAGGCAGTTCAAATCTTTGGTGGATATGGATACACTAAGGAATATCCAATGGAAAGAATGATGAGAGATGCTAAGATAACAGAAATTTATGAAGGTACTTCAGAAGTTCAAAAGATGGTTATCTCAGGAAACATTTTAAAATAGGAGGCACTAAATAATGAATATAGTAGTTTGTTTAAAACAAGTTCCAGATACTACAGCTGTTAAAATAGATCCAAAGACTGGAACATTAATAAGAGATGGAGTTCCAGCTATAATAAACCCAGAAGATAAACATGCATTAGAAGGAGCACTTCAATTAAGAGAAAAAGTTGGAGGAAAAGTTACTGTAGTAAGCATGGGTATCCCAACTGCAAAGACAGCTTTAAGAGAAGCATTATGTATGGGAGCTGATGAAGCTATACTTTTAACTGATAGAGTACTTGGAGGAGCTGATACATTAGCTACTTCAAAAGCAATAGCAGGTCTTATAAAGAAATTTGATTATGATTTAATATTTGCAGGAAGACAAGCAATTGATGGAGATACTGCACAAGTTGGACCAGAAATAGCTGAACATTTAAATATCCCTCAAGTAACTTATGTTCAAAATGTTGAAGTTGATGGAGATAAGTTAACTGTAAAGAGAGCTTTAGAAGATGGATATCAAGTAGTTGAAGTTAAGACACCATGTCTATTAACTGCAATTGAAGAATTAAATGAACCAAGATACATGAACGTTGCTAACATATTTGCAACTAGTGATGATCAAATAAAGATTATGACTGCAGCTGATATAGATGTAGATGCAAGTGAATTAGGATTAAAGGGTTCACCTACAAAGGTTAAGAAGTCAATGACTAAAGAAGTTAAGGGTGCTGGAGAATTAGTTAAGGAAGATGCTAAAGCATCAGCAGCTTACGTTTTAGGAAAATTAAAGGAAAAACACTACATCTAATATAATAGGAGGTTAATTGAATATGAACATAGCAGATTACAAGGGCGTTTGGGTCTTTGCTGAACAAAGAGAAGGCGAATTACAAAAAGTATCTCTAGAATTACTTGGAGAAGGTAGAAGAGTTGCTGATAAATTAGGAGTAAAGCTTACAGCTTTATTATTAGGAAACAATGTTTCTAACTTAGCAGAAAAGTTAGCTGCACATGGTGCTGATGAAGTATTAGTTGCAGAAGACAAGAACTTAGAACATTACACAACTGATGCTTACACAAAGGTTATTTGTGATTTAGCAACAGAAAGAAAGCCAGGAATATTATTTGTAGGAGCTACTTTCATAGGAAGAGATTTAGGTCCTAGAATAGCAGCTAGATTATCTACAGGATTAACTGCTGACTGTACTTCAATTGATGTTGAAGTTGAAAATGGAGATCTTTTAGCTACAAGACCTGCATTTGGTGGTAACTTAATGGCTACAATAGCTTGTCCAAATCACAGACCACAAATGGCTACAGTAAGACCAGGAGTATTTGAAGCTGTAACTACAGATGCTAGCAAGTGTAACATAGAAAAAGTTAATGTTAACTTAGCTGATAGCGATGTTAGAACTAAGGTTATAGAAACTGTTAAGACTGCTAAGGATATAATAGATATATCAGAAGCTAAAGTAATAGTAGCTGGTGGTAGAGGTGTTGGTTCTAAGGAAAACTTTGCAATGCTTCAAGAATTAGCTGATGTTTTAGGTGGAGTTGTTGCAGGTTCTAGAGCAGCTGTTGAAAAAGGATGGATAGAAAATGCTTACCAAGTAGGTCAAACTGGTAAGACTGTTAAGCCAACTATATATATAGCATGTGGTATTTCAGGAGCTATCCAACACGTAGCTGGTATGCAAGATTCAGAAGTTATAATAGCTATAAACAAAGATGAAACTGCTCCAATAATGAGCGTTGCTGATTATGGAATAGTTGGAGATGTTAAGAAGATATTACCTGAATTAATAGCTCAAGCTAAGGCTTTAAAAGAAGCTGAATAGTATAAAAAAATTTAAAATGCACAATTTATATATTGTGCATTTTATTTCAATATTTCATTAAAATATAATGATTTTATTTTTTAGGAGGAAATTGTAATGAAAAAAGTATTCGTACTTGGTGCAGGAACAATGGGTGCTGGTATAGTTCAAGCATTCGCACAAAATGGTTTTGAAGTTATCGTTAGAGACATAAAGGATGAATTCGTTCAAAGAGGTATTGCAGGAATCACTAAGGGACTTGACAGACAAGTTTCTAAAGGAAAGATGACTGAAGAAGATAAGGAAGCTATCCTTTCTAGAATTTCTGGAACAACTGATATGAACTTAGCTGCTGACTGTGACTTAGTTGTAGAAGCTGCTGTAGAAAACATGAAGATTAAGAAAGAAATATTTGCTGAATTAGATTCTATCTGTAAGGCAGAAACTATATTAGCATCAAACACTTCTTCTTTATCAATAACAGAAGTTGCTTCAGCTACAAAGAGAGCAGATAAGGTTATAGGAATGCACTTCTTTAATCCAGCTCCAGTTATGAAGTTAGTTGAAGTTATAAGAGGAGCTGAAACTTCTCAAGAAACTTTTGATGCTGTTAAGAAAATGTCTGAAGCAATCAACAAGACTCCAGTAGAAGTTAAAGAAGCACCAGGATTTGTTGTTAACAGAATATTAATTCCTATGATAAACGAAGCTGCTTGCATACTTCAAGAAGGTGTTGCAACAGTAGAAGATATTGATGCTGCTATGAAGCTTGGAGCTAACCACCCAATGGGACCTTTAGCATTAGGAGATTTAGTAGGATTAGATATAGTTGTTGCTATAATGGATGTTTTATACAATGAAACAGGAGATAGCAAGTACAGATGTTGTACATTATTAAGAAAGTATGTTAGAGCTGGATGGCTTGGAAGAAAGTCAGGAAAAGGATTCTACGACTATTCTAAATAATATATATTAGCTTTTTAAGAACTCGGCTTTAGGTCGAGTTCTTTTTATATAAAAATTGACATAATTACTATATTTCAAATATAATTTAATGTATATTACAATAAATTTGTGCAAAATAGATTATTTTAATTTGATTTTGTATAAATTTATTGTAAAATAGTAACTGAATGATAGAAAGCTGTATATAAAAAGATTTAAAATAAGCAATAAGCAGCATAAAAATACTTAGGGGGCAAGTGCATGTATAAGATTGTAAAGAAAAGACAATTAAATGAAAATATATATCTTATGGATATAGAAGCACCAAGAGTAGCTAAATCAGCTAAGCCTGGTCAATTTATAATTGTTAAAATGGATGAAATTGGAGAAAGAATTCCATTAACAATTTGCGATTATGATGCTGAAAAAGGAACTGTTACAATAGTATTCCAAACAATAGGAGCATCAACTGAAAGAATGGCAAAATATGAAGAAGGAGACTACTTCAGAGATTTTGTTGGACCTCTTGGAAGACCATCAGAAATGGTTGATGAAGATTTAGAAGAATTAAAGAAAAAGAACATATTATTTATTGCTGGAGGAGTAGGAACAGCACCTGTATATCCTCAAGTTAAATGGTTAAAAAAGCAAGGTATAAATGCAGATGTAATAGTTGGAGCAAGAAGCACAAATATAGCAATTCTTCAAGAAGAAATGAAAGCTGTAGCAGGAAACTATTACTTAGCAACTGATGATGGTTCATCAGGATATAAAGGATTAGTTACAGATAAGCTTAAAGACTTAGTTGAAAAAGAAGGAAAGAAATATGACTTAGTTGTAGCTATAGGACCAATGATAATGATGAAATTCGTTTGTCTTTTAACTAAGGAATTAAATATACCTACAATAGTAAGTATGAACCCAATAATGGTTGATGGTACAGGAATGTGTGGAGCATGTAGAATAACTGTTGGTGACAAGGTTAAGTTTGCTTGTGTTGATGGACCAGAATTTGATGGACATTTAGTAGATTTTGACCAAGCAATGAGAAGACAAGCTATGTATAAGACTGAAGAAGGAAGAGCTAAGCTTAAGGCTGAAGAAGGAGATACACATCATGGCGGATGTGGACATTGCGGAGGTGACAAATAAGATGCAAGTAGATAGAATGAAAAGAGTTCCTGTTAGAGAACAAGAACCAAAGGTAAGAGCAACTAATTTTGAAGAAGTATGTTTAGGATATAATGAAGAAGAAGCTATGGCAGAAGCATCAAGATGCTTAAATTGTAAAAATCCTAGATGTGTAGGAAAGTGTCCAGTAAGTGTTCCAATTCCTAGATTTATAGAACAAGTTAAAAATGGAAACTTTGCAGAAGCTGCAAAGATAATTGCAGAAGCATCTGCACTTCCAGCTGTATGTGGAAGAGTTTGTCCTCAAGAAAGACAATGTGAAAGCCAATGTGTACTTGGAATAAAAGGTGAAGCTATATCAATTGGTAAGCTTGAAAGATTTGTAGCAGACTGGTCAAGAGAACATAATGTTGATTTATCAGAAACTGCTCCTAAAAATGGCAAGAAAGTTGCTGTTATAGGAAGTGGTCCTGCTGGTATTGCCTGTGCTGGTGACTTAGCAAAGCTTGGATATGATGTTACAGTATTTGAAGCATTACATGAAGCTGGTGGAGTTTTAGTTTATGGTATTCCAGAATTCAGACTTCCAAAAGATACTGTAGTTAAGAGTGAAGTTGAAAATCTTAAGAAACTTGGTGTTAAGATAGAAACTAATGTTATTATAGGAAGAACAGTTACAATAGATGAATTATTTGATGAAGAAGGATTTGAAGCTGTATTTATAGGTTCAGGAGCAGGTCTTCCAAGATTTATGGGAATAAAGGGTGAAGATGCAAATGGAGTATTCTCAGCTAATGAATTCTTAACAAGAAACAACTTAATGAAAGCATTTAAAGAAAATTATGATACACCAATTAAGGCAGGAACTAAAGTGGCTGTAGTTGGTGGAGGAAATGTTGCAATGGATGCAGCAAGAACTGCTTTAAGATTAGGTGCAGAAGTTCATATAGTTTACAGAAGAGGTGAAGAAGAACTTCCAGCAAGAGTTGAAGAAGTACATCATGCTAAAGAAGAAGGTGTAATCTTTGATGTATTAACAAACCCAACAGAAATCCTTGAAGATGAAAAGGGATGGGTTAAGGGAATGAAGTGTGTTAAGATGGAACTTGGAGAACCAGATGCTTCAGGAAGAAGAAGTCCTATAGCTATTGAAGGTTCAGAATTTGTTATGGATGTTGACACAGTAATCATGTCTCTTGGTACATCACCAAACCCATTAATATCTTCTACAACAAAGGGTCTTGAAGTTAATAAGAGAGGATGTATTGTTGCAACAGAAGAAACTGGAGCTTCTTCAAGAGAAGGAGTATTTGCAGGTGGAGATGCTGTAACAGGTGCAGCAACAGTTATACTTGCTATGGGAGCTGGTAAGAAAGCAGCAGCAGGAATACATGAATATCTTCAAAATAAATAATTTATAAATTTTAAGGCGAGTCTATTTAGATTCGCCTTTTTTTAATAATTTAAAACCTATTATGTTATAATAATAAAAGAACATTTAAATGAAGTAGGTGAAGTAATGGAAAATAAATTTAAAGTGAATTTTTCAGATAATGAAGTTATAATAACAGATTTGAAAAATTTTAATATTAAACAAGTAGTTGAGTGTGGACAGTGCTTTAGATGGGAAAAGGTTAAAGAAAATGATTATATAGGAGTAGCCTTTGGAAAAGTTATAGAAGTTATCCAAGAAGATGATAAATTAAGAATATTAAATTCAAATGAAGAAGATTTTAATAATATATGGAAAAAATATTTTGATTTAGAAAGAGATTATGATGAAATTAAAAAGGAATTAGCAAAGGACGAAATTCTTAGAAAAAGTGTTGAATATGGATATGGAATAAGAATATTAAATCAAGAGCCTTTTGAACTTTTAATAAGCTTTATAATATCTGCAAGAAATAATATTCCTTCAATAAAGAAAACTGTAAATAAAATAAGTGAAAAGTGGGGCACACCTATTGAATATAAAGGAAACACATATTATGCATTTCCAACACCAACCCAATTAAAAGATGCTACCTTAGAAGAAATACAAGAAACAAAAGCTTCCTTTAGAAGTAAATACATATTAGACACAATAGAGAAAGTTAATGCTTCAAAAAAAGGAGACGAATATGATTTAGAACATATTGCCTCTCTAGATGCAGATGAATGTCATAAAGCTTTACAAAATTTTAAAGGAGTAGGAGCTAAAGTTGCAGATTGTATAATGCTATTTTCAATGGAAAAGACTTCTGCCTTTCCAGTTGATGTTTGGGTGAAAAGAGCAATGATGCATTTTTATAATGCAGAGGAAGGCTCTTTAAATAAAATAAGAATATTTGGAAGAGATAAATTTAAAGATTTTGCAGGTTTTGCACAACAATATCTTTTCTACTATGCCAGAGAAAATAAAATAAGTGTTGATAATGAATAAGTTTTAAGGCTGTGGAGCAAATTAAGTTTTTGTTTCACAGCCTTATTTTTTATAAATAAAGAGTATTTTTTTTAAAGAATTTAAGAATATTAACTTAACAAAATGAATATTATTTATATAAAAGGCATTAAATATTAAAAAATTGCAAGAAAAAAATCTAAAATAAATAATACTGCAATATACATTGCATAAAAATGTTCTTAATAAAAAGAGAAAAATTAAGCAATAAAGAGATAATTTTAGAAAATGAAAGAAAATGACCAATTTTACCTTTAGAATAGAAGTGTTAATATTTGAATAAAGTGGTATGAAAGGATATTATAATTATATTAGCACTCGATGAATGTGAGTGCTAACAAATAGGAATATTATAACATAAGAATATAAATTTAAAAAAATTAAGGAGGGTCTTTATAATGAACATTAAACCACTTGGAGAAAGAGTTGTAATTAAAAAATTAGAGGCAGAAGAAACTACAAAAAGCGGAATAGTCTTAACAGGTGCTGCTAAGGAAAGGCCTCAAGAAGCAGAAGTTGTAGCTGTTGGTCCAGGAGCAGTAGTGGACGGAAAAAGAGTTGAAATGGAAGTAAAAGTTGGAGATAAGGTATTATATTCTAAGTATGCAGGAACTGAAGTAAAAGTTGCTGGAGAAGAATATATGATATTAAAGCAAGAAGATATATTAGCAATAGTAGAAAAGTAGGAAATAGGAGGAGATAAAAATGGCAAAGTCATTAAAATTTGGTGAAGACGCAAGAAGAGCTATGCAAGTTGGTGTAGATAAATTAGCAGATACAGTAAAGGTTACTTTAGGACCTAAAGGAAGAAATGTAATTTTAGATAAAAAGTTTGGAACACCTTTAATTACTAATGATGGTGTTTCAATTGCAAGAGAAATTGAATTAGAAGACCCATATGAAAACATGGGAGCTCAATTAGTTAAGGAAGTAGCTACAAAGACTAATGATGTTGCTGGTGACGGTACAACTACAGCTACTCTTTTAGCACAAGCTATTATAAGAGAAGGATTAAAAAATGTTACAGCAGGAGCTAATCCTATATTAATAAGAGGCGGTATAAAGACAGCAGTAGATAAGGCTGTTGAAGAAATAAAGAAGATTTCAAAGCCAGTTGAAGGAAAAGAAGATATAGCAAGAGTTGCTTCAGTATCAGCTGCTGATGAAACAATTGGTAAGTTAATTGCAGATGCAATGGAGAAGGTTGGAAACGAAGGTGTTATCACAATAGAAGAATCTAAATCAATGGGAACTGAATTAGATGTAGTTGAAGGTATGCAATTTGATAGAGGATATGTTTCAGCTTACATGTCAACTGATTTAGAAAAGATGGTAGCAGACTTAGACAATCCTTATATCTTAATAACAGATAAGAAGATTTCTAACATACAAGAAATACTTCCATTACTAGAACAAATTGTTCAAGGTGGAAAGAAGTTATTAATAATAGCTGAAGATGTAGAAGGAGAAGCACTTCAAACTTTAGTTGTTAATAAATTAAGAGGAACATTTACATGTGTTGCTGTAAAGGCACCAGGATTTGGTGATAGAAGAAAGGAAATGCTTCAAGATATAGCTATATTAACTGGTGGTCAAGTTATATCAGATGAAGTTGGATTAGACTTAAAAGAAACAACATTAGATATGTTAGGTCAAGCAGATAGCGTTAAGGTTACTAAAGAAACAACAACAATAGTAAATGGAAAAGGTGACTCTCAAGATATAAAAGATAGAGTAAGCTTAATAAGAGCTCAAATAGATGATACTACATCTGAATTTGATAAAGAAAAATTACAAGAAAGATTAGCTAAACTTGCTGGTGGAGTTGCAGTAATCAAAGTTGGTGCTGCTACTGAAACTGAACTTAAGGAAAGAAAATTAAGAATTGAAGATGCTTTAAATGCAACTAAAGCTGCTGTTGAAGAAGGTATAGTTGCAGGAGGCGGAACTGCTTATGTAAATGTAATAAATGAAGTAAATAAAGTAACTTCAAATGTTCCTGATGAACAAGTTGGTATAAATATAATAGTAAGAGCATTAGAAGAACCAATGAGACAAATTGCAGCTAATGCAGGACTTGAAGGTTCAGTAATAATAGAAAAAGTTAAAAACAGTGAAGCTGGAGTTGGATATGATGCTTTACATGGTGAATATAAGAATATGATTAAGGCAGGAATTGTTGACCCAACTAAGGTTACAAGATCTGCACTTCAAAATGCAGCATCAGTTGCATCAACATTCTTAACAACAGAAGCTGCTGTTGCTGAAATTCCTCAAAAGGAAGCACCAATGCCAGCACCAGGTGGAATGGACGGAATGTACTAAAATTAATTTAGAAGAGGCTTATTTTTCAAGTCTCTTCTTTTTTTAATTAAATTAAAATTATAAGTATAATAAAATTTGCAATTTTTCATTCAAATTTATTGACTTTAAGAAAACTATACATTATAATAAATTTAATTTAAAACAAAAAACTCGTATATCCTCTGAATAAGGCAGGGAGTATCTACCGGAAGCCGTAAATTTCCGACTATGGGTGAATTAATATACTTAAATATTATAATATTGTAAGCTTATTAACTTCACTAATTGTAAAGTTAATGTGCTTTTTTTATACTCAAAATTCAATAAAGTTTTGCAAAAAAACCTGCAAAATGAAATACATAATGAATAAAATTTTTCAAAAGGAGAATGATAGTAAATGGCAACAATTTTAAAACAAGCTTATACATTTGATGATGTATTATTAGTTCCAAACAAATCTGATGTATTACCTAGAGAGGTATCTTTAAAAACTCAACTTACAAAGAAAATAGAGTTAAATATTCCATTAATGAGTGCTGGAATGGATACAGTCACTGAATCTAAGATGGCAATTGCTATGGCTAGAGAAGGTGGAATTGGAATTATACATAAAAATATGTCTATAGAACAACAAGCTAAAGAAGTTGATAAAGTTAAGAGACAAGAAAATGGTGTTATAACTGACCCTATATTCTTAACTCCAGATCATACTCTACAAGATGCTGAAGACTTAATGGCACAATATAGAATCTCTGGTGTTCCAATAACTGTAGATGGAAAGTTAGTTGGTATATTAACAAACAGAGATACTACTTTTGAAACAGATTATTCAAAGAAGATAAGTGAAGTAATGACAAAGGACAATTTAGTTACAGCTCCTGAAAATACTTCAGTTGAAGAAGCTAAAGAATTATTAAAGAAACATAAAATAGAAAAGTTACCTTTAGTAGATAAGGATGGAAACTTAAAGGGACTTATAACAATAAAGGATATAGAAAAAACTAAAGCATATCCAAATGCAGCAAAGGATTCTAAGGGAAGATTACTTTGTGGTGCAGCAATTGGAATAACTAATGATATGTTAGATAGAGCAAAAGCTTTAGTTGAAGCTAAGGTTGATGTTGTTGTTTTAGATAGTGCACATGGACATTCAGAAGGAGTTATGAGTGCTGTTAAGAAATTAAAGGCAGCTTACCCAGACCTTCAAGTTATAGCAGGTAATGTTGCAGATGCAGGAGCTACTGAAGATTTAATAAAAGCAGGAGCAGACTGTGTAAAGGTAGGTATAGGACCTGGTTCAATATGTACAACAAGAGTTGTTGCAGGTGTTGGAGTTCCTCAATTAACAGCAGTTATGGATTGTGCAGAAGTTGGAAGAAAGTATGGAATTCCAGTAATTGCAGATGGAGGACTTAAATATTCAGGAGATATAGTTAAAGCATTAGCAGCTGGAGCAAGCGTTGCAATGATGGGTTCATTATTTGCAGGATGTGAAGAAGCACCAGGAGAATTAGAAATATATCAAGGAAGAAGCTATAAGGTTTATAGAGGAATGGGTTCTTTAGCGGCTATGGCTTGTGGTTCTAAGGATAGATACTTCCAAGAAGGTGCTAAGAAATTAGTTCCAGAAGGTGTTGAAGGAAGAAAGGCATATAAGGGAGCAGTTGCTGATACAATTTACCAACTTGTTGGTGGAATAAGAGCAGGTATGGGTTACTGTGGTTCAAGAACATTAGATGAATTATTTGAAAAGGCAAGATTTGTAGTTCAAACTTCAGCAGGACTTAGAGAAAGTCATCCACATGATGTAAATATAACTAAGGAAGCACCAAACTATAGTGCAAATCAATAAAATAGAATTAAAAAATGCTCCCAACTTTATAGCTGGGAGCATAATAATATGATAATATAAAAGAGAAATATATTATTATTGGAGGAAAATATGAATAAAGAATTAATCCTTGTTTTAGACTTTGGCGGACAATATAATCAATTAATCGCTAGAAGAGTAAGAGAATGTAACGTATATTGTGAAGTTCACCCATATAATATGAGCCTTGATAAAATAAAAGAAATGAATCCAAAGGGAATCATCTTTACTGGTGGACCAAATAGTGTATATGGTGAAGATTCACCTTTATGTGATAAGGCTATATTTGAATTAGGAATACCTGTTCTTGGTATATGCTATGGTTCACAACTTATGTCACATATTCTTGGAGGAAAGGTTGCAACTGCACCAGTAAGTGAATATGGGAAAACAGAAGTTGATGTTGATGTAAATTCTAAAATATTTAAAGGAGTTTCAACAAAAACAATTTGTTGGATGAGTCATACAGATTACATAGAAAAAGCTCCTGAAGGATTTACTATAACAGCACATACACCAGTTTGTCCAGTAGCAGCAATGGAATGTGAAGAAAAGAACTTATATGCAGTTCAATTCCACCCAGAAGTTATGCATACACAAGAAGGAATGAAGATGCTTTCAAACTTTGTTTATAATGTTTGTGGATGTGTTGGAGATTGGAAAATGGATTCATTTGTTGAAACAACAATAAAACAAATCCGTGAAAAAGTAGGAAATGGTAAAGTATTATGTGCATTATCAGGTGGAGTTGATTCATCTGTAGCTGCAGTATTACTTTCAAAAGCTGTTGGAAAGCAATTAACATGTGTATTTGTTGACCATGGTCTTCTTCGTAAAAATGAAGGAGATGAAGTAGAAGCAGTATTTGGACCAAATGGACCATACAAATTAAACTTCATTCGTGTAAATGCACAAGAAAGATTCTACGAAAAACTTAAAGGTGTAGAAGAACCAGAAAAGAAGAGAAAGATTATTGGTGAAGAATTTATAAGAGTATTTGAAGAAGAAGCTAAGAAAATAGGAGCTGTAGATTACCTTGTACAAGGTACAATTTATCCAGATGTAATTGAAAGTGGACTTGGAAAATCAGCAGTTATAAAATCACACCACAATGTTGGAGGACTTCCAGATTGCGTAGACTTTAAAGAAATAATAGAGCCATTAAGACTATTATTTAAAGACGAAGTTAGAAAAGCAGGTCTTGAACTTGGAATACCAGAATACTTAGTGTACAGACAACCATTCCCAGGACCAGGACTTGGAATAAGAATAATTGGAGAAGTAACTGCAGAAAAAGTAAGAATAGTTCAAGATGCAGATGCAATATATCGTGAAGAAATAGCAAAAGCAGGACTAGATAAGAACATAGGACAATACTTTGCAGCACTTACAAACATGAGATCAGTTGGAGTTATGGGAGACGAAAGAACATATGACTATGCAATAGCACTTCGTGCAGTAACAACAAGCGATTTTATGACAGCAGAATCAGCAGAACTTCCATGGGAAGTACTAGGAAAAGTAACAACTAGAATAGTAAATGAAGTAAACGGAGTAAACCGTGTAATGTACGATTGTACAGGAAAACCACCAGCTACTATTGAGTTTGAATAATTGATAAAATCTCGTAAAGCTTGATTTATCAAGACTTTACGAGATTTTTTGCGCTTATGGCATTAATATAAAAAAGTTATAAGTTATGAGATTGTATTAGTATAATATTAAGTTTATAATTATAATAAGTAAATTTTGGAGGTAATAATTATGGATAGAAATAATGATTTATATAATATGTTTAAGAAGTATTCTTATAGTGAATTAAAGGAACTATTTAGAAATGCTAAAACAAAAGATGAACAAGATTTTTATATGACACTTTCAAATTTTTTATTACAAGAGAAACAAGCAAAGGTTATAGGTAAATAATATGCCAACATATACTATTTTTGCTGGTGTTAATGGAGCTGGCAAAACCTCAATATATAAGTCTATTTATTATGATGAGAACAAAGATGAAAAAAGAATTAATACTGATGAAATGGTAGCACGTATAGGATCTTGGCGTGACAGTAATCTTCAAATGAAATGTGCAAGAGAGGCTGTTAAGTTAATTAGACAATACATTAATAACAATATATCATTTAACCAAGAGTGGTAATAGTATAGTTAAAAATATAAATAATGCAAAGAAAAAAGGCTTTTATATTGTAATGAACTATATAGGAGTAGAAAGTCCTGAAATTGCTAAAGAAAGAATTAAAATAAGAGTAAGCAAGGGTGGTCATGGAATACCTGATACTGACGTAGAAAGAAGATATTATGAATCTCTTAAAAATTTACAAAGAGTAATTGATATATGTGATGAAATAAATGTATATGATAATACAGAGATGTTTAAAGAAATAGTGAATATTAAAAATGGCAATATATTATGGAAAGCAAATAGCATTCCAAGCTGGGTTAACGTAATATTGTAATAATGATTAATTTGGTTGCATAATGGTTGCAAAAAACTCTTAAAAGAAAAATAATCTATGGAATTTGAAGAATAATCATACAACATATAGAAATAATCAAATGAAAAGGACACAATATACAGATGTAATTGTAGAATTTGAATAACAGACAGAAATGCCGAAAGCTTGTATTTATGCGGGTTTTCGGCATTTATTCTAAATGGCTCTAGTTTGGCTCTATTTGTGAGAGCAATAATGGCAAGAAAATAGATGAAATCTAATAAGGAACATTATATGATGAAAGTGAATTTTTATGATAGTATTAATGATTCAATGCTAAAGTTTGCAGTTATTATTGCCAAACATAATGGTAAATGGGTATTTTGCAAGCACAAGGAAAGGAATACATGGGAGGTACCAGGAGGACATAGAGAAGATGGTGAGGATATTCTTGAAACAGCCAAACGAGAACTATATGAAGAAACAGGAGCAATAACTTTTGATATTACTCCAATTTGTATATATTCTGTGACTGCACCAGATAATTTCGATGGAATGGAGACTTTTGGAAAATTATTCTTCTCAGATATATATACATTTGAAAAAGAGCTTCACAGTGAAATTGAAAAAGTAGCAATTATGGATGAATTACCGATTAATTGGACTTATCCAGAAATTCAATCCAAATTGCTAGAAGAAGCAAGGAAAAGAGGATTTTTGCCCAAGAAGGACGAAATAAAATGGCTATTTTTTGATGTTGGATCCACATTGGTTGATGAAAGCAAAGTTTATGAAGACAGGATGAAAAGGATAGCAGATTTATCAGGTTTAACTTACGAGCAAATTTATAAATATGCCATGTCGTTTTATAAAAAAAACAAAAAAGGAGATTTAGAGGTAGTAAGGCAAGTGGGTGTGAAATTACCTAAATGGGAATGGCAATACGAGAGGCTGTATACAGATACCAAAGATTGTTTGAAAAAGTTAAGTAGAATTTATAAAATTTATAGAAATGTTTTGAACCACATTTTCTAGGAAGTATATCATCTAATTTTTTAATTTTGTTTTTTCCGTCAATGAATATTGATAAGTC
>JABLTK010065487.1_pt1 | contig 89517 bp, 81 predicted proteins | sample 7160131 | NCBI WGS metagenome assembly JABLTK01 (sample SAMN14651221, study PRJNA627086) | human gut metagenome | isolation source: feces | host: Homo sapiens | reverse complement strand
TTGCGCCCGAAGGAAAGCAGTTCAAGGCGTGGCAGATAGACGGTACGGAGTATCCGGTGAACGCCCCCGTGACCGTCACCGCTGACATCACAGTCAAGGCGCTGTGGAAAGACAGCGAAAAGCCCACGGGTGAAATTAAAATCAACGAGAACAGTTGGAAAGCGTTCCTCAACAATATCACCTTCGGGCTGTTCTTTAAGGACACGCAAACGGTGACCATCACCGCAGCCGACAACAGCGGCGAAACGGTAACGGTTGAATATCTGCTGTCAGATAAGGAATTGACAAAAGCGGAGCTTGACGGCATGACCTTCACAGCGTACACCGCACCGTTCGGCATTGACCCCGATAACGAATACATTATCTATGTCAGACTGACCGATAAGGCGGGCAACATGGACTACATTTGCTCGGACGGCATTGTGCTTGACGGCACAAGCCCCGTGATCACCGGCATAGAAAACGGCAAGACCTACTGCGAGGCGCAGACGGTCACCGTTGACGAAAAGTATGTGGACACCGTCACCGTAAACGGCACAGAGGTCACACTTGACGGAAGCGGCAGCTTTACTCTCTCTCCGGCGGAAGGCGGGCAGAGAATCATAGTCACCGACAAAGCCGGCAACACCGCTGAGATGACCGTGACGGTCAACGATGGGCATACCTTCGGCGAATGGACATCAAACGGCGACGGCACACACACCCGCCAATGCACGGCAGACGGCTGTACGGAAGGCGTCGAAACGGATAATTGCATTGATGAGGATAAAAACCACAAATGTGATATCTGCGATTATATAATCAGCGAGTGTGCCGATACAGACAAAAACCACATATGCGACATTTGCGGAAATATAATCTCCAACCATGAGGACGCGAATCAGGACCACGTCTGCGACTATTGCGAAAAGGTAATCTCCAACCACGAGGACGCAAACAAAGACCACGTCTGTGACTATTGCGGAAAGGTATTCTCCAACCACGAGGACGCGAATCAGGATCACGTCTGCGATTACTGTGGCAAAGTGATTTCCAACCATGAGGATGCGGACAACAACCATATCTGCGACTATTGCGGAAAGACAATCTCCAACCACGAAGATGCAAACAAAGACCACGTCTGCGATTACTGCGGAAAGGTATTCTCCAACCATGAGGACGCGGATAAGGATCACGTCTGTGATCACTGTGGCAAAGTGATTTCCAACCACGAAGATGCAAACAAAGACCACGTCTGCGACTTCTGCGGAAAGACAATCTCCAACCACGAGGACGCGGACAAGGATCATGTCTGCGATTACTGTGGAAAGGTGATTACAAACCACATCGGTGGTAAGGAAACCTGCAGGGATAAGGCAGTATGCGAAGTCTGCGGCAAATCCTACGGTGAGCTTGACCCGAAGAATCATACCGACCTAAAGCATATCCCCGCAAAGGCGGCGACCGAGGATTCCGAGGGCAATATCGAGTATTGGTACTGCAGCGGCTGCGGAAAGTATTACAGAGGCAAAGACGGCACCAAGGAAATCGCCAAAGCCGACACCGTAACGGCGAAGCTGCCGAAGTCTCCTCAGACCGGCGACAACAGCAACCTTATGTTATGGTTCGCACTGCTGTTCATCAGCGGCGGCGCTTGCACGGCGCTTACCGTAAAACGCAAATACAGACACGGAGGTAACGCAAAATGAGAAAACGAATACTCAGCATCCTGGTTGCCCTGGCGGTTGTCCTGCTCCTCGCCCCGCCCTTTGCTATTTGGGCGGCAAACACACCGGTGGAGCAGTTTGACCTGGAGCTGGGCAGGACCTACTGGTTTGACCTGTCGGAAAGCGGGATTCCCGGAACCGTGAACGACAAGCTGCCCGACCAAACGCTGCACTATGTGCCCTTCACCTACGCGGGCACCGTCAGCGCCTACACGCTTTTGCAGGCGGCGATACCGACGGAATCGGAAATGGAATACGAACATTCGTTGTTTATTTCCGAATACAACATCACGCACACCGTGTCGTGGAATGAGCTGAATAAGAAGGACCTGATTTTCCGAAATCTCACAGAGTATAACGGGGTGCCGTATTACATCCACGCCCCCTCGGGCGGAGCGCGTTACGACACTGGCCCCTTCAACAACGAGTGGCAGCGCATCTTCGAAAAGAATTCCGGGTTTATCAAAAACAGTTATGACATGGTCGAGGCAGACGGCATCGTCAGCACACAGGACTCATGGTGCCAGGATACGAATCCGAATGCTACCAGGGAGTTCCGCGTCGTACGTTCAGGAGGCGGCTCCGGTTTCTATTCGTACCCTCCGGACAGAGCGACCAGGATGACAGCATACCGTCCGGTTCTGGAAATCGCGCTTGCCTACGGAATGGAGTACCCGCAGAACTACATGAAAGCCGTTACCCTGAACCTGAACGGCGGCAGTGTCGGCGGGAATACCGGTGACATCAGCATCGTCGTCAAAAACATCGAGGTGCTGGACCCCTCTTACCCTGCCGTTACCTTTCTCGCACCGACAAAGGAGGGACTGACCCGTCCCGACGGCAACACCGGCACCTATTTCATGTGGCGCGGAGACAACGGAGAACTTTACGCTCCCGGCGACGCGGTTCCGAACGAGGTGAACTCGCTTACGGCGCTCTGGGTAGAGCACGGCCACTGCGTCTGCGGTGGGGACGCGGACTTTGACGGGCATACCTCGCATACAGCGGTGGAATGGACGGCATGGGACAAAACCGACTCGCTCCCCACGACGGCGGGCAACTACTATCTCAAAAACGACATTCTCATCGACGGGCAGTTCGAAATCAATGAAAGTGTGAACATCTGTCTGAATGGCAAGAAGATCCGGGCGGGCAGCAGTATTCCGGAAAACCGGTATATGCTCACCGTGAAGGGAAGCAACGCACTGACCATTACCGATTGCGGAGGGAACGGCACCATCGTGGGTGCGGATACAAAAGGTATCTCCGTCACACAGGACGCGACCCTCACTATGTACGGGGGAACCATCCGGGACTTCCTGTGCGGCGTCGGGGTCAGCGGAACCTTCCGTATGACCGGCAATGCGCACATCACCGCCTGCCGGGAATCCGGCATTTCCCTGCACGGCGCATATGGAAGAGGCACGCAGGTCTACCTTTCCGGGAACGCCGCAGTGACGGACTGCGTTTCCTCCGCGAGCGGTTCCGGCGCGGGAATCCACATCAATTCGGGATCGACGCTCTTCCTTTCCGGCAACATCCGGTTCTCCGGCAACCGCTATCAGAACCCGGATACCGGGGAAACATGGGGAGATGACATTCTGATTGATTACGGTGCCATCTGGTCTTTTGTAAGCAACCCGAGGAAATATGAGTACCCGCCCGTCCGGATAAACGGGACCCTTGACAAGGACTTGCAGATCTCGTTCAATGTGGGATGGAATTTGCAGGAAGCCATGGCGACCAGAATCAAAACCAATCCCGTCCGGCTCATCGGGGGCGAAAACTACACACTGACAGCCGCCGACCTGACGCATTTTATCACTACGCGGAACGCATGGGAGGGTTATATCTTTGCCTATGACGAAGAAACCTCCGGGATCGTCATGCGACTTGACCACTACCACTGCGTCTGCGGCGGGAATACCGCTGTCGGCGACCACACGTCGCACATCGACATGGGCTGGGCACCGTGGGCCGGGACCGACGACCTTCCCTGTAACTACAACAGCGTCATCTACTCCACAATCAAGGACGGTTACTGGTACCTGACGGACGATGTAACGCTTGACAGGGAGTACAACGGCTCTTTCTCGGACTGCATGCGCCTTTGCCTGCACGGCAAAACGATCACGCTGACGGAAAACGCCTGCATAAAGATCACCAAGGGCGAGCTGATAATCACCGACTGCACGGGACAGGGCAAGATCGTCTTCCCGAAGGACGGCATCGCGGTCGAAAAAAAATATCAGGCCGGCAAGCTCACGCTCTTCGGAGGCACGATCCGGGGCAGCGCCAACGGAGATTCCGACCGGACCGGCATCCGGGTCATGAACGGCGCGGAATTTCTCATGTACGGCGGCGTTATTGAAAAATTCGGACACGGCGTCGGTGCGGAAGGCGCATTCACCATGTACGGCGGGACCATCCGCGACTGCCACGTGATCGGAAACGGCGGCGGCGTTCTGGTAAGTACCGGCGGCGCCTTCCTCATGAAGGGCGGCAGCATCAAGGACTGCTCTGCATGGAACGGCGGCGGTATCTGCGCGGACGGCGGCACGCTGACACTGGCGGGCGGTACGATTTCGGAGTGCTCGGCAATCACAGCGGGCGGCGGCATTGCGACGTTCGACTTTACCGCCTTTGAACTGGGCGGAACTGTTATCAGCGATTGTGAAGCATGGCAGGGCGGCGGGGTCCGTTCGCTGTCCTCCTCGGCGCAAGCCGTGATGACCGGCGGAAAGATCACCGGATGCCGTAGCACCGACCCGAGATGCAATGCTCTCTACCTCGGCGACAACATAGACTTCCGGGCGCTTGGCGGCAGGATCGAAGGCACCGTCTGTACGGCGGACGGCACAAAAATCACCGGCTCCGCTACCGGAACTATCTTCACCGATGTGGTCTACCATGCGTTCAACGCGGGAACCTTCAGCGGTCTCCGGTTTGAGGGGAACGGCAGGATCGTTTACGAATACCGCGTATACTATTACTCGGCAAGCGGCATTCTCCTTTACATAAACAATGAAAACGCAGGTGACGTATACGGCGACGGTACAGTATCCTATGACGACGCTGCCAAGACACTGACGCTGAACGGCGTGACGCTGACCGGGCAGCAGATGCTCGGCGCAACGGACCTCCCCGACACCCTGACCGTGGTACTCATCGGAAACAACGTTTTTGAAAACGACAAGCGCGGGATCAGCCACACGGGTGGCGACCTTCTCATCAAAGGGACCGGGGCACTGCGCGCCGGGTGGATCGAAAACAAAAACGATATTATCATTGAGAGCGGCGACATTGTGCTTGACAGCCGGGGAACGGCTTCCGGCGCTTTGGGAACTTACGATAACAGACTGGTCGTGAAGGGCGGCACGCTCACGCTGATCGGCGATCCCTCCGCGCTGTATCGGAACGGCGCACATACCGTCATTGCCGACCTGATCCCCGGTATGCGGATGCTCGCGGGCAATGCCGCGGACGGCTCCGATGCTACGGAGATCAGCGATGAAACCTATAAAGACAAGACATATCTCCGCTTTGAAGCGCGGACCTATCGCGTCATCTTTGCCCCCGGCAACGATGGAACGGGCAGTTCCACAACGATCATCAAGGACTACGACACCACCGTGACCCTTCCCGGCGCGCTCTTTACCCGCACCGGGTACACGCAGACCGGCTGGAGGAACGCTGACGGCACCAAGACCTACCCGCTCGGCGGAACATACACGGAAAATGCGGGAATCACGCTCTACCCGGTCTGGACACCAAACCGCTACACCATCACCTTTGACACCGCAGGCGGCAGCGATATTGCTTCCATCACGCAGGACTACGGCACGGCGATCACCGCCCCTGAAGCCCCAACAAGAGAGGGTTACACCTTTATCGGATGGGACAAAGGAATCCCCAAAACCATGCCCGCCGAGGATATGACTGTCACGGCGCAGTGGAAAGACATCGAAAAGCCCACGGGCGAAATTAAAATCAGCGGGAACAGTTGGAAAGCGTTCCTCAACAATATCACCTTCGGTCTGTTCTTTAAGGACACGCAAACGGTGACGATCACCGCCGCCGACAACAGCGGCGAGGCGGTAACGGTTGAATATCTGCTGTCAGATAAGGAATTGACAAAAGCGGAGCTTGACGGCATGACCTTTACAGCGTACACCGCGCCGTTCGGCATTGACCCCGATAACGAATATATTATCTATGTCAGACTGACCGATAATGCAGGCAATACGGACTACATTTGCTCGGACGGCATTGTGCTTGACGGCACAAGCCCTGTGATCACCGGCATAGAAAACGGCAAGACCTATTGTGCGGCACAGACGGTTATCATTGACGAAAAGTATGTGAACACCATCACCGTAAACGGCACGGCGGTCACGCTTGACGAAAGCGGCAGCTTTACCCTTGCTCCGGTGGAAGGCGGGCAGAGAATCATAGTCACCGACAAAGCCGGCAACACCGCCGAGATGACCGTAACGGTCAACGACGGGCATACCTACGGTGACTGGACATCAAACGGCGACGGCACGCACACCCGCCAATGCACGGTGGACGGCTGCAACGGGCTTGAAACAAAGGATTGCTCCGGCGGCAAGGCCACCTGCACCGAAAAAGCGGTTTGCGGGATTTGCGGCAAAGCTTACGGCGAGCCTGACCCGAAGAACCACACCAACTTAAAGCATTTCCCGGCCAAGGCGGCCACCGAGGATGCCGAGGGCAACATCGAGTATTGGTACTGCAGCGGATGTAATAAGTATTATAGTGACAAGGACGGCATCAAGGGAATCAAAAAGGCTGATACCGTAACGGCGAAGCTGCCGAAGTCTCCTCAGACCGGCGACACAAGCAACCTCATGCTGTGGATCGCATTGCTGTTTGTAAGCGGCGGCGTTTGCACGGTGCTTACTGTAAAACGCAAAAAATCATATCGACCCGGAGGTAATACAAAATGAAAAAACGAATACTCAGTATAATACTTGCTCTATGTATGGTATTCTGCCTTGTGCCGACGGCAGTGCTGGCGGCGGATGAGGTCTCCGCAAAGGTCAACGGAATTGCCGTGCCCGCGGCGGGCGGAAGAAAGCGATAAGAAGACGAGCATTTGCGCGATCTCCGCCTCAAGCAGCTCCTTTCTCATCAAGGGAAACAGCCGTGAGGACAGCCTGACGGTCACGCTTCCCGGAACGACGGACGGGTATAAGTTCGCTTATGCCATTTCAATGGGAAACTGTGAAATCCGTAACTGCTCGGTAGATATCATGGTGATCGGCGGTATGCAAAATGCCGGCGACAACATCGCGATCCGTGTGTCACGGAAAACAACTGACTTTCGACCGTTGAAAACCAAAAAACAATCCAAGAGTGCCGCCGACTCATACATTATTGCGGGTCGGCGGCACTTTCTTGGCTTTATGGATTACATTTTTTGTACGGATCGTAGCACAAGACCTCCGATTAGCCGGAGGTCTTGCATCCTTTTAAATTCGAACAATCATCCGAATTAAATAAGTTTTTTCTTCCTTACAATCGCCGCAACAAGCGAAACAATATTCCAAAGAAGAGACACTCCGGAAAGAGAAACTGCTGCGGTTGCAAGAGGCTTGGAAACACTGACTTTATCGCTGATCGCGGAAATGTTGCCGGCGTTCAGCGTTGTGTTGTCGGTCAGGGTTATTATCAGGTCTCCACCGTCGTCAATGCGGCATCCTTTAATACCGAGACCGTCTTTTCCGTCCTTGCCATCTTTGCCATTGGTACCATCTTTACCATTGACACCATCTTTCCCGTCCGTTCCGACGATTTTTCCGAGATTGGTTATAATTCCGTCGGTAAAGGTGAGGATAAGATTACCGTCTGCGTCGATATGAGCGGACTTGATTCCGGTACCGTTAATGCCGTTGGTTCCTGCAGTACCGGCTTCGCCCTTTGCACCGACTACTTTCCCGAGGTTATGCACAGTGTCGTCGGTAAGGGTGATGATTAGATTGCCGTTTTCATCGATTTCGGTGGTTTTTACACCGACTCCGACATTGCCCGTATCGCCCTTGTCACCTTTATCTCCGGTCACCCGTCCGGCATTGTGTACGGTCTCATCGGTAAGAGTGATAATCAAATTGCCGCTTTCATCAATCATAACGGATTTAACACCAACGCCATTCACGCCCTGTTCGCCTTTATCTCCGACTACCTTTCCGAGATTATGCACGGTATTGTCTGTGAGAGTTATGACCAGATTTCCGTTTTTGTCAATCACAGCGGATTTAACTCCTACTCCTGCGGCACCGGGAGCACCTGTTTCGCCTGGGGCACCCTTATCTCCGATCACTTTCCCGAGGTTATGCACGCTGTTGTCTGTAAGTGTTATGACCAGATTTCCGTTTTCATCAATTGTGACGGATTTAACTCCTACTCCTGCGGCACCGGGAACACCTTGTTCGCCCTGACTTCCGTTATCTCCGGTGACCTTTCCGAGGTTTAACACCGTGTCGTCGGTAAGAGTAATAATGAGGTTTCCGCTTTCGTCAATAATTGCTGATTTGATTCCGATGCCGGTATCACCCTTGTCGCCTTTTACATTTTCAACGATTACGGAAAGAAGGGTGTCTCCGTCCACCGTAAAGGAAACTTCGGTCTTGTTGGTTTCGGGACTGAATTCGCCGCCGATGTACCAGCCTTTGAGGATATATGACGGCTCAAGCACGATACTCGCAACAAGAATTGTGCCTTCACGAATTTTACTGCCGCTTGTGATTTTTTCATTTTTGCTGCGCACTGTCAGCACACAGCCCTCAATCATTGTCGGGAAGGTGACGGTGTATTCCGGAATTTCCTCTACCGCCACACGGATATGCGTTTCCATCTTGATTCTGCCGGTCTCGTAGGTATAGCTCCCGTCGCCGTTATCGGACCAGCCCTCTGTGTCGGCAAGACGGTATCCATCCTTCGGCTTGACGGTTACGGTGATTTCATCACCGAAATTGACCTTTTGACCGCTTTCAAAATCCGATGTCCCGTTTTTAACGGTAATTTCGGCGTTCTTATTCGGCATATCAACTGTGACCGTATATTTTTCGATCTCCGTAAAGTATACCTTGATATCGGTTTGGGTATCAACGGTGAGCTCATACTCGTACATATCGTAAAGCCTGTCATCGGTTATTACTGTGTCGGAAATTCCGTTTTTGGTGATAACGAGCTTTTGCACCCTATAGCCTTCTGCCGCCTGAGCGATGAAGTTGATTTTCGTTCCCACGGGAACAGCGGCACCGGACTGATAGGTCTGCTTTGTTGCCGCCATACCGGTTTCGTTGCCGCTTGCAACGGAATAGGTCAGCTTCACGGGTCTGTCGGTTTCGGAAACTCTTTCAAATTCCGCTTCGACGGTGTATCTTGTTGAGCCAAGGGTAAGCGTGTAGGTATTTGAGCCTGCCGCGTTAACAATATCCGTATTGTTTTCGGCATCTGTTATTCTCCACGACTTCAGTGTATAGCCGTTTTGCGGAACGGCGGTAAATGTTACATCGCCGGTCACCGTGCCGCCCGGAGCAGGCAGACCTGTTTCACCGACCTTTGCGGTAACTGTTCCGAGAAGGTCTTCGCCGTTCTTATATTCGCCGACAAAGATGACCTCAGCCGAATCGAATGTTTTTCGTGTGGATACGAATATGTTAGCTTCGCCGCCCAGTGCAAACGCGCACTCTATGTTGCCGTTGAGGTCTGGTCTGAATACAGTCTCTTCTCCGCCGTTATCAAGAGTCAGCGACACAAGTTCAAAGTGCCGGTTCTTTGGCGAAACTCTGATTTTAATAATATCGTTTTCATTGATCTCATCGCCCGATTTAATATTAACATTGCCGAGGTGCCGCACACTGATATCGGCGGCTTTCTCGTTGTCGATTTTATAGTTGACCTTATAGTCTCTCTTTGCTGTTGTTATGGTTGCAGAGTTTGACCAGGCACTTTCCTTATCCTTTCCGTCTACCTTGCAAACGGTTGTAAGTACATATTCGTACTCTGTATTGGTTTTAAGTCCGGAAATGTCATAAGAGGTCGTGCCGACAGGAATAAGATTTGAAATCCTGTTATATTCACCGTTTTCAACTTGATAAAGATAGTAGCCCTCCGCATCCGGCCAGCCGGGAGTTTTATCGGGCTGCGACCAGGTAAGGCGTATCTCGTCTTCGTCAAGCAGTTCTGCCTCAAGGTCGACCACTGCCGGTGAAGGAGCACTGAGATTTGTCAAGTTATAGCCTATAAAGATGGTCTTGTTGTTTTCATCGCCGTAAAGGTGTCGGAACCACTGGCCGAGCGTCCAGTCAAAGGTATATTGCGTGTATACGTTTGCAGGGATTCCGTTTGAGGCAAGATCCGGACCGTCGATATCATTGACCACGCCGGTACAGCCTTCGGACGATGTCGTTGTGGTGGATACGCCCGAACCGTTGCTGTAGCTCAGACTGGTTTCAAAACCAACATCATGCGAGAATAGTATACCATCGCCGAACACGCCGAAGCTTATGGAGAAGTTGAAATAAAAACCGTGCGACATTTCTTCGGAAACGGATTTTATATTGCTTTTTTGCCACGAAACCTCGTTAAGACCGCCGTTATGTCCGAGTCGAATGGCGAGCTTACTGAGCTGCTCTGCACCCAAATTGCTGTAAACGCCCCAGCCGAGCTGATTGTACATAAACGGGTTGCCCTCGTTTCCGTCAAGCCAGTTTGCCGCTTTATCTATTTTTACCAAGGGATAATAGTATTTTTTATCTTTGTCTGTTTTATCCGATTCCCTTATGACGGCATGATAGTTCTTGTTATTCATATAACCGTTATACTCATCAACAAAGCCGTTGTAGTCGTCAACGCTCAGCTGCTGATATACCGGCTGCTGCGGAATGGAAAGCGTTATGGCGGTATCTCCCGACCATTTGCCGTTTTCGTCCAGTATCTCATAGGCGTAGATAAATACAGGCGTTCTGGACACAAGCACCGTGTTGTACGCCCGTGCCTTAACCGTCAGGGAATATTCCTTCTGCAGAGCCGTGGAATAGGTTTTGCTCCATTCAAGCGAGTAGCCTGCCGAGATGTTCACCTCAACGGGGGCGAGAAGCCCTCCGTAAGAGTAAGACATTCCGACGCTGAAGGAAACATTGTTCGATGAGGACTGCTCCAACTCGAAACTCTCTGTAATTGTATATGCGGTTTCGTTTTCGCCGGAGTCACTCAGCGCGGAGAAATACGGCGCAGCCTGTATGACTGCCTTGACCTCCGGGTCGCTGTAGGCATAGCTTACGCCCTTATATTTGGCTATAACACCGTCCTGGTTTCTGTCGCAGGCGGTGAGAAGTACCTGAGCCGTACAGCCGTAGTAATCACCGTACGCTTCGTTCGGACTCCAGTATGACAATGTCAGGTCAAAGCCGTTTGCCGCCTCATAGCTGTCGCTTGTATCCGGATAGGTTGCGGAAATCATACCCTTGCTGAAGGAATATTTATCCTCGTTACCGGTTTCGGCAGAGGTCACAAACACAATCTGCTCACGTCCTGCATTGTTACCGTCAAAGTTTCCGACGGCAACCGAGCGGAAGAATTCTGTCTTACCGCCGATCTCGCCCTCAAACCAGAAGTTGTTTGTTCTGCCGTTTGAGTTTGTGCGGAAAGAATATTCGTTTGAAGTGAGCTTGTAAAGTTCTCCGGTCTGGGCATTATAGTTGTACAGCGTGCCGTTGATAAAGACGAAATCTGCGGCGCTCGCACCGTTAAAAGCAACAGCCTCTACCGCTAAAGGCGAAACAACTTCTGCGGTTCGGGCACCGGCCTTCGTCCAACCGTTGGAAGCCATCACCTTATATTCGGATTGTACAAAGCCTCTGTTTCCGTTATTAAGGAGCGTTGTATATGCAGTTTGGGATGAATGAGTGGTAGCGTAGGAAGCAGAGACATTGGCATATAAGCCCGCAACAAGGATATCTTCATATCCGTCGTTGTTGAAGTCTCCTGCCGTGATGCTGCAGGCGTTCATGCTGTTACTATTATAAACAACATCATTTTGGAGAATATTTTGGAGTTTTCCCTCCGGGCAAACATAGAATTTTTCATCGGCGTCGCCGTCCACAAACGAGGAGCCTCCGCCGGAAGAACTACCACCGGCTTTTCCATATTTAATTTTTACCTGAGGACGATATAGATTCAAATTGCGACTGTTTACATTGTTTATGAAGAAATAGGACAGCACGGCGATGTCATCGATTTGGTCGCCGTTAAAATCGCCCACCACCATGTCTACGCCCAGCTTATGAAATCGGTTGTCAAAGGTTGCGCCAGAGCTTCCACCCATGCTGTCACTATTTGCCCCTGGGTCCGTGGGACTTCCAACAGTGGTGTGATATAATTTTTTGTAGGAGTCATGAAGCATATCATTGCCGAAGCCGAGTTTTTTGCCTTCTCCTATAATGTTTGAGTTATTTAATAATACAAAGCCGTTGTCGCCGATAAAGGAATATTCATACAGAAAGCAGCCGACATAAGGTCCGTATTCAAAAGTCTGCGTCAAAGTTGTCGTGCGTTTTGTGTGCGGAACATAGATGATCAGCGTGTCCTTGCCGTCTCCGTCAAAGTCGCCTGCGGTAATGTTCAGATAGGCGTTGGTTTCAAGGTTTAGAGCACGAATAAGGCCTTTGTTGTCAAACATCCAGGTCATTTCGCCGACCCACTGTTTGCCTTTATATTCTCCCGTTCTTGTATCATATATATGAAGATAGACCTGCTTATCCGACTTATCAAGACCTACATAGGCAACATGGTCTCTCCTGCCTGAGCCGAACGGGTCAAAGGAAACGGACTGGACAAACGCATAGTACGTCTGAAGCGCACTGATGTCCATATTGGGCAGAGAGGCATCGGAAGCGGTTCCTTTTTTGGAAATAAAGTTCTTGAGAGACTCCGGGGTTCCTACATCCGCAATTTTGCCTGTTGCGGACTCGCCGTATGTCTCAAAATAAAGCAGTTCGTTTTTTTCAACCATTGCAAAGGGACGGCCGACATCATACCCGTAAGGGTTGGTTGTATTGTCAAAGCCAGCGGGTTTTGTGTTTTTCATCAGAGTATTAGCGGCATCCGATGAAAACTGCGGCTCACTCGGGTCGGCGGCAAAGACCGACAGGGGCAGACATACTGCGATCATTATGACCGACAGCAGCGCGCATAGCGAGCGCTTCAGAATGAGTTTTTTGTACATGGAGAGTCCTCCTTTTCTTTTCACGGGGGAAAGATTGTTTTCGGGCGGGGATTTGCCGCAGCAAATCATAAAGTATTCTGTTATACTTCCTCTCTTACATTATATCAAATTATGTCGGCCTCTGTCGTGTCGTTTACGCTGTATATCGGTTGTTTACGCTGTAGATGGGGTGAAGCGTGAAATATCTCTTGCAAAACGAGAAAAAAGCCAGTAAAATAATGATGAAAAGTTCGGCGCTCCGAGTTATGAAGTTGAATGGAAAGGAATGAAATTTCGAATATGAAACGCTGCCTGCAGGTTGTTTGTACTGCCGTTTTTATACTGCTTTGTTTGGGAACAATGCGTTTTCTGCAGTTTTTTATTAAGACGGACATGTCGATTCGCTATATTGATTGGCAGTCTTCTGCCAAAATTGAGACAGACGGCTCCGAAAGTTCGTTGGATTATACCGTTGTGCCTCAAACAGGGGAGAGTTTTCGGCTTGAAACTGTTCTTCCGCCGACAGAGGAAAACGGGAATCTGGTGTTTGAAACGGCAGGGTTGGAGCTTACGGTTTGTATCAACGGAGTTGAGGTATGGCACTCCTCGTCCGCTGTCCCTGCAGGGGCAGCGGGACAGACACAGGCAGTAATTCCTATGCCGAGAAATGAAGAATGCCATGTCACAATGACATGTGTAGTTAAAAGTACAACCAGCTTGGTGTTTCCTCCGGCTGCTCGCTTTGTACCAGTAGAATACGATGCGACTGAGAGCTATGCATATGCTAATTTTTACGGAATTCCCGCCGGCGTAACCGCAGCGATTTCACTTCTTGTGGCGGGTATATTTCTTTTGGGAGTTGCACACAAAAAGCCCGACTGGAGTCTGATTCCGCTGCTTCTTGCGGCTGCCGGTCTTACGGCACAGTGGATTACAAAGGGAATGGGCTATTTCTTCCTGAATAACCGGTTGGTCGATTTTCTTATCCGCCGGGAGGTTGGCTTCTTCTTTATACTGTTACTGATTCTCTTTCTTGCAATGAACCGACAGCGGAAATTTTGGAAGTATTTTGGAATCACTACGGCGGTCAGCTTTACTACACTGTTGATTGCTTTCGGAATATCTGCCGCCGTAAATGGGTATCTTGCAGGATATATCGTGCAGATGTTCCGTGATACAGTTGAGCTTGGACATTATGGGGAACTTTTGTATTGGATTACCGTTTGGCTGACTGCTGTTTGTGCTGTAATTTCTACATATGCAGTGATGTGCGCCTTTGTCACGCAGCGAACGGAAACACAGGCGCTCCGCCTGCACAATCAGCTGATTCTGGACGGATATCGTGCCATCGAAAGCAAAATGAGGGCAAGTGCGGCAATCAGGCATGAGGAAAGACACAGAATTGTTGCCTTGGAGTCGGCTTACAAAAAGGGAGACTATGAAACTCTGGGCAAAATGCTGCAGGATATGAGAGAACAGAGCGAGCACCTGGCGCAAACACACTTTTCCAAAAATTTCGTTGTCAATGCTATTTTGCAGGATGCTGCCTACAGAGCGGCACGGGCGGGAATATCATTTGATGCCACTGCTTCGGTGTCCGCAGAGATTCCGATTTCCGAAAATGAACTGTGCGAGCTGCTTATGAATATGTTGGATAATGCTATAGAGGCGGCCTCGCGCTGCACGGAAAAAAGCTTTATCCGATTCAAGGCAGAGGAACGAAACGGTTTTCTCGCCGTAAAATGTGAGAATTCGTTTATTGAAGAGCCAAAACAGGATAAGAACGGGCAGTATATTTCTACAAAGGATGAAAAGGAAAGTCATGGCTTTGGATTAAAGCTTATGAACGCTGTCGCAGAGAAATATCACAGTATGCTGGATATTTTCGTTTCGGATGAAAATGTTTTTACTGTTCAGACCGCTTTAAAAATTCCGAAGAAATAATAAAATCAGCGGGTGTCATTCATTTGAAAATGACACCCGCTGATTTTATTGATTTATATATCGTATAAATGCGCTTTGAAAGGCTTTATAGTATGTACGCCCCACAGGAAGCATATCACCATTTCGAAGCGTTAGGTCCGTCCGTCCGATTTCCTTTACTCTGCTCAGATTCACCAGAAAGCTGTTATGACAACGTGAAAAATGGCCTTTTGGAAGCTGTTTTTCAAACTCGGTAAGAGAAAGATAATAGGTGTTGCTGTTTCCGGAACTTTGATGAATGATTATGTTGTGGTTATAACTTTCTACATAACGTATTTCCGACACGGAGAAATGCAGTATCTTATTACCGATGCTAAGCGTGACTGCTTTGGGTAAGTAATTCAATTTAAGATCCGTACGGATTGCATTTGCCAGTGCTTCCCGGCAAATCGGTTTAAGAAGAAAATGAATGGGCTGTACATCATAGCCCTCGGAAAGATAATTGTCGCATGCGGTCACAAATATAATTGAAATGCGGTCGTCCTTGCTTCGCAGAGAACGCGCCAGCTCCAGTCCCGTCATGCCGTTCATCTGAATATCCAAGATAAGCAGATTGAACGGTTTCTCGACATCAGAATTCATCCTTTTCTCAAGTTCCGCGGCAGAGGGAAAAGCTGTTATCGCATACGGAATACTTTCTCCGTCCAGCAGCTCCCTGCAGAAAGAATGCAATTGTTCTCTCATGACCGGATCGTCATCACAAACGGCTATTCGGTATGTGTTCATTTTCTCACCCGCAATCACATGCACTTTAATACATTGTATCATAAAACCGATCGGAAAACAACCTTAAAAGATTTGCAAAAAAGCGAACTTTCAATAATGCATCCGGAGTTTTTATCTTCTTACGTTTCAAAAAAGTTTTGGACCGATTGATAATACTCCGTCTTGCGAAGTTTTAATATAGCTTTTGCTTCAAGCTGTCGCACCCGTTCTCGTGTAACGCCGAGTTCTCGTCCGATTTCTGCAAAGGTTGACTTTTTCTCTCCGGCAAAGCCATACCGCATATTGATGATCTTTCGCTCCCGTTCGCCGAGAACGCTCATCATTTTTTCAAAATGGCAACGGAATTCTTTCAGCTGGCAGACCTTGTCCGGATCTGTTTCCGCAGTTTCATCGGCTATGAAGTCCATCAGCCGTGTTTCACGGTCATTATCGAGCGTCATTTCAAGCGAAAGCGGCTCTTGAATCAGCGTCAGCATATCTTTGACCTTGGATAATGCGATGCCGGTGCTGCTTGACAGTTCCTTTGCCGTTGCCTCGCGGCCGTGCTCCTGATAAAACTGATTCCGGACACGGTTCAGCGCTGTAACATTGGAAACGATATAGTTCGGAATGCGGATTATTTTGCCTTGTTCGGACAATGCTTTGCGTATGCCGAATTTGATCCACCAGGTAGCATAAGTGGAGAAACGAAAGTTTAGGGAAGGGTCAAATTTTTCTACGGCGCGGATAAGCCCGATGTTGCCTTCCTGAATGAGATCGAGGAAGGGAACGCCGTAGTTTCTGTAATGCTTTGCAATGTTGATAACAAGACGCAGATTGGCTTCGATCAGTTTTTCTCTCGCACGCGGATCTCCGTCCCGCATACGGTAAGCCAATGCGAACATCTCATCCTTTGTGAGCGTCGGTAATTGCCTTATTTCGTGAAAATAAGCTTTTGTCGGATCAACCGGAATGGATTGCCCTTTCGGTTCCGTTTCTGAACTGTTCTTGCCCGTTTCTTCTTCAATTAGTTCGTCTTCATCGGACTCGATCAGGTCAATATTGGCAGCTCTGATTTTCTGCAAAATTTCTTCTACTTTTTCATTGCTCAGGTCATAATCCGATTGGACACGCTTGATTTCGTCCATAGGAATAAAACCGTCAATTTTTCCGTTTCGAAGTATTTCGCTGATGATGCTGCGCATATCAACGCTGTCGGTCATTGCAACGCCTCCTTTATCTGATATGTGCAACTTTATTATAAAACAACAAATTGAAAAAGTCAAGTGGTTATAGGCGCAATTGGATGCAAAATCGAGCGATTTTTATATTAAATATCGGAACAATTCGTTTCGAAAGAGGAAAAACAGGTTCAAAAACGCAACAGGAGGTGTTGACGGATGCTTTTTGATGTGATATAATATATCTGCATTTACGGAGGTGCGGTATGTGCAATAATGGCAATGATTTTGTGGGAGAACTCCCGGACAGTGTGATAGATAAATGGTATACGATAGGAGAGAGTTTCTGGTTGAGACGCACAACGGACCGCAATTACTTGTGTGTGCAGATCTTTCCGCTTATGGAGCATTCTTTTCTGTGTTATCTTCATGCTTTGGATATAACGGAATTCGGGAAAGAATCTGCCGAAAGATACAGGTTGAATGTTGAAAGTATACCGGAGGAGCTTCCGAAGGATATTCGGCATATGTACCCGATTGCATTTACGCAGGATACCGAAAAGGCAAGGGAAATGTTTGCTGCGCCTACGGTCGAAGAGAAGAACGAATGGCTGCATAAAATGGGAATTGAGGTATAAGAGAATGATATATGCTTGTGATAGCTGCAAGTTTGTTTTTGAACATGTTGGAGAAGTGGACAGATGCCCGGATTGCGGAAAGAAAACCATTCGGGAAGCCGGCAATGAAGAAAAGCAAGAATACATTGAATATCAAAAAGAAAAGAATAAACATCTTTTATAAAGAAAAAGCGTTTCGAACCGGACACCGAAACGCTTTTTCTTTGTATAGAGCCATATTTACTTGCTTTTTTATACGGCGTCGGTCAGATTAACTCAAAACTGCAAAAAAGGAGTTGGTCATATGGCATCGCTGAACGATGTTCTCAAAGAGATTCTTGAAAAAGACTTTGAAAAGGAAGATGTTGAAAAGGTTGTGGACTCGGTTGAGAGCAATGACGAGAATAAAGAAACCGGAGAAGAAACACCGGAGGAGTCGGGAGAAACCTATACCGGCCCCGGTGATTTCGCCCAGAACAGTGTCGGCAGAGGCGCAGTTGAAAGCTTCATCAAAAATAGCGTTTATGAAAAATACGGAATCGACAGCAAAGCAATGAAAAGCTTTGCCCGGATGACGCCTACCGAGATGCTCTCGGATTTCGGGAAGACGGTAGGAGAGCTCGGCAAAATACGCAGCGACTATCAAAGCGGTAAAATGACGGCCGAAGGATATAAAAGTGCAATGAGTCGGGCGAAGGGCGAAATCGTAGGAAAAATGCTTGAGATGGGCAGTTCACGCAAGAGCATTTTAGAGGATGTGTTTCTGCGCTCTGTCGGAATCGGATCGGAGGGGCGTGAGATACACTCTTTCAAGGATATTGTCGATGCTTTCCGACAGGAAGAGGTTGATCCTGTGGATAAAGAAACGATTCCCGATAGAGTCGAAATCGACCATAATGAAACCGACATAAATCCCGACGCAGAAACTTCCCCGGATATCGAGAATCCGGATGTGGAATTGGCAGAAGCGGATGCGGAAGCCGAAACCGATAAACCAGACATGGAGGAGCAGGAACAGACTCAGGAAAAGAAAGCCGAAACTGATAAACCGGAAGAACGGCCGGAGACTGAGGATAAACCGGAAATTGAGGATAGAGAAGAACTGCAGCCGGAAGAGCAGGAGCCCGAATTGACGGAAATCAATGCGGATACGGATACAGAAGTGCCGGATGACGCTGAATCCGAGTCATTGGAGGATACAGGGCCGGACGAATTTCAAAGCTCCGAGGGGGGAGAACCGCAGGAAGAAACCGACGAGGAATACGATGATAATGAAGTCGGCGGTAATGAAACGACCGAAAATGATATAACTGCGGACGAACCGACAGATAGATTGCCTGACGATACATTTGAAGCGGATACAGATACCGACGGGGAAGATTACGAGCCGGAAAATAACGAAAAGATAAAAGAAACCGAAGATGAACCGGACATTGAAGCCGACGACGGTTATGATGAAAAGGACAGCGATAAAACCGAGGCCGGCGACAGTGAAATTTTTGAAGAAGAGGTCAGCGAGGACAAAAAGCAGGATTCCAAGTCGGATGCCGTAGAAAATGAAGAGGAAGACGAAGATAATCCCGACAAAGAACCTAGGGAGGAGTCGGACGGAGCAGAGCCGGACAATGAATCCGGCGAAAACGAATTTACCGATATTGACGATGTTGAAGAGCAGGACATAGAAGCCGACGATATGGAGTATGACGCTGTTTCTTCCGATACAGACGAGCTGGAGATCCTCGAACCGGATGGCGAAGAACGTGACGGGGCGGACACGCAGGTCGATAACGATATAGACAGCGAGGATGTCGAGCTTGAAGATACCGGGGACGCCGGCAATGAAAGCGATATCTTTGACGATTTTGAGCCCGATAATGAACCGGAGTTCGATACAGATGCCGAATCAGTACCCGAGGAAATATCGGAAATTAATGATATCCCGGACGCGCAGGAATTCGAAAATATGATAAATGACGATGTTCAGGATATGGCGGACTATGCCGCACAATATGAGGGTGCCAAAGAGGATATCGGGGATATTGAGGATTACGGAGATACGGAGATCGATGTTGACGCAGATTTCTGCGATGTGGATGTTGTGGAAGAACCGATTGAGCCGGAAATTAATGTTGAGGCGGACATTGATATCTCCGAAATCGCCGATATCGCTGAGGGGGCGGAAGAAGCCGCCGAACTGATTGCCGCATTGCTCTGATGTAATTTACTTGCTTTTGAATGTGCCTCCTGCTAAATTGCTGTTGCAAGTTCAGTAATTTAGTAAGGAGGCTTTTATTGTGAAAATCAAAGGTAGAGTCAGCCGTATTTTTCATCGTATGGAAAGCGGTTTTAAAATCGTGGCGCTTGAAGTGGTAAAAGGCAATCCGATACCCGAAAAGTATCGAAATCCTGACTATCCTATGAGCGTTTCCGTTGTCGGCAATCTGATGAATGCTGAAGAGGATTACATTGTGGAAATCATCGGAGCGTGGGAATACAGAGAAAACGGGCGGTACTGGCCGTGGCAGTTTAAGGTCGAGAAGTATACGGTATGTGATTTCGAAACGCCGTGTATTCTTGTGGATATCATTGCTAGTATAAACGGGTTTGGGAGAACACGGGCAAAGAAACTGGTAGAAACCTACGGCATCGGCGTTGTGCAGATGATTGAAAATGAGCCGCAGACGCTGTGCGTATGGGAAACAAAGCAAGGTGAGATGCAGGCGCTCGGCATCGGACTGAAAAAGTATCGCATAGCCGCTGACCTGAAAGCCTTTCTTTCCAAGTACGATATCGAAGAGACTGTTGTTGATGCGGTATATGAAAGATACGGGCTTGAGGCGGTAGAAATGATACGGCAAAATCCGTATGTATTGTGCGAAAACAAACTGGTTTCGTTTGCGATTGCGGATAGAATTGCAAAGGATCTGAATTTCGGCGCAGATGACCCGAAACGGGTAGATACGGCGCTTCTTTATGTCCTGAATGATTATGCCGGGAATAAAGGGCATACATTTCTGATAATCAACCGCTTGCCCGAGGATTGCAATGCCTTTTTGAAAGAAAGCGGAGAAATCAAAGGCTCGCTCAGCAAACGGCACATTGATGCCGCTGTTGCCCGATGCCGTTCAAATGGTCAGATCGTAACGGAAGGGGAGCGTGTATACTCGAAAAAACGGTATGAGAGTGAAAAGACGGTTGCCGATATTCTTCGTGCACGGATTGATGTCAAGTCAAGGTATGCAGCCGTACCGAAGGAAAAAATCGAGGCATGTGTTGCCGAGATTCAGGAAGAGCTTGAAGTGGAGTTGGATCCGTTACAGCGAGAAGCGGTTGAAATGGCACTGTGCAATCAGACTTCTATATTGACCGGCGGCGCAGGATGCGGCAAGACCACAACAGTGCGGTTTATTATCGGGGTTATGGAAAAACTTTCGAAAATATGCCGCATTTCAGGTGTCGAGATTGCTCTTGCTGCGCCTACCGGTATGGCGGCGAAACGCATGAAGGCGTCAACCGGCAAGGAAGCCAAGACAATTCATAAACTGATAGAATATAATCCGGCACTTCCGGCGCTCACGCTGAACGAAGATAATCCGCTGCCGTATGATTTCGTTATTGTGGATGAGTTGTCGATGGTTGACATTGATACAATGGCAATGCTGTTGCGAGCTGTTTGCAGTGACACACAGCTTTTGCTTTTGGGGGATGTCAATCAGCTGCCGTCCATAGGCCCTGGTGAGGTTTTGCATGATATGATAAACAGCGGAATATTCCAGGTAACGGCGTTGAAGCGTTCTTTTCGTCACGGAGCCCGCAGGACCATTCTGGATAACGCCAATCGAGTTCTTGAAGGTAGCACGGAGCTTGATTTCGGACATTCGGACTGTGTATTCTACAATGTTCCGGATTCATCCGACGATAAGAACTGTAATCGCCTCAAGAAAATGCTGCTGAAGGTCTATTATGAGGAATATGCGGCCTGTGGCAGAAGTGCGGATAAGGTTCAGGTATTATCCCCTATGAGGGTCAAGACACTTGTTTCCGTGGATCAGATCAATCCCGATTTGCAGGACACGGTAAATGCTTTGGTTGATGAAAAGGATGAAATCCGGTTCGGAGCGCATCGCTTCCGTAAAAACGACCGTGTCATGCAGACCTCGAACAATTACGATAAGAATATCTTTAACGGCGATAAGGGTGTTGTAAAAATTGTGTCGGGCAAAACGGAAAGGTTGGTTGTAGATTATGACGGGATTCCCGTGGAATACGAAAAAAAGGAATTTGACCAGCTTAAGCATAGCTTTGCGATAACCGTGCATAAATCACAGGGTGATCAGTTTCCTGTTGTTATCATACCAATCACCAATTATCACTCTGTTTTGTTGAACAGAAATTTGCTTTATACGGCGATGACCCGTGCAAAGCACAAGCTGATATTTGTAGGCGATAGGGAAGCGCTTGAATACGCCATTCGAAATCTCCAAGGGTTAAAAAGGAATACTGCACTTTGTGAAAGGCTAAAGAAAACAGAGCAAAAAGCAGCATAGAGAAGGCGTCGTTTCGGCGACGCTTTCTCATATTTAAACATAAAAGTTTTACAGCATATCCTCTTGACAATCCCCAAAAAGCAATGTATAATAAACTCGTAAGTTAGTAACTCATAAGTTTGTAAAGAGGTGCTTTTATGTTTTATTGCAGAGAAAAAGAACTCGGCGATATGAATAAGCGGTATACAAGGAGTGGATTTGAATGCCTTGTAGTTTACGGCCGGCGCCGTGTCGGTAAAACGGCATTGATTAATGAATTCTGCAAAGATAAGCCTACGGTGTTCTTTTCGGCTTTGAATGCAACCTCCCAAGAGAATCTTGAGGCGCTTTCCAAAGCAATCTATGAAAAGGAGCATCCGGGTGCGGAAACTGCGCCCGTATATCCGAGCTTTGATGCGGCATTTGCTGAGATAACACGAATGGCTGAAACTGAGAGACTGGTATTCGTCATTGATGAGTATCCGTATCTCGCAAGGGCAAACAAGTCGATTTCTTCCCGCTTACAGCATATTATCGACCATACCTGGACAAACAGCAACCTGTTTCTTATTCTTTGCGGCTCTTCCATGAGCTTTATGGAGTATCAGGTGCTTGGGTATGAAAGCCCGCTGTACGGCAGACGGACCGGGCAATATAAGATTCAGGCGTTGACCTATAAGGAAATGACGGTTTTTAATCCTGATCTTACGAATGAGGATCAGGCGCTTATTTACGGCATTACGGGCGGTATTCCGCATTATATCAATAAGCTGGATGTTGAGGGCGATGTTGATGCAGCACTGAAAGAAAATCTATTTAACACTTCCAGTTACCTTTATGAGGAACCGGAAAACCTTTTGAAGCAGGAGCTTCGTGAGCCGGCGGTCTATAACTCTGTGATTGCGGCAATTGCCGGCGGAGCGTCCAAAGCAAATGAAATTGCAACCAAGGTCGGTTTGGAATCGGCTTTTTGCGCTAAATATCTTAAAGTTCTGCTTGACCTCGGAATCTTAAAAAAGGAGACACCGATCACCGAAAAGGCAGGAAGGAAAACCGTTTATGCAATCGGAGATAATTTCTTTCGTTTTTGGTATCGGTTCGTGCCGCAGAATGCCTCGGCGATTACGGCAGGTCGTACCGACAAAATTTATGACAGCGTGATCAAGCGGCATTTCTCAGACTATATGGGTCTTGTTTATGAGCAGATGTGCAAGGAATATCTGTTTCTCTATGCTGAGGATCTCCCGATTATACTCTCGGATATCGGTCAATGGTGGGGGAACGACGCAAAGGAGAAAAAAGAAGTTCAGATTGATATTGTCGGCACGCCGGTTGAGGGCAAGGAATATATCATAGGTTCCTGTAAATATCGCAATGAGCCTATCGGCGTAGACGAGCTTGAACTTTTGAAGCACTATGCCGAGGTTTTCGGAAAAGGTGAGAAGTATCACTATTATATCTTTTCAAAGAGCGGCTTTACCAAAGGGCTGCAGTCGCTCGGCGATAAAGGTGAAGTGAAGCTTATCACACTGCAGGATATGTATGAGTGAAAATTGGCAAGGAGTATTGGAAATGAGCAAAATAACAATGATACCTGCCGGGAAAGAAATTCGATTGTCGCAGGAGATGTATTACTATATGCTGATGCAGGTTCCGCAAGGACGGCTTACACGGGACTGTGATATTCGAGAATATCTTAACGAGCTTTATGGGGCCTCATATATTGATTTTGATATCCTCGCCACATTGCGAACGATGCCGGGGTATCATGAGTATATGACGCACATTGTAGAAAGGGTCCCGAAACATCGCATTGTCTCAACTCTTGGATATGTTTCAGACGGCATGTGTATTGAAAAACTGCAAGCCGAAGGATTCACAATTCTTCCTGCAAAGGGGAATAGGACGGAACGGGTGCTTGACTATAAAAAGCATCTCTTTAATTTCAAAATGGCATCGACGGTCAACAAGGCTGTTTTAGACCAAATTCAAAGAGAAGGTCTACGTGCATTTCTATAATAGCGTAGGGTTTTAGAAGCGTCGCAATAATGCGGCGCTTTTTACTTGCCACATAACCGCACGGCAATCATCCTCCTTTTGTAATTTTAAAATTATAAAGGAGGAATATTCAATGGCAAAGAAAATAAACCTTGCAGAGCGCATATCGGAAATGGTGAATGACGATGCGGCCCGGACCTACATCAGAGAACACACATTGTATCCGGCGGTTCTGCTGAGCGGCACAAGGATCGGGGCTGAAGAAAAAGTGCGATACCGCTGCGCCCATTGCAGGCACGAGTGGGAGGAGACCCGCAGTTCATCGCATTGGTATCACGAAAATCATATTGTTTGTCCGAAGTGCCATGCTACAATGTTTAAGGGGACGAAAATACCCGATGAAAACGAAGGAAAACCATTTTATCACCTCATGCTGTGGAACGGGATGAGGGTAGAAACAGCATACAGAATCGTGTATGTCAATGAGGCAGAGCTTGACGGAACCCACGGATTGGTTATTGCAAAATATACACCGGAGGTTATATATCATTACTCGGATGTACCGGAATCGTTTGATGTGAATTTGGAAAGGGAAGCCTATGGGTTTATTTCGGAAAAACACAAGATTATTTTTAACGAAAGCGGAACAAGAACGACTCGTCTCATTGCTAATGTATTCAGCGAATATAATTGCCTGACAATCGCCTCTGAAGAAACGGACCAAGGTAGCAAGAAGTTTGTTTGGATGAAAAACGGGTTTTCTCTTGCTTGTAGCGCGTGGTATCACTCTTTTGATAGCTATTGGGGAAGCAAAACTCCGGTGAAGTCCAAACCAATCAGTGAAGCACAGGCAGAGGGAGTGTTGAGCAAATATACGATACCTGAGTTGCCGGAAATCAAACCGACGCCGGATGTGATTTTAGCGCATGAAGTGTCAGAGGATATCATAACCGGCATGCACCATATTGAATACTGCTGTAAAGCGTGCGATGCTCGTTTTAGTATGGATTCCGCTTACCGATCAACCTCTCCGGTTGAGTGTCCGTCATGCGGTGGAAGTTATACTCCGCTTTTCGACACAAACATTGCAAAGCGAAACGAACAGGTGGCGGTGATCTCTATGCTTGACGATAAAACTGTTTTCATTCGTGCGTGTTCCGTGGGTTCCGCCTTTGACGAGAATTTCACGGAGACTTATGAAAGTAATGAGTTATATCGTGCTTTTATAGAACTGAGCGCCGGAAAAGAACCGACGGTGGAATTCCTTGCATATGAGCATAACGGCGAAAGAAAAGTGTGGTTGACAAAGAAGAACTACGCATCGGATAAGTTTGATTTTCGTGTGAAAAGGGTTGAATATATCGGAAATGTGGATTGCCTGAAATACACCGGGCTTCGTGAATATATTGAGGAAAAGACGAATAGAAGTCCATATTCCAACATGATTAGTCTGCGGGACATTATTCACTATATTCGGTATCAGGCACTCTATCCGATCGTCGAACAGCTGTGTAAACGCGGTTTTTCCCAGACGCTGACGGATGAGTTTATTCACCGCAATCAAAACGGCACAGAGCTTATAATGCATCTTGAACGCAATAAGGTGACTGAGGTATTAGGCCTTCCGGAGCGCTTGATAAAACACTATCTGAAAGGTTCGGACTTTCATTCACGATTGAAAAAGTTTATGGAACTGTACGGAATGGACTCAAATGCGAGGGAAGAGGATATAGACTGGCTTGAACTGCACGGGATAGAGGCTGTTCAGGTCAAAAGCATCTTAGAGGAATCGCAGATGAGCATTATGCGCTTATGTGAGTATCTGGAGCATGTGCGCGTCAATCAATGCTTCGAGCCTAAAAACGCAATTGCGGACTGGCGGGATTATCTGCACGCCGCAAAGACGATAGATGTGGATCTGACAGACAATAAGGCACGATATCCATCCAGCCTGAAGCGTGAGCACGACAGGGCGATCGCAAAGCAGAAGCTTGTGTTGGACGCAAAGAAGGACGAGATTTTCCAAAAGGAGACCGAGCAGTACGGTAAATTGTATTCCTATAAGGACGACGATTATATGATTGTTTCACCGAAGGATATGAAGGATCTGTTTGAAGAAGGACGGAAGCTCAACCACTGCGTCGGTTCCTATTCGGACAGAATTATTGCCGGAACTTCCTGTATCATGTTTATCCGTAAAACCGAAGATCCGGACAAGCCCTATTTTACAATTGAGATCAATCGTGAAAATGGATTTGTCGTGCAGCTCCGTGCCAATTCAAATCGGCTTATCAATCACAGGAGCGAAAGTGACCTTGTGAATTTTTTGAAGGAGTGGTCAAAGAAAAAGGGTGTTGCACTGAACGGTGCGGCATAGAAAATTGCTCTCTGTTTCGGCAGAGGGCTTTTTTCTTGCCTATCAGAGGTCTGTAATACATAGTTCTATCGCAGTATTTAAAATCAAGAAGGAGGAATTTATTGTGTGGAAAAAGGCAGAGATACCGACAAGTGCTCAACGACTGCAGCAGGAGGGATACTCAAAGCTTACGGCTCTGGTAATGGCAAATGCCGGCGTTGAAAACAAGGAGCAGGCGGAAGAATTTCTGCATAGTGAAACCGTTCATGATCCTGCTAAGATCAGAAACATTGAAAAAGTGTCGGAGATTATTTGGGATCACATATACCGAAAAGAGAAAATATGCGTATTCGGTGATTACGATTGTGACGGTGTTACGGGTGCTGCAATTCTGTACCTGATGCTGAAACGACTCGGTGCCGATGTGATGGCGAGACTGCCGGATCGGATCTATGAGGGCTACGGAATATCTATGGAAGCGATCCGAGAAGAAATTGCGCTTGGCACGAAGCTGTTCATTACCGTTGACAACGGCATCAAAGCGATAGCCGAAATAGAGGAAATCCGCCGTCAGGGGTGCAAATCAATTGTCCTTGACCATCACCAACCAGGAGAAGTTCTGCCGGATGCAGATGCGCTTGTTGACCTTTGGATAGAAGGGGAGACATACCCGTTTCACGAGCTGACAGGTTCCGGCCTTGCGTGGAAGGTCGCCTGCTATATGCTGACGTTGGTGGACGATTATGACTATGCGATGGAACTGGTTGACTTGGCTGCGTTCGGTACAATTGCGGATGTCGCACCGCTGATTGGTGAGAACCGTTCCATTGTCAAACGGGCGCTGAGAAAAATGAGAAGCTGCTGGTATAAACGGGAAGGTGTTAAAGCACTGTATGATGGACCGCTTGACAGGATAACCGCCGAGAACATTGCGTTCAAAATTGCGCCTTGTATCAACGCCTCCGGGCGGCTGGATGTCCGTGGAGCGGATCTGCCATTGCTGTTGCTTTTGGAGGACAGACCGGAAATTGCAGAATTTTTGGCTGAACGCCTGACAGACTGCAACAACCGCCGTAAGTCAATCCAAAAGGAATGGTGCGGCAGGATGGAGGAGACAGCTCTGAAAATGATTGAACAGGGCGATAAGGTCCTCGTCCTTTTGGCTGACGGTGCTCCGTCAGGAGTTGTCGGTCTGGTTGCCGGAAATCTGAAAGAGAAATATAACCGTCCGACCATTGTTTTTGCTCCAAAGCAGGATAGCAGCGGTAAAACGGTTTGGACCGGCAGCGGCAGGTCGATTAAGGGCTTTCATTTGTTGAACGCACTGAAAACCTGCGAGGATTTCTTTCTTGCCTACGGCGGCCACGAATTGGCTGCGGGAATGAGTATTCCCGAAAACGAAGAGGTTTTATCACAGCTCAGAACACGCCTGAATCAAGTAGCGGAATACCTGAGCGAAACAGACCTTATGCCTATGACCTATTGGGACACGGAAATTACGGAGGCAGAACTGACAAATTCGCTGTATGAAGAACTGAAATCCCTTGAACCGTTCGGGGAAGGAGTGAAGAAGCCTGTTTTCAAAATGCGGATGCACCTTTTGCCGAAGCGACATATGTTGATGGGAGCGGATAAAAGTCATTTGAAACTGTTCTGTGAAAATTACAGTGCAGTCGGATTTTCCTTGGCAGATAAGTATATACGCTCAGAACTGTCGGAGGTTATAGACGCTCTTGGATATCCGTGCGAAAACTATTTTAATGGGAAAGTAAAGCAGGAGTTTATGCTTGTTGACTTTGAACCGGTGACAGAGAATGAATAAGAAGGAGTGATAACGATTGGGGACATACTACAAGCAAATCGGCGTATATAAAACAAAGAAAGCCCTGCTTGAATTTCTGGACGACACGAGATATGATTCCGAGATACTTGCTTGGCCGCATATGCGCTCATCCCGTATACGGGTCGGTATGAAGGATTACAGCAAGGGTATCGGTGAAAATGCAGTGGATGTGTTTTATAATCTCTCGCCGGAAGAATTTATTCGCCTGGTTGAAGGCTTGAATGAGGTCAGACAGATTTCGGCGGTTGAAAAGAGACGGATGGATTTTTCCGTCGCAAAGCTTGGGCAGATTGTCGAGCTGTACAAGCAGGTGCAGATACCTGAAAAACAGATCGCCGAAATGCGTGAGATGATAGCACAGTTTTCAGACAGCCGAAACGAAGTTTTTGCGGAGGCCGGCGGCAAGTTATCCGAAGTGTTTGAAAGGCTTGTGCAGGATTTTTCAGCTCCGATTGAGAAGGGCAGTGCTCAGGCGGAAAAACTGCTTGCAGACGCTCAAAAGGAAAAAGAAAATGCCTTAAAGGTTCGGGAAGTATACAATGACATCAAGATACTGAACTATGAAAAATATATCAATCCGGACAACCCGGCAGAACGCAGAATTACGACATTTCGTGTGGCGTATGCCGCTAATATGGGCTTTCCTTTTATCATTGAAATCGGAAACGGTTGGGGTGAACCGCTTGTGACAAAAAACGGCGGCGTTATGGTGAAAGAGGGAAGTACACGCATCGTTGACTCGGTGCAGGTATTTATCCAGGACAAGCACCTGTTTCCGCTTCTCCGCCGTGTTCAGCTTTTTCTTGAAGCAATGACAACACAGGCAATGCAGAGATACTACGAAAAGGTAAGCGAGCCGATGTTACAAACCTATGATCTGGACGAATAAAAAATACCGCAGGACTTCTTTTTGAGGTCCTGCGGTATCGCTATATCAGAGGAGGAATAAAAAGTAAATACGGTAGCTGCCGTTTCCTGTCTGTTCGCAATAGATGTTGAACGCTGAAATGCTGATTTCGGGCAGCCCTATGCTTTCACGGTAAGCCGGGGTGTAATACTCAATCATTTCACCGAGCATACGCTTTAAGAGGCTGCCCTGCGTATTGGTGGAAGCGGTCTCGGCACCGGCCCAGCTTGCATTGACGGGAGTTAAGGATTCGTTCAGTGCAAAGCCATAGCTTTTCCCGAGCGCTATGCAGTCATTGCGGATCTGTTCAATGTTAAACGGATATGCATAGGGGTCTGTCGGTGCCTCGGGTGGGGAAGTTTCTGTTGTGGGTGCTGTTGTTTCCGGCTTTGGCGGCACAGGAGTGGATGTAGTTTCCTTTGGTGTCGGCGGCACAGTTTCTTTCGGAGCATCGGGCTCCTTTGTTTCACCGCCGCCTTGTGGGTCTACCTGTGCCGGAGAAGTAGTTCCGGGAGTTGTTTGAGCAGGCTCGTTTTTGCTGTCTGCCGCAGTATCGGGTATGGCAGTACCGGCGGGGGGTTTCGCTTCGGTTGAACTTTCCGCTGCTTCGCTTGTATCGGGTGCGGAGCTTGCGGAAGTCTGCTCTATGGTGGTTTTACTTTGATCGGATACTAATGACAGAGAGGAGTCAACAGAACCCGAATTGAGTTTGCAGCCTGCAAGGCTTGCGCAAAGCAGAATGCAGATGAATAACAGTATAATTCGTTTCATATGATTCGTCCTTTCTTTGAATTAGTATACTTTCGATTACACTAAAATTATATCATATTTCGGCGCTATAGTCAATGGCTTTAGCAACTTTTCTTTTTTACTTGCCAAAATCTTTGCCCTTATTCATTCTCTCTCAAAACCAGAGAGGAGGAAAAGGAGGATGGAATCTACTTACTTTCCGAGACGCAATGAGATCTATATGGCTGTGCTGCCGGTCACATCCAAATCGGTTCAGTATGGTAAGCGTCCGGTCCTGATCGTACAAAACGACATCGGGAATGAAATGTCGCCGACAACTATTGTAGCTCCGATTACAAGCCGCAGCAAACGAAATATGCCGACTCATGTGACAATCGGTCCGGAAACCGGGCTGAAAAATGAGTCGGTAGTGCTTTGCGAGCAGCTCGTGACGGTCAATATTTCGACACTGAGCGAGAAGATCGGCGAAGTGACAGATAAGAAAACTATCTGTGCGATCGACGATGCGATTGCTTGCAGCCTTGGCTTGAAGTAATATGTAATCGAAAGCAGCCTGCGGTTTCTGAAGTTGAAGCCGCAGGCTGTTTGTTTATGGGGAAAGCGTAATTGCGTCAAGCATAACCGGACCGAAGGCGGTTTTGATTTGGTTGTACAGCTTTCTGCGTTCGGCAAGGCCCTTCTGCGTATCCGCATAAGCAATGCCTCGTAAAAAGTATTCAAGCAAGGTATACGGGTTGATTTGTTCAATATGAGTGTTTCCGATCATTGCTTTTATCTTGCCGATGATGACGGAGTTTTTGATATACTCCCCGGAACGAATGTCGGGGTCGGAGAAGAATTCTTTTAATTCATCGGGGGAAATATTCATATCCTCAACTTTGGGTTGGACGGATAACTGAGCTGCGTATCCGGTCAAGTGAATATTCCAACCGGCATCTTCAAATATGTCGTGCCAAATGCGGCCGTGTTCAGCGTTTTCTTCATAGCTCGGATCGTCCTCTGCAACGGCAGCGTCGAATTTATATGACTGAACTTCGGGCAGCTCGTCCCAATAGTGCTGGATGAGAAAGTTCTCTGTATTGAGCAGAACATACTGTGAATTTTCATCCTTTGGCTTTGCGATAATCAGACTTGCACGGAAATCGAACCGATCGTCGTGAAATGCGCCGAGTGCAACGCCGGAAATCTTGCCGGATACCATGCCGACAGCATGGTCAAAGATAGAGGTTTCGTATTTCAGCCCTTCAACAAATTTCATGTCGTAAAGCCGTTCCGCTGATTTTGCAACAAGAGATAGCACTCCTTCCCGAACAATCTCTTTCAGGTCCTCCCGAACTTTTTTGAGAAATTCAGGGAGCTTTTCGGTAGATACATTCAGTATATAGCCGTTTTGTACCATAGGCGATAAGCCTCCTTTTCAATGAATTTGAAGCAGTATGATACACACTTTGCAGTTTGGCAAGTAGCAAATCGAAATTTTTCGGGGATTTCAGTGCGGCTGTTGACGGCATGGCTTGACAATGCTATAATAAGAGCAATCGAAAGTATCTTATTTTGCGTATAGAAGGAATGAAAATGTTTGTAGGGCGTAAAGCTGAATTGCGAGAATTAAACAGCCTTTATGACAGCGGTAAGTTTGAGTGCGTTGCCGTTTACGGCAGAAGGCACATTGGGAAAACCGCCTTGATTTCCGAGTTTATCAAGGATAAAGACGCAATTTACTTTTCCGCAAGAGAGCTGACTGACAAATATAATCTTGAAGCATTCAAAAGAGCGATTGCAGAGCACTTTGGGATAGCAGACAGCACTGCAAGCACCTGGAGAGACGCTATGAAAGAGATCGGTGTCCGCCTGAATGACGAACGCCTGATTCTTGTGATGGATAACTATTCGGACGCTTGCCTTACCAACAAAGAGTTGAGTTCGATTATTGCTAAGGCAATAGATGAGAATTTCATTGATAGCCGACTGTTTCTAATCCTGTGCTGCGGACATATGACGGCATTTGACCGTGAGGTTCTCGATGTTCGGAGTCCGCTTTCCGGGTATGTGACCTGCCGATTGAATTTAAAAGGGCTTTCTTTTGAAGAAGCAAGCGAATTTATGGCCGGTTTTGAAGAGAAAGTGCGACGCCGGCTGTATGACTGCATCGGAGGAACTCCGCTATACCTCTCCAATATCGACGGCAGGAAAACGGCGGACAAAAACATTGCCGACCTGTTTTTGAGGAGCAGCGGATTTCTGTATAACGATATTGAGATGGCGCTGCAAAAGGAACTGATCGGACCTGCCGTATATAATTCGATTCTCCGTGCGATAGCATACGGCAATTACAAATCAAAGGATATCCTGTCGGAGACCGGAGAGGAGCGGAGCAAACTCCATAAATATCTGAATGTGCTGATTGCAATGGATGTACTGTGCCGTGATGTACCGGAGGGCGAAGATCCGTCGGTGAGCCGGCGAGGAATGTATTACTTTGAAGACAATGCATATCGGTTCTGGTACAGATATGTGCTGGATAATCGTGACCTGATTGCAAGGGGCTATGATCCGTATCGGATAGAAGGGTGGCAAACGGAATGAAACTGTTATTCAAGCAAAGATTTTTTTCGTGGTTTGACAGCTACGATATTTATGACGAAGCAGGGAACACAGTCTATGTTGTAAAAGGTGAGCTTTCGTGGGGGCATCTGCTCAGAATTTATGATGCTGCCGGAAACGACCTCGGTATGATAAAGGAAAAGGTACTGACATGGCTGCCGAAGTTTGAAATGTATCTCGGTGAACGGTATATCGGCTGTATCAGTAAGGAATTCTCTTTTTTCAAACCGAGATACAATATCGACTGCAACGGCTGGCAGATAAGCGGTGATTGGCTGGAATGGGACTATACGATTCAAGACTCCTCCGGTCAGACAGTTGCAACGGTATCAAAGGAAATTTGGAATTGGACCGATACCTATGCGATTGATGTTTCAGATCCGCAGGATGCGCTTTGTGTTCTTATGATGGTGTTGGCCATTGACGCCGAAAAATGTTCGAGGAACGGATGATATGTACAGTATTGATTTTGAAAACTTACATAAGGCGGCGGAGATCATCTATTGTTTTATGACGCTCCCTGCTTTGACAAAGCCTGAGTGTACGCTTTGGAATGACGATGGGTTTCCCGATACCGTAACAAATACCGGCAAGGGCTTTATGAGTGAAGAGAAGTTTTGCAGGTGGATTGTTAACTCCGATTTTGCTGCGATTTCCTGCGTTGCGTCAACAGATAAGGAAGACAGTCGGCGTGTTGTATTGAATCTGATACCCGGAGCACGGTATATGACACTTAATTTCCCTATGTCTTCTGGCAAGCCGAGCGAAGCGGAAAAACGGCTATTAAATATCCTGGAGAAGTATGATGAACATGAAAATTGATGAGGCGATGACATTGGAAAAACTGACGGTGGAGGAAAAGAAGAAGCGGTTGTTCTTAAAGCAAAAGGAAACATTGGATTTGTTCCGTGAGCGTAACGCAATTGACCAGACGCAGTATGATAAAAGCCTCGGAGAACTGCGTGACAAAATGGGAATGAATGATGTAAACTGATATCAAAGCAAGGCGAGCGGCCTTGCTTTTTTCTTGCCATGAAAGGCGTTGTATTTCACTATTCCTTCGCAATCTTTGATATATTAAGGAGGAATAGCAATATGCTAAAGGTCAAAAAAATAATGGAATCTGTGATTCCGAAAACAGCTGTTATATCGGAAGAGGAAAAGATAGTGGTGAAAACGCTTGCTGATGACGGCGCTGTCTATTATGAATCCACATACAATGCCGAGACATTTCATTGCCTGCGATGCGGAGAAAACTTTGAATTAAGCGGAGAAGGAACTATTCAATGCCCGAAGTGCGGAAACAGAAAGATAAGGCAAAGGAATTACAGTTATGATTGCTCTTACGTTCGCTTTGTGGAATTGATTGACGGTTTTCTCGTGATTAAGGATTCGGCTGTAAAGGCAGACGAAACGATGACGGGAATAGATGCTTATTCATACGATATTGCCTGTGTCGTAGTACAGCCGGACGGAGAGGTCGGGGCGTTTAATAATTGCCGGCAGGGATATGATGAGCGCGGCGTCAGAATATGGACGCGTGTAAAGCGGCCGACGACGGTTTATCTTCGCAATCAGAGAAAGCTGCAGTGCCGAATTCAGGACCAAACTGTTTTGGAACATCCGGTTTTTGAACTGATTGAAGGCGATATATACACGATGTGACTGGGTGAATTATATGACAAGCTGAGAATACAGGGAACAGTTGTTGAAAAAGTAGAAGTGAAGTGTCCTGTGTTCGATGAGTCGCTTGTAGTCTATGATTTGGAGAACGCCAGAAAAATGCATACGGTCGTAATCGAAAAAGAGTATTCCATCAACAACTCGGAAGCGAACCGTATTCACGGTTGGTGTACAAAGTGCGGTAAATACTATCAGAGGCTGACGGTTGGGAATTACACATATAGAGATCATACCTGTGCTCTCTGCGGCAAAACCGCATCGAAATTAGGAGGGGCTATTGACAGTGTCAATTATTTCATTACGCCGCAGGAGTATGAGGACGGCACGATGATGCTCCGTATTGACGAGGGATATTATATTGCTCGGATTTTAGGCGAGCAGATTCGCGGTGTTGACCCGGAAGTAACATTCGAGCTTGAGATCAAACGGGTGATTTATGTGTATGTAACTTTGGACGGCAAGGCGACATTTTTCAATGCTGCGGGCGAGGCCATAGACAAACTTGGCATTCCGGTCAATGTAAATACCAGATGGGATGAGCTCATATATATCTGCTCAAAGGAAAACAGACAACTCATTATGAACAACAAGGCAGTAAAGCGCACGGGTTTTGTGGAGTACTGCGACAGGAAAGCGAAGATTGATATGCGCTATTTTGAGGCACTTGCAAAAATCCCGTCGATTGAAATGATTTCGAAGATGGGTATGACGGAGCTTGTGACAGATCTGATATATGCCAATGATAAAGATATCCCCGGATATCTGAAAAAGGATGTCAAAGGTCAGGGGCTGAAACGGCTGACAAAAACGCAGATGCAAAGTCTCATCAATGAGAGTTGTTGTCTTTCACGCTTTGTCCCGTATATGCAGGTATTGAAAAAGGACAGCGAAGCTTTGTTTGCCGATTTTCAGTGGATCGCAAACGGCTCACATTTTCGGCATATTCTTGATATTCTCAGGGTGAAGATACCGAATATGACGGTAAAGAAGATCCGTGAGTATCTCGAACACGTTGACGAGGCACAGTGCTGCAGAGTGGGTGAAAGCGCTCAGCTTTGGGCGGATTATTTGAGGATGCTGAGAGATCTTGACTGCGATCTTACCGATAAGCAGCTCATTTATCCGAATTCGCTGAAACGAGAGCACGATAAGGCTGCACGCAAGATTACACAGGTCAAAGACGAAAAGCTTAATCAGGTCTTTCGCGAGCGTGCCGCAAAGAACGATAAGTACGCATGGGAAAATAAGAATTTCAAGGTTTTGATCCCACACGACATTTCCGAACTTTACGAGGAAGGACGCAAGCTCAGTCACTGCGTCGGCACTTACGGTAAACTGGTTGCCGAAGGTAAAAGCGTGGTTGCGTTTATCCGTAAGGCTTCGGATGTGGATACACCGCTTTGCACCATTGAGATCCGTCAGGACACCATTGTGCAGGCGAGAGGCATGTCCAACAGACCTGCTGAGAACATACCCAATATGAGGACATTTATTAAGGCGTGGGCAAAGAATAAAGGCTTGCGGTATGCAGCATAATAAAATAACCGGCGATTATTTTTAAAATAGTCGCCGGTTACTGCTTGACAAATGCGAAAATGCAGCTATATTCTCTGCGAAAGGAGGAGGCTTATGAGAAGTACATGGTTTATTATAGTTGTTTGCCTGATGACATTGCTGTGCGGCTGTGGAAGCAAGGTGCCCGAAACAATGAAAAATCCAAAAACGGAGTTTATCCGGGTAGAGGATTACGAAAGACCGGAATATGTGATTCCGTCCAATTACCGCTTGATAAAAAACGGGATTTACGCAGTCCTAAATGAGAACGGCAGTATTGAAGGGTATATGAAGCTTGTCAAAGACGGAGAGGAATATGTTTGGATAGAGAGCAGTTTCAACGAAGCGTACCAATAAAAGAGCCGCCGGCTTCCGAAAATGGAGGTCGGCGGTATTTTCATCGGCAATGAGGACAGTTTGGCCCTTTGCGGCGAACTCTGGCGGCTATTTCGCAAATGTATTCTCTGTGACAGTTTTGACAAATGAACCAGGCTTCCTTGTGTGACATCGGAGTTACCGATTCGGGGCCGAAAGTGTTCTTTGTCGGGTGCCATTCATACGCAATATCAGGTCTTTTTTTCAAAAGCGACTTACATACAGGGCATCCCTTATTTCGGCGCATTCGCTCGGCAGGCGTTGCCGTAAACGAATGCCCCTCCGGGCAGATCCAGTAAAATGCGGTGTTGCTCATATAGCTGACATTTTCCGGAGCGATGTGATTGCGCTCGTAGTCCCATTCGTCCGAAAGCTCCGGCTTGCGGGTAAACAGAGAGTTTCCTTCGCTTTTGCAGAAAGGGCAGGGAGATGACGCCGCAAGCTGCTGCGCTATTGTGCGACTCCATTTGTGACCGTGTTCGCAGCACCAATAATGCGGAACGGAGGAACGAGGGCTGACAGCAAAAGCCGACTTCTCGTTTTCCGGCGACCAGTATTTTGCAAGCTCCGGATATCTTTGCCCGAGAGAACCGGCACAGTCACGACCGCACGTCTTACAATAGCCACGGCGCACTCTGTTATAGGGAGTCTCATATTCAATGTGCCCGTGTGCGCATATCCATTTGCACGGGATGGTTGACTTGAAGCCTATTTTATCGGAAGAGTAGGGATTGTCCTTACTGTATTCGGAAAGCAGTACCGTAAGACCATTGTCGCTGCAGTACCGAAAAAGCGATGTTACCCCTGCTCGCATACTTCGCCCTCCTTGTGAAGTGCCAGAATACCGCACAGACAAAAGCACTCAACGGACAAGAAAAGCGGCAGGGAAGAAGTCTGCCCGAACCAACCGATAAGATTATATAAGCCGATTGCGGCAACGAATAAAACGATTATGTATTTTACAATCTTCATTGAAAACACCTCTCTTTTTCTATACCCCATTATAACATAAATCAAAGTAAATGTCAATAGTGATTAAAACCAAAAAGAAAATGCCGAAGGGTTATGCACCCTTCAGCAATTCTTCTTTAGACGGCCAAAGCTCGGCGTCTACAAGCATTTCTTTCAAATCTCGCTTGCGGATATTCATTTCCTCACGAAAAGCCCGTTTGTCGAGTACCGCTTCATAGAGCAGGAATTCTCTCGTCTTGATGATTTCTTCGGTGAACCGGCAATCGTCCCTGCGATTTTCCATAATACACTGCGCAACATACATTTTGTCTTTGAACCAAGGTGTGCGTGTGATGGTACAGATGACCCAATCATGCTCTTTGGGATCTTTCATTGCAAGGCTGCGGAAGAATACCTTTCGGTAGGCGGTAGGCCAGTATTCGATCTCGTTTTCTTCAAGCTCAAATTCCTCGAATTTAACGGGGATTTCGTAGTACTCTTTGCCGAAGTTCAGAAACCGGTAGCCTTCGACAGACAGTAATTGCTTTTTGTTGATTGTTGGCCTTTTGGTAGAATCAACCGTTACAGATTCTCTGTTGATGCCGAACCGTCTGACGATTTCTTCAAGCAGCTCATTCATTCTCGACAGCGGAATGTCCATATAACCGGAGGCAAGCTTCAATGCGTCTCCGGATGTCTGACAGGCCTCGCAGTAGAATGTGTTGGTGTCTGTGTAGATCCGGCAGGAGCCGAGATGCTTGTCGTTGTGAAACGGACATATGATAAGCGGTTGTTTCGGACGGGTGTTTATTTGTCCTGAAAATGCTTCTGCGACATCCATAATATCCAAAACTTCTTTGACCTTGTCCTTTGCAATCGGCAAAGGGTTTTGTGTTCTGTATTCTCGCATTTCAATTCCTCCTTACTTTTTGATTTTTCTTCGTAGAAGTTATGGGAGAGAAGAACCGAAAAGGCAAGTAAAAAGATAAGCGATACAGTTTGTTATCCGATTTCGGCAAGTAGCACTATTGTGTTTTTGAAAGGTGCAGATTTGGAAAAGAACGGTGCAAAGTTGGTGCAAAGCGGTGGTGTAAAGTTGGTGCAAAAAACGGTGCAAAATCGGTGCAAAATAATGTCCGTGCAACGGGGAAGTGTTTAGCAAAAACCGATCTTCTCAAGCTTAAAGAATACACGCATTTGAGAATTGCACCAATTTTACATTTGAATTTTTAAAAACGCTTCCCCTTTAGGATTTATGATAGAGATATCCTTTGAAAAACCGGTGTCAGGGGTAGGTAAACAGGGCATACGCTCGGCAAAAAACGTTGTTTAGCCCGAAAAAAACGAAGTTCACCTATGATTTGCCCTGTTTTATGACTTTCTATCAAAAGTCTTAAAAATGATTTTCCTATCGAAATGAGAAGGTTTCGGAAGCTTTTTTGCAATGATTTTTCTCTCCGGAAATGCCCACTCTTTCAAAAAATTCAGGCAACGGTTTTACACCATTTCACAGCATTGATTTTAAGCCTGAAAATCCTCCCTTTCAAATGATAAAAATATGAGATTTCTTCCGATATGATAAGAAGTAAATCCCCCCCGCTTCCGAAATGAGGGAGCGGGCAGTCATAGAGAAGAGAGGTCATATCGGAGAGAGCCCCTAATCATTCCGAAAAGAGCACCCTCAATCATATTGAAAAGAAGCCCTTGTCATTCCGAAAAGATACGCCGTAAATCTAAGAAATAAACTAAAATAAATCTGAATGCCTTTCAAAATGAAGGTCATTCCCCTCATTTGAAAATGACGGTTCTGCTTTCATTCCGAAATGATTTTTCCGATAAATCTGCAAGACCTTCTGCAATAAATCTGTAAGGCTTCCGGAATGACGGACATTCCCCTTCATTCCGAAATGAGCAGGCTATCCGAAATGAACTTCATTCCGAAACGCTGCCCTGTCATTTGTCATATCGAAAAAGAGGGAGCGGTATCATTTGAAAATGAGAGGGACGGGATAAATCTGCAAAGAAATCTATGATAAATCTATATATGATTTCATTTTCAAATGACGGGCATTTTTTCATTTCAAAGTGAGGAGCATATGGCGAGCGGCTTTGAGAATGAAATCATTGAAAAAAGAATGCCGCTCGCCGATCCCGTTAGGAAAGAGGGTGCCGCCGGAAAACGGAGCGATTTTGGTTTTACTTGCTTTTTGAAATACGAGCGAGAATATTCATTCTGCAATCTTTAAAATACAGGAGGAATGCAGAATGGAAAACAAAGAAAGAATTCAGGGGAGCGGGAATGTGAGCAAAAGCTCGCTTTTGCAGCAGGTCAGAGGAAGTATGGTCAATATCGAAAAGCTTACACCCGACAATATCGGAAAAGTCGCTGATGAAGAATTGAGTTACGAGCGGGCACGGGAAATATTCGAGGCTGAGGGCGTTGATATCGATAAGGTTATTGTCGATCCCACAAGATTTATCTACAATGTCTATTATGCCGATTACGAGAACGGCATCTACTTCGATGTGCATCTGACAGAGCATTTGTTGCTTGATAAGCGCGGCGGAATTGCCGCTTTGAAAGCTATGACTGCTAAGAATGACGCATTGAAAAAACGGGATTGGCACACCTTTTATCTCCGCGATGTCCCGTGTCCGCTGAAAATTTATGATTTTCAGCGGCGGTACAAAGACATCGAGCCGGATCAGGTTTACGGAGTCTGGGAAGAAATCCATAAAAACCTCGACTACGAAAACGGACAATGGAAAGATGAGGTGCTGGACTATGTTTTTGCACACGCACCGAAGCCCAAAAATCTGCCGCTCAATGAGAACGGCAGGATAACGGTATATCGTGGGAGCGGAACATTATCGCAAAAGCCGGAGCGGGCGCTTTCGTGGTCGTCGAGCCAGCACAGCGCACTGTGGTTTGCAAATCACAACGGAAGAGGACAGGCGCTGTATACCGGTGAAGTCGACCCCAGCGATGTGGTTGAATACCTTTCCGGCTTCCACAATGAAAACGAAATCATTGTTCGTCGGGGCAAGGTGAAAAACATTCGTCCGCTGGATATGTATCCGGTGCAAGACGATGTTGTATTGAACCTTTTTTCGACCGCCCTCCCGGAACTGATGAAATACGGACCGCAGGTTGAGAAGTTGGGATACCCGGCAGATGGTATATTTGAATATCACGGCCGGTCACACATACTACGGGTGCTGGCACTATCCCTGATTTATTTTTACAACAGCGGCGATGACCTGACGGAGAGGGATAAGAACATCCTGATTTATTTTGCTCTTCTGCACGATATCGGGAGAACGGATGACGAGGCGGACCACCGCCACGGAAAGGTCTCTGTTGAACGGATAGAGCGAGAGGGGATAGAGATTGACGGTCTTGCGATAAACAGAAAAGACCGCCGGATTGCTCAGGCGATTATTCAATACCACAGCAGACCGGACGAAGATGGCTATGCTGCTTTTGCCGCTCACAGGGAAAAATATTCGGCAGACGAGTATACACGTCTGCTGAAACTGTATGCTATTTGCAAGGATATGGACGGATTGGACCGCGTGCGGTTTAACGGGCTGGATATCTTTATGCTGCGTACGGCGTATGCGAAAAAGCTGCCGCTGATTGCCGGCTGCCTTTTGCATGAGAATATCGTAAATGTCGTATTCTATCCGCCGAAAGAGTAAAAAGCTGCCGCACGGAAGAGGTGCGGCATACATAAAAACATTGAGGCGTCATTCAAACCGAATTTCAGCCGATAATTATTTCGGATAAAAATAACATTTATAATTATTGACAAGTTGGATAGTATAGTATATAATTAAAAGCGTTATCGGAGGTGAACCACATGGGAAAGAAAGCTGTTACCGTTTTGCCGGCAACATTGGATATACTGATAAAGATGGGTGAGCAGATTAAACTGGCAAGGCTTCGCCGCAACCTGTCTGTGGATCTGACTGCGGAGCGTGCCGGGATCAGCCGAGCCACCTTGTGGAAGGTGGAAAAAGGTGATCCGTCTGTCGCTATCGGGATCTATGCCTCGGTGCTCCATGCACTGAATGATATGGATAAAGATCTTTTGCTTGTTGCAAAAGACGACCCGCTTGGCAGAACATTGCAGGATTTGAATTTGCCGATACGCAAGCGTGCGCCAAAGGGAGAATGATATGTCGAATACAATTTATGTTTATGAAAATTTCAGTTCGGAAGAACCTGTTCTTCTGGGGCGGCTGTATGTTGAAATATCCAGAGGAGCCGAACATCATTCGTTCGAATTTGAAAAAGAATGGCTCAGAGGGCATCGCAATGCTTTTATTCTGGATCCGGATCTGCTTCCCGTACAGGGACGGCAGTATCCGACCGGGCAAAAAATGACCTTCGGAATCTTTTCCGATGCATCGCCGGACCGGTGGGGCAGAGTTCTTATGGACAGAAGAGAGCGCTTTGCGGCAGACAGAGAAGACCGCAAGCCGCGCAAGCTGAATGCAGGTGACTATCTGCTCGGAGTATATGACGAAACCCGTATGGGTGCGATCCGTTTCAAAGCAGATCCTGACGGAGCGTTTTTGTCGGACGACAAAGAGACTGCTGCGCCGCCTTGGGCTACATTGCGCACCTTGGAAGAGGCGTCCCGAAATTTTGAAAATGAAGAAACCACATTGCAGGAAAAATGGTTGAACCAGCTGATAAAGCCCGGTTCCTCTCTCGGCGGTGCGCGTCCGAAGGCTACGGTACAGGCACCGGACGGTTCTCTTTGGATTGCAAAATTCCCGTCGAGGAAAGATGAATACAATATGGGTGCGTGGGAAAAGACCGCACATGATTTGGCTCGGCTTTGCGGATTGAATGTGCCGGAATCTCGACTTGAAAGCTTTTCGAAACTCGGCAGCACATTTCTGACAAAGCGGTTTGACCGCGAAGGGCCTCAGAGAAAACATTTTTCATCCGCCATGACTATGCTCGGAAAAATTGACGGAGCGTCGGCAGAGGACGGATTGGGATACCTGGATATTGTATCATTTCTGAAAGCAAACGGTGCCGCACCGAAAGACGACATAGAAGAGCTTTGGAAGCGTATCGTTTTTTCGATGGCGATTACGAACACCGACGATCATCTTCGTAATCACGGATTTATTCTGCAAAAGAACGGTTGGCGTCTGTCGCCGCTGTATGATGTAAACCCTTGTGCATACGGAGATACGCTGGCTCTGAATGTGAATGAGTGCAGCAATGAGATTTCGTTAGAACTGGCAATTGAGGCTTTCGATTATTATGGTTTGACCAAGGAGCACGCTGAAAGGCTTGCCTCTGAATGCATTGAAACGGTGAAGCAAAATTGGGAAAAGATCGCAACGAAAAACGGTCTTTCACGCGGAGCTATTGAGTATATGCGTCCGGCGTTTTCCCTGTGTAAGTAAATAACAAAACAAGGAGCGTTCGACTTTTGTTTGTCGGGCGCTCTTTTATTATGATGAGCAAAAAAATATTTCGAACCACTTGACAATTCGGTATCTATGTATCATCCTCTCACCAAAAACAAGGGGAGTGTGCATATGCCATATTTGGATGCGATGATAGATAATCTTGAAACCAATCTTATGCTGCTGCGAGAGCAAATTGCGGAACTTGAACATTATCCGGAAATAACGGGAACGGTTATTTCGAAATATGTCCGGTGCAGTCGTTCGAACTGCGCAGTCTGTGCCGCCGGATACTATCACGGTCCGAATCTTTACTATCGCTATTACGAGAATGGCGAGCTGAAGGATAAATACCTTGGGAAAAAGATTAAGGATGAGTACATTCGTAAGGTTGAGGCCAACAAAAAATATAATGAGATTGTGGCGGATATAAAAGAATGTGAGTCCGAGCTACTACGGCTGAAGTCTTTTAAGGAAAGCGGGGGAATGCGATGAAAAGGGAAATGTCCCCTTGGGCAAGGATAAAGCGTGAAGCACCGTGTGTACAGCAGTCATATCGGGAAAAGAAAAAATCGAGAAAGTGGTTGATTGCATTGGCGGGAGTGTTGGCTGTCGCCCTGTTATTGTCCGTCCTTAGAATCCCCGAAAGACTTCTGCAGTTCGGTGAGCCGAATACGGAGGTATCTGTGCCGGCAATGAATCTGACAGGCGTCTACAATTCTTTGCTTGCGGAAATCATAGAGATGGAGCAGGAGGCTGACTGGGACGGGGACGGGCTGAGAAACGGAGCGGATCCGTATCCGAGGGATATTGACGCCGACCGTAACGGAATTTCTGACGGTTATGAGGGAAAGAGCATCATCAACGGAGAACTTCCGATAGAATACAAAAATGTGCGATTGATCGTATCCAATTCGCAAAGCGGTATTGTTTACTTTTGTGGCGAATATGTGGTTTCGGCATATTCCGGGTGGCTTGCATTTTCCAACGAAACAGGAACGCCGTATGTTTTGACAGACGGGAAGTGGACAAAGGCGCAGTTCGAACGTGATGACAGTATCTGCTATGTGAATGTGCCCGGAAGTTGCCGCATTCGGTTTTCAGATGACGGAAAGCCCAAAGACAGAGACATTTTGATTGAAGCTGTTGCCGCCGAGTATAACAACAAACCGGATGAGCGTTATTGCATCGCCAACGCACCGTTGAGTCAGCTTGAAAAAATATATGGTGATGTGGATAACGGAAAGACGGTTCAGGTCAGCATATTGACAAACCGGGGAGAGCAGCTTCTTCTGATTCACGGCTACGATAAGTACGGCAATTTGATTGCGGCTGACTGCAATAGCTTTTCCGATATGGGGAAAATAAAGATCACCGTAAAGGCACAGGTTTTCTGGGACGGAAGGACGACTTCCATGCGAAGTTGGTTTGAGTTTGAATGGGGCGAGCTTTCCTCGGGAAACGGCAATGTGTTGACGGTGTTTTGAATTTGGCATCTGCTTCGGCAGGTGCTTTTTTCTTGCCAAAAGCGTCCTCGCATTTCACAGTATCTTTGCATTTTTCAAAATTAGTAAGGAGGAATCAGAGATGAGCGAAAATGCGAAAAAGAAAAGGTCTCGGAAACAATCCCCGGAAGAGCTGCTGAACGAAGCGGTTGCAAATCACGAAAGTAGCTTTGAAAGTTGGCAGTCCTACCGTGAGTTCGGAGGACAAGATCCGTTTTGGGCGGACGGCTGCAATATGAATCTGATCCGCAACCACATTATCTACTATAAAAGGCAGATAAGTGAACTTTGCGATCAGAACGGCTTGGAAATTCCGAAGTGTATGGAAAGGGAACTGCCGCCCCTAATGGATATCGACTACATGGCGCAGCCGGATAAAATCCGTGAGGGTGCAAAAAAAGCTCTTGAAAAGATGAAAGGGTATCCTGCGTATCTTGAATTGCTGGCAATCAGGAATGTATTCAGTCCCAAACAGCTTGAAAAGATCAGCTATTTCAATGTGATCGAATATGTGACCGGATTGAAAATGGCAATCGAGCAGGACGATCTTCTCACGCAGCGCCGGTATTGCTACAACAATTATCTGGACAGCTTTGAGAATTGTCTGAAACGCTCAAGAGAACTGAAACCGGAGAGCTTTCAGCTGAATCTGTTTGATCAGATTTCTGCGTAAGGGGTGTCGGTATGGGAAGAGGTTCTATCGGTAACAGAAGCGACTACAAAACAGTAAGAGGATATTATATTTCCGGCGGTTACAATGAAGGCTTTGGCGGGAAGTTTAATTTCCTTCTGGAACCCCTTTTAGGTAATGATAACGAGCGATTATTTTATGTCGAGAAAAAGAAAAGCGGGAAATATGAGGTGACGGGCGAAGGATATGTTATCACCTCAAAGGACAGCCTGTACCGCCATCTGAAATGTTTGAAAAAGGAATTACAGGGCAAATGTATTTGGTATTACCACATTGATTCAGCGGGCTGCGTGCTCAGAAAGGAAAAGGACCATGAACTATAAACACGAACAGCTATTGCCGGAGGAGCGGAGGCTGTTCTTTGCGTTGAACAAAGAGGACCCCGAGGAAGGACACAAAATCGGTCATGTACGGGGCGATTTTGACCGGAACGGAACAGGTTTCTTTACGACCTGGTTTCCGTGCTACGAAAATCTTAAAAACGAGCGTTTCAAAGCGGAACTGCAGCAGGTCGTTGATGAACTTCGGAGCGATTCTGAATTTCCGCTTTTGAAAAACCGTCACGCTATGAGAATGGTGTGTCTGAAGCATCCGCAAAATCGGGTGACCGGCGGCTGGAGCGATGAAATGTACGGATTCAAAATCGCAACGGAGCACTATTTGTATTTTATCAGATGCTACTACGGTGCAGGAGATTACAATTTCTATGTGTATTGTTTTTCGAAAGACCCGACCGAAGATATGCACATTGCTCAGGAAGAGAAAAACAAGACGAATACGGAGGAATGAATGATGAGCGTAATTGAAACTCAGATTTGGGAAGAGATACCCGAGAAAAAAGGATATGTACGGTATGTCGGCCAAAGAAAGCTTGTTGAGGTATTTAACGAGCTTGAGGCATATTTAAAAAAAGAGGGGATCTGTCCGGAGGAGTATTTCCTGCCGACGCACGAAGCGCAGCCGGATACCTTGTTCCCGAGAGGAGATATTCGCTGTTATGCGCAGTGGGGCGGATCCGAAGGTATCTACATCGAGCTTGAAGTTCTTGTGGGTGCTACAAAAGACTCGCCTTATAAAATTGTCCATATCGCGACGGGTAAGACTTTGGATGAATCGGCAGCAGCCTATGACCGAATGCAGTATATCGCAGGCAGAATTTATAAGGCGTTCTGCGGCGAGGGATTTCAGCCGTCACGCTATTGCATCATAGACAGCGGTGAGAAAAAAGAAGTTACTCACGAAAGATTACTGAAAAAGCTGAGAGGTGAATGCACGGCCTATATGAAACGGGAGCTGCTTCATAAACAGACGCCCATCGATGATGTGTCGGATAAACTCGGAATGATGATGACGATACTGAGCGTTATTAAAAAGCCAAAGGTATATGCTGCACTTCCGAAAGAAAAGACCGAGGAGCTTTATTCCACAGAAAATGTTCTTGATATCCTTTGCGAGATGTGCAGCTCCGTCTCTGAAGCAGATGGCTTTGAAATTGAGGATATCATTGCTTCTGCGCCGGCATTTGTCAGAAGTGAGCCGGATGATTCTTTAGATATCGAAAAGGGATAATAGCAAAGCAAAACCCGATGAGAGTCACTTGTTGATTCTCATCGGGCTTTTTCACATCATTGCATAGAACTAAAACAGCGATACAGATCATCTGCAGCGCTGGTTTTATCAATCCTTGGTCAATCTTCTGATATTGCCGATAATGAGCATTAAATCATCATCGTTCAGCTTTTTCAATTCTTCGATCGCTGTTTGCAGCAATGCAGGATTTTCGATGGACGTATCAAAGAACTGACTCGGTGTAATGCCGAAGTAATCGCATATTTCCAAGAACTCGGGCAAGGGCGGAAGCGACTTGCCGGACGAAATATTATAAACATAACTTCTGCTGTGACCGAGGTCGTATCCCATCTGATATTCCGAAACGCCCTTTTGCAAGCGAAGCTGTGTAATTCGGTTTCTGATAAAGTTTGCGTCTACCATTTTCTCACCTCCCGGGTGCTTACTATATTGTAAAGCAAAATAGGAGGTGATTATTCATATGGTATACGCTGTTATTCTCGGATTATTAGTAAATTATACGCACATAACCATTGAAATATGTTATAATGGTGATGTAAAATAAAATATAGCCTAATTAGACGCTGAAAAACAAATATTTTTGAATAGGAAGTGGTCAAATGACCTGCTGTTTCTTCGGACACAGCAACTGTCCGTTCGGCATACGACCGAAAATAAAATCGGAAGTAGAGAAAATGATGGATGAGCCCGGCAAAGTCAAATTTTATGTAGGCAATCACGGACAGTTCGACGGAATGGTTCGTGGAATAATGAAGGAATTGATTTCGGAAGGGAAGAATGTTGATTATTCGGTAGTCCTTGCGTACATACCGGGGCAAAAATACGAGTTTGATCTGCCGGATCAATACGCGGATACCGTTTATCCGGATGGACTTGAGAATGTTCCTCAGAGGTTTGCCATATGTAAACGGAACGATTGGATGATAGACAATTCGGATACAGTGATATGCTATGTAGTAAATCATTTCGGCGGGGCGTACACATACACAGAAAAAGCCAGGCGTAAGGGCAAACGCATTATCAACATCCGATATGTAGACGAGCCGATAGGTGATCGGCTCTAAAAACGCATTAAATCAGTTTTGCTAATGTTTCGGGGAAGGTCGGAAACCGCTTTTTGTTACGGGTATCGCAAAGAAAACAATATCCCCTGTAATACCACTGTCCGTCTGATTTTTCAAATGTCATATAAGTGGCTTCGTAGCTGCCGTTTGCATTCGGCAGATGCTGATCTGCTTCACCCATTTGCATAAGCCGCTTGCTGTGGCACGCCGGAGGAACCATGCCGAGAAAGTTGTCAACGATTTCTTCGTCCACTTCGTCGCCGAGAGCCACATAATCGTCGAAAGCTGTTATTCCGGAAGACTCCCATTCTTCCATTGTCTTGGGTTTGCCGTTGTACTTGATTTCATTTTGAACGATCACTGCGGCTTGGAGAACGGAATATATCTGCGAAAGACCGAGCTTGATTTTCTCTCCGCATTCATTCTTAAAATACTTGCAACCGTTCTGCAATTGAGAAATATTGACTTCGACGGTTTGCTCGCCGTATTTCAGACGAACATATGCGGTTTTATTACGGACAAAGTATTCGGAGACGATATCTTCAATTCTATCGTCCGAAAACAGGATTGGCCAGAAGTAGATATAATCGCGGAACAATGCCAATGTGTCGCCCTTATGTTCAAACACCAAAATGTCGCTTGTAGACATACTTCGAATGCTTTTCCGTGCCGGTCTGTCATCTTGATTGTGCAACTGAAATACGGCGACCGGACTGATCATTTCGCATTCTCCCTCGTAAACAAGCTTGTATAAGCTTCTGGGAGGCGGATACATTCCTTTTTTCTCAAGAGTTTCTCTGTGCTCGAACACATAATCTCGGGTTTCTTCGTTTAACGGGATTTGATAGATTCGATAGTTCATTTTACATTCTCCTTCATCGTTTTTGAGTGATTTCGTACCGAGTGTTTCGCATCTGCCAGTGTGGCGCCTTTTTCGTTCATTTGGATACCTCCTTAATCTGTTTGCAGTTCTGCGGTTATACTGTGATATACGCACGACCCGAAAGCAAGTATTTTCATTTTTACTTGCCAAACAGCAAGCCTTGATCCATTTTTACTGCACCCAAATTTTATAGAAAAAGGAGCAGTTCAAATGGAAACAAAAGACACAGGCAAAAAGTCAAACGAGAGGATGACAAGGACTCAAAAGGTCATTGTGCTTCTCACCGCAGCGATATTGACGATCATTCTGATCGCGGTCGCTACTACAAGGTATATGGGCAGTCCGGGAGTGTATCCGATTGAAGCAGACCAAGGAACAACTTCCTCGGAGGAGAATACCGTTCCCTCCGAAAAAGATACCTCTTACTCCCCAAATGATACCGCTAACTCCGAAAAAGGAACATCCGATTCCGGCAGTACGGGTATCGGTGGAAACGGAGGCAGTGATACTGGCAATAACAATCGTAATCCCGGCGGTAATGGACAAGACACACCGTCCGAAGCCGGAAACAGTAATCAGGATCCCGGTCAGGATAAGAACGACACAGGGACAGATCCTGCACCGGATAAGGACACGGAAAAACCGAATGACGGTTCCGGAAGCGGAAAAGATGATACATCATCGGGCGGAATTTCTTCCAGCGATACCGTAAGTATCATTTCGATAGGAGATTCTACGGTTACTGTGAAAATCGGTAAGGAAACGATTGTAATTCCGGTCCAGACAACCGTGTTCAACGGAAGGATTACAAAGTCCGGTGTTGCATCGGATGCACTGTGCGGATACTCTGTCGGTGGTTCGGTTCTTCTTTACTATCCGGAAGGCGGTTCGCTTGCCGGTGTGACCTTGACAGGTTCATATGTAAAGGCCGACAATGCGAGGCTTACCGTGTCGGGAGATTACAACGGCGACGGCAGCAAGATCGTTTTTCGCCTGAACGGCGTTAAACTGCCTTAAGGTCGGAGGTGCAGAGATATGGAAAAGAAGTATATTCTGAACCGAGAGACGGGAAAGATAGAGCTGCATTTTGAAAAATCGGAGTATCAGGAAATGCCCGAAGACAAAAAACGTATTCTTCGGAGCAATTATCTGTTCAGCCGCAAGGCCGAGGCATGGGTGAGCCGGGCGAAGTATCCGAACCTTTACAGCGCAAAGCGCGCCGCCGAACAGCTTGGCTTTACCGAAGGTGAAAAGGTCGGAGAACGGTTGACCTATGCAGAACAATTGCAGCGTCAGACGGATCGGGCCGAAGCAAGAGCAGACCGCTATTTGGGTTATGCGGAGAATGCCGAGCGACGGGGTGCTGAACTGCAAAAGGAGCTTGACGAACGCAGGGGAGATATTGCTTTCTTTACGCAGCCGATCATTCCGGGGCACGCCGGCTCGGAGAGCTTTGCAAAACGACGCAGAAGAATTTATGAGCGATACGATAAGGGAATGGAAGAATATCGTAAAAGCGAGTATTTTAAAGAGCGTGCGGAAATTGCGCAGGCGACAGCCGAAAATGCCAAGCTGAAGGATTTCGGGTACCTGAATAACCGCATCAAGGAATGCAATTCCGCTATCAATAAGCTGAAGTCAAACCTCACTTATTATGAGAAGCTTCTTGAAGCGTTGAAGGACCCTGAGTCTGACCAATCGAAAAGCGGCAGATATACCGTGGAAAAGGTAAACGATTGGCAAGAGGATATGCTGGAACGCTTGGAAATGCAGATTGATAAGCTTGGCTTTTTTGAAAACTGCGTTGAAGAACTCGGAGGATATAAATTCAGCCGTGATAATATCAAGGCCGGATACATCATAAAAGTCAAGCATTGCTCACAAGCCAAGGTTCTGAAAGCAAATCCCAAAACGGTTTTGGTCAAGTGCATGGATACCGATATGATTCTCACCTACGATTATGCGGAAATCAAAGAAATAATTTCGGCAACCGAGGAGAAAATAAACTCAGCACCGGAAGTGCACCCATACCGAAAAGATGATATACTTGTGTGGGATCCACACGGTACGGGGCGTGCGATTGCGGCATATCAGGTTATCGAAACCACAGACAAGACAGTTCAGCTTCGGGAGATAGATCTTGACGCTGACAGAAAACCCATACCCGGTGAATTCGTGAAAGGCAGTACGGTAATTCGGAGAAAACCGTTTATCTCGTATTACTCGAAAAAGTGGAATGTTTGCGGCGAATATGACCGTGTGCTCAGAAAGTATGAAAATAGGGAGGATACAGCGTCGTGAAAGTGCAATGTTATGATTACTCTATATCAGCAATCGGGGACAATATCGGCAGCGAAGAGATCGTGAAAGCACTTGAGGCTGCCGGGCTTGCCGAAATTCAGGTTGAAAAGCTGTTGAATTTCGATGTGTTTATTGAGCAGCTGCCCAATCGGACACTCGATGGTTTTACGGAACGGTGTGACGATTGGATCCGCTGCTGGGTAATCGGCGGTGGGGATAACTCGACCGGCAGCGCACTTCGAGGTGTTTGCGAGGAGGATAAGTCAAACAACCCGCATGTCCTCGCCAAAGCACTGTATGATTCCATTGTCGGTTTCACACGAAAAAGCTTTGAAGCGTCCGCCTTGGTTTCAACCATCGTTATGGAATCTCTGACAGAAGAATAAACAGCAAAAGAGCGTCGGGATAGATCCCGGCGCTTTTTTGCTTTGAAAGTCGTTATTTTCGGTTGACACATTGTAGTCGTTTCGAAAAGTGCTTTTGAGGGGAAAACTGCATAGCATAAAACCGGCATTCTCAATAGATTAAATGATGGCGAAGAATTCAAATATTAATGCCTATGAAAGTTTATGCTATGCTTGATTGTTTTTCAGTCGTTGGCGGCGGTTACGATTGTTGAGAAATCCGGGCATCCCTTTGAAGTTGCCTTGAAAGTCGTCTCAATTGCCATCAAACTGTATCTCCAACGTGACACATCGGATTTTGAGCGATTATAGCCTTTGTCCACGATGGGGGATTCCCAATAAAAATTAACACCTTCCTGATACTGCACGCGCATCGACACATAAAGATAATTTGAGACAGGCTTGTCCCCGTTATACGTTATTGTCGACCAAGCTTTGTCTTTTATTGGGTTCCAATTGTTTGTGCAACCATAATAGATATCACCATACGCTTTACTGCTGGCTGCCGAAACGATTGTTGCGGTTGTAGCAATCATGATAGCTACGATGCACAGAATCGCAAAAAGTTTAAACTTTTTCATTTGTTTCTTCCTTTATAAGTTCTATCTCGCCATCATTTAATTTGTAAATTTTATTGCATTCCGCCAGTATTGAAATGTCATGTGTGACCATTATTACGGTGATGCCCTCCTTGTTTATTCTCGAAAGTAGGTGCATAAGAATTTTTTTGTTTTCGGAATCTAATGCACCAGTCGGTTCGTCAGCCAGTATTACACGCGGTTCGTGCACCAGTGCACGTGCTATGGCAACGCGCTGACACTGCCCCCCGGACAGTTGATCGACCTTTTTATTGCAAAGATCTGCGATGTTTAGTTTTTCCATCGCTGCGAGGCCTTTTTTCTCCATAGTACCCCAGCTGCATTTTGAAAACATGAGTGGCAGGCATACATTTTCGAGTGCGGTGCGGTCACCCTCCAATCCGAAATCCTGAAGGATGAATCCGAGATCGGAATTGCGAAGATCTGCTTTTGTGTTGTCGGATGCTTTTGCTACATCTATATCTTTGTAAAGGTATTCTCCGAAGTCAGGCTTCAGTAAGCCGGCGAGAATGTAGAGCAATGTGCTCTTGCCGGAGCCGGATACTCCGATGATGCCGACAAAATCCCCCTCTTCAATCTCAAGAGACAAATGCTTTATGGCATCGACTTGATTTTCCTTTCCTTTGTTGTAGGAAAAGGTCAGATCTTTCAAATGAATTATTGCGCTCATTGTTTTGTCCTCCTTCAATCTCCGAAATATAAGAGTTCGGAGAACGATAGCCGTCTGGCGGATATTACCGTCAGTATGATCGGCGAAATGCAGATGAATATTATGAATCCGACCGAAATCAGAAAGCTTGTCATGGAATCGTTTCCTTCGCCGAGTACGATAACATTCCGTAGCGAAAACGCTAGCAAAGACGAAACGGCTACAAGAATCAGATCGGTCATCAGAATAATCTTTGCGTATGTTGTGTTCCTACACCCGCAGATCTTGTAGATACCCATTTGTTTCTGAAGTGCTTTTGTCTTGAGATATGTGTATCCGCTGATTCCGAATACGGATGAAACCGTAAGAAGTATCGATAACAGCGCATCGACCTTATAAGTCCCGATAAGGCGATTTCGTGAATTTGCACTCAGCTCAGAGCGCAGATACAGATGTCCATTATAGGTGTTGTTGGGCAGACTGGAAATATAATTTTCGGCATCGAACTCATCATACATTGCAAGCACCGCTCCGCCGATAGATGAAAGAAGGTTGGGATTGCCTTCAATATCAAAAGGGATTATCGCCAGAAATGGTGTGTGGTCGGGCGAGATGTTGCGGATATATTCAAAATTGACCCCGAGTTGCGATGTTTCAGGTGCGGAACCGCCTGCATCTATACTGTAGACAATATCTTTGCTGTTTGTCGTTCCGAGGATATCGTATTCACCACCTAAGGTGACAGCATCATCCGTAACTGTAACGGTCACCTTGTATCGCCCTACGTATTCCCGTAGTGCTGCGTTGAGTATGATTCCGGATGTATCGTAGGTCCATTCTCCGGTTTTTAAGATAGAAGAAAAGTATTCAAACATTCCCTCATTATACAAAAGAATGTCTGCTTCCTGTCCATTCACTTTTCCGGATGTGTAGTATGTCATACAAACGGAAGCGATCCGCTCATCGGTTTCGAATATCCCGAAAGGGTTGGCGTTTTTTTCTTGGTCATCGTAAAATGTCGGCCGTGAGTAGTACGCCGCATTTTTGGGCATTCCGTCAGATATGACACGCTCGACCTGATATGCATTCACAAACGGGGTGATCGCCGTATTCAGCAGAATTATAACCACCGTAATTTGGAATATCAGAAATATCTCTCTTACAAAGTGCTTTGAACAGGATTTATATATCAAATACAGTGTTTTCATGGTTCGTTCCCCCTGCGAAGCATACTATGGTTGTATTTCGGGCTACATATCCGCTTCATTTCCGGCAAGCTTATTAGTAAAGTGAGCACGAAATCAAGCAGGAATGTTCCGATCACATTCTGCGCCGAGAGCGCATATTTTATATGGATCAGCTCAAATAACGGTTCGGTAATGGCGGAGACCAAAACGGCGATCAGAAATGATGTCGAAAACAGAGCGGCATACTTCCACACAAGAATGCCGAGCATCTGTCGTTTTCTTGCGCCGACGATCATGTAAATGCGGAACCTGCGTTTTTGCATTGAAAGATGGTATCGGTACATACCGATAATATTCATATAGGAAAGCAGGCACAGGCATCCTATCGCCGCGAAAAACGCAAGGTTTGATGCCATATAGTCACGAAGCGGGTCGGAGGGAAGAAAAAAACGGCGGCCTGTATCTATGTATTCACCGAAAATATCATTTGCGGCGGCAGAAAAGTCTTTTCGACTTTCGTTGCCATCGTAGTCGAATTGCACGCGTATGCACGCATCGGAAATATCCATGTCGATGACTTCGCCGAGATTCACAAACACAAAAGAGGAATAAGAGAGGAGCGTCTGGACTTCGCTGTGGTCTATCCCGTTCAGGAGATTGAGTGCCCACAGCATTGTGCTGCCAACGACCTCATACTCGGTGCCGTGAATACTCACGGTCTTTTTGCTGTTTGGATCATACTGTGCGATATTCGACGATGTATACACCTCTTTCCTTTCGGGAATGCCGCTGAGAAAGCTGCCTTCACCGGATGGGAACCAATTATCGGGGCTCTTTCCGTACCAGCCAACCATAACATAGTCTGCGTCCTTGGGAGTAAAAAAACAAAAAGCGTTTTTTACATCCGGCATAGACGTGATCTTCTCATATGTGTTTTGATCAAACGAATGCGCTCCGACAACGGATATTGTATTGTACACGGCATAACTTCTCTTTTCCTTTGCAATATCCTCGACTATGCCATAGGAAATCAGATGTGTGCTGAATGCGGCAGCAATTCCGAGAATTATCACAAGAAACAGCGAGGTCGACCGTCGAATGTCTTTGGTAATATCACTAATAACTGATATTAGGGTCTTCATATGTCATCTCCGGCAGAATCAATTTGTAGCATCTAAAGGTTTGGTATACTTATTGCGAGGTAAGAAAAAAGCGCACAAGTCCAAGCAAAATTTGCGAACGACTTATGCACTCATAACCGTGAAAAAACAATTGATTTTAGGTGTTCCTTAATCCGATAAAACAAGTGATAAGTAACATTGATGCGGAAAAAGAAAAATCAGTTTCATGATGCACGACCTCCTTAAAAAGCAAAATGCACAAATTACCCCATACAGAATAACTTGCGCAAGCAAAACCCATATTTAACCGAGAAAAATATGGCTTGTAGCCCGTTGGTTGCAAGCTATATACCTCTGCTCATTAGAATTATACTATAAAAGTAGAGCGCTGTCAATAATATTGCACAAAATGCATCGAAAAACTATATTTGAACTGAAATCTTTTGTGTTAGGAAAATAGTCAAATCAACAGCGTATTTGCGAGGTTTTTGTTTAATTCCAAAAATACCTTGGAAGCGTTTCTTTGTAATGAGGTGTCTTGCTAAATGAACAGTATAATAATCGTAGAATCCGAGACTGAACAGATTTCTGCTTTGATGTGATAACGAAGATCCCGGCGCTTTTTTCTTGCCAAATGAAGTGCTGCGATTTATGTTTTCTCCGCAATCTTAAAAAATAGTAAGGAGGAATCATAAATGCTTAGGAAAAAGGAATATACAGCAATTCTTGAAACGGCAAAGAGTAAAGATGAGATTGTGGCTCTTTTCAATTCGTTGTATTCACCGGTGCCGGCAATCCGTATTGTTCGCGAAATATATCATCGCAATGCGGACAGGGAATATGAGTTTTCCTGCGATAAATGCGGGCATGGGTTTGTGGTGAAAGCGGAGAATGACCCGGAATATAATGAGGAGCTTTGCGTCTGTCCGAATTGTGGACATTCAATCAACTTGAAGACCAATTCGTACTATTCTCCTAAAAAGCTCTACGCTCTTGACGAAGCATATCGGGGGTATCAAAAAGTGCTTGCCTCTTCGGGGGAGACTGTTGATCCGTCATTTTCGGTATTTGAAACCGTAGAAGTGGAGGGAAAGCGGTATTTTATTGCCCGCAGATTTCACTTCAAGCTCAAGCAAGGACAAATCAACAAGACGAGGATTTATCGTTGTCTCATTATTCCCGAGAAGAGAGAGGACAACTATGCCGTACTTTATGAAAATGACATTGGAGATCTGACGACATCTTCAACGGAAAAACCGGGGGACTGGTTTAGTATGTATAAGTACCACGCTCCGGGTGTCGGAAAGAGCTATATGAGTAAAGAGGTTGAAAAGCTTGCGGAATCACAAGAGGACATTGCAGATGTTTTGCGTGCATGGCTTAAATTGCTGGCGAACAGCAAGGAGTATTACTCAAAGCCCTGTGTTGAGATGCGACAATTTTTTGAAAAATATCCGGTTGATCAGGTTCCGAAAACCGTGGAGGAGGATAAATGCTATTTTGAGAATCACGGCGATTATCTGGCTTTTCGAAAATTTCGGGAATGTAAGAATGAAGTCATAGAACGGAGCCGTTGGATCTTTTCTTTGAAAGACGACTACAGCAAGTTGGTTGTTTACCGTAATGAGCGCTGGAGCGAAGAGTATGATTTTAAGTGCTATGGCTTTTCAGATGCGGATTTTCTGGAACTTGAAGAAGAGCTGCGGAAAACCGATATCGGCAAAATGGGGCTGTATGAGTATCTGGATTATTCAACGAGAGACGATAGCTGCTATCTGTACGGATATTACTACCTGACAGCGCTTAAAAGCTACCCGATTATCGAAACGCTTGTGAAAATCGGAATGTTTCAGTTGGTCGGTCAGATTTGCAGCGACAAGATAAAGGTCTATCCGAACAGCAAGCATCTTTGGGGCAAGCTCGGCCTCAGCAAGGAAAATTTTGAGTTCGCCAAGCGTGACCAACTGTATGGCGATGATTTTCAAAAGCTCTTGGCAATCAATGCATATGATCCGAAGGTTGACGCCGATTCGTTTTACAGGTGGATCAACGAATATGCGAAAGCGAGCAGCTACAGCGTCGGGCAGATAATCGAAAATCTCGGCATTGATCTGAAACAGGTTATGGATTATTTGGATTCGGTATATTTTGACCAGGGCTGCGAGTGTGAAGAGGCAATCTCGCAATGGCATGATTATATCAGGAACTATGAGCTGTTTTATCACCATTATCCGAAAACTCAGGAGGATAAATTCCCAGATAGTCTGAAAAAGGCACATGATGTTCTGACTATGCGTAACAATGCTTGGTCATATGAGTTCAACGGCGTCACGCAAAAGTTCTCACAAATGATGAAGAAGTGGAAGCATCTTGAGTTTGAAGACAAACGGTATAAGATCATTGTTCCGAATACCCCGAAGGAGATCTCTCAGGAGGGCGCAAGGCAGCATCATTGCGTCGCAGGCTATATCCGAAGCGTACTTGATGGTCAATGTCTGATCTTGTTCCTGCGCAGGAAAGAGTGCGAGGAACGACCGTTTTTGACGATTGAGTACAATATGCAGGGCACTCTTCGCCAGATCAGGGGAAAGTTTAATCGCAGCATTCGGGAAATGACGACGGCGGAGCAGGAAAAAGCGCTGATCAAGTTTCTTAATGCATGGTCAAAAAAGACCGGTATTTCTACCGGCATTAAAAGCTCAGAGAATGCGGCGTGACAATGAAACGACGGCTCGGAGCACAACACAACTTAATATTTCCGCACTCTTGCGGGGATAGCAAACCCCGCAGATGTAAGCCTGTGGGGTAATTTTATATCTTGGAGGTTTACATATGTGCAAGGTTAATATGTTGGGTTATCCGATCAATGTGGATTACGGCGCCCACGTAAAGCAAAGGCTGAGGTCACGGTTTGACGATATGGATATTGCTTATCTCGAATACCGGATCGAAGAGGTGTTCAGCGACGAAGCGGTTGCGGACCATCTGATGAACGAAGTGAAAATAGGAGAGGATGTTATTCTGATCGATGAAGATTCCGGTATTACTTTTGCCGTGAATGTCGGCACCGACACCCTGTATATTATGACGGTCTACAACGCATTTGAGTATTCAGGCTTTCGCTGCGGCGACCGTCAGCAGGTTCTGAAATATGCTGAAAAATCGGGCTTCCGATCCGGTCGGTTTGAAAGAAAGAGAGGAAATGTTTATGCGTAAAATCAAAAACGGCTCTAAGGCCTATGTAACGGGGAATGTTGTCATTCGTCAAAAGGACGGTGCGGTGAGATCGCTGAGCGGACACAAGGTAAAAGTGATCTCCGGGCGGAACAATTTCTGCCTTTGCGACATCGGAAGAGAGAAACCGATTTTTATTCCGACAACTAACTTAAAAGCCGCTTAGTCTGACCGTTCGTAAATTCTGACAAATGAATATGATAAAATAGAAAGGACTGCTGTAAGAAGCGGAGGACAAATTTATGAAGAATGAATTGCGAATGCGGGCAGTGGAGGTGTTGCAGAAAGAGTTTGGTGACGATTGGCAGGAAATTGCTCAATCGCTGGGAACGGAAAATCTCCGCCGGCGTGTCGGCAAGGACCTGACAAGCTTTGTCGCCTTTCCCGACAGAGGCCACGGCGGAAGCAGCGCATGGCGAGGGAATTGCTCCCCGAAAGTGGTTGAGGCTGTGGCAAGGTATGTTATTGATGCCAAGCGTTATTACGGAAAGAGCGTTTCGGATTTCACGCTGCTCGACCCGATGTCGGGCAGCGGCACATCCAAGTTTGCGGCGGACAGTCTCGGAATACGCTCGGTTCTGTATGACCTGAATCCGAACGCTCCGCAGGGCAGAGGCAATTGGAATGCTCTGCGTGACGAAGTGGACGAATCGGCGGATATGATTTTCTTTCATCCGCCCTACCATTCGATGATCGCCTATTCCGGCAATATGTGGGGAAAGCCGCATCCCGATGATTTGTCGAGGTGCGGCAGCTATAAGGAGTTTATTGAAAAGCTGAATTTTGTGCTGAAAAAGCTGTATATGGCGCTCCGCAAGGACGGCAGGCTCGCCGTCCTTGTCGGAGATATGCGATTGAAAGGCAAGTTCTACAGTATGCAGACCGATATGATGAAACTCGGTGAGTATGAATCCTTTATCGTGAAAGGGCAGTTCAACTGTGTGTCGGACAACAGAACCTATGCAAAGCCGTTTGTTCCGATCGTCACGGAGTATCTGCTGCTCTTTCATAAACAGGATGTTCTGATGGTTCCTTTTTCAAAGACCCTTTCGGGCAGGTTTGATGTATCCAAGAAGGACGATGCCTCGTTGACCTGGCATCATCTGATACGGCTCACTATGGAATCGGTAGGAGGTGAAACGGATCTGACTGCTTTGTATGCGATGCTTGCGGAGCACCCGAAGTCAAAAGGAAACGAGCATTATAAAGAGCGGATCAGAGCGACTATATACGAGCATAAGGAACAGTACGTGTCTTGCGGTAACGGCACATACAGACTGAACTACAAAGTGGCATGAAGAGGAGAAAACGAAATGAGCAGCGTACAGTACAGCAAAAAAGTATCCACGGAGCAGTGACATTATGTGAGGAAAAAGCCCTATTTTTTCATATGGCTACACAAGTGACTCACCAAAATCTCTTCGATAAAACTACAACAAACGGTATAAACACTACTTGTTGTAGTCAAATCGGGGAGTAATACATAAAAAATCGCCGCTGATTGTGGTCAAGCGACTCATTATTTTGGTGTAAAATATAATTAAAGAGAGGTAGCCTATATGACGGAGAAAGATATCCGCGATAAAATCACACAATTGCGGGTGGAACATAATCATTTGTCGGAATATCAGCTGAGTCTGGAACTCGGACAATCCAAGGGTTATATCCAAGGAATTACCGCCGGACGGTCGTTGCCGTCGATGAAAATGTTTTTGAATATATGCGAGTATTTTTCAATCGAACCAGCAGAATTCTTTGAAGAACCGACGGCATCAGCACTTGAAAGAGAAGTGCGCAGAGAGCTCAGCGGATTGACGGAAGAGGATATGGGACATTTGCTGTACATAATCAAAAGAATGAAATCGGAGAAGTAGCCCTTTCAGAGGTGGATTATGAAAAGGACTGATTACAACAACCGAATGAGTAAATATTGCTCTGGCTGTTTGCCGGGCGAAATTCACTACGGCCTTTTTATGCCTCCGGGGAAATATCTTAAAAGTATTTAAGCACGAACAATGCCTTTGCGGCTTCGTTCGTGCTTTTTCTGTATGGGGTTAAATTTTCAGTCCGTAGCCTTCCAACACCTTGGTGATTTCTCCGGGCGTTGCATCGAATTGCTCGCTGAGTTGGTTGAGCGTCATATGATTGCATTCAACAAGCCGCCGCGCAATCGGTTCGGTAAGACGCTCGTGAAGGGGCAGCCGATCGGTTTTCAGAATGGCATGTTCATACCGGAACTTTTTGACCAGGCTGACAGAGCAGCCGTAGTACGCCGCCAGTTCTTTATCGGATTTGCAATGTGTGATGTATTGTTCTCTCACATAGTCTTTGTCAAAAGCGGCAGTTGCCGTCGGTTTGGATAAACCGTATTTGCCCATTAGCTTTTTGATGGTGTGATACGACTTTCCGGTCATATTGCAGATCTCAAGGATGGTATGACTGTTCAGCTGTGCCTTGAGCCAATCGGGAGAAATTTCGGTTTCTGCGAAAAGCTCCGGGTATTGTGCTTTGTATTCTGTGTGCAGCTGTGTGATGTATTGTTTGGAAACGCCGTATTTCCGGGCGATGTCGCTGAGGCTCAAAGTCTCCGACTCTTTTTTGAATACAGAAGGGGTAAGCTGTTTCTTAATGCTCATGTCAAAACCTCCTTGTAATAAGTATTGTACCTGATTTCGGTGCGCTTTTGCAAGCAATTTACTTGCTTTTTGCTTTTACTATAAACAGATTCTTCCCGTAAGATTTTTATTTTATCAGGAGGAATCAAAATGATTTTAAACCACAAAGGCAAGAAACTGTTACTCCCATTTGCAAAAGAGAACTGTTGGTATTTACGCAGATATAATTGCGAGTTGAAGTTTTTCTATGTTTGTGTTCCGCAGGAAAACAGTTATTCTGGAAACTATTTATTGATTTGCTCGGAGTGTGGGACCGTGTTCAGTGGAAATCCTTATCGCTGGGACGGTAAGATAACCTGCCCGAAGTGCCATAATATCTATTCGGGTAATTATCAGAAAGAACACAATGCAGTGGCGTTGAATTGCCTGATCGGTCCGGCGCGCGTGCGGAAGGATACCGTGAAATTTACACTGTATGAATTCGTGAAAAACGAGAAAACGGGTGAGTATGAGCCTGAACCGTTTTACCATATCCGCTATTCAAAAGAGAACGGACTTGAATTGCAGCCGGCACCGGGTAAGAAAGCACAACCGATCCATCATCTGCGATCAACCCGGATGCCGCTTTGCGAACCGTATCTTCAAAAGCTGATAAAGGCATTTGAGAAGGTTCATCCGGGAAATGGGCTTCGGGAAATGCTGTATGATAAAAGACGTGAAAAACAGGCATTGGATATTAAGGTTGTCATTCAGTACTTTTATTATCTCGGCAAGTATCCGCAGCTTGAACAGGTCGTTAAAGCCGGATACGGTGCAATCGTGCGTGATATCCTGCAGTATTCGCCGCAGGTCGTAAACAAACGGATCAAGCAGCTTTTTGCGGAAGCAACAAACGAGAAAAGCATAGTCGGACTTCCGTCATTTATGCGCGAGTTTATCAAAACAGATAAGCAGATGGACGATAAACGGATGATGGTACTTGGGCGGCTGTACAGGGCAGTGCCGAATATGAGCCGTGAGGATTTTGAAAGGTACATGGCGATATTCCCGCATTATCTGCTTGCAACGAAAAAGGTACTTTACTTCTTGAATGAGGGTGATTACAGTTTCCGTGAGATATGTAAGCTTGTTTCGGGATACGAGCGATACGGAAGAAAAACGGAGTTGCTTCGCTATCAAAGAGATTATATTCGTATGTGCAGGCAAATGGATATCCCGTTCGAGAAGTTCCCGAAGGATATTGTAAAACTCCACAATGCTGTTTCGGCGAACTATCGGGCGAGGCGAGATGCTGTGCGTACAAGCGCTTTTGCAAAGAAATGCAGTGAGTACAGTAATGTGAATATGAGCTCCGAAGAGTATCTGATTCGGTTTCCGCATTCACTTAACGAGCTGATTTATGAAGGCAGTACGATGCATCATTGTGTAGCTTCCTATGCCGACAGGGTCATTGCCGGTTCCTCTATCATCTTTTTTATGAGGAAAGCCGACAAGCCGGATGAGCCGTACATTACAATGGAATTTGACCGCCAAGGCAGCCTTGTGCAGGCACGGAAAAGCCATAATGCTTCGATCGGCAACACAGAGGAATCGAAGTTTATCAAACAGTTTCAGAGCAGTACGCTTATTCCTGCGATCAGGAATAGGGCGGCATAAAAAAGTAAAGCAGCAGCGCCGAGGCACTGCTGCCCTACATAGATTATCTGTCCCGATATAAGGACAAAATCTCTTCGGCGATACTTAAACAGTCCTTGTGCGTCCGGCAAAAATTCACGCCGTAGATGCTCAGAGAGCGTCGCAGAACAATACAAACCGAATGCACAGTGAAGTGCTCGTTGATGCTATCGGCAATTTGTTCCGCAGCAGGCAGATATTCATCGGGTGATAGCGGGTCAAGACCGATAGGGTTCCAACGGTCGAGAATGGCTTTGATTTGTTCCGACATACATTGGTGCCCGGCGCTCAATTCACTGATACACGGAAGGCATCTTCAATCGATTTCAGTATAACGGAAAAATCCCTGTCCGATGCGTCTGCCGTATTTTCATATTGCGTTTCAAGCCAATCGGATGCCGTTTGCAGCGCAGCAAGAAGTTCTGCGTGATAAACCGCTTTGTCTTTCGGCGGGTTTAAGACGGCGAGTTTTTCGGACATATCGGCGATTTTTGCGACGGCGCTTTCAAGGTCCGTATGACTGAATGCTTCTGCATTGGCAAGCGGCTGAAGCGATGAAATCAACGGCACCAGCTTTTGATTGACGGTCATCTGATATTCTGCTGCCCCTAACGGGTATGCGGTGTTGTACTGCAGATCTTTCTTCGGAGTCTCTGAACCACAGCCGCCCAGTGCAAGCCCGCAGAGAAGTGCGAGACACAGGGACAATATAAGTGTTTTACGCATAGGCGTTCCTCCTTTCTTCGAAAGTGGAAGAACTATTATACATAAAAACCTGTTTGTCAAGTATTTTACGGGTTATTTCTGCAGCAAATTCAGATGGATCTGCTTATAAAGGTATTCAAGTCGTTCTGGGCAGATACGGACGGATGTCCTGTGCGCAAACTCCGTATACCCATCCGCAATATACTTTTGCCGTAGGTTGCGGATCTTGGCATCGGCAATGTCGAAGGCGGCACCGATTTGCAGCAAACTCATTTTTTCATCAATATAGAGGCGCTTAAACAGCTCCGGCGGAATTCTTTCTTCGACAGTCGGGCGTCCGCTGCTGTAAATCTTGTAGTCTAAACGAATGCGTTTGACGGTGCCGGTTGCAACACCTAAATGCTTTGCTATTTTTGCGTCGCTCCAGCAACGGTTGATATAAAGCTCACGCAGCAGTTCTTCCGTTACTCTTTCCGAACGAGCGGAACTTTCCAATCCGTATTCGCCGACAAGAATCGACATACGGGAACGGGTCATGTTGTTTTCGTCGGCAATGGTTGCAATGTTTTTAGTCAACAACTCCGCTTCAAGCCATTCCTTTGAAAGAGGTGTAAGGCTGTTGGCGGTTGGGGCAATCAGATTATGCTGTGCCGCAACTTCAAAAACCGTTTTTGTGCGCAGTTCGTTGATCAACTCTTCTTTGGATACGATCTGGGTCAGTTCCTCCAGAAAGCGAGGATAACTGCCGGTGTTGTTTGTATCGGCGATTTTCTTCGACAAAGGATGCTGCTCAGCAGCATAACGGTCTCGCAGGGAGGCAATCGTTATTCGGCTGGTGTTATATAAGCTCGCAATCTGGCCAAGTCCCAATTTCGAAACAACATACAGTCTGTAAAAGAGTTCAATCGGCAGTTTTTCGCAAAGGGGCTTTCGCTCGGCAGGCACAATACCGTAGGTTTGGCGAAGATACTTGATTTTATAGGTGCTTGTATTGTACAAGGACGCAATTGCTTTGTCGGTCAGCTCTTGCTGAACATAAAATTGCCTTAAATCGTCCCGCGAGATCTCACGGGATAGGTCACGGCGTTTGTTCGGCAGAACCTTGTTCTTGAAATGACAAAGCGTGCGGTAGTGTATCCCGGTATGGTTTGCGACATCGACAAGCGAACCGTATTCGGTAAGCTTTTCTTCAAACCAGGATTTTGTCAGGAATGTTTTATAGCTGAATTCGTCCGGATTTTGTTTGCAAAGCGAAAGACAATATGCTTCAAGCTCGTCGGCGTTTACCGACAGCTTTTTTGCAACGGCTTGGAATGTGCCGGATTTCCCAATAAACTCGGCACGGATGATTTCCGGGGTTAGTGTCGCCATAACAGATCCTCCTGACGCAATTCTCAGTACATTATACTACAACATTTTTTGAAAATCAACCGCTTTGAGCAATGACATAACGATTTTATCCGAAAATCAAAATAAAAAATTCGATTTTTTCGGAATGGGTACTTGACAATTGCGGGTTTATGCACTATATTCTCGCACGCCTGAGGGGAAACTCGCAGAGTAATATGAAAGGAGACAGCGTATGAACATTACCAAAGTAACCGTAAAGAAAATTGAGGGACAGCAGACGCTTCGCGGCGTTGCCAGTGTAGTGCTGGACGACGAAATCAAGATCAGGGACATCAAAATCCTTGAACGCGGCGACAATGGGTTATCCATCATGATGCCGAACAAAAAGGTTGCGGACGGCAAGTATGTCGGCTATGCGTATCCTGTCACGGAAAAGGCACGGTTAGAGCTGCAGGAAGCTATTTTGGAAAAATACTACGAGGCAGACTGACCGCAAAACAAAGCAAAGCACATTGACATGCTTTAGGGTGAAGAGAAGGAGGCGAATCGAATGACATTCAAAAACAGCATTCGGAAACTTATCAAAGCGGAAGGATACAGACTTTGCGATTATGAAAGCGACGCAAAATCAATGGACGACAATTTGATCTATGTCGTTCGGTTTTGCAGGGAAAATGATATCCTCCTGAATTACGACAACGCAAAGGGGCTGCTGATCGGTGTATGGTCGCTCGTAGGCGAGAGTGATTTCACAAGCGAAGCCCCCGTCGACAGCCTGATTAAAGAAATCCTTGCAGCCTGTAAGGCCTGACAATTACATATAGAATTTGTATAAGCCCGGTGATTTTGAAATTTCAAAACCTACCGGGCTTTTGCGTTCTTATGTAATCAATTGCAGGAGGTTTTGAAAGGTGCCCAAACATGTCAGGGAAAAAAGAAGAGGCTCAAGATTTGTACGCTGCGAATGGAAAAGGTTCCGGTATATCAATTACAGGCTTTTGCTGTGGGACATACAGGTTCGTGCGGCGTTCGAGGCAATGACCTCTTCTGAGGAAAGCGAAAGGAGGCATAGAGATTGTCTTCTGTAAATTCGAACTTTACGCAGTGCCGGATGGAAAGACACTGCACAAAGAGAAAGGACGGTACAGCGAATGAAAACACGACTTAAACATATGACGGCGGCTTTGCTTACGCTCATCATGATCATCGGGATGGTCCCGCTGAACGCATTTGCCTGGGGAACGGAGGGGGAGGTGTGCTCCTCAAAGTTCGGAAGCGCTTATGTTGGGTATGACGGCGAAAAGTACTACTCCGCAAGCAAAATCGACTTTATTGCCTATGACAGCAACGGCAACATTTCTAAGCACACGAAAGCGGGCGGAAACGCACGGCGAAGGTTTATCTTTACCAATGCCGCAGGAGCAGAGCATCAGGTTTATTGCGTTGAGTCGGGGATCGATTTCACATCCTCAAACAACGGGTACACCTCATCCAGCGGCAGCAACAGCAGATATTTTCAGAATCTGCCGAGAGCCGCACGCGAGGGCATTATGCTCACAACGGTATACGGCTGGCAGGAGGGTCTGAATACCCCGGTTGCCGGAACGAATAATGACGATTATGCGCTTGCGACGCAGGTCATCATCTGGGAGTATCAGCAGCAGCTCAGAACAAGCCCCACACGAAGCGCCGAAAACAACGGCATTCCGGCAGACCATTATTTTAAGACCATTCAGGGCAGACCTGCCGAGAAGTGTTACAACTGGATCTTGGAGCAATGTGCAAAGCATCTTGTGGTGCCGAACTTCTCCGGAAGCACACAAACGCTCAGATACGACCCGTCGACAAAGCAGTATTCTCTCACGGTTACCGACGGCAATAACACCTATTCGGATCTGTTGCTCATCAATGCAAACGGTATCACCGTGACGAGAAGCGGCAACCGATATACTTTTACTTCGTCCAAAATGATCACGGATGCGGTCAACATCAGGATGAAGAAGAACATTCCGAATGTAAACGGAAATCTCCTGATCTGGGGGCGGCCCGGCAAGCAGACGATGATGTGCGGTTCGGATGACCCGGTGGTGTTTTCTGTGAATCTGCAAACCGAAACTTACGGAACGGCTAAGATTATCAAGGTCGCCGAGGATGGCAATGTTGCCGGCATCCGGTTCCGAATCATAGGAAACGGTGTGGATGAAACCGTAACAACCGCAAGCAACGGAACCGTCTCCAAGAATCTTTTGCCCGGCACCTATACGGTGACCGAGCTGGAAGAGGAAAGATATGTTCCGGTTGCTTCAAAAACGGTGACCGTCAGCAGCAAGCAAACGGCGGAGGTGTCTTTTTCCAACACATTGAAAAAGGGCGACCTTCGTATTGAGAAGGCTTGCGATGACGGACTGGTCTCAGGGCTGAAATTCCGAGTGACCGCATCGGTCATAGGTTATGATGAGACCTTCGAGACCAATACGGACGGTGTAATTGAAATCAAAAAGCTGCAGGTATATGACAGCCAAAACAGGCTGATCACCTACACGGTGGACGAGGTCGATACACCTATCCGATATGAAGCGGTTGCAGGACAGACCTCAACGCTGATCTACGGCGGAGAAGTGGCATTGCATTTCAAGAACACGACCAGAAAGGAGCCTGCCCGTATTTTGAAGGTGTCCGAGGACGGAGATATTGCAGGAAAGAAATTCAGGATCACCTCGGATAACGGCTACGAAAAGACGTTTACAACAGATGTCTCCGGTTCTTTCACAACAGAGCCTCTTCCGGTATACAACACATCGGATGAACTGATTCACTACTTGGTTGAGGAAGTGGAGACGCCGGTGAAGTTTGTTCAGCCGGGCGGTCAGAGCTTCACTCTTGATAACGGGGATGTCACTTTGAAATTTACAAACATCCTCAAAAAATTCAGGGTAGATGTGACCAAGTCCGACTCCGAGACCGGAAGCCGTGCGCAAGGCAATGCTTCACTCTCCGGTGCGAAATACGGCATTTATAAAGGCGGAGAACTGATCGATGTATTCACGACGGACAGCAAGGGCTATTTTATTACCCCCTATTATATCTGCGGCGACGATTGGGAGCTGAAAGAGATCAGCCCGTCTGAGGGGTATTTGATAGACCAGGTAAGCCATCATGTCGGCGCAGAACCGGAACTGTATACGGTCGAGCACAATACCACTGTAAGCGGCGTGGATGAAGATATCATCAAAGGCTCTATCGCAATCATCAAACACGCCGACACGGGCGAAACACAGATCGAAACTCCTGAGAAAGGCGCTAAGTTTGAGATATTCCTGACATCCGCCGGAAGTTATGAGAATGCTTTTGAAAGCGAAAGGGATATCCTCGTTTGCGATGAGGACGGATTTGCGAAAAGTAAGGATCTGCCGTATGGCAAATATACCGTTCGCCAGATTGAAGGTTGGGAAGATACCGAATATATGCCTGCCTTTACGGTGTATATCAACACACACGGCGAGGTTTATAAGTATCTGATCAACAACTCTCCGTTTACCTCCTACCTGAAACTTGTCAAGGTGGACAGTGAAACAGGCAGACAGATCCCATATGCCGGAGCAGCGTTCCATCTCTATGACGCTGACGGCAACCGCATCGTAATGAAGTACACCTATCCGACGCTGACGGAGGTAGACACATTCTACACCTCGGCTGACGGTTATCTTATTACGCCGGAGAAGCTCAACCAGGGTTATTACCGTTTGGAGGAAGTACAGGCGCCGCACGGGTATGTGCTTCACAGCGAGCCGATTGAATTTAAGATTGACGATGACGATGCTGTGTACGATGAGGGCATCACACTGATTGTGGTTAACTTCCCGAACACACCGCAAAAGGGCGTCATCAATATCAAAAAGACCGGTGAGGTGTTCAGCAGCGTTCAGACAAACGGAGAAGCTTATCTTCCGGTTTATTCGGTGACGGGCCTTGCCGGTGCTAAATTCAACATTATTGCGGTGGAGGACATCGTTACTCCTGACGGCACGGTTAGAGCCAAAAAGGGCGACATCGTTGACACCGTTATCACTTCGGCAACGGGTGAAGCGCAGAGCAAGGCTTTGTATCTCGGCAAATACAGAATTGTCGAAGTGCAGAGCCCGTACGGAATGCTGCTTTCCGGTGAGCAAACCATTGAGCTTGTTTATGCCGGACAGTATGTTGAGATTACCGATGTATCGGCATCGTTTTATAACGAACGGCAGAAGGTGAAGATCAGCCTTGAAAAAATCATTGAGACGGATGAGCTTTTCGGCATTGGCGGCGACAGAACCGTAATTTTCGGTCTGTTTGCCGATGAAGAACTGACCGCTGCGGATGGCAGTATCATTCCCGCAGACGGGCTGATTGAAATAATTCAGCTCAAAGTCGGCGGCACGGTAAGCTTTACGACCGATATCCCGTTTGGAAAGTATTATATCCGAGAACTGCAAACGGCCGGTCCGGAGTATCTTCCGAATGACACAAAGTATCCGGTCAATTTCGGATATCAGGGACAGGATGTTGCCGTTGTCGATATCAAAGCCAACAGCGGCGAGCCTATCCTGAACGAGCTGATATACGGAAATATCAGCGGCCGCAAGGTTGACGAAACCGGAGAAGCTGTCAGCGGCGCCGTTATCGGACTGTTCAGGGCGGATGAAACCGAGTTTACCAAGGGAAACGCTCTGATGATCGATGTATCCCGTGAAGACGGTGCGTTCGGCTTTGAAAATGTGGTATACGGTCATTGGATCGTTGCCGAAATTGAGCAGCCGGAGGGATTTATCCTTGCATTGGAGATGCACCATGTGTATGTCGATTCCGACGGTGAAACAATCAAGATCGTTATGACAAACGAGCATATCAAGGGAAATGTACTGCTGACCAAGTTCGATGCGGATTATCCCGAAAATAAACTGACCGGTGCTGTATTTGCCGTTTACCTGGATGTAAACGGAGACGGCAAGCTGGATGACGGAGATATCTTTGTCGCAGACCTTGTGGAAACGGAAAAGGGTCTGTACGAGCTGAAGGAACTCCTGTACGGGAAATACCTGCTTCTTGAAACGGTTGCACCGGAAGGTTTTGGAAAGGACGAAAATGTTTATCCGTTTGAAATTAAAGAAAACGGTGAGACGGTTGCCGTTGAAAACGAAGACGGTATCGGCTTCTTCAACAAGGCGCAGCGCGGCAGCCTTATTATCGAGAAATCCTCCGAAGACGGGGTTTTGGAAGGCTTTGAATTTGTCGTTGAAGGTACAGACTTCCTCGGAAACGAATTTTCCGAGACCTATGTGACCGATACAGATGGGGAAATCAATGTCAGTCTGCGTCCCGGCAACTACACGGTTTATGAAAAGGAAAGCGACGGCAATATCCGTTATGTGCTGCCGGACAGTCAGACTGTGGAGATCAAAGCCGGTGAAGACAGCACCCTTGCGTTTGTAAACAACCTGAAAAAAGGCTCTGTTGAATTCCGCAAGGTGGATAAAGCGACTGGAAAGCCGCTTGCCGGAGTGAGCTTTGCAATATACGATGCCGAAAAGAATCTGATTGCCGAGGGCAAAACGGACGCAGACGGATTGCTCCGTTTCGATGATATTGCCTACGGTAACTACTTCTGGCAGGAAACCGCAACGGTTGACGGGTATATTGCGGAAAGCGGATATCATGAGTTTTCTGTAACGGAAAACGGGCAGGTGCTTGAATTTACGGTTGAAAACGAACCGATTCCCGATGTTCCGAAAACCGGAGACGACAGTAATTTACCCCTGTGGTTCGGACTGCTCACATTGTCCGGCGGAACGCTTGCAGGACTTCTGTTCTTTGATAAGAAGAGAAGATGCAAAGCCTGAAAGTGACGGGTAGCTGCTGTGGGAATCATAATCAGAATCGTATCATTTATTGCCGGCGGCATCTTCGGATTTTGCGTTATGTGCGTGCTGCAGATCAACCGTGCGGAAACAGACGCAGAATACCGGATAGAATCGCCGAAGAAAGGAGGCTAATGTGTGTATGTAGCACTCTTTATTATCATGGATGTTCTGATCTTTGCTCTGTTTCTGATAGCGGTGTATTTCCTGATCCGCAAAATTACGGAGAAATATGAGCAGGAGCATACGCCGATAGAAAACGACATGGAGGAATTTCGCAACGAAGGTCTGCATGAGCAGGCAAGGACAGAACGATATAAGTTGGCTCATATCGAGGAGGTTGCGGCAAACCGCGACCTCCGGAATGAACAGAAAAGAGAGGAGCGTGATGAATAATGCTTGAACAATGGATCTGCTCCGGTCTGAATCTGTGGATCCTGGTCGGATTGGTAATCGCCCTTTTCGGCATTGCCCTGATCATCTGTATGTTGCCGGTTCGTAAGACCGGCGGCAGCTTCTTCCGCAAATACGCCTTTGTAATTGCGGCGGAGGTTGTCATCCTGACCGGGATCATCCTTTTCGTCATCGGCATAGTGAAGGCGTGGCCTATGTTGATTTAATATAGCTCAATTGTAATCTCCTTGAAATTTGGTGACAGTACAGCGGAGGTGCGCCACGCCGTGCCTTCGCTGTACACTTACATATCCGGATTATGGGGGGTGAGTAATGCTTGCTTTGAACTTTATCTCGGCGATTGTCTGGAAATCATGAAGACGGTTCCGGACGATTCTATCGATATGATAGCCTGCGATCTGCCTTACGGGGTGACGCAGAACCGGCTGGATGTTGTCATACCGTTTGAGCCGCTGTGGCGTGAGTATGAAAGAGTGATCAAGAAGCGAGGATGTATTGCATTATTTGCGCAAGGCGTGTTCTTTGCCGAGCTGGTGCAGTCAAACCGAAAAATGTTTCGCTATGATCTTGTGTGGGATAAGGTGTTGACGACAGGGTTTCTCAATGCCGGCCGTATGCCGCTCAGGCAGCATGAGCAGATTGCGATTTTTTATAAAAAGATGCCGGAGTATCATCCGCAATTTACAACGGGACAACCGCTTCACGGTAAGGGTACTGCTTATCGTGAAAAGGAACACAAGAACAATAATTACGGTCGGTTTCATATGACCGATGACCTGCGAAAAGGCAGCACGCAAAAGTACCCGACAAGTATTATCCGTGTGCCGAAACCGCATCCGAGTGTTGCTCTGCACAGGACCGAAAAACCGGTTGAACTGCTGAAATGGCTGATCAGCACTTATACAAGCGAAGGCGACTTTGTTATGGATAACTGTATGGGTGCCGGAGGCTGCGGCGTGGCCTGCGCCCAAACGGGCAGACGGTTCATCGGCATAGAAAAAGATCCTGCGTACTTTTCGGTTGCGAAAAGGCGCATTGAGGCAGCCAATCAACAGTTTTTATAATTTACTTGCCAAATAGGACGCCGTATTTCAATATCCCTTACGCACATTGAAAGTTATCAGGAGGAGTTGAATATCCGGACTTGAGATGTAGATTGCTGTAAAGGAAGTTTTGCAAATGAACGAGGAAAAGAACTACAAAGAGAAACTCATGAAGATGTATGTGAAAGGGGAATTGCCGTTACTCAAAAGAAATGAGAAATTCAATTTTGCCTGTGTGCAATGCGGTGAATGCTGCAGGAACAGAGACGATATTTTGCTGAATCCTTTTGATGTGTTTCGGCTGCGCAGGGAAAAGAAAATGTCGCTTCAGGATTTTATCGAAAAGTATTGCGAATTTTACACGGGAAATTCTTCAAAGCTACCGCTCATGAGAATTCAATTCCGACAGGTGTATGATTTGGATGGCAATGAAATCGGCACACGCTGTCCGTTTCTCGGGCAAACAAAAGGCTTGTACCACTGTCGGGTCCATCAGGCGAAACCGTTTGTCTGCTTTTCATATCCGCTCGGTCGGATACAGGAAATCGGAAAAGAAACAGATTATCTCTTGCAGAATGACGGAACATGCAAGGGTGCCGTAAAGGCGAAAGATGAAAATATCATGCAGGTAGTAGAAGACTGGATGGGCGGAAAAGAAAAGCTGGATAGAGAAGAAAGATTCAATGCCCTGTTCAGTTGCTTTCTTGAAAATTACCGTAAATGGATCAATGTCGATAAGCTTGCTGAGAACAAAAAGGCTTTTCCGATTTATAAAAAATGGCTGGCTTTAGTTGCAGAACTTCTTTATGCAAACTATGATTTTGATTCGGACGATGACGGCTTTTTGGAGCAATTCAAAAACAACATTGATGCCATAGAGACCATTTCGAAAACGATTGTCGAAGAGTTTGCAAGTCTCGTTGATCTGCGTCCGAAGTCTTAATACGAAAACAAGCCGCCGGACGGCGGCATTACATAGCTCTTGCCAAACTGAAATACCGTACTGACTGCGGTAAGGGCAGATTTTCAATAAAGGAAGGTGTTTTTATTATGGCAAGAGAAAATTCAATTACACTTGTGGGCGAGGTTTCAAAGGTGCCGGTCGTTTTCTTCAATGAGGAACATCAGAACTACCGTATGGCGTTTGTTATGAAAACGGTGCGGCGTAACGGAAGAATCGACTATCCCCACATCAATGTCTACAGTTTGACCGAGCAGGAAGCGAAGAACTATTTTAAAGCGCTGCAGATAGGCCGCTTTTTGATGGTACGCGGTATGGTGACGACAAAGATGGTTCCGAAGAAATTCCGCTGTGATAACTGCGGCGTGATAACCGAATGCGAATCATTGATCACCGAGGTAATATCCTACGGGAAGCCGGTATGTCTTGAAGGAAAATATGAGGCGCTGGCGCTTGCTGAGTTTGCCAATAACCTGAGCGTGATCGGGGCGGTATGCACCGATGTAATCGGCAGGGAAAGCGGAAGCGGCGTATCGCTTACGCAGTATCAGATCGCTATCAATCGTAAATACCGTGTCAAGGAGCATGACGGTGTGATTAAGTCGGACTATCCGTGGATCAAATCGTTCGGTTCACAGGCGGATGAGGATTTGAAGCATCTACGCAAGTCCTCCCAGGTGTATATTGCCGGAGCCTTGCAAACACGGGAAATGTCTCGTTTTGTTATTTGTGAGAATTGCTCGGCAAGACTTGATTATACGGAATCGGTCGCTGAGATTGTTCCCCAGGATGTAGAGTACCTCTTTAACTGCGTGTTTGATGAGAGCGTGTAAAGGAGGCGGCTATGCGAAAAGAGTGGAACATTGAAACGGTTGACATTACACCGGCTGCACCCCAAAAGCAGGAAGAAGGTCTGCCTGTCACGAAGATGGGTAGAATCCGGCACTTTTTGAAAAAGAATCGGCTTCGTATCTTTCTCGGCGTTCTTTGTGCATACCTTGCGTTTATCCTTTTTGCCATGCTTGTTTCGGATTATTATATTGACGAAAACGGCATCAGGCAGCCTATTGTGTTGTCGTTTGAATATATGGCCGTGCGTGATGATTACAGAACGCTTTTAAAGCAGTATGAGGCGATTGAGAATCTTGTGGTGGATATTACGGTCGTGGACATTCACCTTGCAAATGAAGACATTACGGAGATGGAGGCTGCCACACAGTATTCGACCATTCTGGACGATCGTTTGGATGTGATGATCCCAAAGATAACGGCGATGGAACTCGGCGATGAGCAGATTGTTTTGCAGCAGTCTATGGAGACTTTGCTTTCCAACGATATTGCCGTTTATCTGCAAAAAATCATTGAGGGCTTGAAGACCGGCAATACCGACAGCGTTAATACGGCTCTTATCTGGCGGGAAAAATCTTTGGCAGCGTTCGATACAATTCGTGCTGATATGGCAAACCTTTGCGACAGAGCAAAGGCGGACAGCACATTCATCCGGGAATGGAACCTGAGTGACAGGGCACTTGAGAAGGACGCTTCGGCGTATTTGAAAACAAAGTAGGGCGAGGTGATCAAAATGGCGAAAAGCGTACGGGAGCTTGAACTGATCATTATGCGCCTGAAAAGTCAGATCGAAGCGAAGGACGAGCAGATCAAAGGGATGGATAAGTATATCCGTGAGGCTACTGACGATACGCAGCGCATTATATCCGGATTTCGTGCGTTCTGCGCCAAGGTGCTTGAAAACGAGCTGGCATACAGCAATATTACGGCAAGGGATTTGCAGACAATGACGCTTGAAGAATTGCTTGACCGGGCACAGAAGGCACATAAGCAAAATCAGCAGAAGTCAAGAGAAATCTACGATATGATGAAAAAGAAATTGATCGACAAGAATACCGTGATCGCCGGACTTACCGACCAGGTAACGCAACTTAAAGTCATGCTTGATAATGCGGCGGAGATTTTCTCAGGAAAGACTCCAGCTGATCCGGATAACGACCGCACGGCGGCATATCTGGTGGATACGGATTCTACGGTGGAGGACGCCCGTCCGGCACTTGCTCAGACGGAGGCGTTGGAAAGCGGCGAAAAGATCGTGGATATGACGACCAACCTGACCAAAGAGGTTGAAACGGTGAGCAAATCTAAAACGATTGTGTCCGGTCAGCAGAACTTTAAAGTGGTCGATATTGAGGAAATCAAAAAGGCAATGACCGAGCTGATGTGGCAGTACCTTGATGTTCTCGGCTCCAAAGGCTTAACGGAATATCCGGAAGTTCGTGCGGAAATCGTTCGCTGTGCCGAGAAGAAAACAAGCGATTCTGCGGTGTATAACGCCCATAACGGTATGCTGGCTTCCGGCCTTATTACGGCTGAGAAAATCAAGACCGGCAGCCGATGGTTCCTCGGCGTTGAACTGACGCAGCTCGGCAGTCAGATTTATGTAGAGAAGCACGGGAAACCGCCCGTTGAGTCGGAAATGCGTGCGCTTATCCGTGAGCATGACAATCTCAAGCACGGTTATACCATTAAGGACGCTTCAAGGATATTAAGGGACACGAAGAAATATAAGTCGGTTTCAACGCACCGCAGGGCAAATACGATCAGTCTGGACGGCGGAAAACGCTGTATTCCGGACATCGTATGCTGCGGAGACGGGGTAATCGACTATTATGAGGTGGACTGCGGCAATCACCGTCAGTCGGAATTCAATGATAAGTGCAATAAGCTAAAATCCATTACAAAAAACCTGTATGTGATTGCACCATCCAGAGATATTATGCTGGACAAATTAAAGCCGCAGATTGAGAAGTGGATCGCTTCCTGCGGCGGACCGTTTGCACTTGCCAAGTCTAATATTACTGTTTATCTGACAAGCATCTACGACTTGGCAAATGGGAAATGGGCTCTGATATATAATATGGAATCGGAGGAACCTTTGTGCCTTGTGCAATTCAGGCGCAAGGAAACCGCCGGTTCGGGAAAGGAGTAACCGATGTTGGATTTTTTTCGGGATTTTATCCTCTTTAACAGGAACGGTTTCCTCGAAATCATTTACTTCCTGTGGAGGAACATATGGATGGTGGCCGGTTTGCTTTCGATCGGATATATTTTCCTGGCAGAGCAGCTCGGCACCAAAAACAACGAAGTCAAAAATGAGAGACAGATTCTCTGATATGAATACGAATATCGCTGCAGAGGCAAAGGAGAAAACACCAAGACCTCTGCATTTATTTTTATCTCAAAGGAGGGATGCTTATGCTGAGGCGGCATTATGTGCCAAGAAGCGAGGGCGAGCTGGTTTATTCCAGTCCGCCGACAATTAAAACCTATGTACCGATGCTGCTTAATCTCTTAGTGTATATCATCACATTTGCGCTGTGGATGTACCTTGATTCTGCCTACTACGGCTTCGGAAGCAAGATTATAACGCCTCTGACCGGTGCTATGTGGGTAGTAGGTGCGGTTTTTGCGCTGATACTTCCCAGCCAGCGTGAGGAGATCATACGGCATACAAAGTGGTTTATTCTCGGATATGTCGGGATCCTCTTTCTGTATCGCTATGTCATTATTGCGGTATCGGGTGTTTCTGCGGATAATCTGACGGCTGCCTTTAATCAGGCAATTGCGTCTTCGTCTGCGACGGCGGTGGTCGGATGGCTGCAAAACCTTTTGTGGATCATTGCAATCACATACCCGATTGCGTATTTTATCTTTCAGGCAAAGAAAATTCCGCAATTCTTCGGCACACGCTCCAAGCAGCGTGCGACAAGAGAGATACGGGATGTACGGGACAATACCAAACCATATTAAACGGAAAGGAGAGATGCTATGCTTAATCTTCCAAGCATATTAAGAAAGTCAAAGCCGGGTCACGACGACGATTTGAAGATACTGCGCAACTGGAAGGAATACACAGACGATCGCAAGAGCATGAAATATTTGATGTACGAGCTTGAAATGCACGAACCCGGCGGGAATGTGGTTCATTTTTATAAGGCGATCAAGCTCACCCGTATTATCCGACTTCCGAAAAACGCAAAGCAGAGCGAAAGCTTTATGTCTATGCATTCGCAGGTGCTGGCGGCTGTGTGGGAACGCAATATCAAACTGCTCACCGTAATCGCAAACCTGCTGCATCCCGTGCCTCTCGGCATGATGTATTTATACGGTGTGCAGGGTGTGGCGGATACGGCCGAAAAGGCAAAATATATTGCGGATAACGATTTCATTGCCCTGTCAAGTACCCTGCAGGGCACCTACCGAGTGCTGGAACACCGTATTCTGACTTATGACGAGCTGGAATGGCTGACGGAGAAGATGTATATGATGGATAAGATGACCGTGCTTCGCGGTATTCCGCAGGCCAAGGACGGCGGAGTCGATGTCGGCAGCAAGGGAATGGGGAATAAATCGGTCAATCCGGATGCGCAGGACACAACCGAAGAGTATATTGCAGGCATGTCCGACAAGGAGTATATCCTGCAAATCATATCGAGTCCGGTAAAATCGGAACACCTGGAACGCTGGCTTGCACAGACGGCGCAGGAAATGACCAAGTGGAACAAGCAATTGCAGGGAATGACTTCGATGAATTTCTCTATCAGCATTCCCATGATGTATATGGCAAACCTCGGCGCAAGCCAAGGGTGGAGCCATTCCTATACTGATGCCGATTCGGTCACGAATACAACCGGGGAAAGTATATCCTCGTCGGTAGCCAATTCCGTAAGCGAGTCCGTCAGCCACACGGTTGGAGAATCCATCGGCAAGTCGCTCGGAACCAGTACGACCGAGACGAACGGGACCAGTCAGGGATTTTCAAGAGGTCACAGCTTTGCTGAAACGCTGGGGCAAAATCAAAGCCACAGTACGGGTACAACGGTCGGCGACGGAACCAATCAATCCTTCGGCGGCTCCGAGAATATGTCCCATTCGGTTTCCCAAAACCAAAGTCAGGGCGTATCGCATAGCCAAACGACAAATGACACGGTTTCCGAAGGCGTTGCCAACAGTTTCTCGCAGTCACAGTCGGTCAGCCGGTCGCATACAGATACGATATCGGAGTCGGTCACCAATTCCACAACAAGCGGAGTATCCGGAAGTCAAAGTTTCACGCAAGGGTCTTCTTATACCAGCGGTGTAAACAATTCTTCTTCAACGACTGTTACGGACGGCACCAATCACTCTGCGAGCAGTGGTACGAACTCAAGCGTATCGAACGGGTCAAACTGGTCAAACGGTACGACCTCAGGAACGAGCACAACAAACGGAACAAGCGGTTCGTCCGGTTGGTCCAACAGTTCTTCAGAGGGGACGACCTCCGGTATCAGCGGCGGTATTTTTGTTATCAACGGATCCTCCGGCGATTCCAGCAGTACAACGACCGGAACAAGCGGTTCGGAGGGGTGGAGCCAGAGCTCGTCCGTTAATAACTCAACTACAAGCTCTGTCGGCGGTTCGACAACAAACAGCTTCGGTACTTCCAATTCCGTGACAAACGGCAGTTCACATTCCGTTTCAAGCGGTACGACGACCGGAACCTCGCAAAGCTGGGGAAGTAACCAAAGCACTACACAAAGCAACGGCTGGAATGAGAGTGTATCGCAGTCCTTCGGGCAAACGACAGGCAGCTCGGACACGGTTGGCAGCACGATCGGCACCAGCGTCGGGCAGACCAATTCAAGCAGCGTTTCCCACAGCAACGGCGAATCGTGGGGAACCAACTCTACTGTCGGGACCGGCGAAAGCTGGTCTACGGGTCAGGGGACGAATTGGAGCAGCGGTACCTCCCATAATGAATCGTTCAGCAACAGCGACACGGTAGGTGCTTCGCAAAGTCAGAGTACCGGAACAACTTCTTCGCAAACCGACGGGACATCTCATTCTGTCAGCCACGGAACAACGCAGACCGATTCCTTTACGCACAGTACAGCCGATACAAACGGCAGGAGCTGGGGTACAACAACAGGGACCTCTCACGGGAACAGCACCTCGCAGAGCATCGGGCATACCGTAGGACAGGCGATGGGGACCAGCGGTACCATCACAAACGGCTCAACGACCAGTATGGGTATTGGTCCGGCAATCGGCTATGCAAAGAGCTATCAGTGGATGGATCAGGAGGTCAAGAATATTTTGACACTTCTTGATTTTCAGAATATGCGCCTTATGAAAGCACTCCGGGGGAACGGTGCGTTCTTTACGGATGTGTATATCGCAACGGATTCTACCGAAAGCCTTGCGGCGGCGTCAATTCTTGCAAAATCCGCATGGGCAAATACAGAGGCAATGATCTGCCCGCTGCAGATATTGGACTTGACGCCGGAAGAGCAGAACCATCTGATCTATCACTTTTATGCCTTTAGTGCGGATAACCGTAAGGAGGGTCTCGGCGGCAGAATGGAATCATACCGTTACTCTACCATTTTGCTGTCCGATGAATTTGCGGCATATACGCACCTACCCCGTATTTCCGAGGGCGGCGTGTTTGCCGATGTCGGAGATGTGCCGAAATTTGCGGTTCCGTCCATGAAGAAAGGCGACATCTATATCGGAAAGGTGCTTTCCGGAGAGCGCTGGACGCCTTCTACCGGATATGAAACACCGTTTGAATACCGGCTTGAAGAAAGCGAGCTGATGCACGGCATTTTCACGGGAGAGTCCCGTTCGGGTAAAACCGTCGCCGCAACAAGATTTGTTTCGGAACTTACCAAGGTGCGCCGTAAGAGCGGCAAGCGTCTGCGTATCGTGGCGCTTGATCCGAAACAGGATTGGCGCATTCTCGCAAAATTTGTGGAGCCGGAGCGCTTCCATTTTTACAGCCTCGGCAATCCGGAATTTCTGCCGATCAAGCTGAACATCCTGAAAGTTCCGCACAATGTAAATCCGCAGGTGTGGCTTGACGGCATTATAGAGATCTACTGCCGTGCCTACGGTCTTATGGAACGCGGCAAGGCGATTCTTGCGGAAACGCTGTATGCGCTTTATGATGAAGCAGGCGTATTTGAAGACAGTCCCAATTGGCGTGAATTTGTTCCGGAGCGTTCCGCAAAGGTGACCTTCCCCAAGGTCTACGAGCGGATGAATCAGATCAAGCTCGATTTGGAAGATCCGCTGAAATCCGGCAAGGGACGAATGGGCAATGAGGCGAGAGACGCATACACCCGCGTTCTTGACCGTATGCAGATCTTCGGGCGCAAATTCTCGATTGAAACACGCCTGTTCGGACAGGAGGACGGCATCGGCGTTGATGAGCTGATCGGCAAGGACGATGTGATCGTTCTGGAAAGCTACGGGCTTGAAACGACATTCCGCAACTTTATGTTCGGATGTATTACCTCCGGCTTTTTCAAGTATGCGCAGGGACACGAAGGCGGGTTTTTGGCAGATGACCAGTATGAGACCGTCCTTGTCATCGAGGAGGCAAACGAAGTGCTGACCGGCTCCGATACGGCAGGCACGGGGAATTCCTCTATGCCGTCCTTCGGCGGTCAATCGGAATTTGAGCGTATCCTTGACCAGGCAGCCGGACTCGGCTTGTTTGTGTTCAGTATTACGCAAAAGGTTGCCGATATGCCGTCTTCGGTCATTGCCAACTCCGGACTTATCTTTGCGGGAAAGATCTCCCGTCCGGACGATGTCACTATCATTATTCGTAAAATCGGCAGAGAAGAGCGTTACGATGACCGTGACATTCTGAAATGGTTTCCTCGAAGTCCGATCGGCTGGTTTGTCTGCCGGTCTTCAAGAAACTTTGATTTTAAAGACGTGGAGCCGGTTCTTGTCCGTGTGGATCCTCTCAATATCGATCCGCCGAACAACTTTGAACTGGAAACCCGTATGATTCAGAAGCAAGCAATCGGCTTGCTGGAATAAACGGCTCAGGGCCTTAAAAAGCCCTGAGTACATAACCGAAAAAAGGAGGAATCCGAATGTTAAAGGGAATCTATTTTTTAGAGACGAACAGCAGCGTCCTTTCAGATATGGAGGGGTGCTTCACCATCAATGACGCATTTGTCTATAAGGGTGGATGTGGGGTGATACGAGAAGCCGTAAAGCAATTGGAAAAGATGCAGGATGTCAGCTTTATTGTGATTTCCGACAGATTGATCGACGGCACCTGCGAGGAGGCTTTGGAACAGTTCTCAACAATTTCAGCGCAAATGATCGTTGCTACATCGACAAGGGATGAGCTTATGAGAACGAGACTTGCCAAACGGGCGAAACTGCTGCCGTATCCGTACTCTTATGAAGAACTGGACGCTCTGCTCAAAAAGATCTGCGGTTCATCTTCCTATGAGGACGGCGAGATCGAAGATATTGCAAACAGCGATATTTCCCGGGATGTTGATAATCCTTTTTCCGCAGGAAAGAAAGCGGAGGACACACCCGAGCCGGAACTGGTTATTCGCAAAAGTTCCTTTCAGGACAGACTGAAGGATGTGCAGCTTTCAAAAACATCCGAGCGTGCCGGAAGAATGACGCCGCAGCATACCGTCGTCATTTACAACCAGAAGGGAGGAGTCGGAAAATCAACCATAGCAAAGGAACTTGCCATTGCAATGACCTGTCTCAGTATTCAAAAAGGGAAGGAGCTGTACCGGCCGAAAGTTTGCCTTTGCGATTTGGATTTGGACTCATCGGATATTTCATCTTTGCTCGGTCTTCCGCTTGAGCCGAATATCAAGCAATGGTCCGACGATATTTCAAAACAATACGAAAAAGCAAAAAAGATGGATACCGTCTTCTTTTCCGAATGGGATATCAAGCAGAATTATTTGCAGCAGCACGAGTCAGGACTGTATGTACTCACGGCGCCGGAAATCAAAACGGAGGGTATCACTATAAATTATCGCACGGTGAGTACGATCATAGAGAATCTGAAACTGTGTGAGTTTGATGTGATTATCGTTGATACCGGTGCGAACATATTGGACTACACGATCTCGGCAATACTTGCGGCAACGGATATTCTGGCACTTTCAACATGCGATGTTGTGTCAGCCAAAAGAATTGACGGCGTGCTTGAGGATATTCTTTCGAATGTTGACGGCTTTGACAGAAACAAAATGAAACTGCTTATCAACCGATATGACCCTGCGTTCAATATAACGCCGGAGGAGCTTTCGGGAGTGCTGCAGATGCCGCTGATCGGAGTAATACCGGACTGCCGGGAAATCACGAATGTAAATAACGGGGGTAACTCTGTTTTTTACGGGAATACGAGAAGCGGCGATAAGCAAAAAGCATTTGCGAATGCAGTTCGTGCCGTGGCAAAGCGGTTGTTGGAGCTGGATATCGGCGAGCATACTGCGGTAACATCGTTTGAGGAAAACAGGGAACCCCGTTTGTTTGATTTCTTATTCAAGCGAAAGTAAATCCCGGAGACATTGACAAACGAGCGTTATTGTGCTATACTATACAACAGAATAACGAAAATACACAAAAACAAATATAAAAAGTGGTGCGATATGAAACTGAAACTATTACTTCTCGGTTTGGCAGCAGCGGCAAATGTCTTTGTGGCGATTCGATTCAGACAGCCGATGGCTTTCGTGATTGCCGGTGCAATTGTTGCTGTGATGATCTACTGCTATCTGACCGGGGCAAAAAAGGATAAATCCCAATGACACCGAAGTGAATATGCGAAGTATGGAAAGGATGTGGTGTTAACTAAAAAAGGAGATGGATGTTATGATATGGCTTTTAAATTATCTCTCCTATACAAGGAGGGAATAGTATGGCGGAAAGCATTGCCCGAAACTACGGTGAATCCGCTGCGGTTTATGAGGAAGTGCTGAGCGGTAAGCCGTGGCCGGAAGGCTTTTGGATGCCGACGACAAACAGCAGGAGGATCACAGAGATCCTCAGGTATTTATTCCTGGACAAATTGAAAATGAAAGAGTATGAGGTCGCAAAAGCTGCGCTGACTGCCGACTTCATAAATGAATATGAACTGTCCGTATTGGTCGAAAAGGCGGATCGCCCGCCTGAGATGAATGACGGAGAGTTCTTTTATTTACTCTGGTATGTTTTCCCCGATAAGCGACCGGGCGATGACGAACTGATTATCAAGGTATACCGTGATGTGTTATCGGGGAAACGAAAAAACTTTCCCAGGGGATATTTCTTGAAAAACAGTCAGGTTGAACACAGGGCGATCGTTTGCTTTCGCTATCTGTGCGAAGAAGTCCTGCAACTTGACAGCGAGGGGATTTGCAGAACATTTACGAAAACCTACGGGATCAAAACCCTGTCAAAATACAAACTGAAAATGCTGGTCGATATCGTATATGAGTCGCTGTTTCATTTAATGAATGCAGCATACCCGGAGCTTTCCGGAAAGCTTGAAAATTACCGTTTTGATAAGAGACGGCACGAAAAGGAGGGGGTATCAGATAATGCCGATTGATAACGCTTTCGCAACGCATCCCGGAAAAGCAGCGGAGGCAAGCGAAAAGAAAAACGAGGATTTTGCGCACGCTTGGGTTAAGGACGCAGTCAGCTATCAGATCATCGCCGACGGCAACGGCCGGAGTGACATTCTCAACCCTGCCGCATTTGCGGTCAATGAGATCCAACGCTTTATTGACAGCTATTCGGAGCCCGGAATGAGTATTACCGAAATCAGGCGTATGATTTCCGGCGCATTCCATTGTGCAAACCGTGTGCTGCTTGCTTTCAAAAAAGCAAACGGGGAGCTTTATACTAACAGCGTGTTTGCAACCGTGGATCTAACGGCAATAACCGAGAAAAACGAGTTTGTTATGGCTCATGTGGGAGACGGCCGGATATATCTGATCCGCAATCAGAAAATGCAGCAGTTGACCAAAGATCATACCGAAGCCCAAAGGCTTTGCGACATTGGAAAGATTACACGGGAGCAAATATTCCAGCACCCGGATCGGGATCTTTTGACATCCGCCCTCGGTTTTGAAAATCCGAGAATCGATATCCGTGCCGGGCGGGTGCAAAGCGAAGATATCGTGATGCTCTTGACCGACGGGGCACACAAGGTTATCAACAGTGATCAGCTTCATCAGATTATCTTTGAGTGCGGTAATTGCTTTGATACCTGTAACGGCATCATAAAGGTTGCCAACGCCTTGGGCGGCCCCGATAATATTTCGGTCTGTGTGTCCTATTTGAAAAAATAACCCCGTACGGGTTGAATAGGAATTGATTTTGAAGAAGAAAGCGTGTGTGGGGTTGCACCCATACACGCTTTTGCTGTAAGGAGGAAAAATGAGAAGAGTATTTCTATTTATCATTTGCATTGCTCTCGGACTGGCAATGATACTACCGGGATATCTGATCTTCGATTATTATCTCGACCGACTCAAAGCCGAGAGCGCATATGACGAGCTTTCGGAATTTGCAATGTCGGATGAAGCGGAAGCGACAGAACCGGCATCGAATTCAACTGCCGACGACACAACGGAAGCGACGGAATGCACGGAGACGAATGTTCCGGTTTTCGTTGATTTTGAAAAGTTGACCGCAGAATATCCGGATACAGTCGGCTGGCTTTATTGCGAAGGGACACCGGTCAATTATCCTGTTGTACAAAGCAAGGATAATCTTCGCTATCTGCGCCGCCTTCCGGACGGCCGCTACAATGCGGCTGGCTCACTTTTTGCTGATTACCGCTGTAAAGAAGTCGCAGCTTCCGGCAATTATATCATTTACGGGCATAACATGAAGAACGGATCAATGTTCGGAACGCTCGTAAGGTATAGATCTCAAAACTATTATGACGAGCATCCGACTTTGTATTATCTGACACCGAAGCGCACATTCCGCATAGAGCTGATAGCCGGGTTTGTGACGAGTTCCGCCGGGGAAGTGTATGACACGCAACTGTCGGCCGAGCAGGTAAGACAGCTTTGTGCCCAATCGGGTTTTAAAAGCAGGGTCACGCCGCAGGACGGAGATGTGTTTATTACGTTGTCTACCTGCAGCTATGAGTATGAGAATGCGCGTTATGTTGTGATAGGAAGGGTAATTGAAATAATGAAATGAGATACACACAAAATAGGTGTGGAAATATTCTCGGAGTTGTGCTATAATTATTTTTAGAAATAGACTTCCCGGAGCGGTTATAGGAAGCGTCGACCACCCGAGAGCCATATACGGATGACGACAAAAGCCTGTAGCTTGCAAAAAAGTTACGGGCTTTTGCGTTTTTTATAAGGAATGCCGCTTTGCCCGATTGTATAATAAGTGAAGGGATCAGACGTGATCCCGCAATAAGGAGGAACTCCTATGGATAACGGCGCAAGTAGCTACCGCCGTTTCCTTGAAGGTGATGAGAGTGCCTTTGACGAGATAATGAAGGAACTGTTTGACGGCCTTGTGTTCTTCATCGACCGTTATGTGCATGACATTCATGCGGCCGAGGATATTGCCATCGATGCTTTTTCCGATCTGGTGGTCAATAAACATCGGTACAATTTCAAGGTGACACTGAAAACCTATCTGTTCATGCTCGGTCGCAGCAGAGCGTTGAATTACATAAAGCGTCGCAAAATCATTGATTTTGTTGAGCTTTCCGAGGCAGAGAAAGTGTCGACCGAACTGGAGGCACTGGAAGAAACCGTTTTGAAGAATGAGCGGAAAAGAATCGTAAACAATGCTCTCGACTCACTTCCGGATGATATGCGTATTGTCATTCATTTGATTTATTTTGAAGATCTGTCTTATGACGAAGCAGGAAAGGTCATGAAGAAAAGCCGCAAGCAGGTGGATAACCTTCTGTATCGTGCCAAAAAGGAGCTTCGCATCATTCTTGGAAAGGATGGTGAGCTGTTATTATGAGAAGCTTTGAAGAAAGAAAAGCGGAGGTGTTCCGCCGCAGTGAAAACAGAATAAAAGAGCGCAGAAAAGCTCGCAGCCGTGCGCTTGCGGTGTGTATACCGCTTTGTCTGATTATAGCGGTATGGTCTGTAATGGTTTTGCCGGCAATGCTGCCTGTAAACAACAAGAAATCCGGTGCAACGGATGAGCGTGCCGAAAATACTTCCGGTGCTGCATATAGCCAAAACGAATATGTACGAATAGAGACGAAGAACAGTGCAACCAAAGATCAGACCGCGGTATTGAAGGAGGATCCGGCAGAAATAGCAGGAGTCTATCGTTTGGTCCAGTCGATGCTTAATAACATTGTTCAGACCGGCGAGCATAAAAACGAAGATCAGGAAGGACAACAGACATCCGGCAGCGATGCATATGATGCGGCACCTGTATATATGATCATATTTACGGCAACCGATGGCGGTCAAACTTGTTATATGCTGAATGACCACATTCTTATAGACAATGCAGCAAAGAAAGAAACCGTTTTGACCGAGGAGCAATATGTGCAGCTGTTACAGGCACTGGGAGTAGTGCTCAAAAAGGAGGATGGCAAATGAAAAGAGTAATTTCTGCGTTACTGTCTGTTTTGCTGCTGAGTTGCCTCACTGCGTGCAGCCGGGATGATGGGCAAAGCAAAAACGGCGATAGCCGATCCGGCACACTCAAAGTTGCAATCAGCGAGACCAACACGGATTTTGACGGTGTAAGTGTCAGAATTTTAAATCTTGCCGAGGATGAAGGAAAAACACAGTTAAATGTCAGATGGGTCAACGAAACCTCTTATGAAGTGGTTTATGGGGAAAGCTACGATATTGAGCGTGAGCAGAACGGTAAATGGTCGAGCTGTGCAATCAACGGTCTTTACTTTACTGCCATAGGCTATGAATTAGGAAGAAAAACCACTCAAACAAAAAGCTATACTCTGTCAAACTCTTTTGATATTTCCGAAAACGGAAAGTACCGTTTTGTGACTGACTGCAGTGTTTACGATAAGGGACTCGGCGGAGAAAGTACAAAGTGCAAGCTGTGGGCGGAGTTTACTGTTACCCGCACCGGAGATTCCGGCGGAGAAGTACAAAAGTCCTTTATCGATTTTAACCCTCAATATATCAGAACAGACGGGTATCGCGAAGATGCGGACTATCCCGTTGTTAAGATCATTCGCTCTGTTGATGGACTGAAGGCTTACTATAATGCAAGCAAAGATAAGTATGATCTGGAGCGTAAAGACAAAGTTTATTCGGACACCACCATCGGGTTTCTTGACGCCTGCGATAAATACAATGAGGCATACTTTGAAAAGCAGATTCTTGTAATGGTTCTTCTTGAAGAAGGCAGCGGATCAAATCGACATAATGTCGATAATGTCAAATTAGGTTCCGATGGTAAGCTGTATATCAGCATTCGTTCCATTATTCCGGAGGTCGGTACTTCTGACATGGCTGCGTGGCATATTTTGATCGAGCCTGAAGCGGACATTGATGTGGCGAGCGAATCTGATGTGATCGTGTACTTGGACGGTGTTAACCCCAAGATACAGTCAACCACGGCACGAGAGTCCGGAAACTATTCCAATATCGAACTTATGATCCCTCACGACTGGAATTATGAGACGGAGCATGGTGATAATGCCAACGAATATTGTATTTCCTTTTGGCCGGCAGATCAGGCCGAGGGCAAAATAAAAGTATGGTGCTATACCGCATTCGGTGTTTGCGGCACCGATCTTGAAGAGAAAGAAATCACTGTCGGTGCATATAAAGCACGAAAAGGCACTTACGGTAATAAGAAGACATGGGATTTTATCATCTTTACCGATATGCCCGGTTCTTATGTGGCAATAAATGAAGGAGCGGAAAAATGGTGGAACCGGTATGGCGATGAAGCTATGCGGATACTCGGCACCGTTAAAATTGCAGACGGTATCATAGATAAATCCCAAGCAATCGAAATTGCAAAGAAGGGTATTACCGCAAAATATGATCGGACCGATGCGATATTCGACTCGGAAAAAGGCTTATGGACAGTCAGTTTTTATGAAAAGAACAGGTCCGAGAAAGTACAGAGCATCACGGTTTCTTATAACGGCAAAGTCGTCGATAAGGAGGTGGCAAAATGAAAAAGAAAATATGGATCCCCATCGTTATTGTCCTTATTGCAGTTCTCTTCATACCGATTCCCAGTGGTGTTTATAAGGATGGCGGAACGAGAGAATATACCGCTTTGACTTATAAAATCGTGAAATGGAACAGGCTGACAGGGGATAGCACCTACGATAAGCTGCGTGTTTATCTTTTTCCGAATAATTTCAGATCTATCGGCAGCTTGTGGACACGGGAGAAAGATAAAGTGGAGCATTCGTTTACAGCAACCGTACTTGAAGTCGGTGAATTATCCGCTCTTGTTCAGCCGGTTTCAGATAGCGCCGAGCTGAAAAGCAGCGATAAGATTTCTTTTGGCATCAGTGAATTGGAGAAGCTTGATGTTGAGATCGGCAGTGTGGTCAAGGTGACCTATACGGGCGAAATTATGGAGTCCTACCCTGCTCGGATCCATGCGACAAGCTGGCAATTATCCGATGACCTTCGCCATATGGAGTGTGCCGAGCAGTGGCTTGATAAAAATAAGGCAGAAAAAGTCGATTACAACTTTTTTGACCATATCAAGATCACAAAGATCTATTCCAATTGCTTTTTTGCAAGCCCCGTTATCCCAATGCCGTATGAAATTAAGCTAAACGGCAAACTTTCAGAGGAGTGGTGTGTCGGAGATCAGATCACCTGCACCTATGAAAACACCTATTATGACCAAAAAAATGAACGCGTGGAAGCGGATATGCTGACTGTACAGGCAAGCGACTGGCAACCGGAACCCAATGTTGCATATAAGCCGGTCATTTATCTGTATCCCGAAAAGGAAACAAATATCTCCGTTGAGCTTACTCTTGACGGCAGACTGACTTGCACCTATCCGAAGTATAGCAATGGATGGGTCGTCACGGCGGCGCCGGACGGAACATTGACCGATAAAAACGGACAAACTTATAACTATCTTTACTGGGAAGGCGAAACCTACGCGAAGTATGATATGAGCAAAGGCTTTTGTGTAAAGGGCAAGGATACCGCTGCATTTTTGGAAGGTGCCTTGGAGCAACTGGGTCTTACCCGCCGTGAAGCAAACGAGTTTATCGTGTATTGGCTGCCGCAGATGGAGCAAAACCCATACAACATTATTTCTTTCCAGACTGACGCTTATACAAACGCCGCCGAGCTTAAAGTAAGCCCTGAACCGGATACGCTGATCCGTGTTTTTATGTCTTGGAAAAAGGCAGATTCGTATATCTACTTGCCGGAGCAGGGTTTTAGTGCAGTACAGCGTTCCGGTTTTACGGTAGTGGAGTGGGGCGGAACCGAAATTCAATAAGGAGGAGTGACATGAAGATAAGGAAATTGCTTTTATCTTTCTTGGCAGGGATTGCTTTGATTTTTGAATTGCTGCCAAACGGTGTGGTGCTGCGATTTATGAATCCTGAGGGCGAGCCTTGGGTGCGAACCTATTCCTATTTTAGCCTTGTGCCGTATGGCTATGCAAATTTCGGACCGTTGATTGCCGCAGTCCTGACCTGTGTGCTGATTATTCTGATAGCTATTAGCTGGTTTAAATACAGCCGGGGACTGAACACGGCGATTATGTGCGTCTCGGGAATTGCAGCTATAAGTTCGCTGTCGCCTGTTTTATATGGATTTGAATATGTTACTGCTATAGCAATTGTTGTTACTGTTCTCCTGGCAGCAATATTCGTCGGATGCCTTATCAGGGCGAAGGATTGATCATAATTTATGGTGAACTGAGTTGCCCGGGCGCAGCTTTTTTCGGCGGTGAGTTAACCCCAAAATAAAAGACCGCAGGCAATGCGGTCAAATCATTCGGGTAATGACGGTTGCGATTTTTTCAAGCCCGTGTTTTTCTATGTATCGGTAGGTTTCATACAGATCCGAGAAGGATAATGCCTCATGGAAATATTCCGTGTAGTCCTGGGCGGTTTTCAATAGCGGATACCGTCCGCCGGCATTAACGGCAATATAGTGCTTAGCGTTTGATACTTCTTCCATTTCCAATCCTCCCTACGAATCACACGATATCTATTATAATCGTTGTAGACGGCTTTTTCAAGGAGTTTGGTGAAACTCCTTGGGGACATAATGAATACCGTATCATAAGCGGAAAAGGCAACCAAGTTCTGTTTTGGTCAACTCGGTTGCCTTAATCTAATCACATAAGTCTATCACAGATAGTTGATGGGAATAACACGGTCATTGCCTTTCAGTGTGATAAGCCTGTCATAAAGACAAATCACT